>Ga0209069_10000759_pt1 | contig 15518 bp, 14 predicted proteins | sample Str013_2_FD_187202 | JGI IMG/M metagenome (GOLD analysis project Ga0209069, IMG submission 187202) | Freshwater sediment microbial communities in response to fracking from Pennsylvania, USA - Straight Creek_MetaG_SC_2013 (SPAdes) (version 2) | ecosystem: Environmental > Aquatic > Freshwater >...
TTGCAAGCCTTATGCTCTCATTCCAGTTTTCAGGAGTACCAAGTGTATTTTGATTTTTGAAATAATAAATGGGAAATTTCCACAAATATTCTGTACATAACTTTTCTACCAAGTCACTTGAACTGTCATCTGTCACTATTACTTCAAATGCGCTGAAGTTTTGAATTGAGATCGAATCTAATAGTCTCGTAAGGAATTCTATTCGTTTATAGGCCGGAATACAAATTGACACCAAAATGGGATTGTTCTCGGACATTTTTTTGCAAAATACAAGACTAGTGAGTTGACTAGTGCGCAAGTTAATAAAATAATTTATTAGGAGTTTGCACTTAGTCATTTCCATCGAAATTTGTTGCTCTACGGAATTAGCATTTGGCACCTATTCTTAGCTTTAGCAACCGCTTCTCACAGTCATTCTCCACCATACTTCGATCCAGGAATACATTGGCTTAATCATCTATTTCCACGGTTCAATGACAATTGTGATTTGGTTAAAACGACCGTCAAAGCAAAAGAGATACCTTCCTCACATAAATCATGCAGTATGAAATTTAACAGGAAAAAAACAAGAGAGGTTGTTCTATTTTTGATTCGTGTTTGGCTTGGGTATAGAATGATTGGAGCCAGTTATTCCTCTGTTATTGACATCCTGTTTCACCCAAAAGAAAGAGCATTCTTTGAAAAATGGTTTGGTGAAGAATTGCATTTTCCCATGCCATTGTTAATGGCTTTTTTAGCCAAGGGATCAGAATTCCTTGGAGGTGTTTTCCTCATCCCCGGTTTATTTACAAAAGCTTCAGCAATGCTGGTTGGTTTCACTATGCTCGTGGCAACCCTGACAGCTAACCTGGGAAAGGATTTTACAATTGATGGTGGCTTCACCATTTCATATGTTCTTTTCGCCCTGGTAGTGATTTTGGAAGGGGGTGGAAAATACAGCCTGGATTATTTCTTGTTTAGAAGAAAGGGGGACATAAAAATGTCCTTGAAATCGACCTAGGATGCAATTTCTAATTACGATTTAATGTTAACCCGATCCGAATAATGGGACGTTCATCGATGTGGGATTTTATTGTAACGTCGCCATATCAATCACAAAACGATATCTAACATCTCCCTTCACCATGCGTTGGTATGATTTTGTAATATCTTTTATATCGATAATTTCAATATCCGATACTATATTGTGTTCCGCACAAAAATCAAGCATTTCCTGAGTTTCAGCAATCCCTCCGATCCCTGATCCGGCAAGACTTTTGCGGCCAGCGAGTAAAGTGAATGCATGTATTTGCGATGGCTTCGGCGGAGCGCCTACACAAATGTGAACACCGTCGGTCTTAAGCAGTGACATATACATATTGATGTCATGATCTGCCGATACGGTATCAAGAATAAAGTGGAAGGAACCTTTAGCTGCTTTCAGCTGTTGCTCATCGCTGGTCACCAGGAAATGATGGGCACCCAGTTTTTTTGCATCTTTTTCTTTTGAAGGAGATGTGCTCAATACCGTTACTTCCGCACCAAAAGCCACTCCAAATTTTACGGCCATATGGCCAAGTCCGCCCAGGCCAAGGACTGCAAGCTTATGGCCTTTTCTAACTTTCCAATGTCTCAGCGGAGAATAGGTGGTTATGCCCGCGCACAGCAACGGGGCAGTGGCTGCGAGATCAAGCTTATCAGATAAGTGAAGCACAAAATCCTCATTCACTACAATGGTATTCGAATACCCGCCATAAGTAGGCGTTTTTTTATCCTGTTCCAGGGCATTATAAGTTCCTGTAGCTCCATTCAAACAATACTGTTCCAGGTCTTTTTTACAATTTTCACATTCCCGGCAGGAATCCACCAAACAACCAGTTGCTGCCAGATCGCCAACCTTAAATGATTTTACATGATTGCCTGTCTTAACAACCCTTCCAACAATTTCGTGTCCTGGAACCATGGGGAAAATTCCCGGGAACCATTCGTTTTTAATCTGGTGCAGGTCCGAATGGCAGACACCGCAAAATAAAATATCAAACTGTACATCATGCGGTCCCACCTCCCTACGCTCGAAATTCCAGGGTGCTAAATCGGTTTGAGGATCCTGTGCGGCATAAGATTTTGCTGAAATCATGGTTTCTTTGTTTTCTATGTTCTGTGTGTTGTGATCGGGAATAAATTAACCGGTTTTCTACCGGTATGCGATAAAAAGCAGGGCAATCCCTTTAATAATGGATCAAAAACAAAAAAGTTCAAAGCTTTTTCAAAAACTTTGAACTTTCTATGAAATTTAATGATTCATGACGAACGCTACTGTATAGTAAAACTTGACTTGGGAATGTAGAAAACAGTTTTCTTCCCATTGCCCGCAACATAATTCATTTTGGCAAAGGTTCCAATCGGACCCAGATAAATGATTTTGTCGGTTACTTTCATCTTGTTGGTGTCAAAATAAGAGCCGAGCGGGCAACGATTGTAGTTGTCTTTTACATCACCCATATGAGAGGAAAAACAAATCATTTTTGTTGTAGTGTTATTCGCATATTCATACCCGAAAATTTGGTAGTCTGATTTGAGATCAGCAGGAATCTTAAACTCCTTTGTTTTCTTGTCCACCCGGCCTACAGCCTGACTCATAACATTTGAGGAAATGAACATCAACAAGAATAAGGAAAGAATTTTTAACATGGCAAAGGGTTTGAAAATGAAAAATAGTACAATCTTTCAATGCAAGCCATATGCCAAAACACGCAGATTCTCCTTTGCAGAAGTTTTTTTTAAATTATCCGTGGATTACCATACCATGAGCAGGTATGCAACTAGCCTTTTGTTTGCAGCTTTCTATTGGCAATATGCTGCGCAATTTTCCTTGCGTCGTGAGCTATCTCCCGGATCTGTCCTGTTGGACTGATCCAATAACCGCAGAAATAAAGTCCGTCTTTACCGAAATATTTTTGCCTGCCAACGGGCCACTCGAGATCTGGCCATCGGTTCTTGTCGACATTGAGTATTTTCTCTTCACGGTCATAACCGATTCCAGCGACGATGGCATCGAAGTCTTGTTTCCTGCCGCTTCTAAAATGAACCGTTTTGGATTCGATCCGGTCAATATCGTCATAGATGTTGATATGACCTTCTCGTATCAATTTAATGGTTCCGATATCCAATACAGGGGCATTGCGGTCTTTCCTGATTTCTTCCAAAGGACCATAGGGCATTTTTTGTAATCCGAGTTTGGTGATATTGCCCACCGATAACCGTATTACCGGTTCGCTGATGAAGTCGGCGATGCGCGGAGGAAGAGAACTCAATAGTAAACTAAGTTGCAGAATCGGAATGCCTAGTACATCTCGCGGAATAACGTTGACCGCAGAACGTACCGACATCGAAGGTTTTGCCCCTTGCTCATGCAAATCAATGGCTATTTCGCAGGATGAATTTCCGAAGCCAACAACAAGCACATTTTGCAGGCGGAAATCTTTTCCTGTTTTGTAAAGCGCGCTATGCAGAATTTTTCCAGAAAATGACTCGATACCTCTGCACGTAAGGCGTCTTGGCAAAGCGAAGGCACCAGTAGCCATAATCAGGTAATTGGATTTAAATACATCACAGTTTGTTTCCGTAATCCAACAATCGCCTTTTCTATAAATAGCCAGCGCTTCAGTATTAAAAACAGGGCGGATATTGAAATTATTTTGATAGTCTTCCAAATAGTCGATCACTTCTTTACGGGCGGGATAGCGAGGCACTGAGACTGGAAATTTTTTGTATGGAAGATTTGAATAGCGTTTATTGGTATGCAGGTGTAGGCGTTCATAATGATTCCGCCAGGGAGCCGCTACCTGATCCTGTTTTTCAATAATAATGTAATCAATGTTTTTCTTGTGAAGACATGCTGCCGAGGCAAGTCCGGAAATGCTGGATCCAACAATAAGTGTATTGGTTTCTTTCATGAGCGGGAGCTTTGGTAAACTTCATCACCAGCTAATTTAACTGCGTTGATGCTGAATTCAAAATCTCCCTGGCTGTTTAGCCAACCGACCTGTTTTTGATTTCAGATATTGAATTTAAGAGTCTACATTTAATATTCTAAATCACGCCATATGTCTAATCGAAGAGATTTCCTGAAAGGCTCCGGAGCACTCGCACTGGGTGGATTGTTTTTTTCGCGCGCTCATGCAGAATCTGCTTTCTTTAACAACGAACATCTTAGCAAAATAGGATTGCAATTGTTCTCCATTCCAAAACTGCTGGAAAAGGATTTTGCCGGCACGATGAAAATGGTTGCGCAGACAGGGTTCAGGGAAATTGAATTTTATGGACCTTACCCATTCAGTACCGTAGAAGCGAAGGAGCATTGGAAGGCCATAACACCTTCAGTAGGATTCGAGGGTAGTGGTTATTTTGGATTGGATATCAAAGACGTTAAAAAGATCCTCGATGATAATGGGCTCAGCTCACCTTCTATGCATACAGACCTGGCAACCCTAAGTGATAACCTCGGGCCTATGGCAGAAGCAGCTCATGTGCTCGGACAAACCTATGTTGTACTTCCTTCTTATTCGACGGAAAAAAATCTTGATGGATACAAAAGACTTGCCGAACAGTTTAATAAGATTGGCGCTCATGCAAAACAATTAGGCATTCGTTTTGCTTTTCACAATCATGGCAACGGGCTGAAAGAAATGGAAGGAAAGATTCCGTTGGAGCTTATTTTAGAACAAACGGATCCTGCTTCAGTGTTTCTGCAAATGGATATTTACTGGACTACCGCAGGCGGCATAGACCCTGTTGCTTATCTCGATAAATATCCTGGGCGCTACCGGTTATTGCATTTGAAGGATATGACCAAACAGATGAGATTTTCAGGAGATGGTGGCGATCCCAAGCAATGGATCGAACTCTGGCCTTATATGGCAGATGCCGGAAGTGGTGTGCTCGATCTGAAATCAATTATATCTCATGGAAAAAAATCAGGGGTAGAACATTTTATCCTGGAACGAGATATTGTTCCTGATCCGGAACATGCACTGGAGAGAAGCTACAAATATTTATCCGGACTAGATTTTTAAATGCCGGGTAGAGATTGATTTCACTCCGCGTGATTTTTCCCTTTCAACCTTTTCTCAATTCTAGGATCAGGAATCAGCCACATGATGGCGACCGCGGCATAGAGGATGCAAGAGATAATGGGGTTATAAAATGAAATGCCGATCGCAGTGAGGTAACCGATCACTGAGATCCAACCCTTGTTGTCATTGCCGATGGCCCTGGCCAGTTCCGAATTTTCTCCATGAATATTGATAAGTACTCTCGTGAGAATTGTGTACGCGAACCCGCACATGATCAATACCGTTCCAAACACGGCAACTGGTGTGGCCGCAAAATGATTCTCGCCCATCCACGCGGTAGTAAACGGTGTAAGTGAAAGCCAGAACAGGAGGTGTCCGTTTGCCAGCAACACTTTTCCATTAATTGTTTTCACCAACTGGAAAAGATGATGGTGATTGTTCCAGTAAATGAGTACCATCGCAAAACTCAGTACATAACTCAGAAAGACGGGCAGTATTGGTTTGAGCGCCGCCAGTGTATTCCCTCCGTCGTGTGGCACTTTCATTTCGAGCACCATAATTGTCACGATGATGGCGAGTACTCCGTCACTGAAAGCTTCCAGTCTGTTCTTATTCATTCATTGATTTTTTGAATTGGACAATATATTCAGATACATATTCACTGCTGTCTTTGAACATGTCTTTGTAAAATAACCTGGCCCGCTCACCTAATTTCAGGCAGGTGTTCTTTTTTTCTTTGTCTTCGGTTTCATTGGTTGGTTGAAGGGACGGATACCAAATTATATGTCCCGGTTTGTTTATCAACAATTCGGGTTTCGTCCAATCCTGAGAATGGCTGCCAAGATCAGGATTTGTATTGAATGAAATATAAATACTGCCTCCGTTCCAGGAGGGTCCTTCTGCTTTTGCCATCAGCATCACCCAGCAGCGGAGCCAATCATTCCAACTTACCGATGGTCCCCAATGATATTTTCCAACGGGTGAAGATGAAGGTCCTCCGCCTTCCGACCGAGGAATCTGCAATGAGGTTATGGGCCTGCCCACTCCATCAGCCGGCACACTGAAAGATTTCCCGTCCCATCTTCTGGCTTTTCCAACCGGAGAATCGAGATCGCTGAGTTGGATTCTTGCCATGCTGATGCACTGACCAGCACTTTCCAATGACGGATTGTAATTTGATTTGGAGTATACTCCCGGGTATCCATACTCGCTGAAAAAAATATAGAGGAATTCACCACTGGCAACAGCAGAGGGATCGCCCACGCCGCCGGCAAAATTAGCTGCTGTATTGTGAGGTTTCAGAATGAGCCTTGTTTGAAGATCTTCAATCAGAATACCGCGATTTTTCCAACTGTGTCCGCCATCAGTCGACTTCATGATTCCGATTCGGCAAACAGCGGAAGGCGACGCTGGACCTTTAAGCCCCTGCGGCCAATTGATATTTTTATAGCCTTTGCCTGAAAGAGCATCATAAGGCAAAGTAGAGGGATAGTTTTCATTATGATAAACCGCATACAATGTTTTTCCACTTGCATCTTTCGGATCCTGGTAAACCGTTTCAAACCAAACTGCGCCGTGTAGTCCGGCATGCAATGGTGGATCATTCGGCGGCATCAAAGGCTCCGTGAATCCTTCAGGTTTTTTGTTGAATGCCTCGTCAACAGTAAAGCCATCCGCAAACTTCAGTTCTTTAGAATAACCCCAAAGCGGATCTTCCCCATATTTTCCCGGAAAAATTCTGAATGTGTCTCCAATCCATGCTTCAGCCATATTGCAATCGACAAAAGAATTGAAATATGATTTGTTCGTGGGTAACAACAATGCTTTGGGACCAGCGGAAACAGGTTTCAATGAAAGAAAGGACACCCATACGATAGGCAATATTAGGAGAAGTGAAATATACAGGCTTCCGATCCGGGGATTGCTTTTCATGCCGCTGATGATTTACGCTGCAATGGCAGTCCGCTAAATATAGTACAAGTCCCGCTATTGCCGACCAGGAATCAATTAGCAGTAATTCCATGTAATGAGAGGCCCTGGCTTAGAGGAGGTGTAGAAGAATTTTTTTGAAAAACAGTGAATTCCAATATTGCTTTTCCGAAATCGCAAGTGCAAAGTACTTATCAAAACCATCAATTCTTCATAACCGGTAATTCAATATGCGTTGGATATTGGGCCGAGAAATAAATCGCGTGTGTTTCCTTTTTGTAGTCTGATTCTTTTGCCTCAAAAATATTAGGGACGAATTTCTGAGGGTTTCGATCAATCACAGGAAACCAGGTGCTTTGAACTTGCATCATAATATGATGACCCTTTTTGAAACGATGGTTAATCTGGTGAAGATTAATGATATATTCTTCCGGCTTGTTAGGTACCATTGCTTCAGGTTTGGAGAAACTTTTTCTATACCTGCCCCGGAAAGCTTCCATGGCTACCGGCAGTTGGTATTCACTCAGCAGAAAATTGGATGGATCGAAATTCGGGTAAACGTCAATGAGTTTTACGATCCAGTCCGCATCAGTTCCCGTAGTGCTCGCAAAAAGATGTGCGATGATGCTTCCTGTGACGGTAAGATCCTCTGTCAGTGAATCAGAAATGAAACTGATCACATCCGGTCTTGAATATACGAACCGCTGATCTTCTACCTGCCAGGGTCTCCATCTGCTTCCTCTTCCGTAAGTTGCCTCAATGGGTTGTGTTCGGTAGGGAACAGGCTTGGCAGGGTCACTTACAAAACTCACAGAACCGTTGGCTGTCGCGGGTTTCACAAAAGATGCTTTCTGCGCTGGTCCGGCATAAAGATTTTGTATACTGGCTTCTTTGGGTGGCCATGTTTCATAAGTCCTCCACTCATTGCTTCCGGTTTGAAAACAGTAGGCCTCATCAAACTTTCCATCGCCCATTCCTTTCAGCCAGTAATCAAACCATTTTTTCTGTAAATCCCGGAACCATACACCAGTATTGCTACCGAAAGCGATTTTACCAAGACTGTCGGCATTACCTCTCGACCAACCGCCATGGTTCCAGGGACCCAGCACGATATGATTCCTGTTAAAGGTGTCTTTCTTTTCCATCTGGGCATACATCAATTGCGGACCATTGATATCCTCCTGATCGAAGTATCCTCCAACATGTAATTGTGGAATTTGTGCATTCTCTACATAGCTCAGCGGCGAATTCGATTTCCAGAAACTATCGTAGTTCGGGTGCTTCACAAAATTGTTCCAGGTTGGAACTTTTCCATGAAAATATTTATCGTTCACATTTTTAAGAGAACCAAGACGAATATACCAGTCGTAGAGATCAAATTGCGGGAACGGAAATTCGCTGTCGGTGGTTTTATCAAATTCTACTTCATAGGAATATTCCATTCCATAGCTCAGTCGGAAGGCGCCATTGTGATGGAAGTCATCTCCCAAAAATAAATCACCCATACAAGCCTGTTCCGACGAAGCTTTGAGTGCCGGATGCGGGTCCACTGCACCTACCAATGCCAGCCAGCCTGGATAGGAAATACCAACGATGCCAGCTTTGCCATTATTATTCGGCAGGTTTTTTACGAGCCAGTCCACAGCATCCCAGGTATCAGTGCTTTCATCAACCGCATTTCTATCTTTCAGGTGAATGAGTGGCTGATGAATTTGCATGGTTCCTTCACTCCTGTATTTTCCACGGATATCCTGGAAAACGAAAATATAGCCCTCACTGGTCATGTTATAAAATGGAAAAAACGGTGGAATAGTCACAACAGTATCATCAGCGATAGGAATACTGGCTCCATAAGGTGTGCGTTCGATCAGGATGGGGACGGAGTTTTTCAGATTCACCGGGCTCAGGATCACCGTATATAATTTTACCCCGTCACGCATCGGGATCATCACACTGGTTTTTTTATAGCGGGTAGGTGTCTCCGTCTGTGCAAAGAGAACCTGAATGCTGAAGATTAAAAGGCCGCAGAAAAAAAGGATTTTTCTCATGGTTGTTTAGCTTGGTTAAGATTCGATTAAAGATAGCAAATTGTGCTTATTAAGGCAGCGCGAAAATGCCTGATAGTGCAATTGAACCACATGGTGTAAAATCGGGGCATCGATGTTTCGATTAAAATAACTTTAGTGAACATCACCAGACCCGGGCCCAATCTATGTCAAATGCCGGCCAGACTTTCCCAGGAGAAGAAGTTATAAATTAACTATTCAAGTTTATCCGAAATTTTACCGACTCCGTAGGAGTCTCCTGTTGGTAGCAACACATCTATCAGTTTATCGAGGCTCCGTAGGTGCCTCCTGTAAAATTGAACTGATTGGCAATTACTCGAACCACGTGTCAGAATCCGCTTTCAGGTTTTTCAAATCTTTCCTTAAATAATTTAAAAGAACTGTTATTGAAAGGCAAACCTGTTTGTTGAATACTTCAGCCTTACAGGAGGCATCTTCGGAGCCTCGATAAACTTAAAAACTAGTGCTACCAACAGGAGACTCCTACGGAGTCGGTAAACTTTTGGGTGCCTGGAAATACTTTATTTTCCGGGTGAATCTCCACGGGACCGGGTTTATAAATTAGAATCGAAGATGAGGGCTAATGATGAGTCCCACAGGAAGTCCAAGATCCTTGCTTCTAATTGTAATCTGCCTTATGTCCGATTTGGTTCAAAAAAGCACTGGCCGTAGTAACTAATCCGAAGATTGAATGTTAGATTTCATTCATAGATCTTCAGCCTGTTCCTGAGTGCCGCCATTTCATTGTACAGAGAAGTAAACCTTTCGAGTAAATGCGAAATAGCGTCAATTCCTTCCATGTTAATATTGAGATCGTAGTGCAGGTGAATATATTTTTCAAGATCCGGCAACCGTTCTACATAAATGAATTGTTGTTCTTCAACAATCTGCAGTTCTATCAAACCATATTCCTGAAGCGAACTGATAAAAGATGATTCCACCTGGTAGTGTTGGCAGAATTCACCGGCTGGTATCAAGTGCTTTTCCTCCATGATGCAGGTTTGAATGATTACAATTTAGAAATTTCAGCAAATAATTCCTTTTGTTTTTCGGTAAGGTTGGTAGGGAGCTTGATCGAATAGGTTACGAATAGATCCCCGTGTACTCCTTCCTTTTTATACACTGGAAATCCCTTTTCCCTGAGCCTGATCTTTGTATCGTTTTGGGTTTCGGATTTCACTTTCAATTTAAGTTTTCCACCGAAAGTATCGATCATGATATCGCCACCCAGGATCGCCGTATACAGGTCAAGTTCCACTTTCATGTAAAGGTCATCTCCATCTCTTTTGAAGACAGGATCATCCGTGATCATGAAAGTGATATATAGATCACCGTTTGGACCGCCGTTGGCGCCGGGTGCTCCATGTCCACGTAATTTGATCACCTGATTATTGGCAACGCCAGCTGGTATCGTGATGCGAATTTGTTTTCCATTCACCGTAAGCGTTTGTTTGTGCGTTTGATAGGCATCTTTTAATGCAAGGTGAAGTTCGGCCTGGAAATCCTGACCACGGAATCGTGCATTTCCTGCCGACCGTGCCCGGCCGGTTTGTTTTCCAAACAGGGATTCGAAAAAATCGGAGAAACCACCTTCGTCGAAATCGGCGCCGGAAAACCCTTCTTCCTGCCATCTTCCTTGTGGTTCACGTTGCTGTTGCTGGCGCGCCTGTTCATACTGTTCCGCATGTTGCCAGTTCTCTCCGTACTGATCATATTTTTTTCTTTTCTCCGGATCACTAAGTACTTCGTTCGCTTCGTTGATCTGTTGAAATCTTTTGTTGGCTCCTTTATCGGTGGGATTTAGGTCGGGATGGTATTTCCTGGCCAGCTTGCGGTAGGCTTTTTTGATATCATCCTGCGAAGCCTTCTTATCGAGCTCCAAAACTTTATAGTAATCTATGAATGCCATGTTTGCTTCCGGTGGATTTGCGATAACCGGGCTATAAAATTAATGAATGCCTGTTAAAAATTCTTTGTTTCACGCAAAGACGCAAAGGAAAACTCTTCATGGCGTCTTTGCGCTTCCTTTGCGTCTTTGCGTGAAGCAAAGCACTACAAGATTTCCTTAACTGTATTCCAGATAACCTTAGGCTTCCCCAACGTGTAGTAGTGCAACACTGGTACACCCGCTTTTTTTAATTCCTTGCTTTGGGTAATGAGCCATTCGGTGCCAATCTTTTCAACTTCTTCATCGTTCTTACATTTCATGATCTCGTTGGAGAGCTCGGTTGGTAAATCAACATGAAATACTTTGGGCAGTAAGGTCAATTGTTTTTTGTTGGTGATAGGCTTGAGGCCGGGGATAATAGGGACATGGATGCCATGATCCCGGCAGGATTTGACAAAGTCAAAATATTTTTTGTTGTCGAAGAACATCTGGGTCGTGATGTATTCGGCGCCCGCTTCCACTTTCGCTTTGAGAAAGAGGAGATCTGTTTCCAGGTTGGGAGCTTCGAAATGTTTTTCGGGATATCCGGCAACACCGATGCAGAAATTTGTTTTACCGCCATTTTTGATATCTTCTTCCAAATACACGCCGTTATTCAGATGTACGACTTGTTTGAGCAGGTCGATCGCATAACGGTGACCGTCTGATTCAGGTTCAAAAGAAGCTTCGTTCCTGGCCGCGTCGCCTCTTAAAATCAATACATTATCTACGCCCAGAAAATTTAAATCAATAAGTGCATCTTCTGTTTCTCTCATAGCAAAACCTCCACAAATTAAATGCGGCACGGCATCTACCTGGTAGTGATTCATAATAGCTGCAACAATACCAACTGTTCCGGGGCGCTTTCTCACTTCTACTTTATCAAAAGTGCCGTCCGATTTTTTCTTGAACATGGTTTCGCTCCGGTGATAGGTCACATTGATGAATGCAGGTTTGAATTCCATCAGCGGATCCAGGTGGTCGTAGATAGAATTGATCGTTTTTCCCTTGAGTGGAGGTAGTATTTCGAAAGAGACTTGGGTACCCTTGGCCTGCTGAATATGTTCAATGACTTTCATACTGGAATAAACAACGATTTATGCGGTTACACATTAGATGCAGCCGGAGCCGGAGTTTTGCGGAGCAAAAATACTCCATTGACAACAGGAACGCAAGTAGCTGTTAAAGTATTTTTAGAAAGTGCCTGATTCGATTTCTTCCGGTATTTTTGCTGGAAATCAATCGTTTTGAGCCTTACTATCCATACCAGTGACCTCGTTAAATCTTACCGCAACCGAACGGTGGTCAACAAGGTATCCGTGAACGTGAAACAGGGTGAAATCGTGGGTCTGCTGGGTCCTAACGGTGCCGGGAAAACGACGACTTTCTATATGGTTGTTGGGTTGATTAAGCCTGACGAGGGTACTGTTTTTCTAAATGAAGAGGATATTACCAAGTTGCCAATGTATAAAAGGGCACAAATGGGCCTGGGATACCTTCCGCAGGAGGCTTCCGTTTTCAGAAAGCTAAGTGTCGAAGATAATATCAAAGCGATTCTGGAAATGACTGATCTTAGCAAGTCGGCCCAGAAGGAAAAACTGGAGTTGTTACTGGATGAATTTCATTTGCACCACGTTCGCAAAAACAATGGCGACTCATTAAGTGGTGGGGAACGCCGTAGGACAGAAATTGCCAGAGCGCTTGCGGTCGACCCTAAATTTATTTTACTGGATGAGCCCTTTGCCGGCGTTGATCCGATCGCGGTAGAAGATATTCAAACGGTTGTTGCCAGGTTAAAGTATAAAAATATCGGCATCCTCATTACGGATCACAATGTGAATGAAACACTTTCGATCTGCGACCGCGCCTACCTGCTGATCGAAGGGAAAATCTTCAAGCATGGCACTGCCGAAGAACTGGGGATGATGAGCAGGTCCGTCGCCTGTACCTCGGCAAGAATTTTGAGTTGAAAAGAAAGGATTATCTGCACGAAGAAGCACGAAAGAACAATGTCCCCGGCCTGAATGCAACAATCATTTCATTGGAGAATACCCTTGAAGAATTAGAACAGAGCCTGAAGGGTGGAAATGAAAAGGATTATTATTTGGACAGGACAGATGCTCATTCACCTATTGCCCGTGTGGAAGATCTAGGAGTGGAAAGTTATTATACACAAGTCGCGACGTTGAAAAATGAAATCGTTTTATATGCAGAAGCGAATGGCCGGAATGACATTCTGGAAAGAGCGAACAAGCTGATGGAGGCAGGAGGGGATTTAAGGTCTGACCTGAGTATGATTCTAACATTACTAAAGGAAGATCAGACATCCTAAAACGGATAGCAATCATTGGTAAGGCTGTTTCTCTCTTCTTTTTTTTCCGACAAACCGTTGCTATCCGAGATGCTCAATATTTAACTTGCCATACTAACTTCACCGGTTGATGAAATTACTGAGTCCCGCTATATCACGCCTTGCCCGTTTAAGGCTCGGCCAGATTGAACATTGGATCAACGATCCGGTGGCCGTGCAACGCGAAGTATTGCAACACCTCGTCACTTCCGCTCAGTACACCGAATTCGGGCGGAAGCACGACTTCTCCAAACTTTTTTCCATCAGGGAATTCAAAAAAGCGGTTCCGATTCATGAATACGATGACCTGAAGCCCTATATCCAGCGTATCATGGATGGGGAAGAAAATATTCTTTGGAATACACCTATCAACTGGTTTGCCAAAAGCAGCGGAACGACCAGTGATAAAAGTAAATTCATTCCGGTCAGCGACGAGAGCCTTCAGGATGGTCATTACAAAGGAGCCAAAGACGTGTTGACGATGTATTATCATTTCAATCCCGACTCAGATCTTTTGACCGGGAAAGGACTCGTGATCGGCGGCAGCCACATGATTCACCAGGTAAATGAGAATGTACACTATGGAGATCTCAGCGCGGTGTTACTCCAAAATTCTCCTTTCTGGGGCCATTGGATCAGGACGCCTGAACTGAGCATCGCCTTGCTGGATGAATGGGAAGACAAGATCGAGAAACTGGCCATGGGTACTATTCACGAAAATGTGACTTCTATTTCGGGCGTTCCGACATGGACCATGGTACTCATCAAGAGGATCCTGGAGATTACAGGCAAATCCACCCTCCGGGAAGTATGGCCTTCGCTTGAATTGTATATTCATGGCGGTGTTTCGTTTACACCTTACCGGGAGTCTTTCCGGAAACTGATTGGAAAAGACATTCACTACCTCGACTTGTACAATGCCAGCGAAGGTTTTTTCGCTGCACAACCCACACCGGGGGAAGAAGGTATGCTGCTCTTCTTTGATCATGGCATTTTTATGGAATTTATGCCGGTGGAAGAATATGGAAAGGACAGTCCCGAAACGATCGGGTTGCAGGATGTGGAGTTGGGGAAAAATTATGCGCTTGTAATCAATACCAATGGGGGCCTCTGGCGGTATTTGTTGGGTGATACCATTCAATTCACTTCGCTGCTTCCCTACCGGATCAGGGTCAGTGGAAGGCTCAAACATTACATAAATGCATTTGGGGAAGAAGTTATCGTTGATAATTCCGACAAAGCCGTTGCCGTGGCGAGCCAGAAAACGGGTGCAGTAGTCAACGATTATACAGCCGGCCCTGTTTATTTTAGTACCGAAGGCAACGGGGCGCACGAATGGCTTGTTGAGTTTGAAAATGAACCTGCAGACCTGAACGTTTTTGCAGCGGAATTAGATCAGGCGCTGAAGGATATCAACAGCGATTACGAAGCCAAACGGCACAAAAGTATCGCGTTGCGAATGCCGATGGTGCGGTCCCTGCCAAAGGGCCTGTTTACAGAGTGGCTACGGAGTAAAGGTAAACTTGGCGGTCAGCACAAGGTTCCGCGTTTATCCAATGACCGAAAATATATAGAGGAAATCCTTGCACTGCAAAAATAAAATCCTGTTTGAGCAGGAGTAGGGAACAAATTGCATATTTTTTTAGGTGCAAGCAGGCGAGTTTATATATTTGACAATATTTAATTGCCCATTATGAAATTACTCGAGGGAAAAGTGGCGATCGTGACAGGCGCCAGCAGGGGGATCGGAGAAGCGATTGCCCTGAAACTCGCTGAACACGGCGCCCAAATTGCATTCACCTATCTCAGTAGTGAAGAGAAAGCGAAAGCCCTTGAAGCCAGATTACAGGAACTTGGAATAAAAGCCAAAGCTTATAAAAGTAACGCTGCTGTATATGCGGAATCTGAAACCCTCGTTAGTGAAGTATTGAAAGAATTTGGCACGATTGACATCTGCGTAAACAATGCTGGCATTTCAAAAGACAATCTCCTGCTTCGAATGACTCCCGAGCAATGGGATGAAGTGATGGACATTAATTTAAAGAGCGTATATAATATGACGAAACAGGTCATACGCCCGATGATGAAAGCTAAAAAAGGTTCCATCATTAATATGAGTTCGATTATAGGAATACGCGGCAATGCCGGGCAATCCAGCTATGCCGCATCCAAAGCCGGTATCATTGGTTTTA
>Ga0209069_10000761_pt1 | contig 15502 bp, 12 predicted proteins | sample Str013_2_FD_187202 | JGI IMG/M metagenome (GOLD analysis project Ga0209069, IMG submission 187202) | Freshwater sediment microbial communities in response to fracking from Pennsylvania, USA - Straight Creek_MetaG_SC_2013 (SPAdes) (version 2) | ecosystem: Environmental > Aquatic > Freshwater >...
CATCCATGGCATCGTCAGCCGCCTGACATGGCAAAAGGGGCTGGATATATTTGCAACCGAGATTGACGCTATCGTGGCTTCTGGGGCGCGCGTCGCCATCGTCGGCACTGGCGATACTGCAATCGAGAACGCCTTGAAATCAGCGGCCTTGCGCCACAAAGGCCGCGTGGGCCTGATCACCGCCTATGACGAAAAACTGTCACATCTCATTCAAGGTGGTTGTGACACCATGCTGGTGCCATCACGCTTTGAGCCCTGCGGCCTGACCCAGCTTTACGCCTTGCGCTATGGCTGTGTGCCTGTCGTGGCGCGCACGGGTGGACTGGCTGACACAATTATCGATGCCAATGACGCTGGCTTGGCCGCTGGCGTGGCAACGGGTGTGCAGTTTTCGCCCGTTGAAGGGCCCTCTCTGCTTGTGGCGCTTGCCAAGGCGCAGCGCCTTTTTGACCAGCCCAAGATTTGGCAATCAATGCAATTGCGCGGCATGGCAAGTGACTTGTCTTGGTCGCGCAGCGCCGCAGAATACGCCTCCCTTTACAAATCCCTATTAAAGAGCGCCTGAAATGAGCAACAGTGTTTCCACCAAAGCCTTCATGGATCAACGCCCCGGCACCTCAGGCTTGCGCAAAAAGGTCACGGTGTTTCAAACACCCCATTACACCGAGAATTTCATCCAATCGATCTTTGATGCGCTTGAGGGCTTTCACGGCAAGTCATTGGTGATCGGCGGTGACGGCCGCTATTACAATGATGTGGTGGTGCAGATTGCCATTCGCATGGCGGCAGCCAACGGCTTTGGCCGCGTGATTGTGGGCCGGGGCGGATTGTTGTCTACACCCGCAGCGTCAAATCTCATTCGCAAAAATCAGGCCTTTGGCGGCATCATTCTTTCGGCCAGTCATAACCCCGGCGGGCCGGACGGTGATTTCGGCATCAAATACAATGGTGGCAACGGCGGGCCAGCGCCTGAGAAAATCACCGAAACGATCTTCGCGCGCAGCAAGGCGATCACATCCTACAAGACGCTGGCAACCGCAGACATTGATTTGCAGAAATTGGGCACCACCCGCGTGGGTGACATGACGGTTGAAGTCATCGATCCGGTGGATGACTATGCCGTTCTGATGCAGGGCCTGTTTGATTTTGATTTGATCCGTGGGCTGATCAAATCGGGCTTCAACATGAAGTTCGATGGCATGGGCGCCATCACCGGGCCTTATGGCCAACGCGTGTTTGAGACTCTCCTTGGTTGTGCCCCAGGCACAGTGATGAACGGCACGCCGCTGCCGGATTTCGGTGGCCATCACCCAGACCCCAATCTGGTTCACGCCAAAGAGCTGTGTGATCTGGTGATCGGCGGCAAGGGGCCAGATTTTGGCGCGGCCTCGGATGGAGATGGTGATCGCAATCTCATCGTCGGGCGCGGCATCTATGTCACGCCGTCTGATTCACTCGCCATCATCGCCGCCAATGCCACTTTGGCAAAAGGCTACGCCAAGGGCATTGCAGGTGTGGCGCGCTCTATGCCCACCAGCTGTGCGTCTGACCTTGTGGCCAAGAAACTCAAGATCAACCATTTTGAAACGCCAACGGGTTGGAAATTCTTTGGCAATCTGCTGGATGCTGGTCTTGCCACTGTCTGCGGTGAAGAGAGTTTCGGCACAGGCTCCAACCATGTGCGTGAAAAAGACGGTGTATGGGCCGTGTTGATGTGGCTGAACATTCTGGCGGCCCGCAAACAGTCTGTCAAAGATATCGTCAGCGGCCATTGGCGTGAATATGGCCGCAACTATTACACACGCCATGACTATGAAGAGGTGGCGCTTGATGGCGCAACCAGTTTGATGAATGGTTTGCGCAACCAATTGAACAGCCTGAAAGGCCAACACGGAATCGCGCTGGCCGATGACTTTGCCTATGATGATCCGGTGGATCAATCACGCACCACGGGCCAAGGCATCCGTCTGATTTTCGAAAATGGCGCGCGCATCATTTACCGGCTGTCAGGCACCGGCACAGCAGGCGCCACCTTGCGCGTCTATGTTGAAAATTATGAGTCTGATGCCAGCAAGCACGATCAGGAAACACAGACACACCTCAGCCACCTGATTGCACTGTCGCGCAATGTTGCCGGCATTGAAAAATTCACCGGCCGCGCCGCCCCCACGGTGATCACCTGAGTTCTCTGGGCGTCAATCTTGTCGAAGGCGGTGCCACGTTGGCGTTATTCTCACGCCACGGAACCCGTGCTTGGATTTGCTTGTTCAAAGATGATGTTGAAACCGCGCGCATTGAACTCGCCAAAAAGGGCGATCTGTTTGAAGGTTTCGTGGCTGGCCTGAAGGCGGGCGATCTTTACGGCTTTCGCGTCGATGGGCCTTGGGCACCAGAGATGGGCCACCGTTTTGATGTGACGAAACTCTTGGCCGACCCTTACGCGCAGAAACTTGATCGGCCCTATGTTTACCGCGCGGAATTGGCCCAGCGTGGCACCGACACTGCGCCATTTGTGCCCAAATGTGTGGTCTGCGCGGCCCTGCCTGACCTGCCTTTGCGCAAGATTGCGCCACCACAGTTTATCTATGAGCTGGGCGTGAAGGCCTTCACACAACTCCACCCCGATGTGCCGCTCGCCAAGCGCGGCACGCTTGCGGCCCTTACGGAACCATCGGTGCTTTCCCATTTGAAGGCGCTGCATGTTGATTGCATAGAACTCATGCCGATCAATCCATGGATTGATGAGAGGCATCTGGTGGCCTTGGGCCTGCACAATGCCTGGGGCTATAATTCCGTGCAATTTATGGCGGTTGATCCGCGCCTCGCACCGGGCGGGCTGATTGAACTGCGCGATACCATTGCCACTTTGCACGAACATGGCATTCAAGTCGTGCTCGATATTGTTTTCAATCACTCCGGTGAAAGCGATCAATTTGGTCCCACGCTGAGCTTTCGCGGGCTTGACCATGCCAGTTATTATGCGCTGACAAATGGTGAGCTGCATAATGATGCAGGCTGCGGCAATACACTGGCGCTGAATGTAACGCCTGCGCAAGGCATGGTGCTGGATGTCTTGCGCCATTTTGTTTTGAAATGCGGCATTGATGGTTTTCGCTTTGACCTTGCCACGGTTCTGGGGCGCTGCGAATACAGCTTCGAGCCGGATAGCCCGCTGTTGAAGGCCATTGAAGCTGACCCGGTTTTAAATTCGCGCATCATGATCGCTGAGCCTTGGGACGTGGGCCCCGGCGGCTATCAGCTAGGCCAATTTCCTGGCCATTGGCTTGAGTGGAATGATCAATACCGTGACGACGTGCGCCGGTTTTGGCGGGGCGACCCATGGGCCACCAATAATTTCGCAACGAGGCTGGCTGGCTCTTCAGACATTTTTGGCAAGCGCAAACCGTCTAGCAGCGTCAACTTTATCGCCGCCCACGATGGCTTTACGTTGCGTGACATCGTGAGCTATTCGACTAAACGCAACGAAGCCAATGGCGAAAACAATCGTGACGGCAATGGCAGCGAGGCCACTTGGCCGGGCGGTGATGTGCGCGCCCTTCTGGCCACGTTGTTCATGTCGCGCGGCACCGTGATGTTGACGGCGGGCGATGAATTTGGCCGCACCCAAAGCGGCAATAACAACGCCTATGCCCAAGACAATGAAACAACTTGGTTGGAATGGAATGAGGCGGATAAAGAGTTGGCTTCATTCGTGGGCGAACTGGCCCATGTGCGGGCCACATTCCGAGCCTGCTTTGCCGATGAATTCATCAAACCCGAAAACTCATTTTGGTTCGGGCGCGATGGTGGGGCCTTGAATTGGTCTAACCCCGATGCGGATTTTGTTGGCTTGCTGATCACAACTGAAAAAATGCGTTGCTGCATCATCGTCAATCGCGGATCAGCAGATGCGACCTTCCCGCTCAAGGCCCAAAACGGGCGGCGCTGGCAGTTGCAGATGAGTTCGAAGCCAGAAATGTGCGCGGCCAAGTCTGTGTGTTTTTTGACCGAGCAATTGCTCTAGAATTATCGGAATCGATATGGAGCCGTCACCCCTGCGCAGGCAGCGGCCCAGCTTTTTGAATTGGAAACCGTGATAAGGAGCTGGATCCCTGCCTTCGCGGGGATGACGATGTGGGGGGATGGTTCCGGCAAAACTCATTCCGCTCTAAGCCTTCAGCGCGGCTCGCCAAAGTTCAATGTAGTTATCGCTGTTGGCTGGCGCTGCAATCGTGCTGGCCTGATAAGTCATAGGTCCTGCATCTTTTGATGCAAGCAACGCCGCACCCAAAGTTGTTCCGGTGTTGGAAGCTGGCGATAGCAACACGTTTCGCTGCGTGGCTGCCGCCAACATTTGCAAATAGAACTGGTTTTCAGAAAACGGCCCCTCGACGATCACATCGCCTTGCGCGCCGATCAGCTCCAGGCAAGTCGCTGTCATCAAGCCCAGATAAAATGACACACAAATTTGGCGCTGTGCGGGGGTGATCGCATCGGCGTTCAGCCATTGCATTTTACGATCGGGGAATGGCCCGCAGCCTGTAACGACTGACGGCACAAGCATGGCATGTTTTGTTATCACAGCTTCTGCATCGGCAACACTTGGGCTGGCACCGAATTCAGTGGCCAGAAGTTGAAATTCACGCCCGCCCATAAAGCGCGCGGATGGCACAGGCTCACCCAGCGCATTGACATTGACCAGAACATCGCGCGCCGGATCAAGAGCCGTAGCGTCAGCTCCAATGGCCATGCCGATAACCCATGTGCCGGTTGAAACCACTGATAACTTCTCTCTGCCCGCCAGCAAATGCGGATAGAGCGAGGCATTGGAATCATGGATGCCGCAATAGATTGGTGTTTGCACTGATAGCCCAGTTTGCCGCGCCAAATCCGGCAGCAAGCCTCCCAACACGTCGCTGGCTTTGCGCAGAGGCGGCATCAGCTTGCGCCAACCCATGCGGTCAACCATTGTGGAGTAATCTGCTTTGGCATAAGCCCACAAATCGGTGTGGCAGCCCAGCGAAGTGGCTTCATTGGCCAAAACACCACAGAGGCGGTGCGCCCAATATTGAGGGTACGTCACAATCCAACGCACCTTGGCGAAGTGTTCAGGAAATGCTTTCTGCTGCCAATAAATCTGCGCCCCCAAATTCAAGCCTATGGGCAAACGCGGCGCGCCTGTTTCGGAAAAGGGTGGGCGCTGTCGATTATATTCCTCGGCAAGTGACTCAGGCCCTGCATATTCATAATCCAACACTGGCAGGGCCAGCGCGCCATCCGCATCCAGCAGTGCTGCACTAGCGCCATGCGTGGTGATCGAAATGGCATCCACTTTGCTGGCCAAGCTTGCAAGGCTGCGCAACATAAAGGCCCATAAAGCGTCAGTATCAAAATGCGGATACGGCCCGTCATTCAAAACGTGATTGGGCATGGTGAATTTCTCGATCTCATGTTGCGTGTCGAGATCGAACAGCGCCACTTTGGCGTTGGTTTTGCCCAGATCAATCACCGCCACATGTCGGATTGCCGCCATGGTCAATCCATGTGAAAAACGGTGAGCAATGGCTTGGCCACTGGCTCATTGTTGGGATGCGTTTCCATGATGTCGGCCATATACGCCCACCAGCGTTTCATCGCCGCCGTGTTCGGCAAATCAGCCATGCCGTTGGGAACGCTGCGCCACAGCACGCCGAAAAGGGTGTTGGTCTCTTCATCCAAATGAATTGAGTAATCCGAAATGCCTGCCTGTTTCAGGAGCGCCACCAGCTCAGGCCAAATTTCATCATGACGCTTTTTATATTCGGCCAGCTTGCCGGGATGTAGCTTCATCTTGAAGGCAAATTTCTCACTTGTCATTTTTCATCACCCACACAAAGCGACGCCACAGAATGGGCAAAGCGATCACCACAATCAACATCAGGCCAACAAATATTGACATCACAATACCCGGCACATTCAGCAGGCCGAAGCCGAAAGTCACAAGCCCCATGATCAGCGCGGCCAACACCACGCCGGGAATGGTGCCTGCGCCACCGGTGATGGCCACGCCGCCCAGCACCACCATGGTGATGGCCTCAAGCTCAAAGCCTTGCGCGATGGATGGCCGCGTCGAACCCAACCGAGAGGTGAGCAAGACACTGGCCACGCCCGACATCACACCTGTGAGGCAGAACAAAATGAATTTCGCACGCTTGACATTCACGCCTGAAAATTGCGCTGACGTGGCATTGCGACCGACAAAATAGAGCCGGCGGCCAAAGCTGGTGAAGTGCAGCAGAAAGGCAAAGACTGCTGCAAAAATCAAAAACAAAACCAGTTCAAACGAGAAGACCCAGAAGACATAGCCTTGACCGAAATAATCAAAGCTTTCGGGATAGTTCTTATAAACTTGGTCACCCAGAATGATGAAGGCCACGCCGCGAAACAGGCTCATCGTGCCGATGGTGACAACGATGGACGGCAGTTTGAGTCCAGTCACCAAAGCGCCATTGAAGGCCCCGCAAGCCAGCCCCACCACCGCGCCCACTAAAACAAGTACTGGTGTGCCAAAGCCGAAGCTCATCGCCAGTCCCATGAAGGTTGATGACAGCGCCAAGATGGCCGCCACCGAAAGATCTATCTCGCCTGAGATGATCAGCAATGCCATGGGCAGCGCGATCAGCGCCTTCTCAGTGAAGTTGAAAGTCATGTCAGACAATGTCCACACGTCGAGGAAATGCGGTGACGCAAAGCTGTTGAAAGTGAAAACCAACACAGCCACAATGACCAGCAGCATTTCCCATGAACGCAGAACGCCAGACAGCGGGCTATCCAACCGATCTGGAATATGGCGGATCTCAATGCTCATGCGCTTTGCGCCTTCTTGAGGATGATGCGTCCGGCAACCTTCTCGCTCCGCGCATTGAGCACAATTGCCAATAAAATGGCCGCGCCCGAAATTGCCAATTGCCAGAAGGGCGATACATTGATCACAGGAAGCGCCAATCCGATCAGGCCGAGGAACAAGGCCCCCATCACAGCGCCCGCCACGCTGCCCACACCGCCAGCAATGGAGATGCCGCCAATCACGCAGGCCGCAATTACATTGAGCTCATAGCCATTGGCCACTTCAACAGAGGCAATCACATAGCGCGAAATCCACAGATAGCCCGCAAGACCAGAGATGAGGCCAGAGATGCAAAAGGCAATGAATTTGGTGCGGCCTACATCGATGCCCGTGTAAACTGCCGCTGTGGGATTAACGCCCACCGCATAAACATCGCGCCCGGTTTTTGTGTAACGCAAGAATATATAAGACAGCGCAATCACCAAAAGTGCGATCCATGACAGAACCGGAATGCCAACAAGGCTTTGGCGTTGGAAGTTGATGAATGAGGCACTCATTTTATCGGCGTTTACCCAAGCCCCGCCCGAGAGCACAAAGGTCAACCCTCGATAAATCGTCAACGTGCCAAGTGTGACAACAATCGGCGGAATGCCGATCTTCCACACGAGAAGCCCATTGAATGCGCCTAGTGCCAAGCCCCACAGCAGCGCCACGAGAATGATGACAGCAACCGGCAGTTCTGGATGCGCGGCATTGAGCATGGCCACCGCCATGCCAGTGAAACAGAGATTGGCCGCTGTGGAAAGATCAATCGAACGCGTGAGAATGACACTCATCTGCGCCAAAGCCAGAATGATCAGGATCGAGGTGTCGTTGAAGGCCTGAGCCAGACTTAAGGGCGAGGCAAAATCCGGAAAACGTGTGGCAACACCGCCGATCAAAACCACAATGGCGATAGCCAGAAGCATTTCACGTGATTTCAGAATGCGGTTCATGCGGCAATTCCTGCGGCGGCGCGCACCAGTGTTTCTGCGGTGAGATCTTTGTTTTCGAAATCGGCGGTCACCAATCCTTCGCGCATCACCACCACCCGGTCAGACATGCCGAGAATTTCAGGGATCTCTGATGAAACCATGATCACCGCCATGCCCTCGCCCACCAATTGCGCCATGAATTCATGAACCGCCGCCTTGGAACCGATGTCGATGCCCTTGGTGGGTTCATCCAATATGATCACCTTGGGCTTCATCGCCAGCCATTTGGCGATCACCACTTTTTGTTGGTTGCCGCCCGAAAGTGTGGCCACATCTTGTGACAACGATGCGGCGCGCAAATCCAATCTCTGCGTATAGGCGCGTGCCAGAGCCAACTCTTCCTTAAGCTGCAATACTCCATTCTTGGAGGTACGGCTGAGTGAGGGCAATGAAATGTTCATGAAAATCGGCAGGCCTGCAGCGATGCCCTGATTGCCGCGCTCTTCAGGCACGTAAACAATGCCGGCGTTGATCGCATCTTCGGCAGAGCGCATTTGCAGCAACTTGCCATCAAGGGTGATTGTGCCACGGCTGCTGCGCGTCAAGCCAAAAAGCGCCTTCATGGCCTCTGTGCGGCCCGCACCAATAAGGCCATAGAAGCCAAGGATTTCACCAGCGTGGAGATTGAACGAAAGCCCCTCGAATTCTGTGGGATGAGACAAGTCATCAACCTGCAAGACCGCGGCACCCTTGCTGGCTTGGCGCTTGGGGAAAATGCGGTCAACGGCGCGGCCAACCATCATCTTCACAATTGCGTTTTGCGGCGTTGCATTGATCAGGCCAGCGCCCACCAATTCTCCGTCGCGGAACACAGTAAACCGATCAGCGATTTTGTAAATTTCATCAAACTTGTGACTGATAAAGAGAATGGCTTTGCCCTGCGATTTCAAAAGGCCGATCAATTCATAAAGCTCATTGATCTCTTTGGACGACAAAGCAGCAGTTGGTTCATCCATCACCACAACTTGCGCATCGATTGACATGGCGCGGGCCACGGCCACCAGATGTTTGTTGGCAATGGAAAGGCCGCGCAGCGGCATCTCTGGTGCAATGTGCCCAGCGTGCATACGGCCCAGAACCTCGCGCGCCTTGGCATTCATGGCTGGCCAATCGATGAGGCCAAAAGCCTTCTTAGGGGCGTGGCCGAGCCAGATGTTTTCGGCCACCGTCAGGTCATCAAACAAAACTGTCTCTTGGTGGATTGCGGTGATGCCACGGTGGAAGGCATCTTGAGCGGAGGAGAAAGAAACCTGCTGCCCGTGCAACAATATCTTGCCTTCATCAGGCTGATAAATACCCGTGAGAATTTTAACGAGAGTAGATTTGCCTGCGCCATTCTCGCCGATCAACGCCGTCACCTGGCCGGGATAGAGCGATAGGTTCACTCCATGCAAAGCCCGAACACCTGGAAAGCTCTTGCTGATGCCAGCAAGTTCCAGGATCGGTTTGTGCTCAGCTGTGGCGGCAGGCGTGTTCATGATGATGCAAAAAAAGGGCGGCAGCACGAAGGCCACCGCCCAGTCCTCGGGAGACTTAGTAGATCTTGGAGAATTCTTCGATGTTCTTCTTATCGAAGGTAAATGGAGGGGCCATGGCTGCGGACGTGTGATCGTCCAACTTCACTTTGCCGACCTTGCCGATGGAAAGTTCAGCACCTGGCTTGGCTTCCTGCTTACCCACTGTGAGATCGTGGCAAAGCTGGGTTGCGGAATAGCCAAGGTCAATCGGGTTCCACAAGGCAACGGCCTGCGAAGAGCCATTGTCGATGAACTTCTTGAACTCCGATGGCAGGGCAAGGCCCGTCACGTTCACTTTGCCAATCAAGCCAGCGTCGGTGATAACCTGAGCAGCAGCCACAACACCAACCGTTGTTGGAGCAATGATGGCTTTCAGGTTTGGATGGGCCTTGAGCAAGCCCTTGGCAACGTCGGTGGATTTGGCCGAGTCATCATCACCGTAAACCACATCAACCAATTTGATCTTTGGATATTTGGTTGGCAGGATTTTCTTGGCGGCATCGATCCAGCTGTTCTGGTTCGCAGCCGTTGAAGCAGCCGAGAGAATGGCAACTTCGCCACCATCTGGCAGATAGTCAGCAGCCAGTTTGATGATCGTGTCACCGATCAGGCCCGTGTCTGATGGGTTCAAATGCAACATGCGGCCTTTTTCATTCACGCCTGAATCCCACGAGATCACCTTTATGCCGCGGTCCATGGCCTTCTTGAGGGCTGGCGCAACAGCGTCTGGATCATTGGCGGAAATGGCGATGCAACCCACTTTTTGGTCGATCAATGAATTGATGATTTCGATTTGGCCTTCAGCGGTGGCTTTGGTTGGGCCGGTATAGATCACTTCGGTGTCGCCCAATTCCTTGGCAGCATTGTCAGCGCCCTTGTGGGCAGCATCAAAAAAGCCGTTGCCGAGAGATTTCACCAGCAGACCCACTTTGAGGTTTTCTGCTTGTGCGCCGACGGTCATCAGGCCGAGGGCCACGCCAGCAATTGCCAGCGCCTTGATTGAAAGTTTCATGTTTCTTCCTCCGTTGTTATCCACTCCGCCAGCCTCATGCCGACAGTGTTGATTGGTTTTCGCCGATGTTGAGATCGACGATATTTAGTTTCACGCCGGCTTCTTGAATGAACGCCGCTTCGCGCTCATCAATGCCGCTGTCAGTGATAATCATGGCCACGCGCGCCAGTTTGCAAAGAACCAGGCTCGAATGGCTTTTGAATTTTGATGAATCTGCCAATACGATCAATTCCTCGGCCTGGTTGAGCAGCTTCTGCTCTGCAAGAATGAGCAGCGGATCACTCTCCATCACACCGAAGGGCGAGATCGCCTGCGCGCTGGTGAACATGCGCTTGGCGGAGAAGTTCTGCGTCATGTCATTTTCAAAGGGCGAAAGAATGATGTTCTGTTCGCGGTAGATCGTGCCACCCGGCAGCGTCACAATGTTTTTGGAATGCTTGAGCAGGTGTTCAGCGATGGGAAATGAATTGGTGAACACTGGCATGATGCGGTGATGCATGTGATGCACCATCTGAAAAGTTGTCGTGCCGCCATTGATGATGATCGGCTCACTGTCCTTGCAAAGTTCAACCGCCGCTTGGGCGATGGCGCGCTTGGCGGCAATGTTCTTGGTGGCGTTTACGGTGAAAGGCGTTCCGGCCAGGTGCGGCTGGTTGATCGCCTCTGCCCCGCCGCGCACGCGGCGCAAACGATTCTGCGCATGAAGGGCGGTGATGTCACGCCGCACGGTTGCTTCGGATGATTCAGTCAGCGCCACCAGCTCGTCAATCGTCACCACTGGCCGCTCTTTCACGGCTTGCAGAATGGCGCTGTGTCGCTCTCTCTCGTGCATGGCAATCCCTATCAATTCCTAAACGCTATGATCGAAGTTGAAAACTGTCAATCAACTTCACGCAAAAATCGTCGCTGCAGCGCAGCATTTTGAGCGATATTGACAGATCGTGATTGACAGCCATGCATTGCGGTGCAATTTTGCCTCATCAACAGGTGAGGCAGCAGTGTCCAATCAGTCCCCAAATGCAATTCCCAATCTCTGGGATAAGGCCAAAGCCAGCGCGATGAATGAAGCTGATCGTCTGGTTTATCGTTCCAATCTTTTGGGTTCTGATAAACGGGTCACCAATTATGGCGGTGGCAACACCTCATCCAAAATATGGGAAAAAGACCTGCTCACTGGTGAGAAAGTTGAAGTGTTGTGGGTCAAGGGATCAGGCGGTGACAATGCCACCATCAAGCGCGATGGCTTTTCCACTCTCTACATGGAAAAGCTCCGTGCACTGAAGAAATTATATCGCGGGCTGGAACATGAAGATGAAATGGTGGATTACCTTCCCCATTGCACTTTTAATCTGAACCCGCGCGCGGCCTCGATTGACACGCCGCTGCATGCCTTTGTGCCCAAGCCTTATGTTGATCACATGCACCCTGATGCGATCATCGCCATTGCTGCATCAAAGAATTCCAAGCAACTCACGAAGGAAATCTTCGGCGACAGCATCGGCTGGCTGCCATGGAAGCGCCCCGGTTTTGAACTTGGCCTGTGGTTGGAAAAATTCTGCGTTGAGAACCCCAAGGCGATTGGTGCCATTCTGGAAAGCCACGGCCTGTTCACTTGGGGTGATACGCCTGAAGCATGTTATGAAACGACCTTGGCCACCATCAACAAGGCCGCCACCTGGTTTGCTGAAAAGTCCAAAGGCAAAGACCCTTTTGGTGGCGCTGTTGCCAAATCTTTAAGCGCAGAAGAACGTCGCGCCACGGCAGCCCGACTGATGCCGAAGATTCGTGGGCTCATTTCCGGCGATCACCACATGCTTGGTCATTTCGATGATCAGGATGCGGTCTTGCAATTTGTGAATTCGAAAGAATTGAAACCGCTTGCCGCACTGGGCACATCATGCCCCGATCATTTTCTGCGCACCAAGATTTGCCCCTTGGTGATTGAGGATGAGGCCGCGCTGCCGGACGCCATTGAGGCTTACCGCAAGAATTATGCGGCCTATTATCAGGCCTGTAGACACGCCAATTCCCCAGCCATGCGTGATGCCAACCCGGTGGTGTTCCTGATGCCGCAAGTGGGCATGTTCACCTTTGCCAAAGACAAAGCAACGGCGCGCATATCGGCAGAGTTCTATGTCAACGCTATCAATGTGATGCGCGGTGCTTCAACCGTTTCAACCTATGTGGGCCTGCCCCAGCAAGAGGCCTTCGATATCGAATACTGGCTGCTTGAAGAGGCCAAGTTGCAACGCATGCCCAAGCCGAAATCGCTGGCGGGCAAGATTGCGCTGGTCACTGGCGGCGCAGGCGGCATCGGCAAAGCGACCGCCGCACGCCTGATGCGTGAGGGGGCTTGCGTGATGATCGCTGATATCGATGAGGCGGCGTTGCAATCAGCCACCGCCGAACTCGCAGCTGCCTTTGGCAAGGACTTTGTGAAGCCCATCTCAATGAACGTTACCGCCGAAGAAAAGGTCATCGGCGGCTTTGCAGAAGTCTGTGCGGCCTTTGGTGGTCTTGATATTCTGGTTTCCAATGCAGGGCTGGCTTCATCCGCGCCCATTCAGGAAACGACCCTGGCACTGTGGAACAAGAATATGGATATTCTCTCCACTGGTTATTTCCTCGTGTCGCGTGAAGCCTTCAAGATTTTCCATTCACAGAACATCGGTGGCAATGTTGTTTTTGTGGCGTCCAAGAACGGTTTGGCCGCCTCACCTAACGCCTCTGCCTATTGCACTGCCAAAGCTGCCGAGATTCATCTGGCGCGTTGTTTGGCCCTTGAGGGTGCTGACAAACAAATTCGCGTCAATGTGGTGAACCCCGATGCCGTGTTGCGTGGTTCAAAAATTTGGGCCGGCGAATGGTTGGAGCAACGGGCCAGCACTTACAAGACTGACAAGGATGGCCTCGAAGAAATGTATCGCCAACGCTCCATGTTGAAGCGTTCGGTGTTTCCAGAAGACATTGCAGAAGCCATTTATTTCTTTGCCTCTGAGGCCTCAGCCAAATCCACAGGCAACATCATCAACGTCGATGCGGGCAATGCCCAAAGCTTTACGAGGTAATCATGTCTGAGAAGTTGATAGCGGCAGCAACGGTCGAAGAAATCAACCATGCCCGCGCTGCCACATTGAAACGCCAATACGATTTTCTTGGCGAGGATCTCGCGCACCGTGGTGTCAAGATTGATGAGGTGTTGAAGAAGGTTTCAGCCTTCGGTGTCGCCGTTCCCTCTTGGGGCGTGGGAACGGGCGGCACCCGCTTTGCGCGTTTTCCCGGCGCAGGCGAACCCCGCGATGTTTTCGACAAGATTGAAGATTGCGCGGTGATCCAGCAACTCACGCAAGCCACGCCGACGGTGTCGTTACATATTCCATGGGACAAGGCTGACCCCAAGCGCCTCAAGCAATCGGCGGCGCGTTTTAACCTTGGCTTTGATGCGATGAATTCCAACACCTTTTCTGACCAGCAAGGCCAAAAGCATTCTTACAAATTCGGTTCGCTCACCCACACGGATAAAGCCACGCGCAAGCAGGCGATTGACCACAACATTGAATGCATCGCGATCGGCAAAGAGCTGGGCTCCAAAGCCCTCACCGTGTGGATTGGTGATGGCAGCAATTTTCCCGGCCAGCAGAATTTCGCCGATGCCTTCACGCGCTATCTCGATAGCCTGAAGGAAATCTATACGGCACTGCCCGCCGATTGGCGGCTCTACACCGAACACAAAATGTATGAGCCCGCGTTCTATTCAACCGTGGTGCAGGATTGGGGCACCAATTACATCATCGCCAAAGAACTCGGCGAAAAAGCCATGTGCCTGGTAGATCTCGGCCACCACGCGCCCAATGTGAATATCGAGATGATTGTCTCGCGGCTTATTCAATTTGGCAAGCTGGGCGGGTTTCATTTCAACGACAGCAAATATGGTGATGATGATCTGGACGCGGGTGCCATCGACCCCTACCGCCTGTTCCTGGTGTTCAATGAACTCGTTGATGCTGAAAACAAGGTGAAGGGCTTCCACCCCGCCCATATGCTGGATCAGAGCCACAATGTGACTGACCCGATTGAAAGTCTGATGCTCTCGGCCATCGAAGTGCAACGCGCCTATGCGCAGGCCCTGCTGGTCGACCGCAAGGCCTTGCTGCACTATCAGGAAACCAACGACGCCCTAATGGCCACACAAACGCTCAAGGCCGCGTTCCGCACAGATGTGGAGCCCATTCTGGCCATGGCGCGGTTGAACAAGGGCGGCGCCATTGATGCCGTGGCTGCTTACCGCGCCTCAGGATACCGCGCAAAGGTGGCCAAGGAACGGCCCACCTCAATGGCAGGCGGCGGTGGCATCGTTTAGGGGCCTGCTCATCGTCATCCCCGCGAAGGCGGGGAACCAGCCCCTTATCACCGGACCCAATTCAAAAAAGCGGGGCCCCTGCCTCCGCGGGGGTTACGGATCTATTTGATTTCGACACCACTCTTTCCAGCTTAGCCTCAGCCCTTCACAGCACCCGCCGTCATGCCTGCCACGATCTGCTTGTTGAAGAACAGGAAGACCAAAAACGGCGGAATGGTGATGAGCAGAATGTTCATGAACAGCAAATTGAACTGGGATTGAAACTGGCTCATGAAATTATAGAGCGTCAGCTGCACCGTCACATTGTCCCGGCCCGGCAAATAATAGAGCGGGTTGGTGAAATCATTGAAGATGCCGATAGATTGAATCACCACATTGGTGATGGTCACAGGCTTCAGCAGCGGCAAGATGATTTTGAAAAATACCTGCAAAGGTTTCGCGCCATCCACAATGGCGGCTTCATCCAGCTCGCGCGGGATGGTAGCGATGAATGAGCGGTAAAGCAAAATGGAGAACGATAGGCCATAAGCCACCTGAATGAGGATCATGCCGGAAAGTGTTTTGAACAGGCCCAGCAAATGCAGCACCCAAATGGTTGGCACAATGGCGGGCGGAATCATGAAGCCTGCCAGCACGGCGGCATAGATCAACTTGTTCCAGGCCGATGGCCGACGCTCCGCGTTCGGCGCAATGCGCCAAAATCGCACTTCCCATTCCGCCAAGGCCTACTACGGCAACATCGTAATTCATAGG
>Ga0209069_10000762_pt1 | contig 15499 bp, 13 predicted proteins | sample Str013_2_FD_187202 | JGI IMG/M metagenome (GOLD analysis project Ga0209069, IMG submission 187202) | Freshwater sediment microbial communities in response to fracking from Pennsylvania, USA - Straight Creek_MetaG_SC_2013 (SPAdes) (version 2) | ecosystem: Environmental > Aquatic > Freshwater >...
GGTGCGCTCGTTGCCGAGCAGGAACTTGGCGCAGTCCCAGCCGCGGTTCTCCTGGCCGACCAGGTTTTCCGCCGGCACCCGGACATCGTCGAAGAACACCTCGTTCACCTCGCGCCCGCCGTCGATGGTGACGATCGGGCGTACGGAAATGCCAGGCGTTTTCATGTCGATCAAGAGGAACGAGATGCCAGCCTGCTTCTTGGCCTCGGCATTGGTGCGCACCAGGCAGAAGATCCAGTCGGCATATTGGGCGAGCGTCGTCCAGGTCTTCTGGCCGTTGACGATGTAGCTGTCGCCATCACGCCTTGCGGTGGTCTTGAGCGAGGCGAGGTCGGAGCCGGCGCCGGGCTCTGAGAAGCCCTGGCACCACCAGTCGTCGAGCGCGGCCATGCGCGGCAGGAAGCGCTGCTTCTGCGCCTCGCTGCCGAACGCGAGGATCACCGGTCCGCACATGCTGACATTGAACGGCAGCGTCTGCGGCAGGCTGGCGGCCTGCTGCTCCTCGCCGAAGATGTAGTGCTGGACCGGGGTCCAGTCGGTGCCACCCCACTCTTTCGGCCAATGCGGCACCGCCCAGCCCCTGGCGTGGAGCACCTTGTGGCAGGCCACCCAGTCCTGCTTGTTGATGTGCCGGCCCGCCGTGATCTTGGCGCGCACCCCCTGCGGCATGGCGGTGCGGAAAAACGTCCGCAGCTCGTCGCGGAATTGGACTTCCTCGGGGGAAAAGCGCAGGTCCATGGGGGGCTCCGATCTGCGAGTTCTGGAGGTTGGGTTAGCGCGGCCACAGGTCGTGCGTCGCTTCGCACCGTCACGTCCGCGCGTTACTCAATATGCCCGATGAGGTAGGATGCCCAAGTCCAGGGCTGTTGTCATCACCCCATGTCGCCGCTTTCACCGTGCCTGCCTGCGTCCCAACTGCTATACCTTCCAACATGATTTCGAATGATCCCATCCTGCAAAGATTGCGTGGCGCCTTGACCGAGCTTTACGGCGAGCGGATCGAGCGCGTGGTGCTCTACGGTTCGCGGGCGCGGGGGGATGCCAAGGAGGACAGCGACTATGATATCGCGGTGTTCCTGAAGGACCTTGACGATCCCTGGCGAGAGATCAACCGGTTGGTCGACCTAAAGCTCGCGATCCGTGATGCCACCGACGCCGAAGTCAACGCCTACCCATTTCCCGCTGGGAGCTGGGTCAAACGCACCCCCTTGATGCACGAAATTCGCAAGGACGGCGTTGATCTATGACACCAGAAGCCGCCTGCTATATGGACACCGCCGAGCGCGCTCTCTTGGATGCGCGCGCCGTGCTGGCGGCGAATGTCCCGAGTCAAGCAGCGCGGTTGGCCTACCAGAGCCAATTCCACGCGGCCCAGGCCCTCATATTCGAACGAACGGGCAAGATCAGCAAAACGCACAAAGGTGTCGACCGACAATTCCATAATCTGGCGCGCGGCGAGACATACTTCCCCGTCGGTCTCGCGGCCGAGCTCACCAGAGCCTACTCTTTTAAAGAAAACGCTGATTACGGCACCGATCCCGCAGCGCTCGCTACTCCGGACGAGGCTCGCGGCGCCATTGCCGTCGCCGAGAAATTCCTCGCTGTCATCCGCCAAGCTCTGACGACCCCGCCGGCATCGCCCACACCTTAAGCCGCCAAACGCGGCTATAGCCTTTGGATTGGCGGGCTAGGGCAGATTCCACCTGAGGTGGGTCATCTGCGCCCTCCTCCCACCCTGGCCGGGACGATGGCACGCGATTCATACCACGCGGAATGCGCTCTAACGACCCGATCCCGCCCTGCCTGCCCTCACACCACCTCGAACAGCCCCGCCGCGCCCTGGCCGCCGCCGATGCACATGGTGATCACCACGTATTTGACACCGCGCCGCTTGCCCTCGATGAGGGCATGGCCGGTCATGCGCGCGCCCGACATGCCGTAGGGGTGGCCGATCGCGATCGAGCCGCCGTCGACGTTGAGCTTGTCCTGCGGAATGCCGAGCTTGTCGCGGCAGTACAGCACCTGGCTGGCAAAGGCTTCGTTGAGCTCCCACAACCCGATGTCGTCCATTTTCACGCCGGTACGCTGCAGCAGGCGGGGAATGGCGAATACCGGGCCGATGCCCATCTCGTCCGGCTCGCAGCCGGCGATCGCAAAACCGCGGAAGATGCCCATGGGCTTGAGCCCACGCTTCCCCGCCTCCTTGTCCGACATCAGCACCGAAGCGGAGGCGCCGTCGGAGAGCTGGCTGGCGTTGCCGGCGGTGATGAACTCGGTCTCCCCGCGCACCGGCTTCAGCTTTTGCAGACCCTCGAGCGTGGTATCGGCGCGGTTGCCCTCGTCCTTGGTCAGCGTGAACGACTTTTGGGTGATTTCCTTGGTTTCCCTGTTCTCGACCGCCATCACCGCCGGCAGCGGCACGATCTCGGCCTCGAACCGGCCCGACTTCTGCCCGGCGGCGGTGCGCTGCTGGCTCATCAGCGCGTATTCGTCCTGCGCCGCGCGCGAGATGTTGTAGCGCCGGGCAACGATATCGGCGGTCTCGATCATCTGCATGTAGATCGCGGGCTTGTGCTCCTTCACCCACGGGTTCTCGTAGAATTTCATGTTGGTGTTGGGAGCCACCAGCGAGATCGACTCAACGCCGCCGGCGACCGCCACCGGCACGCCCTCGTTGCGGATGGCGTTGGCGGCGAGCGCGATCGCCTGCAGGCCGGACGAGCAGAAGCGGTTGATGGTCATGGCCGATGCGGTGACCGGGAGGCCGGCGCGGATCGAGGCGACGCGCGCGATGTTGCCGCCGGTCGCCCCTTCCGGGAATCCGCAGCCGATCACGATGTCCTCCACATCTCCCGGATCGATACCGGCGCGTTTCACGGCATGGGCGATGACGTGGCCGGCGAGATCGCCGCCGTGCGTCATGTTGAAGGCACCGCGGAAGGCGCGGCCGATCGGGGTGCGGGCGGTTGAGACGATCACTGCATCGACCATGGCGTTTCCTTTCCCGGAGAGCATGCGCTGGCAAAGCCTAGCCGATCGGCGTGCGACTTGCAGCCCCTGATTGCACCCCTGTTTGCCCCTCCCCCACAGTAAAAACGGCTGAGAAGGAAGAGACCCTGTGCGATTCAATTCAACCGTCGCAACTGTGGGCCCCCTCACCTGTCGCTGCCGCGACATCCTCTCCATCTTGGCGTAGCCAAGCTCCGCTTGGACGGGAGAGGAAAGAAACTGAGCGGCCCCGCGTACTGCGCCGTTCTACTTCCTTCTCCCTTGGGAGAAGAGCCTGCCCCGGACTTTGATCCGGGGTGCCCCTGAGGGGCGGATGAGGGTCTGTTGCCACTGTGAAGACGCTGAATTGAATCACCCTGGGGGGAGGCCCTCGTCGCTATGAATGGACATGGCCCCTGGTCCTGGCATTATTGATGGCAGCCATGTCCCACCGGGAGCCGCCCATGCAGAACTCCGTCCCCTTCGAGCTTACCGGCCAGGTGGCCGTCGTCACCGGCTCCTCGCGGGGCATCGGCCGCGCCATCGCCGAGGCCATGGCCGGCCTCGGCGCCAGGGTGGTGGTATCGAGCCGCAAGGCCGACGCCTGCGAGGCGGTCGCAAGCACCATCAGGGCCAAGGGCGGGGAGGCCGCCGTGATCCCCTGCAACATCTCGCGCAAGGGTGAGGTGGAGGCGCTGATCCAGGGCGCGCAGGACCGCTTCGGGCGCATCGACACGCTCGTCTGCAACGCCGCCGCCAACCCCTATTTCGGGCCGCTCTCGGGGCTCGGCGACGACGTGTTCGACAAGATCATGAGCTCGAACGTGAAGAGCAATTTGTGGCTGGCCAACCTCGCCATTCCCGGCATGGCGAGCCGCGGCGGCGGCACGGTCATCATCATTTCCTCGATCGCGGGCCTGCGGGCCAGCGGCAACCTCGGCGCCTACGCCATCTCCAAGGCCGCCGACTTCGCGCTCGCCCGCAACCTCGCGCTCGAATGGGGCCCGAGCAACGTGCGCGTCAACTGCATCGCGCCCGGCCTCGTCAAAACCGACTTCGCCCGCGCTCTATGGGAGGACAAGGCGAACCTCGACAAGCGGCTGGAGACGACGCCATTGCGCCGCATCGGCGAGCCCGACGAGATCGGCGGCATCGCCGCGTTCCTCGCCTCCAGGGCCGCCAGCTTCATCACCGGACAGGTGATCGTGGCGGACGGCGGGGTGACGATTGCGTGACGTCTTTCGCACTCCCCGTCAACAACGGGGAGAGTGAGCTTTATGCCGGGAGTAGATCGAACTGGATGGTCCCCTCCAGTTTTTCGCCCGGCGCCAGCAGCTTGAGCCCGGTATCGTCCCGCCGATCCAGCCAATGGATCGCATCGCTCATGTGCGTCACCGGCTCGACGCAAAAATAGTCGCGCCCCTCGGGCACGAACACGATCAGGTGCCCGAACGCGGGATCTGCGCTGATGTCCAGTGAACGCCGCTGCTCGGGCCAATGAATGCGCGCGGGCTGGCGCCAGCCGGCAAAGCAGTGATCGACGCGCAGGTCGCAGACCGGGCGGGCCGTGCGGCAGTTCCAGCGATCCGGCACCGGCACCCGCCCGGTCGGCATCTCGTCTGCCCCCGACAGCCAGACCGCCTCGGCATCGAACTGCAGCGTGGTTTGGCGCGTGCGCGGAAAATACGGGTGGTGGCCGAGCCCGGCGGGCCAGGGCAGGCAATCGGTATTCTCAACCGACGTGGTCACTTCGAGACTGCCCGGGGAAAGGCGAAACCGTTGATTAGCGCGAAAGCGGAACGGCCAACCGGAGTGCATGGCTGGATCATGATCGAGCGCCAGGATTGCCTCATCGTCGGCTGCCGAAGCAACCTGCCACGCGCGTTGCCACCCGACGCCATGAATGGCATACGGCTTGTCGCCGAAATTATGCGGGAGCTGGTGGTCGCGGCCCGCCCAGCTGAACGCCCCGCCGGCGATGCGGTTCTGATAGGGCACCAGCGGATAGGAGCCGAGCAGCCGGGGATTGCACTCGGCCAAATCGCTCGCCGACGGCGGCCTCAGCACCGGCAAGCCATCCACCAGCCAATCGACGATGCTGCCGCCGATCCCCGCTGCCACCCGCAGCCGCGCCGTGCCGGCATGCAATGAGATCAGAGTTTCGCTGGGCATGCCGACGCCTTCCCTGCTCGTCCCGTGACGGTCCGGTTCGAGAAACAACCCTGCCTCCCCCTCGAGGATAAATTGAATCGCCCCGGCGGGACAGCGGATGATGCCAAATTTCGACACAAGCGCTCTTGCGCGTCTTTCTGCGGCCCGGCCCAGCCGATCCGCGTCCGCCGCGGCTTGATCGGGCCGCGCCCTCGGTTAGTATGAACGCCAGCCGGTGCCAACGCGCCCGCCATGGCTGGCTGAACAGGAGCCGTATCGTGGACCACACCCCCGCCGAGACGCCCGAGCGCCGTGCCTTTTACGGCCGCATCGACAAGCAGAACATGACCGCCCTGTGGACCGTGCTCGGCGATCTGGTGACGCCCGAGCCGAAGACCCAGTGTCAGCCGGCGCTGTGGAAATTTGCCGACATCCGCGCCGCCATGCTGGAGGCCGGCGCCCTGATCACCGCCAAGGAGGCCGAGCGGCGCGTGCTGGTGCTGGAGAACCCCGGTCTGCGCGGCCAGTCGCGCGTCACCACCTCGCTGTTTGCCGGCGTGCAGCTGGTGATGCCGCGGGAGGTCGCCCCGGCGCATCGCCATTCTCAATCGGCCTTGCGGTTCATGATCGAGGGGCACGGCGGGCACACCTCCGTCGACGGCGAGCGGACCAGCATGGAGCCCGGCGATTTCATCATCACGCCATCGATGACCTGGCACGACCACGGCAATGAGACCGATCGGCCGATCTTCTGGCTCGACGGGCTCGATATCCCGATCATCCAGTTCCTCGGGGCATCGTTCGCCGAGCAGCTGGGCGCCGACCAGCAGCCGATCGGCAAGCTGGCGGGCGATTCGACCGCCCGCTACGGCTCCAACCTGCTCCCCGTCGATTTGGGCGCCGGCACCCGCACCTCACCGATCTTCAACTACCCCTACGCGCGCACGCGCGAGGCGCTCGATCAGCTGGCGCGCGGCTCGGACCTGGACGCCTGTCATGGCATCAAGATGCGCTACACCAACCCGACCACCGGCGGGCACGCCATGCCCACCATTGGCAGCTTCATCCAGCTCCTGCCTAAGGGTTTCAAGAGCAGCCGCTACAAGGCAACCGATGCCACCGTGTTCAGCGTGGTGGAGGGGCGCGGCCGCACGCGGGTCGGCGAGAGCCTGCTCGAATGGGGCCCCAAGGACATCTTCATCGTCCCGAGCTGGATCGCGGCGAGTCACGAGGCGGACGGCGAAAGCGTGCTGTTCAGCTTCTCCGACCGCCCCGTGCAGGAAAAGCTCGGCGTGTGGCGCGAGGATCGCGGCAATGCGTGAGGGGGAAAGCGGTGGCAGAGCGACATTGCGGTTAGGGCTTGAAACGATGCACGGCTAAGGGATCGGCGGTCTCGAATCAGGTGAGGCGGTTTCCATCTGCCGACCGCTTCTACCCTCGTATCACCCTTGCCAACCGTACCCCCGCCCAATATTCAAACGTTTCACCCATCCTCTCGCCAGGAGCGAAAACCCATGGCCAAATCCCGCCTGCCCGATGATCTATTGAAGATCCCGGAGGCTGCGGCCTCCCCGCTCGACCGCATGCCGCCGATCCCGGACGAGCAGATGACACCCGAGCAGCAGGCGGCCGCGGAGGAGTTTGCCGGCAAGCGCGGCGTCAAGCTCGGCGGGCCGTTCATTCCGCTGCTGCGCAGCCCGGAGGTCCTGAAAGCCACGACGCACCTCGGCGCCTATCTGAGGTTCAAGTGCGCGCTGCCCGAAACCAAGCTCAGCGAGCTCGCCATCCTCGTCACGGCGCGGCGGTGGACGCAGAACTACGAATGGCATGCGCACCGCAAGATCGCGCTGCATGCCGGCCTCGACCCGGCCATCGCCGATGCGATCGCGGAGGGGCGGCGGCCCACCGGCATGAGCGAGGACGAGGCGATCGTGTACGAGTTCTGCACCGAGCTGCACAACAACGGCGGCGTCTGCGATCCGACCTATGCGCGGGCCAGCACGCGCTACGGCGAGCAGGCGATCATCGATATGGCGGCCCTGTGCGGCTACTACTCGATGCTGGCCATGGTCATGAATGTCGCCCGCACGCAGCTTCCCGCCGGGGTGGAGCCGGGATTGAAGCCGCTGCTGCGCTGAGCTCTTGAGGCCGTTGGAAGCCGGACCAGATTCAAGGTCACGCCTGCGCCCCTTCGGCGGCGAGCCTGCGTCGCGGAGCGCTCGCGCGCTCCATGCGCCAGGCGGTGGGCGCGGTGCCGATGAACCCCGCACCGGACGACCCGGATTTGCGGATGGCCAGAGCGGTCGGATCGATGCCCCATTTGCCGGCCAGCCGCAGCACGTGTCCCTCGCCGGCATCGAACAGCGAGCCGAGCGCCGCCTCGCTGCCCGGACTGGCATGCTCCCGGATTTCGAACAGCTTCAGGCCCAGCAGACGCTCGTCGCGGGTCGGCCGGCCGCGGTTCCAGATCAATCCCTCGTCGCCGAGCGCGAACGCACGAACGAGCTTGCCCTCGATCGAGCGGGCCCAGCCGTAGTGATCGATCGCCGGGAAGCAGCAGAAGTACTGCACCTCGGCGAATTCGCTGCCCATCGCATCCAGCAGCGGCAGACACTTGTCGACGAACCGCGGCCCGACGGGATGCGGTAACGACAGACCGGCGACCAGCGTCCAGCCTTCGAGCGGCGGAGACACGAAAATGCGCTCGGACTCTTTTTCGATGGCCTTGCAGCCGGCCTGCCAGCCGGCTTCCTCGATCGCCTCCAGCTGCAACACGTCGAGAACACGCCGGGTGTCCTCGCTGCGGATCGCGAACCAGGCCATGGGAGGGCTGAATGGCGCGGGCGCTGCGGTCACGCCGGCACGCGCCGGGTGCCGCCATCTGGTCCCCGACTCGAGCAGCCAGATCACCACCAGCGCCGTGACGGCGGCAGTGGCAGCCAGCGCGATGGCGATTTCCGTCGGTTCCACCGAATCGTTTCCAACCTCATGTCCTGGGCGTGCATAGTCCGGCTGCGTTGCGCCGGCAAGGCGAAGCCTCATGAGAACCTGGTGAAAAATCTCCAAGTTGTGGAAAGAATGTCACAAAAACAAAAACCGGGACCCATGGAGGATCCCGGCTGCAGTCTGGCAGGAGCTGTCGGTGGAAAGCTCAGAAGGTATATTTCACAGTGGCCGAGAACTGTGCGCCGCACTGGAACGAGGCTTTGTTGAAGCCGGTGCCGTCGCAGTAGTTGCCGGTCGGCGAGAACGCCGTCGTGCCGCTGTTGATGTTGGTGTCCCAGTAGCGCAGATCCAGCGCCAGCTTGTCGAGCGTGAAGGTGATGCCGGCATTCCAGTAGAGGTAGTCGCTGGAGCCGTTGGCGATCGCGGCGAGGTACTGGATCGAGCTGTTGCCGGCCTGGTAGCCGAGCGTGGCGCTGAGCGAAGGCTCGATCTGATGCCACTTCGGCAGCGTGTAGGCGGTGGTGCCCTCGAAGGTCCACACCTTGCCGGTGCCGCCCGTGTATTTCGGCGAGTAGAAGGCCGTCACGCCGGCTGTCCACGGCTCGGTGATGTTGCCGGAGAGGTTGACCTTACCCTCGTAGTAATCCCATTTGGCGACGCCGACAGTGGCGCCGGCGGCGTTGACGAGCGGCGTGTCGTGAGAATGCGGATAGTTGTAGGTGATCACGCCGACATCGAGGTTCCAGGTCTTGTGGACCGGGAACTTGAAGCCGCCGTAGACATCCAGCTCGTCGCTCGCGCAGCTCTTGTTGAACACGGGACCGCAGGTCTGGCCGAAATCGATGCTGGACGACCAGACGCCGAGGTACAGCCACTTGTAGGTGAAGTCGATGCCGCCCTGCACGGCCGCGCCCTGATCGGACTGCGAAATGCCGCGGAACACATAGTTCGATGACGCGCCGACGTTGTAGGCGATCGTGTAGTCCGGCTTCGGCGGCTCGGCGGCAGCGGCCTTGCCCTTCGGGGCGTCCATGCCATCGGCGTGAGCCGCGAGCGTACCGAGCACCACGACGCTCGCCGCCAGGCCTGCGCTGCGCACCAGCGCGACCCATCCGGTCGTCATCCCTTGATCCATCATCTTTTCTAACCCCCGGTTTGCAATGCCGTGCTCTTGACCGGCACCGCATTGCCCCTCATTGAACGTTGCTGATCCGCCCGGTACAGCTACTCAGACCGCGATCATCCGTCAGATAGCAGCTGATTTGCCGAGCTTATCAATGGATTTTTGTCCGCCGTCTCAGCCCTGCGAGCGGAGCGTTGCAGAACAGCAACAAATCGGTTTTTGTGCTTATTTAGGAGGCGATTGCCGGCTACGAGCGAGCCGGGGGCGTGTGGAAAATTTGCCGTTTTTCGCGCCGCAATGCCGATTTCTTAATCTCCGGGGGACTCGAATCGAAGGTGTCGTCTTCCGGCACCACCTGTCGGCCACTGCTCCGTGATTCTCCGCCGTTCTCCATCGTTCTTGCCATGACCTTCATGCCGCCCCTACACTCCGGTCGTCCAGCCAACCGGAGCGACCGGCACATGCGCATTCATAATCTGTATGTCGACGCCAATGGCGTATCGCATTTCCGCGATATCGAGGTGGAGTGGGCCGAGCACAAGAATTTCAGCAAGTACTCCAGGCGGCTGCCGGCAACCGGCATCATTTTTCGGGAGACCGCCGGCGATTATGACCTCGACTGGCACCCCGCGCCGCGCCGCCAATACATCATCAACCTCGATGCCGGCGTCGAGCTCACCGCCAGCGACGGCGAGAAGCGGATCATCAATGCCGGCGAGGTGGTGCTGGTCGAGGACATCACCGGCAAGGGCCACCTGTCCAAATCGATCGGCGGCAAGATGCGCAAATCGATCTTCGTGCCGATCGACTGATCTCGTCGGTTCCGTGTTGCGGAGGGCGTTGCCGGGATATTGGACATCGGCAGAATTCTCTGCGAAATCAGGGGTGTTTGAGCCGGCAGCGGTCGAGTCCGAACGGAAACCGCGCAGCGTCGGGAGCCCGCGACTTGCAAACTCAGATCCTACGTATCGGCACGCGCGGCAGTCCGCTGGCGCTCGCCCAGGCGCACGAGGTGCGTGACCGCCTGCGGCAGGCGCATGGTCTGCCGGCCGAAGCCATTGCGATACATGTCATCAAGACGTCGGGCGACCGGATCGAGGACCGCCCGCTGTCCGAGGCCGGCGGCAAGGGGCTGTTCACCAAGGAGATCGAGGAGGCGCTGCTTGCCGGCAGCATCGATCTGGCCGTGCATTCGATGAAGGACATGCCGACCCGCCTTCCCGACGGCCTTGCCATCAGCTGCATCCTGCCGCGCGAGGACGTGCGCGACGCGTTCCTGTCGCTGAAGGCCGGCCGGCTTGGGGATCTGCCCGCCGGCGCGGTGCTCGGCACCTCCTCGCTGCGCCGTCAGGCCCAGGTGCTGCATGCGCGGCCCGACCTCAGGATCGTACCGTTCCGCGGCAATGTCGAGACGCGTCTGCGCAAGCTCGCGGAGGGCATTGCCGACGCGACGCTGCTGGCCTGCGCCGGCCTCAACCGGCTCGGCCTCGCCGACCGCATTCAGCAATCGATCGAGCCCGGCGAGTTGCTGCCGGCGGTCGCGCAAGGGGCGATCGGCATCGAAATCCGCTCGGGAGACGAGCGGGTGGCGGCGCTGCTGTCGCCACTCAACGACCAGCGATCGCACCTCGAAATCGTGACCGAGCGGGCGTTTCTGGCCAGGCTCGAGGGCTCGTGCCGCACGCCGATTGCCGGGCTCGCCCGGCTCGAGCACGGCCGACTGCAGTTCCGCGGGCAAATCCTGCTGCCGGACGGCAGCAAATCCTTCGCGACCGAGCGGAGCGGACAACCGCAGGATGCGATCCGCATGGGGGAGGACGCAGCGGCCGAGCTGCTCGGCCGGGCGGGACCTGAATTCTTCAGCCACATCGCGGGCCCGCACGGCTGATGCGCATCCTGGTGACGCGTCCGCGCGGGGATGCGGCGGCCCTCGCCGACCGCCTGGAGCGGCTGGGACACAGCGTGCTGAGCGAGCCGCTGCTGACGATCGAGCTGCTGCCCGGCGCGATCGGCCCGCTCGAGGGAGTAACCGCCATTGTCGCCACCAGCCGCAACGGTCTGCGGGCACTGGCGGCGAGCCCTCGCCTGGCGCCAGCGCGGGCGCTGCCGCTCTTCACGGTCGGCCGCTCCACGTCAGCCCTCGGTCGCGAGCTTGGCTTCGGCGACCTACGCGGCGGCGACGGCACGGCCATCGAGTTGGCCGAACGCATCGCCGTCGAGCTCGATCCCGCCGCAGGGCCGATCCTGCATCTTGCCGGCGATCATGTGACCGCTGGTCTCGGTAAGCGGCTGACGGCACGGGGGTTCAGGCTGATTCGGCCGGTCTGCTACCAGAGCCGGGCGCAGTCGAGCCTCAGCCCGGCCTGCGCCGCGGAATTGGCGGCAGGCTCGATCGGCGCGGTGATCCTGCTGTCGCCGCGGACCGCCGCCATCTATGCAAGGCTCACCGCAGCCGACGGACGACTTGACGCCGCGCATGGGCCGGTTCATGTCTGTATTTCAGGCGCGGCAGCGGAGGCCCTGGTCGCGCTCGGACCCATCCAAGTCGCGATCGCACGCCGCCCTAATCTGGACGAAATTGTTGCACTCGTACGGGGGCTGGCTGCGGACGCGTGAGCGATATTGCTTGGATCGGCGTCAGGCCTGCGATGCGCCCTCTGATCGTTCCGTTTATGATCTGCTCCTGATGGTTCTCGTCGACGGGTGCATGGTCCGGGGGTTGCTCGCAGTGGCGCTGCTTTGAGTTGCGTGGGAGGCATTCATACATGGCCGACAAGAACGACACACCCGGCAAGAGCACAAGCGGCGAGCCGACAGCCGCCAAGCGACCCCATTCCGTCATCGATCTGAAGGCGACCGAGGTGAAGACCGCGGCCGTCGGTCAAGGCGCGGCAAAGCCCGCCGAAAGCCCCTCCGGGCCCGCCGCCAAAGCCGACGCACTGAGGCCCGGGTCGGACAGGGCGGACGCCGCTAAACCTTCCGAAAAACCCGCGGCGGGCGTGCGCCAGCCCGGACCGGGTGCGGCTGCACCGGCGGCAAATAATGCAACGCGCGCCAGCGTCGATGGACCGATCACGGCTGCAAGCAATGGCGGGCGGTCCGCGGGCATGCTGTCGCACGCAGCCGCGGCGCTCATCGGCGGTCTGCTGGCCGTATTCGCTTCGGGGCCGATCGCCGAGCTGATCGGCAGCGACACCGGCAACCGGGCGCTCGAGATCGCCCAGAACGAGCGTGACCTGCGGGCGCGCCTCGGCAGGCTCGAGGACGCCGTCGGCGCGGGGCGCACGAGCGCAGCGGGCGCGGATCTGATCGGCAAGGTCGACAGCCGGCTGGCCAAGCTCGACGAATTGGCCAACGCCGTGCGCGGCCTCAGCGAGGCGCAGAGCAAGCTCGCCGCCGATAGCCAGGCCGTCGCACAAAAATTGAATGCGCCGGGCGGTGCCGGCGAGCTGGCGCAGCGGCTGACGAAGCTGGAGGACACGCTGTCGGCCACCTCGGCACTCACCGCCGAAGCCGCCAAAACCGGGCGGCCGATCAATCTCGCGCCGGTGTTCGGGCGGATGGCGGACCTGGAAGCCTCGGTCGAGTCCAAGCTCGGCGCCGCCCGCAAGGGCGTCGCGCAAGACATCGATGCTCGCATCAAGCCCGCGGAGGAGCAGGTCGAGACCGTCAAGAGCACCGCGCAGCGCCTCGACCGGGAGATGGCGCAGATCAAGACCGATCAGCAGCGGCTGAGCCAGGCGCTCGAGCAGGCGCGGCAGCAGGTGGCCCGCGCCGAGGCCTCGGCCGACGCCGGGCAAAAGGCGGCGGGCTCGCTCAAGGTCGGGCTCGACCAATTGAAGGGCGACGTGGAAACCCGGGTCGCTACCGCGGCGAACGCGGCGGTGGCGCCGATGGTCGGCAAGGTCGCCGCCATCGAAACCAACCTCGACAGCGTGGTGAAGCGCGACGAGGACCGGCAGGCCAATGCACGCCGCACGCTGCTGGCGCTCGAGCTGGCCAACCTGCGCAAGGCGATCGATGCCGGGCGGCCGTTCGGCAAGGAGCTGGCCGACATCAAGCAGCTGGGTGCGGGCATGCTCGACCTGAAGCCGCTCGACAGCCTCGCCAGCGAGCGGCTGGTGACGTCGGCCGAGCTGCTGCGCGAGTTCCGCAGCGCGTCCAATGCCGTGCTCGATGCCGACGCCGGCCGCCGTACAGATGGCTCGCTGGCGGGCGAGATCATGGCGCGGGCCCGCTCCATCGTCCGCGTGCGCAAGGTGTCCGCGGAAGCCAAGGGCGATGATGCCGAGGCGGTGCTGGCGCGGATGGAAGCCGCGCTCAAGGACGGCGATCTCGACCGCGTGCAGGACGAGGCCGGCAAGCTGCCCGAGCCAGCCGCCGCCGCCGCCCGGCCGTGGCTGCAGAAGCTGGAAGCCCGGCGGAGCGTTGACCGGGCGCTGAAAGCCATCGAGGACAAGCTGAAATCGACCTTGTCGGGCGCCAACGCACCATCGCCTGCCGCCCCCGCCAAGAGCGCGCCGTCGAAAGGATAGTGCCATGCTGCGTCTCGTCGGGTTCGTCATTGCAGTGGCGCTGGTCGCGTCCGGATTGTCGTGGCTCGCCGACCGGCCGGGCAACGTGGTCATCACCTGGCAAAAGGACTATGAGATCCAGACCACGGTGTTTCAGGCGGTGGTCGCGCTGCTGACGCTGGTCGGCCTGACCGTGCTCGCCTGGTCGCTGCTCCGGCAGGTCTGGCGGGCGCCAGCGGCGGTCGGCCATTTCGTCCACCGCCAGCGCCACCGCCGGGGCCTCGAGGCCTTGTCGAGCGGCATGATCGCGATCGGCGCGGGCGACAAGGCGCTCGCGATCCGCTCGGCGGTGCAGGCCCGCAAGACGCTGCCCAACGAGCCGTTGACCCACCTTTTGCGGGCCCAGGCCGCGCATCTGGCAGGCGACCGCGACACGTCCCGCCGCATCTATGAATCCATGCTCGCCTCGCCCGATACCGAGCAGCTCGGCCTGCGCGGCCTGTTCCTGGAAGCCGAGCGCGAGAACGAGCCCGTGGCCGCCCGCCAGTTTGCCGGGCGTGCGCTCGCGCTCAATCCCAAGCTCGGCTGGTCCGCAGACGCGCTGTTCGCGTTGCAATGCAAGCAATCTGACTGGATCGGCGCGCTCGAGACCCTCGCCGTCGCCAAGCGCCACGGCATCGTCGACAAGAGCACCGCCGAGCGCCGGCGTGCGGTGCTGCTGGCCGCCCAGGCGATGGAAGCGGAGGAGAGCGATTCGGCGAATGCCGTCGAATTTGCCCGCGAGGCGCACGAGCTTGCACCCGATCTGGTGCCGGCTGCTGCTATCCTGGGCCGCATCTACGCCTCGCGCGGCAACACGCCGAAGGCGGCGCGGGTGCTGCTGAAAACCTGGAAGCGCGCACCGCATCCCGACCTTGCCACCGCCTATGCCTATGCACGGCCGGGGGACAGCCCGCGCGACCGGCTGGCCCGGGTGCAGGAGCTGGCGCGGCTGACGCCGCACAATGCCGAGGGTGGCATCGCCGTCGCGGAAGCTGCCATCGACGCGCGGGCGTGGGAGGAGGCGCGCGCCGCTCTGAAGCCGCTGCTCGACAGCCGCCTCACCCAGCGCGTGTCGACGCTGATGGCGCGGATCGAGGACGGCCAGCACGCCGACCGCGGCAAGGTGCGCGAGTGGCTCGCCCGTGCGGTCAACGCGCCGCGCGATCCGGCCTGGACCGCTGACGGCTACGTGTCCGAGCGGTGGATGCCGGTCTCGCCCGTTACCGGCGAATTCGACGTGTTTCAGTGGAAGGTCCCCGCCGAGCCGCTCGACAAGGTGGAGGGCGAGCATTTGGCGGGTCGGGTCGAGAAGCTGGTCGGCCTCGGACAGCGCGTGGCCGGGCCCCTGCCAGTTTCCGCAGCTCCGGAGGGCGGGGACGCCGAGCCTGCCGTGACGATCGATCTGGTCCCAGCCACCTCCGCCTCAACACAGGCTTCGGAAGCCCCTGTGGCCGCCTCTGCTAAGCCGGTGACCTCCCGCCCCGGGCCATCACCGGCCCCAGTCTCTGCAGCGCCCGCCCGCGTCCGCGTGCTCGACCCCAAGACAGGTAAATTCATCGAGGAGCCGGCGCGTTCCGCGACGGCACCGGTGGCGATCAAAGCTGGCGATGATATCGGCGTGCGCAAGCCCGACGCTGATCCCAAACCGGCCGAGGCCGCGCCGATGGCTCGCTCGCCCGCCGCGACCAACGGTGTGCAGACCCCGCCCGCGCGTGCGATGCCCCCGGCCGCGACC
>Ga0209069_10000763_pt1 | contig 15495 bp, 17 predicted proteins | sample Str013_2_FD_187202 | JGI IMG/M metagenome (GOLD analysis project Ga0209069, IMG submission 187202) | Freshwater sediment microbial communities in response to fracking from Pennsylvania, USA - Straight Creek_MetaG_SC_2013 (SPAdes) (version 2) | ecosystem: Environmental > Aquatic > Freshwater >...
AGCGTGTCCACCGGCCCCACGGCGGTACCGGTCGGCACGCCGTGAGACAGTGGCGGCGCGGCCACCCGGGCCGTACCCGCCCGCCCCGGCGCACTGTCCAGACGCGACAGTCCGGGTCCGTTCCGCCCGCGGAGGTACCGATGGCCAGCCAGTACCGTCGCCTTGCCCCGGCCGTGCTGGCCGGTTGCCTGGTCGTGGCCGGCTTCGCCGGCTGCGCGGTCGAATCCGGCCGCTCGGCCGCCTACGTCGGCGCCACCCGGTACTCGCGGGCCCAGGTGGACCGCATCGTCACCGGCATCGTGACCGACGGGCAGAAGATCCAGGACAGCCAACTGCCGGTGGTACGCCAGCAGGTCGCCGCGGCGCTGGTGTTCCTCGACGTGGCGCACCGCTTCGCCCGGGACTCGGGCTACGGCGACCCGGACATCGACTACGCCGGCGAGGCGGCCCGGTTCGGGCTGCCCGAGACCGACGCGTTCGCCCGGCTGGAGGCGCAGGCGGCCGGGTACGGCCAGCTCCTGGTCGACAAGGCGACCCCGGCCACGCCGACCGAGGCCCAGTACCGCGAGGTGTACGCCAACCTGGTCGCCGGTGGCGCCACGGTCCCGTACGAGCAGGTGCGGCCGGAGCTGGCGAAGGTCGCCGCGATCGGGCAGAGCCTCGCCGCCCGGGACGCGCTGCGCGCGGCGATGCGGCGCTACCGGGTACGGGTCAACCCGGTGTACGGCGCCGTCGCCTTCACGCTGCTGGTCGTCCACGACGGCAACGGCAACCCGTACCGCGCCGTGGTGCTGCCGCTGACCGAGGCCCCGGCGGTCGTCGGTGGCTGACCCGGTACCGTGACCGGGCGCCTGGTTCTGCTGCTGACCTCGCCCCGGCTGCCGGCCGGGGTGCTGACCGCCGACGCCTGGGACGCGCTGCGCCGGTACCCGGTGTTCGCCGCGGCGCGCCACCCGCAGGTGGCCGCGGTCGAGGCGGCCGGGGTCGCCGTGTCGCTGTGCGCCGACCCGCTCGCCGGTCTGCCCGCCACCGGTACCGCGGTGTGGCTGGCCGGTCCGGACGGTGACCCGGAGCTGGCCGCGGACCTGGCCCGGCGGCTGGGCCCGGACGCGGTGGTCCGGCTGGTCGGTTCGGCCGACCCGCCGGGGGTCCGGCTGCTGGACGTGGTGACGGTGATCGACCGGCTGGCCTCGCCCGGCGGGGACCCGTGGAAGCGGGCGCAGACACACCAGAGCCTGGCCCGGTTCCTGCTGGAGGAGGCGTACGAGGCGTTCGACGCGATCGCCGCCGGGGACGCCGGTGCGCTGCGCGAGGAGCTGGGCGATGTGCTGCTCCAGGTGGTGCTGCACGCCCGGCTGGCGCAGCAGGGCCCGGTACCGTTCACTGTGGACGATGTGGCCGGTGACCTGGTGGACAAGCTGGTACGGCGCAACCCGCACGTATTCGGCGCGGCCGGCGCGATCGAGGACCTGGACGCGATCGTCGAGCAGTGGGAGCAGATCAAGAAGGCGGAGAAGGCGCGACTGTCTACTTTGGACGGTATCGCCTGGTCGCAGCCCGCGCTGGCGCTGGCGGAGAAGGTGCTGACCCGGGCCGCCCGGGCCGGGGTGGCGCCGCCGGTACCGGACGGGGACGGCCTCGGCGCGCGGCTGCTGCGCGCGGTGGTCGAGGCCGTGGCCACCGGGCAGGACGCCGAGGCGGAGCTGCGCGCGGCGGTGCTCGGGTACGCCGGGGCGGTACGCGCGGCCGAGGCCGCCGGTACCGGCTGAGCGCCGGTACCGGCTGAGCGCAGGTACCGGCTGACCCGGTGGGTCACGGGATTATGTACCGGTACTCGCAGCCGTCGCTGTACCCCGGCCAGTCGGTGCCGGTACCGCCGTCGGCCCAGCCCACCGGCCGGTACCGCGAGGGTCCGGTCGCGGGGGTGGGACGCTGCCGCCGGGCCCCGGCCGCGCTAGGTTGCTGGGTATGCCGCAGGAGTTCGCGCCGGTCGCCGAGCGCATCATCGAGGCCGTGCTGGCCGCCGAGCCGCGTACCGCGTTCTGGGCCGGCGACCACCGCTTCGACGACCGGCTGCCCGACCTGTCCGCCGCCGCCGTGGCCGGCCGGGTCGCCATGCTGCGCGAGGCCGCCGACACGCTGGCCCAGTTCGACCCGGACACGCTGGCACCGGCCGAGCGGGTGGACCACGCCATCCTGGTGTCGATGATGGACCGGCGCGTGTTCGAGTACACCGAGCTCCGCGAGCACGAGTGGAACCCGCTGGAGCACAACCCGGGCGACCTGCTGCACGGGCTGCTCGCGCGGCCGTTCGCGCCCGCGGCGGACCGGCTGGTCAGCCTGTCCGGCCGGCTGGCCGCGATCCCCGACGCGCTGGCGTCGGCCCGGGCCACGCTGCGCGACTGCCCCCGGATCCACCTGGAGACCGCGGTGGGCCAGTTCGCCGGTACCGCCGCGCTGATCCGCGACCAGCTGCCGGAGCTGGTCGGCGCGGCGCCGCAGGCGGCCGGCGGGGTGACCGCCCGGGCCGACCAGGCGCTGGCGGCGCTGGCCGAGTTCGGTACCTGGCTGCAGGCCCAGCTCGACACCGGCGCCCCCGGCCGCGACCCGCGCCTGGGCCGGCCGCTGTGGGAGGCGCAGCTGTGGCACACGCTGGACACCGAACTGCCCGCGGCGACGGTACTGGCGCAGGCCCGTACCCGGCTGGACGAGGTGGAGGCGGCGCTGCGGGAGGCGTCCGGCCAACTGCTCGGCCTGGCGCCGGAGGCGACCGACACCGGTACCGTGCGTACCGCCCTGGACCGGCTGGCCGCCGAGCACCCGGACAACAAGTCCATTGTGGACCTCGCCCGGCAGTCGCTGGCCGACACGACCGCGTTCGTCCGCGACCGCGACCTGGTGACCCTGGTCGACGACCTGTGCGTGGTGGAGGAGATGCCGGAGTTCGCCCGGGGCGTGGCGGTGGCGTACTGCGATCCGCCCGGCCCGCTGGAGACCGCGCCGGTACCGACGTTCTACTGCATCTCGCCGACCCCGGCGGACTGGCCGGCCGAGCGGGTGGAGTCGTTCTACCGCGAGTACAACAACCACCTCATCAGCAACCTCACCGTGCACGAGGCGATGCCGGGGCACTTCCTGCAACTGGCCCACTCGCGCCGGTACCGGGGGTCCACCCGGACCCGCGCGCTGGGCTTCTCCGGCACGTTCGTGGAGGGCTGGGCGGTGTACGCCGAGGAGGTCATGACCGGCCACGGGTACGGCGGGCTGCCGGTACTCATCCAGCGGCTGAAGATGCAGCTGCGGATGGCCCTCAACGCGATCCTCGACCAGCTCGTGCACTGCGGGGAGATCGAGGAGGGCGACGCGATGGCGCTGCTGCGCCGGCGCGGGTACCAGGAGGAGGGCGAGGCCGCCGGCAAGTGGCGCCGGGCGCTGCTGACCTCGACCCAGCTGTCCACGTACTTCGTCGGGTACACCGAGGTGGCCGCGCTCGGGCGGGCCCGGCCGGCCGGGGTGACCGAGCGGGACTGGCACGACCGGATGCTGTCGTACGGCTCCCCGCCGCCCCGGCACCTGCGGCGGATGCTCAGGTTGTGACCCCGGCGCCGCCGCTGCGCGCGGACTGTACCCGCTGCGCCGCGCTGTGCTGCGTGGCACCGGCCTTCGCCGCCTCGGCCGACTTCGCCGTGGACAAGCCGGCCGGGCGGCCGTGCCCGAACCTGGGCGCCGACTTCGGCTGTACCGTGCACGACCGGCTGCGCCCGCTGGGCTTCCCCGGCTGTACCGCGTACGACTGCTTCGGCGCCGGGCAGCGGGTGGTACAGGAGACCTTCGGCGGCCGGGACTGGCGGGCCGAACCGGCGCTGGCGCCGGCCATGTTCGCCGCGTTCGAGGTGCTGCGGGACCTGCACGAGGCGCTGTGGTACCTCGACGGCGCGCTCGCGCTGGCCCCGGCCCGGCCGCTGTACCCGCGGCTGCGCGCGGCCCGGGCCCGGACGCTGCGCCTGGCCGGTGGCGACCCGGCGGCGCTGGCCGGGCTGGACCGGCCCGGGTACCGGCGGGCGATCGGCCTGCTGCTGGGCCGTACCAGCGATCTGGCCCGGGCCGGGCTGGCCCGGCGCGGCACCGCGTTGGCCGGGGCGGACCTGGCCGGGCGGGCGCTGCGCGGAGCCGACCTGCGCGGCGCGGACCTGCGCGGCGCGCTGCTGCTGGGCGCGGACCTGCGCGGGGCCGACCTGAGCCGGGCCGACCTGCTGGGCGCGGACCTGCGCGGCGCCCGGCTGGCCGGGGCGGACCTGCGGACCAGCCTGTTCCTCACCCGGTCGCAGGTCGGCGCGGCCGGCGGCGACGCCGGTACCGCCCTGCCGCCGGCCCTGGAGCGCCCGGCCCACTGGTCCGGTAGCCAAGATATCGTGTGACACAGTATATTGGGTGAGTGAGTACAGCAGGACTGACCGAGCCGGCGTTCTTCATCCTCACCGCGCTGGTCGACGGGCCCCGGCACGGGTACGGCATCGTCGGGGAGGTGGACCGGCTCTCCGGCGGCCGGATGGCGCTCAAGGTCGGCACCCTGTACGGCGTGCTGGACCGGCTGGTCGCCGACGACCTGGTGGCGCTGGACCGGGAGGAGGTGGCCAACGGGCGGCTGCGCCGGTACTTCCGGCTCAGCGAGCGCGGCCGGCACCGGCTGGCCGACGAGGCGCAGCGGCTGGCCACCAACGCCCGGATCGCCGGCCGCCGGCTCGCCGCCACCCGCCCGGCCCGCGCCGGGGGTACGCCGTGACCGGCGACCGGCCGGTGGCCGGCGAGCTGGAACGGCGGTACCGGCGGGTGCTGCGGTACCTGCCGGCGGCGTACCGCGCGGTGTGGCAGGAGGAGATGGTCGCCACGCTGCTGGACCGGATGGCCACCGACGACCCGGAGCGGGCCGAGTTCCTGGGCGACTTCGGCCGCCCCGACAGGGGCGAGGTCGCCAGCGTGCTGCTGCTGGCGGTACGGCTGCGCCTGGGCGGTACCGGCGCCCTGCCCGGGTACCGGCCGTGCGGGGACGCGCTGCGCCTGGTGGCGTTGCTGGGCCTGCTGGTGCAGTCCGCGTTCGGCGCGACTGTCCTGTGTGTACTGTGGTGGGGGTACGGCCGGGTACCGGGCCTGGTACCGCCGCCGGAGGTCACCGCATTCCTGGCCGGCCGGGGCTGGGCCGCCGTGCTGTGCCGGGTGCTGACGTGCGCCTCGGTGCCGGCGTTCGGTGCCCTGGTGTGCGGGTACCCGCGGGCGGCCCGGGCGCTGGCGGCGCTGTCCCTGGCCGCGGCCATGCTGCTGCCGGTGGTGGACCGCGCCTGGGCCGGGGGATGGGGAGCTACCCGGGTGTACGTCACCGCGGTCGACCTGGCCCTGTTGGCCGCGCTGTGGGCGTACACCCGGGACGCGCCGGCGGTACCCCGCCGGCCCTGGCTGGTCGCCGGGGCGGCCGGGGCGGGGCTGACCGCCCTGGCGGTGCTGTCGGGGCTGCCCGGCGTGGCCGGTGCGGTGCTCGACTGGCCGGGCTGTGCTGCGCGGCGCTGGCCGGTACGGCCGGGTACCACCTCGTGCGGGCAGCCCGCGGGCGCGCGCCGGTACCGCCCCGGTGGGCGCTGGCGCTGGCCGCGCTCGCGCCGGTCGTACTCGGGTACCGGCTGCTGACCACGGCCGACCTGCTCCGGTGGTCGGTCACCGGGTACCCGGGCGCGGTCCGGGCGGCCGGCACCGCCGGCGCCCTGCTGGCAGTGGCCACCGGGGTGGTCATGGCGGTGACCGCCGCACGCGCGCTGCGCCGTACCGGGGCGCCCGGCAGCGCCCCAGCGTCCCGTTGACGGTACCGGTCAGCGGGTCAGCGGCAGCCCGAAGGCGCCGAACAGCGCCACCCCGAACGTGGTGATCTCCGCGAGCCGGCCGCCTTCGATCCGCAGTACGTCGATCTTGAAGCCCCGGAACACCGGATCCCCGGGCCGGCGCAGGTAGCTGGCGGCGGCCGGCATCCGGTTGGCCCACGCCGGTACCAGTCGCCAGTCGCCGTCGCGCTCGGGCCCGAACGCGCGCTCCAGCAGCGGCCGGACCGCGTCGAGCCCGGAGAACGACAGGCCGTCCGGCGGCATGGTGACTCGCAGGTCCGGCGCGGCCACGGCCAGCGCCGCGGCCGCGTCGCAGCGCTCGTGCGCGTCGATGAACCTCGCCAGCAGTTCCCGCTCGCCCGCCCCGCCGGCACCGGCGGCCCGGGCCGGCCAGCCCGCCCGGGTCGCCGGCAGGTGTACCGCCAGCGTGGCCCGGGCGCGCTGCAGCGCGCTGTTGGCCGCCGCCACGCTGGTCCCCAGCAGCGCGGCGGTGTCCGCCGCGGGCCAGCCGAGCACGTCGCGCACGATGAACACGGCCCGCTGCCGGGGCGGCAGCACTTGCATGGCGACCAGGAACGCCAGCTCGATGGTCTCCCGCCGGACCGCCACCTCGTCCGGCCGGTCATCGGGCGGGGCGACCTGGTCCAGCAGCCGGTCCGGGTACGGCTGCAGCCACGGCAGGTCGGCGAACGACCGTACCGCGACCCGGTGCCGGGCCTCCGCGCGCAGCAGGTCGAGGCACACGTTCGTGGCGATGCGGTACAGCCAGGCGCGCGGCGGCGAGCCGTCGAAACCGGCCCGGCCACGCCAGGCCCGCAGGTACGTCTCCTGGACCGCGTCCTGCGCCTGCTCGTACGAGGCGAGCATGCGGTAGCAGTGCACGTGCAGTTCGCGCCGGTACGGCTCGGTGTCCCCGGCGAAGCCGGCCCGGTCGCGCAGGCCGGCCGGTACCGGCCGCGGGCTCACCCGGCCGTTCCGCCGCGCCCGACCTCCTGTACCAGCCAGCCGTTGCCGTCCGGGTCCTGGAAGGTCAGGAACGAGCCGTGGTCGGCCCGCTGCGGGTCCGGCCCCGGCGTCTGGGCGCCGTCCTCGAAGTGGAACACCTCGCTGGGCTGTACCCCGCGCCCGGCCAGTTCGTCCCGGGCCGCGTCGATGTCGGTGACGACCAGGTGCAGGCCCTGCAGGGTACCGGCGGCGGGGTTGGGCATCAGCGCGATCGAGCAGGCCGAGCCGGGCGGGGTGAGCTGGACCACCCGGAAGTGCTCCCCGGCGCGGTGGTCCACGTCCAGCCGGAACCCGGCCGAACCGGCGTAGAACGCCTTGGCCCGGTCCACGTCCGAGACGGGTACCACGATGAGTTCGAGCTTGTAGTCCACGATCGGTCTCCCTGGAGTCGTCGGCGGTTGCACCGTGTGCTGACAGTGAAACGACCCACCGGTCGAACACTCATCGGTCCCGGGGCCGACGGTACCCCGCGGCCAGGTCAGCCGGTGCGCAGCGTGAGCAGGGTGATCTCGCTCGGCGCGAAGATCCGCAGCGGCGGGCCCCAGAAGCCGGTACCCCGGCTGGTGTACAGCCACGTCCGCGGCCCGTGCCGGGTCAGCCCCTGCAGCGCCGGCTGGTCCAGCCGTACCAGCAGGTGGAACGGCCAGATCTGGCCGCCGTGGGTGTGCCCGGACAGCTGCAGGTCCACGCCGGCCTCGACCGCCTGCTCGACCTGCCGGGGCTGGTGCGCCAGCAGCAGTACGGGCAGCTCGGGGTCGGCACCGGCCAGCGCGGCGGCGACGTCGGCGCCGTGCCCGGGCAGGCCGGACGAGCGGGCGGTACGGTCGTCCACCCCGGCCACCACGAGCGCGTCCCCGCCCCGGCGTACCACCAGGTGCCGGTTGCGCAGCGTCTCCCAGCCCAGCTCCGCCATGTGCGCCATCCAGGCCGGCGCCTCGCCGAAGTACTCGTGGTTGCCGGTGACGTACACCTTGGCCAGCGCCGCCCGTACCGTGCCCAGCGGCGCCGCCTGGTCCCGTCGGCGGGACACCGGGCCGTCGGCGAGGTCCCCGGCGTGGCACACGATGTCCGGCTCCAGCGCGTTGACCGCCTGCGCCACCCGGGCCGACCAGCGGGCCCGGCGGGTCGGCCCGTAGTGCGTGTCGGCCAGCACCACGACCCGGGTACCGGCCAGGCCCGGGCCGAGCCGGGCCAGCGGCACGTCCAGCCGCCGGATCCGGGGTACCCGCATCGCCTCGGCGTACCCCCACGGCAGCAGTACCGCCGCCACCGCCAGTACGGCCAGCGCGGTGATCCGGGACCGGGCCGGGTCGGGTACCCCGGCCAGCACCAGTACCAGCCGCGGGACCAACGACAGCACGGTCCAGGCGAACAGCACCCAGATCACGCCCAGGGTCGCGTCCCCGGCGCGGGCGGCCCGGTCGAGCTGGCGGTGCCCGTGGCCGAGGTACATCAGCACCGGGAAGCACAGCAGGCCGGCGGCGAACACGGCGGTACCGGCGGCGACCACGGGACCGGGCCAGGCCGGGCCGGCGTACACCAGCAGCCACCACGGGACGCCGAACAGCAGCGCCAGCGCGGTGAGGATGACCGTGGTGAACACGATCCGCTGCCGGGCCCGGCCGGGGCGCCCGGCGGTACCGTCGGCGGTACCGTCCGGGGTCGCCGGTGGCGGCAGCGGGGCCAGCACGGCCGGCTCGGCGGTACCGGCGGGCCGGGTGTCGGGGTGCGACCGGAGAGTCTCGGGGTCCGCCACGGGGTTCTCCTCACAGCCGGGTACGGCACGTGAGGCGACCCTATCCGAGCCGGGCCGGATCCGGGCCGCTGCGGCGGTACCGCTCAGCCGGTCCTCAGGAACGCCGCGGCTACGCCGCCGGCCGGCGGTCCGGCCCGCCTCATCCGGACGGCTGGCTGATGGTGGCACCGGCCGGCAGGTCGAACGCGTCCGGCCGGACCGACTCCTGGTACCCGTCCAGGGTCACGTCGACCCGGGAGCCGCCGATCGCGCCGGTGAAGCTGCCCAGCAGCCCGGCGGTGATCACGCACGCGGTGAACGAGGAGGCCGGGGCGTTGTTGACGCCGGACACGTCGACGCAGGTGGCGTTCTCCCCGGCGATCGTGGTGTCGTGCTGGGTCACCACCGTGTCGGGGTCGAGTTCGGCCGCGACCAGCAGGTCGGACACCATTGTGGGGGCGGCCAGGCCACGCCCGGCGATCTCCAGCAGCAGCGCGGTGGCGGGGTCCAGCGCGGGCGACGGCGGCGGGTTCATGGCGCAGGCGGTGGTACCGCGGGCGCCGGTACGGCAGTCCCAGGTCTGCGCCTGGGTGAGGACCAGCTTGCCGCCGGGGTACGTGTAGGCCACCCGGGGCGGGTCGGCGGACTGGGCGATGGTGGCCAGCGTGTCCCCGGGCATCCGGTAGGTGGCCGTGTAGGTCAGCGTGCTGGCCGCGGCCATCCGCGAGGCCAGCTCGCTGACCAGCCGGGCGTGGTCGGAGCCCCGACCAGGATCGGCGATCCCGCTACACCCCGTGAGTGTAGCCGGACCGAGCGTCGCCAGGACGAGGAGGGCGGCGACGCGGTACCGGGTACCGAGGGGTGGTCGTGCGCGTGCGGAGAGGTACGCCAGGCGCATGGCACCCACCCTGGCCCGTGCCCCCGCCCGGAGGCAAGCCGGTTTGCCGGACCGTTACCGCGCGTGGTCACGGTGAGCCGCCGGCACCTGTGGGTCCCGGCCTCGATACGCTCAGGTCGGCGCCGCGACGGTGGGTCGCGTACCGCCGCCGGTACGACCGCAGCGTCGCGGAGCGTGTAGCCGGCCCGTAGCGGCCGGACCCAGACAGGCCGACCCAGCCAGCGAGTCGACCCAGATCGACAGGAGTGGTACCACAGTGGCCACCATCGAAGGAATCGTCGCCCGGGAGATCCTCGACTCGCGGGGCAACCCGACGGTCGAGGTTGAGATCGGCCTGGACGACGGTACGGTCGCCCGGGCCGCGGTACCGTCCGGCGCCTCCACCGGCGCGTTCGAGGCGCTCGAACTGCGTGACGGCGATGCCGACCGGTACGGCGGCAAGGGCGTGGACCAGGCCGTGGACAACATCGAGGAGCGCATCTACCCGGAACTGGTCGGGTACGACGCGGCCGACCAGCGCGCCATCGACCAGAAGATGCTGGACCTCGACGGCACCCCGGACAAGTCCAGCCTCGGCGCCAACGCCATCCTCGGGGTGTCGCTGGCGGTGGCCCGGGCCGCGGCCGACTCGGCCAACCTGTCCCTGTTCCGGTACCTCGGCGGGCCCAACGCGCACCTGCTGCCGGTACCGATGCTGAACATCCTCAACGGTGGCGCGCACGCTGACTCCAATGTGGACATTCAGGAGTTCATGATCGCCCCGATCGGCGCGCCGACCTACCGGGAGGCACTGCGCTGTGGCGTGGAGGTGTACCACGCGCTCAAGGCGGTACTGAAGAAGAAGGGGTACGCCACCGGGCTCGGCGACGAGGGCGGCTTCGCGCCCAACCTGCCGGCCAACGCCGCCGCGCTGGACCTGATCGGCGAGGCGGTCGCGGCGGCCGGGTACGCCCTGGGTACCGACGTGGTGCTCGCCCTGGACGTGGCGGCGACCGAGTTCTTCGCCCAGGACAAGGGGTACACCTTCGAGGGCACGGCGAAGTCCGCGGCCGAGCTGACCGAGTACTACACCAAGCTGGTCGAGGCGTACCCGATCGTGTCCATCGAGGACCCACTGTCCGAAGAGGACTGGGCCGGCTGGACCGCGCTGACCGCCACGCTCGGCGACCGGATCCAGATCGTCGGGGACGACCTGTTCGTCACCAATCCGACCCGGATCGCCCGCGGCATCGCGGAGAAGGCGGCCAACGCGGTACTGATCAAGGTGAACCAGATCGGGACGCTGACCGAGACGCTGGAGGCGGTCGAGCTGGCCCACCGGGCCGGGCTGCGCACCATGATGAGCCACCGCTCCGGGGAGACCGAGGACACCACCATCGCCGACCTGGCCGTGGCGGTCTCCTCGGGCCAGATCAAGACCGGCGCCCCGGCCCGGTCGGAGCGGGTGGCCAAGTACAACCAGTTGCTGCGGATCGAGGACGAGCTGGGCGACGCGGCGCGGTACACCGGTGCGGCCGCGTTCCCGCGGTACCGTTCCCGCTGACGCGGCACCGGGTGCGCGGCGGCCGGCCGGGCCGCCGCGGACCCGGCCCGGGTGACCGGAGCCGGCGGCGTGGAGGTGTCATGGCGTCATCGCGGGGTACCCCGGGCGGCCGGGGCGGTACCGGCTCGCGCGGGCCGGGTGCGCGCGGCGCGGCGGCCGGGCGTACCGGTACCGGCCGCCGGGGCACCGCAACGCCCCGGCCCCCGGCCGAGCCGCCCCGGACCGGGGCCCGCCGGGTACCGCCGCCGCACCCCACCGGTACCGGCGGGCAGGGCGGTACCGGCCGGTCGGCGTCGCGTCCGGCCAGCGCCCGCCGGGCCGCCGCGCCCGGCTCGGCCCGGCGTACCGCGGCGCCCGCGCCCGGCCGGCTGACCGGCCGGGCCACCGCGCTGGCCCTGGTGCTGGGCGCGCTGCTGCTGGCGTACGCCTACCCGGTGCGGATCTACCTGAACCAGCAGGCGCAGATCGAGTCGTTCCAGCGCCAGCAGGAGGCGCAGAGCCGACGTATCGACGACCTTCGAACCGAGTCGGCCAAGCTCAACGACCCGAACTACATCATCGCGCTGGCCCGCAGCCGGCTCCAGATGGGCCTGCCGGGCGAGGTGCTGTACGTGGTGGTCGACACCGAACACCCGGCCGCGCCGCCGGGACCGGACGCCGGCCGGGTGAAGAACACCGGCCCGTGGTACGGCCAGCTCTGGTCCAGCATCCGGGCCGCGGACAAGCCCCGGCCGACCTCGTGACCGGTACCGGGCCGGCCACGCCGGCGGACCTGGCAGTGGTGGCCGAGCAGCTCGGGCGTACCCCCCGGGGTACCCGTGCGGTGGCCCACCGCTGCCCGTGCGGCCTGCCCGACGTGGTGGCCACCACGCCCCGGCTGGCCGACGGTACCCCGTTCCCGACGCTGTACTACCTGACCTGCCCGCGGGCGGTCGCGGCGTGCTCCCGGCTGGAGTCGGCCGGGCTGATGCGGGAGATGTCCGCCCGGCTGGCCACCGATCCGGACCTGGCCGCCGCGTACCGCCGGGCGCACGAGGACTACCTGGCCCGGCGTGCCGAGGTCGGGTCGGTACCGGAGATCGCCGGGGTGTCCGCCGGCGGGATGCCGACCCGGGTCAAGTGCCTGCACGTGCACCTCGGACACGCGTTGGCCGTCGGCCCCGGCGTCAACCCGTTCGGAGACGAGGTACGCGAACGGGTCGAGCCCTGGTGGGCCGACGGCCGGTGCGTGGCGGGCGGCGGCTGACCCCGCCGCCCGCCACGGTCTATGGCTGGCTCAGCTCTGCTGTGGGCCGGCTCAGCTCTGCTGGGGGCTGGCTCAGCTCTGCTGGGGGCTGGGCTCGCTGCCGTCCGACGGCGACGGGCTGTCGGTACCGCCACTGTTGCCCCCGGTGCTGCCGTCACTGCTGGGCGCCGCGCTGGGCAGCCCGAGGGTACCGGCGTCGTTGATGGTCGCATCCGCCGGTACCGACAGCACGTTGTCGTCCACAGTGGACGAATACTGGACCATCTCCACGCCGGCCTTCTTGCCGTCGGTGTCGTGCCCGGAGAAGCGGGACAGCACGCCGTTGTCGGTCACGCATACGGTGAAGTCGGTGAGCTTGGTGGCGTCGCCCTGCTGGGCACTCTCCAGATTGGACACCGTGGCACAGGTACTGCTCTGGCCGGCGATCTTGGTGGTGCTCTTGGCCACCTTCGCCGACGGGATCACGATCGCGGCGGTCAGCAGTACCAGCGCCATCGGCCCGGAGATGAAGCCCGCGCCGGCCACGCTCGCGGCCAGGCCGGCGTCGCTGGCGCTGAGGTCACCGGTCGGCCGCGGCGACTTCTGGCAGACCAGGCCGGAATCCTCGGTGTCGCACAGGTAGAACGAGTCCGCGGTGGTGATGAAGCGGCCCTTGGCGCCCACCGCCGCGCTGTTCGGCGGCTTCTGCGCCACCGTGACCAGGGTGCCGTCGTCCAGCTTGTACTGCGCCTGGAAGGTCAGCGTCGACGCCTTGGTGAGCTTGTCCGACAGGTCGCCCAGGGTGGCGGCGTTCGCGGTGATGTTGCGCGCCGAGCGCAGCAGGCCGCAGCCCATGCTGGCCACGGCCAGGGCAGCGGCGCTGACGATGGCGATCACGCGGGTCCGGGGGTGCGTCATGTCCACGAATGCTCGGTGGCCGGTACCGGCCTTTCAAGGTTCTGTCGCTCCTGCGACAGCGAATCGCCGGTACCGGTGGTACCGGCGCGACCGGTGGGGACCAGGGTGCCCCGGAGGCCGGGATAGGCTGCCCGGGTGGAGGTCACCATCCGGCGCGCCCGTACCGCCGACGTACGCGCCATCCGCCGGCTGGTCGACCTGTACGCCACCGACCGGCGCCTGCTGTCCAAGGCGACCGTGGCGCTGTACGAGTCGGTACAGGATTTCCGGGTGGCGCAGCACCCGGACGGGGCGGTGATCGGCTGCGGCGCGCTGCACGTGATGTGGGAGGACCTGGCCGAGGTGCGTACCGTCGCGGTCGACCCGGACCACCGCGGCCGGCGCATCGGGTACCGGATCGTGGCCGAGTTGCTGGCCGCCGCACGGGAACTGGGCGTGGCCCGGGTGTTCTGCCTGACCTTCGAGACCGGTTTCTTCGGCTCGCTCGGGTTCGCCGAGATCGACGGCGCGCCGGTACCGCCGAAGGTGTGCGAGGAGCTGCTGCGCTCGTACGACGAGGGGGTGGCCGAGTTCCTCGAGCTGGAACGGGTCAAACCCAACACGCTGGGCAACACCCGGATGCTGCTGCGCCTGGAACAGCCGTCGTGACCGGTACCGGCGGGCCGCGGGTGGCCGCGATCGACTGCGGTACCAACTCGATCCGGCTGCTGGTGGCCGACCTGCCCGGGGCCGGGGACGGTACCGGTGCGCTGGTCGACGTGCTGCGCCGGATGGAGATCGTCCGGCTGGGGCAGGGAGTCGACCGGACCGGCCGGCTGGCCCCGGCGGCGATCGAGCGTACCCGGCTGGTACTGGCCGGGTACGCCGCGCAGATCGCGGCCCTGGGCGCCGGGCGGGTACGGATGGTGGCCACCTCGGCCACCCGGGACGCGGCCAACGCGGCGGACTTCCACGAGATGGTACGGGCCACGCTGGGCGTACCGGCGGAGGTGGTGACCGGTGAGGCGGAGGCGCGGCTGTCCTTCGACGGCGCGGTACGCGGGCTGGCCGCCCCGCCGCCGTACCTGGTCTGCGACATCGGCGGCGGCTCCACCGAGTTCGTGCTCGGCGCGACCGGGGTCCTGGCCGCGTGCAGCATCGACGTCGGCTGCGTGCGGATGACCGAACGGCACCTGCGCTCGGATCCGCCCACCCCGGCGCAGATCGCCGCGGCGAGCGCGGACATCGGCGCCGCGGTGGACGACGCGCTGGCCGCGGTGGGCGCGCACCGGGCCGCGACCGTGGTGGGCCTGGCCGGGTCGGTGACCACGGTGGCCGCGCTGGCACTGGGGCTGCGCCGGTACGACCCTGACCTGATCCACCACAGTAGACTGTCCACTGTGGACGTCGAACGGGTCGCCGCAGACCTGCTCGGGATGTCCCGGGCGCAGCGGCTGGAACTGCCGGTGATGCACCCCGGGCGGGCCGACGTGATCGGCGCCGGCGCGCTGATCCTGCGGGTGGTCATGGCCCGTACCGGCGCCCCGGGCCTGGTCGTCAGCGAGCACGACATCCTCGACGGCATCGCCTGGTCGCTGCTGTCCTGACGCCGACCGGCGCGCCGGCGACCTCACCCGGTACGGCGGACCTCGGCCCGGGACTGCTCGCGCGGTACCGCCTCGTCCCGGGTGTACCACCAGCCGTAGGTGAGCAGTCCCGGACCCGGTACCGCGATCACGATGCGCGCCTGGGCCGGCCCGTCGTACGAGGTGAACTCGCCCTCGGCGGACTCGGTGAAGCGCACCACCCCGGGCAGTTCCAGGCACGCCACGTGCAGTTCCAGCCGGCCGCTCTCGCCCGGTACCAGCATGGTGTGTTCGACGTGCTGCAGGCCGTTGCGGTCGTTGGACGCCTCGTAGTCCAGCACCACGGCCCGCCCGCGCAGCACCGTGCGCAGGTCCACCCGGGCCACGAACGGCCCGCTCTCCAGGCCGTCGCCGCGGCCGCGGTACAGGCCGGGCATGGCGGCCAGCCGCGACAGCAGATCGTTCATGGGGACACACGGTACTGGACCGGTGACGAGAACCGGACGCCCCGGTCCGGTACCGGTGGCGGCGTGCCGGGCCTGGTGCGGACGTACTAGCCTGCGTGGGGCGCGTACCAGGACCGGCCGGAGCAACGGTGTCCACGCCGGTGCGTACGGTGCGTGCCGCCGTGTCACCCCCCGGAAAGGACCGATCGTGACGGCTCCCACGAACCCCCCCAACTACGAACAGCAGCCCCCGTACGGGGGCTGCTGTTCGTAGTTGGGGGGGTTCGTGGGAG
>Ga0209069_10000765_pt1 | contig 15485 bp, 14 predicted proteins | sample Str013_2_FD_187202 | JGI IMG/M metagenome (GOLD analysis project Ga0209069, IMG submission 187202) | Freshwater sediment microbial communities in response to fracking from Pennsylvania, USA - Straight Creek_MetaG_SC_2013 (SPAdes) (version 2) | ecosystem: Environmental > Aquatic > Freshwater >...
CTATATTTCGCCCCTGAAGGCGCTGGCCGTGGATGTACAACGCAACCTGCTGACCCCAGTCGAGGAGATGGGCCTGGGCGTGCGCATCGAGACGCGCACAGGGGACACGCCCGCCGGGCGCCGCCAGCGCCAGCGCCTGATCCCGCCCGACATCCTGCTCACGACGCCCGAGCAGATCGCGCTGCTGATCTCGCACGCCGACGCGCCGCGCCTGTTCGGCAGCCTCAGCGCCATCATTCTCGACGAACTGCACGCGCTGGTGCTGTCCAAGCGCGGCGATCTGCTGGCGCTCGGGCTGCAACGGCTGCTGGCGCTGTCGCCGAACGCGATCGTCACGGGGCTCTCGGCGACCGTCGCCCGGCCGTCCGAGCTGCAGGCTTACATCGTTCCGCAGCGCCCGGACCAGGGCGTGACGCGATTGGCGCACAAGGTGGTGTTGTGCGGCGGCGCCGCTCCGGTCATCCGCATCATGGGCGGCGGCGACGACATTCCCTGGGCCGGGCATTCGGCGCGCCACGCCTACGACGGCATCTACGCCGAGATCGGCAAGCACCGCCTGACCCTGATCTTCGTCAACACGCGCTCGCAGGCCGAGATGGTCTTCCAGGCGCTGTGGCGCATGAACGAGGACAACCTTCCGATCGCGCTGCATCACGGCTCGCTGGATGTCGGCCAGCGCCGCAAGGTGGAAGCGGCGATGGCGGCGGGACGCTTGCGGGCCGTGGTGGCGACCTCGACGCTGGATCTCGGCATCGACTGGGGCGATGTCGACCTGGTGATCCATGTCGGGGCGCCCAAGGGAGCGAGCCGATTGGCGCAGCGCATCGGCCGTTCGAACCACCGGCTGGACGAACCGTCGCAGGCCCTCCTGGTGCCGGCCAATCGCTTCGAGGCGATGGAGTGCCAGGCCGCGCTGGATGCGGCCGCAGTCGGGGCGCAAGATACGCCGCCGATCCGGCCCGGCGGCCTGGATGTGCTGGCGCAACACGTCATGGGCACGGCTTGCGCGGGGCCGTTCTGGCCTGACGCGCTGTTCGCCGAGGTGCGTGGCGCCTCGCCCTATGCGCATCTCACCCGCGACCAGTTCGACCGCGTGATCGATTTCGTGTCCACTGGCGGCTACGCCTTGCGCGTCTATGACCGCTATGCGCGGTTGAAACCGATGGAGGATGGTCGCCTGCGCCTCGCCCATCCAAACCTCGCGCAACAGTACCGCCTGAATGTCGGCACCATCGTCGAAATGCCGATGCTGAAGGTGCGCATGATCGGCGCCAAGAGCCGCTTCCTGTTGCGGGGTAAATCAGGGCAGGCCGGCACGCCGATGGGCGGCAAATATCTCGGCGAGATCGAGGAAAGTTTCATCGAACAGCTGGCGCCCGGCGACACCTTCGTGTTCGCGGGCCATGTGCTGCGCTTCGAGGCCCTGCGCGAGAGCGAGGCGTTTGTGACGCGTGCGGAGGGACTGGACGCCAAGGTGCCCGCCTATGCCGGTGGAAAGTTCCCGCTTTCGACCTATCTCGCCGAGCGGGTGCGCGCCATGCTGGCCAACCCCAAGGACTGGAAGCGCCTGCCTCAGCCGGTCGGCGAGTGGCTGCACATTCAGAAGACGCGCTCTGTGATTCCCAGGGCGGACCAGGTGCTGATCGAGACGTTTCCGCGCGGCGATCGTTATTTCATGGTGTGCTACCCGTTCGAAGGGCGGCTGGCGCATCAGACGCTCGGCATGCTGCTGACGCGGCGGCTGGAGCGCACCCGCGCCCGCCCCATGGGGTTCGTGGCCAGCGAGTATTCGCTCGCGCTCTGGGGGTTGGAGGACATGAGCGCCATGATCGCTGATGGCCGGCTCGATCTCGGCCAGCTGTTTGAGGAGGACATGCTGGGCGACGACCTGGAGGCCTGGTTGGCCTCGTCCAACCTGATGCGCCGGACTTTCCGCTTCTGCGCCGTGATCGCAGGTCTGATCGAGCGGCGCTTTCCTGGCAAAGAGAAGAGCGGGAGGCAGGTCACGGTATCCTCCGATCTCATCTACAACGTGCTGCGCGAGCATGAGCCGGGGCACATCCTGCTGGAAGCGGCCTGGCAGGATGCGGCAACCGGCCTGTTGGACATCGCCCGGCTGGGGATGTTTCTCACCCGCGCAAAGGGCCACATTCTGCACCGGGCGTTGCCGCGCGTGTCGCCCCTGGCGGTCCCGGTGCTGCTGGATATCGGCCGCGAGTCCGTTCCTGGCGAGGCGGCCGAAAGCCTGTTGCGCGAGAGCGCGGAAGATCTGATCGCGGAGGCGATGCGCAGTGTTTGAGACCTCGGCCAGGGACGAGAGGTTTGGCAGCTGGCAGATCGCGCTCGGCGGTGTTGCGCTGACGGCGGACTATTCGGGTGTTCTGATCATCGACGATGAGCAAACGCTGGTGGTCGCCGACCTGCATCTGGAGAAAGGCACGGCGCGTGCCCGTCATCGCGCATTCCTGCCGCCCTACGACACGCGCACGACTTTGGCGCGGCTTGGCCAGGCGATCAGCCGTTTGCGTCCTAAATGCGTGATTGCGCTGGGCGACAGTTTCCACGACTTGGGTGGCGCCGCGCGGTTGAACGCCGACGATCGTTCAACGCTGCACAGCCTGCAGCGCGGACGCGCGTGGCTGTGGATTTCCGGTAATCACGATCCAGTGCTGCCGGATGAACTGGGCGGTGATCGCAGCGCGGCGCATGCAAGCAGCGCGCTGACATTAAGGCATGAACCGACGCCAGCTGGCCGGCATGAGATCGCTGGTCACCTGCATCCCTGTGCCCGTGTCGCTCGGGGTGGCCACGTGCAACGCCGGTCGTGTTTCATCGCCAGCGCCGAACGGCTGCTGTTGCCAGCGTTCGGCGCCTATACCGGCGGCCTGAACGTGCTGGACCCAACGATTGCGCAATTGTTCAGGACCGAGCCGGCGACGGCCGTGCTGGGTCGGAGCGGAGTCTATCCGGTCGCCGCGAAGCAACTACGAGGCGATGTGTAGATTGTAATACCATCCTTCATAGACGCTGACCGATCGCAGCGGGAGTTCCAGCGCCCGCGGCGTAGGGGCAAGACTTGTCTCGTCCTGCCAGTTCAACAACAAGGCTGAGTGATGTGTGGACGAGCAGGGCGAGACGAGTCTCGCCCCTACGGAATTGGCGATTGTGATATGCGACCCGAGCTCGGTCATACGATGTTCGTCCGTCCGTTACGTCCGCCGGAACAGGAACGTCGCCAGGAAGCCGAAGGTCAGCGCCATGCCGACCGACAACAATCCGTACCAAAACGGATAGACAGTCGCGACGTTGAACACGGTGCGCTCAAACCCCTGGCGCTTGAGATCGAGCTTGGTCTTGTAGGGTGAGCCGACCAGTTCGCCCTTACGGAACAGGTAGATCCAGGCGTTGAACTCGCCCACCGGGGCATTCGCCGGCAGGTCCACCGAGGCGCGGAACAAGCTGCGGCCGATAAAGGCGACGCCGGCGGGATCCTCGCGAAACAAGCTCTGTTGCGCCTTCACGCGCAAGATGGCGTCGCGAAAATCGCCCGCTTCCTTGGCTCCGGCAGCTGTGTCGGGCACGATGCGCAGATTGTCGAAGCCGATGCCCAGCTGCAGCAGCAGCGGCTTGGGGGCAATATCGGCGACAGGACGGGTGGCCAGTACCGTATAGTAGCTGGGGACGTTCTTGAATGTGAAGCTGCTGGTGTTGACCCACAGGCCGGCCACATTGGCCTTGTGGCGTGCCGTCAGTGTTTCGCGCGGACCCGCGATCACCACGGCGATGTCGTAGATGCCTTCGTCGGCTGTGGTCTGGCGCGAGTTCTCAATGGTTCCGAAGATGACCACGCGGGTGCCGGAAAAATTGCCGCCGACCGGAACTTCGCGTGTGGACACGTCAGCTTCGATGGTTTCGCGCGGGTAATTGGAAAGCACCTGCGCAGACGCCAGTGACGGAAAAGGAATTACAAGAACCAACAAAGTAATAAATAGCCGCATCATGGTCAACTCCCTGCAACTGCAGGCGCCAGGGAATAGAGTTCGCCAGGAGGCAAGATGAGGCCGATGGCGAGCCTTATGGCAACGGCGAGCACGATCGCCGCCAACATGGCGCGCAGCTGCTCGCCCTTCAGGTTCTGGCCGGCGCGCACGCCCAGTTGTGCGCCGACGACGCCACCGATCACCAGCAGGAACGCCAGAACAGCGTCAACCGATTGGTTCTGCCAAGCCTGCATGATGGTGGTGTAGGCGGCCACGAAAATGGTCTGGAATAGCGATGTGCCGATGACCACATTGGTCGGCACACGCATCATATAGATAAGAGCCGGCACCACCACGAAGCCGCCGCCCACGCCCATGATGGCCGACAGGAAGCCGACGAAAATACCCAGCATCGCTGGCGGAATGGCGCTCACGTAGAGTTTCGAGCGATGGAAGCGTTGCTTCAGGGGGAGCCGGTCCAGCCAGCTGTGGCCCTCGCGCAGCGGCCCGGCCGGTTGCCCCTTGCGGGTCTTCATGATGGCGTTCAGGCTTTCCACCAGCATCAGCGAGCCGATGACGCCGAGCATGAGCACGTAGGTCAGCGAGATGAACAGGTCGACTTGGCCCTTGCGCTTCAGCCAGGCGACCACGAAGACGCCCACGGTCGAACCCACCAGGCCGCCCAGCAGCATGACCGTGCCGAGTTTGAAATCCACATTGCCCCGCCGCCATTGGGCCAGCGCGCCTGAGACCGAGGATGCGACCACCTGGTTTGATCCCGTCGCGACCGCCACCGTCGAGGGCACGCCCATGAAGATCAGCAGCGGGGTGATGAGGAACCCTCCGCCCACGCCGAACAGGCCCGACAGGAAGCCGACCGCAGCACCGATCGCAATGATCAGCAGCAGGTCGACCGACAGTTCGGCTATCGGCAGGTAGACCGGAAGAAAAGTCTCCATTCCGTCGGCTCTCGGCGTTTGAGCGAGCGGGGGATCGGGTGATCTGTGGCGGGTGGGCCTTGGAGCCGCGTCCAAGCCTTGCGCCATAGACCCTCCTCTGCCGTAAAGGTCAATGCGACTTTCTTTGCTTGCTTGGCGCGCGTCACTCCGAGCGCAGCAGTGGCATTGGCCGCGCGCGTAGCACCTGCCAGGCGCCGATCAGGCCGAAGATCAGCACCAGGCCAAGCGCGATGCCGGCCGAGGTGAGGACGGAGGCCCAGGAGAACACGAAGCTGATCTGCATCACGTAGCGCAGCATGGCCCAGGCCGACAGGATGCCGAGGCCAAGAGCAACCGACGCGGCGGCCAGCGCGAGCAGACCGAATTCCGCCATCATGGTCGCGATCACCGTGCCCGTCCCCGCGCCCAGCACCTTCAGCATCACGGCCTGGTAGCTGCGGCGACGGCGCGCCGCGGTCATGGCGCCGGCCAGAACCAGCGATCCGGCGCTGAGCGTGACCAGCGCGGCGATGCGGATCGCGGTCACCACCCGGTCGAGAATGGCAGAGGCCAGGTCGAGGCCATCCTTGACCCGGATCGCCGCCACGCCCGGTAAGGTGTCGGCTATGGCCTGCAACAGTTCGCCTTCCTTGGCAGCTGTCAGTGGCGTCGGATATGTGATCGTGCCCATCAGATTGTGCGGGGCGGACTGCAGCGGGGCCGGGGACAGGATCATGGTGAAGTTCATGGTCAGCCGCTCCCAGGACGGCTTGCGCAGATTGGCGATGCGCGCCTCGATCGGCCGGCCAAGCACGTTGACCACCAAGCTGTCGCCGATGGCAAGACCGAAGCCGCGCGCAATCTCCTCGTCCAGCGAGACCAGCGGAGGTCCGGCGTAATCCTTGGTCCACCATTCGCCTTGGATGAGTTTGTCGTTGGGCGGCGGCTCGCTGGCGTACGTCAGGCCGCGATCACCCTGCAGGAACCATTCGGTTTCGCGGCTGGCGTGCAGCTGTTCAACGGGCGTGCCTTTGAGGCTCACCACGCGGCCGCGCAGCATCGGTTTGGCGTCGATGACCGCACCGGCAGCGATACGGTCCAGCAGCGCCGTCAATTCGGGCAACTGGCTGCGGCCGAGATCAAGCAGATAGTAGTTGGGCGCGCGCGCCGGGGCGCTGGTTTTCAGTTCGGTTTCCAGGCTGATGTCGACCAATGACAACGCCGTCAACAGGCCGAGGCCGAGGCCGAGCGAGAGCATGATGGGACGCGCCAGTGATTGCGGTGCGCAGATGTTGCCCAATGCAATCCGCAAGGGTGGCGGGCCGAATTTCGGCAGCCTGGCGACGGCCAGCTCGATCAGCCGGCCGGCGACCAGCAACAGGGCTGCGACCAGGATCAGACCGCCGGCGCTATAAAGTGCGATCAGACGATCGGACGCTTGCAAAAGAAGCAGGCCGAAAGCGGCGGCAAATAACAGCGCCGTCGCCGCAATGTAGGGCCAGCGTGGCAGACCGCGATGGATTGGCGCGATCTCGTCGCGGAACAGGCTGGTGGCCTTCATCTGTTCGGCACGTCCGAGCGGCCAGAGTGTGAACAGCAAGGCGATCAACAGGCCAAAGGTGGCGGCCATGGCGTAGCTGGCAGGGCGGTGTACGGCGCGAATATCGACCGGGGCAAGCCTTCCGAGCCCGGCGATGACAAGGTCTGGCACGACGGCGCCGAGCACCAAACCGAGCGCTATGCCGGCTCCGGTCAGCATCAGGATCTGCGCTAGAAAGATACCAAACACCTGCCCGTTGCCAGCCCCCAGGGAGCGCAGCGTGGCGATGGTCTTGCGCATGCGGACAAGATGTGCGGCGACTGCGTTGGCGACGCCCAGGCCGCCGATCGCCAAAGTCGTGAAACCGACCAGAGTCAAGAATTGGCCAAGGCGCTCAATCGCGCGGCGGGCGCCAGGCACTGGGTCAAGTCGTGTCGCGGTCTGAAAGCCTCCCTTGGACAGGTCCGCCGAAAGCTGGGCAGCCAACGCCTTGATGTCGGCGGCCTCGCCGGGTGGCGGCACGATTTTATACTGCCAGCGGATCAGGCTGCCTTCGGCGGCAAGTCCGGCGGCTTCCAGGGTCGGCAAGGCAACCAGCAGTCGCGGGCCGTAGATGGCCTGGCCGGACAGTCGGTCGGGCTCGGATTGGATGGTGCCGGCAATCTCGATTTCGGCCGTACCGAGATGCAGGGTGTCGCCGATCTTGAGGCCGAGCCGGTCCAACAGCAGCGGATCGCAGACGGCCGTGTTGGGCCGCTTCAGCACCTCGCCGAGCGGCGCGCCATTGCTCAGCACCAACTGCCCCGTCAGCGGATAGGCCGCATCCACCGCCTTCACTTCAACCAGTGCTTGCTTGCCTGGGATGCGGGCCATGGCGCGCAGTGTCGCGACCTCGCCGGTCCGGCCGAAGGCGCCGATCTTGGCGCGCTCCTGCACAGACGCGCGCAAGTGCATGCGCGCCACCGCGAGGTCGCCGCCCAGGATTTCGCGCCCATGGTCGTCAAGCGCCGCCGTGATGGCGTCACCAATTCCGCCGACGCCGCTGATGGCGGCCACCCCAAGCGCCACGCAGGCGATCAGGATATAGAGTCCACCCAGTCCGCCGCGGAACTGGCGCAGGGCCAGCCGCAAGGACAGCGGCAGGACAAATGCATCCAACGCATCGCCAGTGGCGACAGTCGTCTTGGCGTCCAGCCTGGCCATACGCGCCCCAATCGAAGTCTTTCGCCGGACCCTTACCTCTAGTTCCGTTCCGACCAGTCCGCCAAGCCGCCCAAGAAGCGCAGGCAGCGGTCCAGTTCGCTGGCCTCGATATACTCGTCGGGCCGGTGTGCCTGCTCAATGTCGCCCGGCCCGCAGATGACGCTGTCGCAGCCGCCGCTCTGGAACAGCCCGGCCTCGGTGCCGTAGGACACGGCATGGGTTTCGTTCTGCCCCATCAGCTTCAAAGCCAACGAGACGGCCTCCGACGTGGCGCCCGAATAGAACGCCGGCACGCCGTTGACGGCGACTGTCTCAATACCGGTATCCTTGCCGATCGCCTGCATGCTGGGTAAACACCGCTCGTGCACAAATGCGGCAAAGCGATCCGTCACGGTGCGGATATCGAATCCGGGCAGCGCGCGGACCTCCCAACTGAAGGAACAATGCTTGGGCACGATGTTTTGCGCCCGCCCCCCCTCGATCAGACCGATCTGCAAGGTATTATAGGGCGGCGTAAAGCGCGGGCTCTGCTGGCCGCTACGCAGTTCCTCCTCGATGCGGGAGAGTTCGCCGATCAGCATGCCCGCGATGTGGATGGCGTTGACGCCGATATGGGTCATGCTGGAATGGGCCTCGCGGCCGGTCACGGTAGTGCGGAAGCGGGTCGCGCCCTTGTGGCTGTCGACGATGCCCATGCGCGTGGGCTCGCCGACAATCACCAGCCGAGGCCTGGTCAAGCGCGCGCCCAATTCGGCGATCATCGGCCGCACGCCGGTACAGCCGACCTCCTCGTCGTATGAAAAAACCAGGTGCAACGGGGTTTTCAGGTTGCGGGCGCGAAACTCTGGAACCATGGCGAGCACGCAAGCCAGAAAGCCCTTCATGTCGCAGGTGCCGCGGCCATACAACTTGCCGTCGCGCTCGGTGACCTGGAACGGGTCGCTGGTCCAATGCTGCCCCACGACGGGCACCACGTCGGTGTGGCCGGACAGGCCGATTCCTGGCCGATCCGTGGGCCCGATGGTGGCGAACAGACTGGCCTTCCGGCCGTCTGGCGTCGGCACCAGATGGCTTTCGATGCCGTGGCCGTCGAGATAGGATTTCACATAGTCGATCAGCGGCATGTTGGTCTTCACGCTGGTGGTGTCGAATCCCACCAGGCGGTCGAGCAATTCGCGAGCGGTAGTACCGTGGTCGGGCAAAATGCACTCCGTTGAATACTCAGTTCGACCGCATGCGCTCAAACGGGCTGTCGAGAGAGAAGGCCGGCACGATGATCTCGAACCGCGTGCCGTCAGCACGCTCCATCTGGTAGGTTCCGGCCATGATGCCGGAGGGCGTCGCCAGCGGGCAACCGCTGGTGTAGGTGAACGACGCACCCGGCTCCAGTACCGGCTCCTCGCCGACCACGCCAGGACCGCGCACTTCCTCCACATGGCCCTGCGCGTCCGTGATGCGCCAGTAGCGCGAGCGCAGCTGAGCGGTGGACAGGCCCAGGTTCACGATCTCAATGGTGTAGGACCAGAAGTAGCGGTTCATATCCGGCTTCGAACGGTCGGCCATGAAGTGGGGTGCGACAGTCACGCGGATGTCGTGGGTGGTGGCCTGATACATGGTGGGCTCCGCTTCAGGTCGGTCGCGGGCCGTGATATTGGCCCTTACGCCTTGAGATGGCATCGGCGGCCAGGATAGCAAAGTCCTGCGAAGGGGGACACGCATGTTTGACGCAAGACTGCGCGCAATCATCGACGCACCGTTGAACGCTGCGGGCCGGCTCATCGCGCGCGTTGGCATCGGCGCCGATATCGTCACCGTCATCGGCTTTCTGTGTGGCCTGCTGGGCGCGGTCGCCGTGGTCTTCAGCGATATGTGGGCGGCGCTCAGCCTGATCCTGCTCGGTCGGCTGCTGGATGGTCTTGACGGCGCCATCGCTCGAGCGACCCGGCCAACCGATCGCGGCGGCTTCCTCGATATCGCGCTCGATTTCATCTTCTACGGCGCCGTGCCGCTGGCCTTCGCCATGCAGAACCCCTATCAAAATGCGCTGCCGGCGGCGGGACTGATCGCCGGTTTTTATGCCAACGGATCGGTGTTCCTGGCCTTCGCGGCCCTGGCGGCAAAGCGCGGCCTGGAAACAAAGTTGCAAGGCGAGAAATCACTTTACTATCTGGCGGGTCTTGCCGAGGGCGCCGAAACGATCGCCGTGTTCGTGTTGTTTTGCCTGTTTCCTCAGGCCTTTCCTTGGCTCGCCGGCCTGTTCGCGCTGGTCTGCTACGTGTCGGCCGCCGCCCGGCTGATCCTGGCCTGGCGAGCGCTGGCGTAATGGCAGACTCCAGAATTTCGCCTCGGTTGGTCTGTCAATTGCTCTCGAGGAATTCTACCGACAACCCGGGGATGTCATGACTCGTCGCAATTTGAAGGCCCAGCTGAGCTACAGTTTTGTCTGTCTCGGCGTGGTGCTGCTGGTGGCCGCCGTCGCGCGCTTCAGCTATCCACTGCAGACGCCCGGCAGCTTTGCCTACATCGCCTGGAACGCGGCCTACGAATATCTGCGTGACATGTCGCTGCTGATCGCCACCGGCGGCGTGGCTTATTTGACCAACGTCTATCAGAAGCGCTCGTCATTCATCGACTCGCTGAAGGAGGAATGGCGCGACGTGCTGCACGCCAAGTCGGCGCTGCTGGAGTTCACCCATCTGGAACAACCAACCAGCCAGAACTATGTGGCCGCGTTCAATGTCCTCAGCGAAACCATCGACAACATGCGCACCGTCTATCGCAATGTCGGCGAAACGCGCGATCTCGTCGGCTTGTATCCGTTCGCCCCGCTGCACGACATGCGCCGTGTGCTGCAGACACTCAATCCGGCCAAGGCTCAGGCGGTTTCGGAAGCTCAACGCAAACAGGTGCGCGACGCCATCTTGCAGGCGTTTTATGCCCTGCGCGAGGTCTTCCTGGAAGAGCTGGACCTGGAAGAACCGTCGCGGCCGTTGCTGATCTTCGGGGGCCGGCGCCTCAAGAAATCGGGTGCGTCCCGCTGGGCGCAGGCCTGGCAGGACCGGCAGTCCAAGCGGCATTCGAAGATTGCGACGCCCGACGCCGTGATCGATGCATTGCACAAGGAGCTTTACGACAAGGAGCAGGCGACGCCCAAGCCTTGGCGTGATCTGGTGACGAATCGGGATGGGCGCACCGGTGCGTAGGTCGGGTCAAGCGTTTCAGCGCGACCCGACATCTCGCCGCCAGTTCTGCCCGTGACTGTTGGGTCGCGCTGAAACGCTTGACCCAACCTACGCCGCCCCGGCCGCTTCGCGCTTGATGCCGCCGTTCAGCGTTGTGTAGGCTGCATTGACGCGCCGGGCCATGGCGTTGAGGTAGTCGCGGACCTCGGCTGGCAATTCCAGATTGGCAAAGCGGTCCGGATGATACTGTTTGACCAACCGATGATAGGCCTCGCGGACCTCGTCTTTGCTGGCCGCATCAGCGAGGCCCAACACCTTCCAGGGATTGAACAGATCACTTTTGGCTTGCGCGCGGGCGAGCTGATCCGCCTTGGGGATGGCGCGTGGCCGGACGATCTGTATCGACTCCTTGGCCAGGAAGAAGCGGTCGCCGTCATGGGCTTCGAAGTCAAGGAAGGTGCTGGGGTTGTTCAGTTCGTCGCTCAGCGAGCGGGTCGAGGCAAAGAACACGCGTCCCGCCACGGTCTCGCCGTCGTCCAGCGTGACCTCGACAGTGGTGGAGGTTTTCTCGGCTTCATGGGGCCGATCGACGCGATTGCGCTCGAACATGACGTGGTTACCTGCCGTTCCAGAATGACACTGCGTGGTAAAATGCAGGGATCGTGCCGGACGGCGGGGATTAGGCGGCAGGGTAATTCAATTCATGCCAGGCAGACGCGGTTTTACCTTCTCCCAAAGGGAGAAGGTCATGGAACATCGGCTGCGGAGCGTGTTTTGATATCGATCTACGTCCGTTGAATTGAATCGCCCTGATTAGGCGGTAGGCAGGAGCTTGAGCGACGGATGGCCTTCGGCCGCAAGCGCGACTACGCAGCGTAACACGACGTTCACGGTCGTGAGACGATGACTACCAAGCTTCTAAAGTAATCAGGCCGCCGCTTCGGCGTTGGCCTGATGGCCGGCGATGGTCATGCGCAGCTCGGAATAGGCCAGGTTCACCCGCGTTGCGACGGCGCTGAGATACTCGGCAACTTCGGGCGGCAAGTCGGTGCGGATGAAGCGGTCGGGATGGTAGGTCTTGGCGAGCTGCACATAGGCGTTGCGGATCTGAGCCGCGTCGGCACCCTTCTTCAGGCCGAGCACTTCGTAGGGGTCGTATTGCTCCAGCGCCGTGGTGCGGCGGCTCATCTGGTCGACGCGCGGGATGTTGAACTCCTTCACGGCCGCGATGGCCGTGCGCGCCAGGTACATGCGCTGGCCCTCCATCGGCTCGAATTCAATGAAGGCCTCGCCCTTGTTCAGTTCCTCTTGCAGTGTCTTGGTCTTGGAATGGAAGACATTGCCGCGCATCTGCACGCCGGTGGCCAAGGTGATCGTCACCTGAACCACCGTACGGTTCATGCGCGCGTAGTCGCCATCGCCCTTCATCATTTTGCCAGCCGTCCCGCTAATTCGGAGCGATCCGGCATTGACGTGCCCCCTGATCGCCCTAACAACCCATGAACCATAGCGACCAAGCCTTTATTTTGTGTTGCCTTGCCCCTTGGTCATTGGCCGCGACGCCTTGGCCGGTGGTATGTAAATCTCCCATGGCCTAAAAGCCACGGGAGTGACGGCAAGGGGGACACTGCCATGAAAGTTTCGCTCGGCTCTCTGATGTATGTCATCGCCATCGCCATCACGGCGCTGGTGATTGCGTCGAAATATTTCCACTTCGCCATCGCGCCGGTCACTGGCTGGCTGATGGCCGATTCCACCGCCAGTCTGCTGCTGGCTCTAGCGCTGGCGCTTCTGTCGCGTTGGCTTTGAGGTCGAACTCCCTGTAGGACGCTCTGCGGGCCGGGCTGAGAGGGCCGAATTCTATCGGGGGCATTCCAATGCTGGATTATTTCTATGCCGTCGTCCTCGGCATCGTCGAGGGTTTGACCGAGTTCTTGCCGATTTCCTCGACCGGCCATCTGGTGCTGGCCGAGAAAATCCTCGGACTGAATAGCCCGTTCTGGGATGCCTTCGAGGTCATGATCCAGCTGGGAGCCATCCTGGCCGTGGTGCTCATCTTCTGGAGCAAGATCTGGCAGACCGTGTTGGGATTGGTCAGCGACCCTCGCTCGCGGCATTTCGCCTTGTCGCTGATCGTCGCCCTGATTCCGGCAGTGGTGTTCGGCTTCTTCTTCTCCGGCCTGATCAAGAGCTATTTGTTCGCGCCCCTGCCCATCGCCATGTCGCTCATTGTCGGCGGCCTGATCATTCTCTGGGTCGAAAGCACGCACCGTCAGGAAATCCATCATGAGGCGGACGAATTATCCCTGGCCACCGCCGGTCTGATCGGCCTGGCCCAGGCCGTCGCCATTATTCCGGGCACGTCGCGCTCGGGCGCAACGATTGTTGGCGGCCGCTTGCTTGGTCTCAGTCGCCGCGCGGCGACGGAGTTTTCCTTCTTCCTCGCCATCCCGACCATGCTGGCGGCCTTCATTCACGACGCCGTCAAGTACCGGCATGACCTGACGTCAAACAACATCGGCCTGGTGGCGGTGGGCTTTGTCGTCTCCTTCATCTCGGCCTATCTGGTGATCAAACCGTTCCTGAACTTCGTCAGCACCCGCGGCTTCGTGCCGTTCGCCTACTATCGCATCTTGCTCGGCGGCATCATCCTGGCCTTCAGCATCGCGGTCGGGACGTAGCTCCCGCTCGGGTTCGTCACCCTCTGTAGTGCGCGTACTGTCCATTTGCCCGGAAACGCTCCAGGTAGCCCGGCACGATGGCCTCGATGCTCTGAGGGGCCGTCACACCGAGATCAGCCAGGGTGCGGTGCTCGTCGATTGCCTTGCGGCTGACCACGGTATCGGCCTGCAGCATTGACACCTGATCGACCGTCATCGGGCGCAGGCTCATGGGGAGCGGTTTGGACAGCGCGGCTCCCAGTTTGGCGACCCAGACCGGTACCACCACGAACCGGCGCTGCTGCCCGGCATAGTCCATGGTCCGGCGCATCAAATCCTCGAAAGTCGCCACCTCCGGCCCGCCCAGCTCATAAACCGTGCCCGCTTTGGCCATCCCATTGAGGCTGGCCAGGATGGCAGCGGCGATGTCGCCAACATAGACCGGCTGCATCCGGGTTTGGCCGCCTATCAAAGGCAGGAACGGGCTGCTCTGGGCCAGGCTGGCAAAGCGGTTGAAGAACTGATCTTCCGGCCCGAAAATGATCGACGGACGCAAAATGACAGCGCCCGGCAAGGTCTCCAGCACGGCCGCCTCACCCGCCGCCTTGGTCTGGCCGTAGCGACCCGGCGAACCGGGGCCGGCGCCAAGTGCGGACAGATGCACCAGGACTCGGGCGCCGGCGTCGCGCGCTGCCCGCGCAATGGTGCGTGCGCCCTCGACGTTCAGCGCCTGAAAGGTTTGTCGTCCGTTCGGGGCCAGCACGGACACGAGGTTCACCACCGCATCCGCCCCCTCGACCGCGCGCCGTACCGAGGCGGCATCGCGCAGGTTGGCCTGCACCGCCATGATCTGGCCGACCCCGCCCATCGGCTGCAGGTGCCCGGCCAGGTCGGGCCGCCGCACGGCCGCGCGCACACGCAATCCCTGTCGCGCCAGCAGCCGCACCGTGTGCCGGCCGACAAAGCCCGAGCCGCCAAACACCGTCACCAGACTGTCCGCTGCCAGCACCGTCATGTCTCCTCGGGTGAATGCGACTGGACGTGTCCTACACGTGCCGAGACAGCGGCTCAAGGCGCGCCCCGCCGCAGGGACAGGCGGGGACGGTGACCTGACGCCAGGCGCAAGGGCCGTCCCCGACCCTGGTCTAGTCCGCGGTCACGATATCGTCCTGGACCCGAACATTGCTGATCTTGCACCAGTCGACGGTGTACTGCTCGGTCTGGATGTCCTTGTAGATGATGCGGAAGGGTACGACGCAATCGCCAGCATCCGAATTCCAGTTCATCACCAGCGTTTCACCAGGCTTGATGCTGACGCCGCTCCAGGTGCTCCACTTGCTGTCCTCAAACGTCTCGAAGCCCGTGATGACGTATTTCGAGTCGTTCTGCAGATTGAATTTGTAGGGGTCCGCCAGCGCGGGCGTGATCGCGAGAGCGCCAAACGCCAGACTTACCATCAGGTTGCGGAAAAGCATCGAAATCTCCAAGCGAATCAGCCGTCGCGGATGCGACGGGCAGCGGCATGTAAGGTAAATTCCAGGGTTTCGCTACGCAAGTGTCCCAGTGCAATTGTGGCGTCTTGGCGCTGAAGAGTCCCTGGTGGCCGCTGGCGGCTACGGCCCTCCCTCGATAGGACATGGCTGTGCCTTGATCGAACCCTCCGTAACGCGCACGGCGGCCGGCTCCCGGTTACGGGAGTCGCCGTGCGCTACCAAAAAGGGCGCGGGGCCGCCGAAAGCCGCGATTGGATTATAGAGAGTGCGGCATCCGGCCGCCCCGCCAGCGATTTATCGATACCCTCCGTCGCCACTTGCCATGGGCTGCTCCATCCCGAGGCATCTCACCCCCGGAGGACGACGGCGGCCGCCAGCGCCAAGGTGTGCGGCACCTGGCTACGGTCGCTGCCTTCTTCCAGCGACACGAGACGCCCTCGAGTGCATCCCCGTAGAAGAAGGTGATTGAATGATAGTATATATTGATTG
>Ga0209069_10000767_pt1 | contig 15478 bp, 13 predicted proteins | sample Str013_2_FD_187202 | JGI IMG/M metagenome (GOLD analysis project Ga0209069, IMG submission 187202) | Freshwater sediment microbial communities in response to fracking from Pennsylvania, USA - Straight Creek_MetaG_SC_2013 (SPAdes) (version 2) | ecosystem: Environmental > Aquatic > Freshwater >...
CATATCCAGTGTAGACCGGTCAAGGATGCTTCCGTTTCGTCATCGAGGGTCAGCGCAGCTGGTGTTCGACTGACACCATTGATATCGACGCTACTGATACCGGATCTCAATTCAACCGCTTGAACTTCTGCGCGCGGCGGCCGTAGCCGACTTCGGCGGTGAACAGATTGCCGCGCGTGTCGATGGCCATGTTGTGCACCCAGATGAACTGGCCGGCGCTGCGCCCGCCGCGACCCCATTGCGTGACGACCGCGCCCGTCTTGCGCTCGATGGTGGTGATCTGGTTGTTGGCGCCGTCGGCAATGAAAATGTAGCGCTGCGCGGGGTCCTGCGACAGCACCAGATCCCACACCGAGCCGGCCTGCAGCGTCTCCGGGTCGATGCGGAACTCGGCGAGGAAGCTGCCGTCCTTCTGGAACACCTGGATGCGGTCGTTGGTGCGGTCGCACACGTAGACGAGGCCGTCGGTGGCGATGCGCACGCAATGCACGGGATTGCCGAACGACTTGGAGAGCGGCGATTTGGGATTGTAGGCGGGCAGCTTCTCGTCGCTCGCCTCTTTCGACCCATAGCCGCCCCAGTGCCGCTTGTAGGCGCCGGTCGTCATGTCGAATACGATCACCCGGCGGTTGAGGTAGCCATCCGCCACATAGAGCTCGCCCGCCGCATCGTCGGTCTGCATATGGGCGGGGCGGCCAAGCTGATCGCGGCTGTTGGAGCCGGCGGTCTGCTTCGCCTTGCCGATCTGCATCAGGAACTTGCCGTCGGGTGTGAACTTGAGGATCTGGTGGTCGTCCTTGTCATTGCCGGCAAGCCAGACGTTGCCGGCCTTGTCGATATGGATGCCGTGCTCGTTCTTGGGCCAGTCGTAGCCGGGTCCCGGACCGCCCCAGCTCCTGAGCAGCTTGCCGGCCTGATCGAACTGCAGCACGGACGGCGCAGGTTTGCAGCATTTGGTGGCCGGCGGCGATTGCAGCGCGCCTTTCTCGTCGTCGAGCTGGGTGCCCGGACGGTGAATGATCCAGATGTTGTCCTGGTTATCGACGGCGATGCCGGCCACCTGGCCAAGGATCCAGTTCTCGGGCAGCGGCTGCGGCCAGCTCGCCTCCACCGCAAATTGCGGCGCGTCCGTCGGCTGTTGCGCAGCGGCATTTCCGATATTGGTCAAGCCGATCACACAGGCGAACAATCGAATGGCGCGGCTGACGGTCATGGTCGGCTCCTCCCCAATGCGATGCGTGCGAAACCGATGGCCGCCGCCTGATATTGACCACGACGGTAGGAGGCGGCCGTTGAGCCGTCAAGCCGCTGGCAGGCGCTGGGGGTTTGACCCTGCGGCCGCGTGTTGCGATAAGGTTTGCCGGGCGAGCGGGATCCAATACTGCCGGCGTTGCAGATGCTCGCGGACCGCATCGCCGGCCGCTGACAAGGAGCCGCTCGCCCCATGATGAACGTGCTGCGCAGATCGGCGATGCTGTGCCTGTTGGTGCCGGCGCTCTGGCTTGTGCCATCGGCGCGGCCGTTGCGGGCGGCGGAAGGGCTGCGCGCCGTGTCCCACCTCCTGGTGATCTACCTGGAAAACCGCAGCTTCGACAATCTGCTCGGGGAATTTCCCGGCGCCGACGGCATCGCCGATGCGGGGGAGCGTGCGATCCAACGGGATCGGGCGGGGCAGGCATTCACAAGCCTGCCACAGCCGGCGAGGCGGGGTCCGTTCGACTCGCGCGAGAATCCCAAGCCGGTGCGGAGCCTCGCTCTCGGCGAGCTGCCCAACCGCCCGTTCGCCATCGATGCGATCCAGCCGGAGGTGACGGCGACGGCGCACACCCGCGATCTGGTCCACCGCTTCTATACCCACAAGGCGCAAATCCACGGCGGCGCCAATGACCGCTTCGCGGCGCTGTCGGACGCCGGCGGCCTCGCCATGGGTTATTACAGCCGCCGCACCATGGAAGCCTCCAACCTGTGGCGGCTGGCGCAAGCCAATCTGCTGCTCGACCACTTCCATCAAGGGGCGTTCGGGGGATCCTTCCTCAATCATTTCTGGCTGGTTTGCGGTTGCGCGCCGGTCTGGCCCCACCCACCGCCGCGGCTGCGGGCCCAGCTCGACGGCGAGGGCATTCCGCTGGCCAAGCAGGACAACGCGATCGTCGCCGCCGGGCATGGCGATTTTGCCGTCAACTCGCTGCAGTCGGTATACCTGAACGACGGCAGCAACCCCGAAGACCTGCTGCGCGGCCAGCACATGATCACGATCGGCGACCGCCTGAGCGAGCGCGGCATCGGCTGGGCCTGGTATGCCGGCGGCTGGAGCCTCGCCATCAAAGCGGATCGGTCCCCGCAGGAGGGCGATATCCTGGACCGGCAGCTGCATTTCCAGTGGCACCATCAGCCGTTCGCCTATTTTCGCCGTTTCGATCCGGCAACCGAGCGAGGCCGACAGCAGCGGCGGCAGCATTTGAAGGATGCCGGCGAGTTGGAAGCCGACATCGCCAGCGGGCGGCTGCCGCCGGTGGCGTTCTATAAACCCTCCGGCAATCTGGATTCCCATCCAGATTATTCGACCCCCCAGGCCGGCGACGAGCAGCTGGGACAGATCGCGGCGTGGATGCAAGCCAGTCCGATGAAGGCGAGCTATGCCATCATCATCCTGTTCGATGAGTCCGGCGGGTTCTGGGACCACGCGCCGCCGCCGATGGGGCGGATGGCGGGACGGCGCGCGGATTTTTTCGGGCCGGGCTCACGCGTCCCCGCGCTGATCGTCTCGCCGCTGGTCAGGAAGGGAGAAATCGATCACACGCCATATGAAACCACCTCGATCCTGCGCCTGATCACCGAGCGGTTCCGGCTGAAGCCATTGCCGAGCCCTCGCGCGCGGACGGTCACGAGCCTCTCCCGCGCCTTCATATCGGCCCGCCGCTGAGCGACGGGGCTGGCCAACTTCCGTTTTTTAGGGCTCTCAACGTGCACGGACCTCGCACCGCTGGAATTCCGAGCCTATACTGCACAGCGGACGTTCAGGGAGGACCCGATCATGGCACGGCTGGCACTGGTGACAGGGGGCACGCGCGGCATCGGCAAGGCGATCGCGCACGCACTGCTCGACAAGGGTTACCGGGTCGCGGCCAACTATGCCGGCAATGACGCCGCCGCGCTGCAGCTGCAGGCCGAATGCGGCATCCCCGTGCACAAGTTCGACGTTGGCGATTTTTCGGCGTGCGAGGCCGGCATCAAACGCATCGTAGCCGATATGGGGCCGATCGACGTGCTCATCAACAACGCCGGCATCACCCGCGATGCGGTCCTGCATCGCATGACGCCCGAGCAATGGGACGCGGTGATCCACACCAACCTCACCTCGGTGTTCAACACCACGCGCCTCGTCATCGAGGGCATGCGGACGCGCGGCTTCGGCCGCATCGTCTCGATTTCCTCGATCAACGGCCGCAGAGGGCAGGCCGGACAGGCGAACTATTCGGCGGCCAAGGCCGGGCTGCTCGGCTTCACCAAGGCGGTGGCGCTGGAGAATGCCAGCAAGGGCATCACCGTCAACGTCGTCGCGCCCGGCTACATCAATACCGAGATGGTGGCGGCGGTGCCCAAGGAGGTGCTGGCCACCAAGATCATCCCGCAGATCCCGGTCGGCCGGCTCGGCACGGCGGAGGAGATCGCGCGTTGCGTTACCTTCCTCGCCGCCGACGACGCCGGCTTCATCACGGGCGCCTGCCTCGACGCCAACGGTGGACACTACATGGCGTGAGGGCGGCAGCCGGAATCCAAAACCCCGGACGGGTTTGCCGCCGGGGTCTTGAATGTGTGGAGAAGAGAACGCAAGAGGCAACAGGGACAGTGTTCAGCCGCGCCCACGGGAGCGGATGATCCTCGGGAACTCGTCGGCGCCGGACTGAGGTCCCGGCAAGGTCGGATCGGCCGCTGCGCCGTGCGGTGCGGGGGGGCCGGCCTGCTGCGGCCAATACCGCTCGCCCGGCGCAGCTTGCGTCGGCGGAGTGGCCATCGCTTGCGCCGCTTGGTTCAGCGCCTGCGCCTGCACCCGCGCGGCAGCCTGTGGCGCCACGGCGCCACCCGCGAACCACATGTCGATCAGGTCGAGCTCGTCCGCCGACAGGTTCAGCGCCTGACCACGGCAGCGCGCAACCACGAAGTTGCGGAAGCGGCCGGCAAACAGGTTGGCGGACGCGCCCTGCTCGAACCAGGGATCGGCCTCGCTCACCACCTCGAGCACGAACCGCACATCCTCGCGGCGCACCTCGAGGCCCTGGTCGTTGGCCCGCTGGGTGATGTTGGTGACCGTCTGCGCGCCGGAGAGGCCGTTCTCGTTCAGCTCCTGCGCCATCACCTCGAACAAGGCGCGGTACTGGTTGGGCTCGAGCGGCGGCGCCTGGCAGGCATCGTGAATGCGCGCGATCGACTGCTGCAAAGCCGCACCCGGCAGCGCCGCCATCGCCAGTGGCGCGGGGCCGGCAAGCACGCGTGGTGGCGCGGTTGGCTGCTGCGGGACCGGGGTTTGCGCCTGCGGCGGAGCCGTGCGCTGGGGCGCGTAGCCGGCGGGCGGCAATGCGGACTGCTGCCGCTGCGGCGCGTAGCCGGGCTGGACAATCGGCTGCGATCCTGAGGCCGCCGCCTGCTGATGGCGGTTGAGATCGATGGCGACGTAAGGCGGCTGCTCGGACAGACGGATGTCGTCGGGCAGGTTTTCCAGCAGGAACGAGCGGAACGTGCCTGCACCCGCCCAGCTGGTGCCGATGGTGCGCTCGTTGCCGAGCGCCCGCACGGCGCGGTCCGCCAGGGCCTCGATCGGCACCGGATGGCTGGTCGCCCGCACCGCGGTCAGAATTTCGACCATGATGTCGGTGCGTGCCTGCGAGCTGCGCAGCGCCAGCTCCTCGGCGCTTTCCGTCGGCTTGGTCGAAACCTCGCCCGGCACCTTGCCCTCGATCAGGAAGCGGATCAGGTCGGCCTCCCGCACCTCGCCGTCGCTGATCGCGGTATAGGGCGCCGCGGTGTAGTCGTTGGCGAAGATGACGGTGCGGCGGGCATGGGCGCGCAGGCGGTGCAGCACCGGCGTGAAATCGGCATCGCCCGACAGGATCACGAATTCGTCGAAATAGGTTTCATGGGTGAGGAAGTCCCGCACATCCATGACCATGCGGATGTCGGACGAGTTCTTCAGCTGGGCGGTCAGCGGCGGGCAATCGGTGATCTCGAAGCCGGCGCGCAGGAAATGATGCCGTACGAACGGGAACGAGTTCATGTCGGTCGAATTGTCGTTCTGATTGCGGCGCGGGACCGGGTTGCCGTAGCAGCGGTTCATCACGATGCGCCGCGTGAACGTATCTGAGGGCCCGTTGGTCGGCGTGATCAGCCGGCCGTTCTCGATCTCCTTCAGCCACACCTGCGCATCCTTGGCGAAGCGCTTGGCCGCCTCCTCGTTCTTCCGCTTGAGCGACAGATAGATGTTGTCATAATCAACGAAGACGGCACTCAGGCACGGCCCCGCAGCTTGTTCCCGCTTCATGTTCGACAGACCCCCGCTTGGCGACTCTTGGAATGCTGTTGCGGGAGTTTAGTGAGGAAAGGTCGCTTGCCAAGCACGGCAATGATGCTGTTTGGGCACATCCTGGTTAGTTGTTATGAAACAACGGCTTGCTGCGAAATCGCAAATCAAATGCGGTGGATAAGAAATCGCCCGGCCACGGCTGCGGCCGAAAATCGGCTGACAAATCGATTCGTTCTTGGGCGCGCCCATGCGGCAACACGATGGTCTGAATGGGGCGTTGCCGCAGCCTGATCAGGGCCCGAATGAGCGGCCGTCGGACTTAACCCCGGTTCTTCCGTTCCCGGATCTCGGCGAACACCTCGGCATTGGATTTGCCCTCCATGTCGAGGCCGGCCCGGATCGCCGGGCTCATCGGGCGCAGGAACGGATTGGTTTCCAACTCGATGTCGAGCCGGGTCGGCAGGGTCGGCTGACCGGCCGCGCGAAGTTGCGCAATCTGCGCAGCGCGGTGCTGCAAGGCGGCGTTGTCGGGCTCGATGGTCAGCGCGAATTTGGCGTTCGCCTGGGTATATTCGTGGCCGCAATAAATCTGTGTCTGGGGCGGCAGCCGCATCAGCTTTTCGAGCGAATGCCACATCTGCTCCATCGAGCCCTCGATCACGCGTCCGCAGCCGAGCGCGAACAGCGTGTCGCCGACGAACGCAACCCCGCTGGAGGGCAGCCAATAGCTGATATGTCCGGCGGTGTGGCCCGGCGTGTCCAGGACCTGGACCGCGTGAGCGCCGAGCTGGTAGCTGTCTCCCTCGGCGAGCTTGATATCGATGCCGGGAATCTTCGCGGCTTCCGCCGCTGGACCAACGATGATGCAACGTGTCTGGAGTTTCAACTCGAGGTTGCCGCCGGTGTGGTCATGGTGGTGATGCGTTGTCAGGATATGGGTGAGCTGCCAGCGTTTCTGTTGGAGCGCGGCACGTACCGCTGCCGCGTCAGGCGCATCGATCGCCGCCGTGACCCCGGCCGCGGCATCGTGAACGAGGACACCGTAGTTGTCCGACAGGCATGGAAACTGATGGATCTCGAGTTGGGCCATCCGACGCTCTCCGGTTGATGAAAAAGGCGGCGCGCAGCCATGTCACGAGCAACCTAGCAGCCGGGAAGGTCAAATCAAGTCTCGGTTCCCGACTGCAAATCAGGCAGAATGCGCATTCGGGCAGCCACAGCCGCATTGCCAAGGTCCGAGCAGGCTCCTCATGCATTCCGATGTCGTGAATTTGCGCGATTTTTATGCAAGCCCCCTCGGCAGCGCGGTGCGCCGCCTGCTCAGCAACCAGATTCGCGCGCGTTGGCGAAGCGTCGCAGGGCTGAGCGTGTTCGGCCATGGTTTCGCCGCGCCGTATCTCGGTCAGTTCCGCAGCGAGGCGCTTCGGCTCGGTGCCTTGATGCCGGGGCAGCAGGGGGCGCTGGCCTGGCCGGCGTCGGGGCCCTACCAGACCGTGCTGGTTGACGAAGAGCGGCTGCCGTTGCCCGACGCGGCGGTCGACCGGTTGCTGGCCGTGCACTCGCTGGAGGCCGCCGAGCGGGCGCGCCCGCTGCTCAGGGAGCTGTGGCGGGTGTTGGCGCCGGAAGGGCGGTTGCTGGCGATTGTGCCCAATCGGCGCGGGCTGTGGGCCAGGCTGGATTCGACCCCGTTCGGCAGCGGGCAGCCCTACAGCCGCGGCCAGCTGGACGGGCTTTTGCGCGATGCGCTGTTCACCCCGCTCGATTTTTCTTCGGCGCTTTACATGCCTCCGGTCGACCGGCGGTTGCTGGTGCGCTCGCCGGCGGCATGGGACCGGTTCGGCGCCCGCGTCGCGCCGGCTTTTGCCGGCGTGATTCTGGTTGAGGCGCGCAAGGAGATGACGGCGATCATCGGCGGCGGCAAGCCCGCGCGGGTGCGCCGCGAAATCTCGATCGCACGGGCCGTCGGCTTGAGCTCGCGCGGCATGGATGTGCGTTCGCAGATGAACGCGCCCGATTGATCGCCGACGCCCCGGTTTGCGCTCACCGCTAAGTGATCGGCGTACCAAGCTGGCGACTGGATTTTGCCATGAACTCGTCTAAGCTGGCTCAAGGTCCAACCAGGGTTGCTCTGAAGCTTGGCCGAAGTATTCGGCGGAGCATTGGCGCGGTCTGGTTGGCGGGGATGAGACGAGGTCTGTGCCGCGTGATGATCTGCAATGTCTGCAGCATTTCAGGCGGGGTTTTCAGCCAGTCGAGCGGTCGCTGGAAACGGGAACCAAAACAGGCTCAACTCAGTTCCAATTCCGGACGGGGGGTATCGTAACCACCACAGGAGTTCCGGCTATGAACGAGATCTTCGCCCAGGGCGACTTGCTCATCGAGCGCGTCGCGGATGTCCCGGTGTCGGGGACGGCGATATCGCAGGCCGCCGACGGCGCGGTCGTGCTGGCGGAAGGTGAGCTTTCTGGCCACCGCCACGTGTTCCACGACCGCGTGACGATGTTCCGCGACGATCGGCTGGCCCGCGGCATTCCGAGCGGGCTCTACATCGGCCACGTGAAAGTCGAGGAACCGTCTGCAAGGCTGGTCCACGAGGAGCACGCGCCGATCAATCTGCCCCGCGGCACGTGGCGCGTTCGCCGTCAGCGCGAGCTCGAGCCTCGGGATGCCCGCATTGTTGCAGATTGAGCGCCCCGCGCTGACGCCGGCGCAGAAAGCGCAGCTTCAGCTTTACAGTGACCGGTGGATGGCCGTGCGGCGGTCCACCGCTCCCGTGGATCGAACGGCGGCCGAGCAGGGCGTCGTGCTCGCGTATCGGTCCGCTGGTCTCGCTCCGCCCACCAAAATCGAATGGTGCAGCGGACCGATTCAACTGGCGAGGACCTGGCTCGAGACGGTGGACAAGAACCGTGCCGGGCCGAACGTGCGCCATCGGGTGATCACTCAGGCGCTCGAGCAGGCGGGGCGCAACGTTGGCGGCTATCGGCGCAGCGATTGGCGGTTGGGGATCGATCCGACCCGGCTCGCCACGCGCGATCCGCTGGGAACCGAAGTCAACGATGCGGTGTTGAACGCCGCGGAACTGTTTCGCCCGTCCGTGTGGTCGCAATTCTGGCGCCGCACCACGCGTCGCTGGGCGCGCGAGCCGCAGGCGGAGCGGCCTCCGAGCTTTACCCAGGCGGGCATGAGCCAGCACGACAGCGGCTGGCTGGCGCTCTATCAATATCTCCACGATGTCTGCGGCTTCGAGCAGGAGATGGCCAAGCTCGGCGGGCTGTGGCAGGTGGCCGCGAACATGGGCTGGATTGTGCCTCACGAGCGGATCTGCTGGATCTCCGAGCGGCACAATATCCTGAAGGGCGATGCCCAGGGGCGTTTGCATTCGGCGGACGGCCCGGCGCTGCAATATCCCGACGGCTGGACCATTCACGCCTGGAAGGGCGTGCAGGTGCCGGGCTGGATCATTCAGAATCGCGAGCGGATCACAGCTGCGGAAATCGCCAAGCAGCGCGACCGCGTCATTCGCCGCTGCATGATCGATATCCTGTCACCCGAGAAATACATCGCAACCGGCGATCCGATTGCGATGTCGCGCGATGAGACCGGCATCTTATGGAAGAAGCGATGGCAGCTCGACATGTGGGCCGCCGTCGAGGTGATCAATGGAACGCCCGAGCCCGATGGCACACTGAAGCATTATTTCCTGCAGGTGCCCGCGGACGTGACCAGCGCCCGTGAGGCGGTGGCGTGGACCTATGGCATGACGCCCGCGCAGTACGCGAAGCTTTCGCTGCGAACCTGAGGAGGCATGGCGCCATCCCGGCAGCGATGCCAGGATGGCCCGCAGGCTCGGCTCACTGCATCGGCGAGAACTTGGCCGGGATCAGGAATTTGTTCTCCTGGCGCACCGGCGGCGTGGGCGCGTTCGGCGGCCAGTTGCCGCTGGCGAGCGCCGCTTTCCGTGTGTCGTCGCGTTGCTGCAGCGTCTTGTACGGCCAGATGTGCATCCACCGGTTGAGCCCGCCGATTTCGGAGGCGAACACCCCGGCGAGTGGCGACAGCTTGACGCGTTCCGGCAGCTTCTCCTTCCAGGCCGCCGCCCAGCCGGGAAACGCCCCCGGCTTCAGCGTATAGATCCGCATCTCGTAATAGGCCCCATGGTTGCCTGGCTCGAGCGGCGTGGCAAACGGCAACGGCTCATAGATATCCGACTGCATGTCGACGATATAATCGGCAATCTTCGGCGGCCAGGCGCCCTCCGCGACGGCCTTGGCGCGGATCGCCGTGCGCTCGTTGGCATCCTTGTAGGGCCACACGTGCGTGATCTGGTTCAGCGGCCCGATCTCGGTGTGCCAGAAGGCCCACAGTTTTGAGAATTCCTGCCGGCGTGCCAGCGGTTCCTCGAAGCGTTTCAAAACCTCGGGAAGCGAGCGCGGCAGGATCGAGTAGGTGCGGAATTCATAGATCATGGATGTGCTCCTTGGCGGGCCGATCTTTGATCGCCGACTGATGGGCGGAGCTTCAGACTGGCAGCTTTGGCCCCCATCACGCCACTGCTTTTTTTTAGCCCCGCAGCCTGCCGCGCGACCAAATCGGGACCGGCTCCGGACCCGTTGCATCGCGGCTCAGGCAAACAGCCGCTCGACCACGACCGCCAATCCCGGCGGCTCCAGCGTGATCTCGCCCTCCCGAACGATGCGCGTTTCGATCATCTCGCCCTGGGTGCGCCGATGCTGCACGAGGGCCCTCTCATCGGCATCGACGATCAGATAATGCTGCAGGCTCGCCAGCTTGAAATAATTCGCGAGCTTGGTGGTGACGTCGATGCCTTGGGTCGAGGGGGAGAGCACCTCGACGACGATTACGGGGTTCGGCACATACCGCTCGGTGTCGGCGAGCCGCGGCCCGCAATAGACGATGCAATCGGGCTCGAACGAGTTGCGATCCGTGATCCGCACGCCGATGCCATCCCCGATGGCCTCGCAATCGAGGCCCCGCTCGCGGATGGCGCTCTGCAAGGCAAAATGAATCGCCGTCTTGGTCCTGACATGCGCCATCCGCTCGGGAGACATCATTTCGACCGGCCTCCCGTCGAGCAGCTCGAACCGCCCCGGCCGGCCCTCCGACCAGGCGAGGAACTCCTCCACCGTCATGCGCTCGGGGGCGATGATGTTCATGAATGAGAGGGTATCACGTGCGCGCGTTTCGGCCAATTCGCAGGACCACGTGCCCACCGACCCGAACGCACACCGGCGCAGGGTCTCAGCGAAACCGACACGCCCGTAAGAGATCAGGAGGTCGGCGCATCCAGCTTGCGGGTGAGGTTCTCGAACTCGCGGCGCAGCTCCTCGTTCTCGAAGATCTGGTCGAACATGGGCGCTTCCATCTTCTGCAGCGCCTCGAACGAGGTGGCGGAATCCTTCATCAGGTTGCGCAGCTGGAAGCTCGCCTCGACGGTCTCGAAGGTATTGTCGGCGATCTTCAGATCGTGGGTTGCCTTGAGCCGCGCCTCCGCCATCTGCTGGCGCTGCTGCATCAGGTATTGCCGGTATACCCTCGCCGCCCGCTCGGCAACGTCCTGGCTGCGCAGGTTGGCCTCCAGCGCCTTCTTCTGGTCCGGCCGATTATTGGCCTTCAGCAGCTCCTTGGTCTTCTCGCGCGCGGCCTTCACGTCCTTGTCGATGGCGGCCAGACGCGGCAGGTAGGTCTTGTCGATCTTCTCGATCAGCATGTCCTGGCCATGCACCAGCATGGCGAACAGGGCGGCGTGCATGGCGAAGTATTTGCGGGCGGCGTTGAGATTGTCGCCCGATGCGGCGACCAGCTTGCCGAGCTGCTGGTCGATCAGCTTGGCGGCGTTGAAGGAGGCGACGAGCCGCACCAGGTCGCCGGACAGCACGCTGTCGAGCAGCAGGTCGATTTGATCCGGGGACATCTGGATGCCGGATTTGGTCAGTGCGGTCTGGATTTCGCCCTTCGCCGCCTTGATCTCGTCCTTGTTGGCCTCGATGCGCTTGTGCTGGTCGAGGATGTCCTTGTCGATCGAATCGACGGTATCGTTGAGAATGCCGGGCAGCATGCCGTCCTTGGGCGCGGTCAGCCGTTTCTCGCGCAGCTTGACGATGCGGTCCTCGATGTCGCGGATATTCTTGCGCTTGTCCTCGATTTTTTTCTGCACGTCGACCACCGGCACGTCGGTGACGACGCCGAGCGCGGCATCCAGCAGATCGCGGATTTTCTTCTCGCGGTCCTCCTTGGTCTCGGTCCAGATCGGCTTCAGCACGAACTCGTCCTGCGAGGGCAGCTTCTTGGCGTCCGTGCGGTTCTTGGCGGTGTCCTGCAGGATCTGGTCGATCGCCTTCATCAGCCTGACGGCTTGCTCATACTGCGCATCGCCGGCGCGGGGATCGGGATCGGTCGCGGCGGCAGCGGGAGCCTGGGCGGGCTGAGGTTCGGCGGGATTGGGAGCCGATTGCGCGGCCGGCTTGCCGATGCCCGGCGTCGGTGCGGCGGCCTGGGCGATGATGCGGCCGATGCCATCGAGCAGCGAGCGGCCATCCTCGGCCAGTGCGGGGCTTGCAACCGCGGAGACTGCGGCCAGCGCCATTCCGGCGACGGCTCCGAAACGATCCATCCGCATGCTGCACCTCTGCTGCCAAACCACGCCAACAGGTGGGGAGCAATTGGGGCGTTTCGATGGTGGCAAGCGCGACCAAGGTCGATCACGGCCACTGCGCATGCGTGGGCTCAGAGCGGGCCGAGCCAGCGGGGCACGGAGGCCTTGTAGCTGCGGTAGGCATCGCCGAAGCGCACTTCGAGGTGCCGCTCCTCGCGCCGGATGGCGAGATACTGCAAGCCGACCGCCATCGGCACCACCAGCAGCACCAACCAGGCCGAGCGCAGCAGAATTCCCAGTCCTGCAAAGGTCAGCACGCCGCCCAGATACATCGGATTGCGTGTCAGCCTGTAGATGCCGTCCTGCATCAGCCGCTTGGCCGATCCGGTTGGATCGATCGTCGTCTTGGCCCGTATCAGCGTCAGTGCGCCGAGTATCGCGATGCCGAGGCCGGTCGCCAGCAGCGCGATGCCGACGGCCTTGCTGACGGGACCGTCATCCCATCGTGGCAGCGGCACGAGGCGGCTCAACGCATATGCCGCGCCGAGCGTCAGCGCATAAAGAAGCGGCGGCCAATGCAGCCGGTTGGGGCGGACGGCAAAATCCAGCACGGGCTCGTCGTCTTCATTGAGCATTGGCGTTATCGGTTCGCTTGGGCCGACGCATCTCAGGTAGGAACGGTTGCCATCGGATGACAAGGGTGAAATTGAAAAAAGCCGTGCGGGAGCGACACGACCTCAGCCCTCCACCAGCAGCGCGCCGATGCGCTCGATCGCCTTTTTGATGTTCTCGGTCGAATTGGCATAGGAGAAGCGGATGTAGCCTTCGCCGTTGATGCCGAAGCTGGTGCCGGCGACGGTGGCGACACCCGCCTTCTCCAGCATCCTGTTCTGCAGCTCCCGCGCCGACAGTCCGGTGCCGGAAATGTTGGGGAAGGCATAGAACGCGCCGCCCGGCTCGACGCAGCGGAATCCCGGCAGCTGGTTCAGCATCGGCACGATCACGCGCCGGCGCTCATCGAACGCCTTGGCCATTTTGTAGACCGCGTCCTGCGGGCCCTCCAGTGCGGCGATGCCGGCATATTGCGTCGGTGCATTGACGCACGAATGGCAGTTGGTGCACAGCCGCACCACCGGCTCGACCAGCGCTTTCGGCCATGCGCTGTAGCCCAGCCGCCAGCCGGTCATGGCGTAGGTTTTCGACCAGCCGTCGAGCAGGATCAGGCGGTCGGCGATCTCGGGGTATTTCAGAAAACTCTCGTGCGCCCGCCCGTCGTACAGCAGCATCGAGTAGATCTCGTCCGATAGGACCGTGACGTGAGGGTGCTTCGCAAGTCCGGCGACGAGGCGCTGGATCTCGGCCTCGGGGACTGCGCCGCCGGTCGGGTTGCCGGGGCTGTTGAGGATGATCAGGCTGGTGCGGGGCGTGATCTGACCGAGCACCTCCTCGGCGCTGAAGGCAAAGCCGTTCTCCTCGCGCAGCGTGATCGGGACGGGCTTGGCGCCGGTGTACTGGATCATCGAGCGATAGATCGGGAACCCGGGATCGGGATAGAGGATCTCGGTCTCGGGCGTGCCGAACATCAGGATGGCGAAGAACATGGTCGGCTTGCCGCCCGGCATGATGACGACGTTGCCGGGATCGACGGTGACGCCGTGCCGGCGCTTGAGGTCGGCCGAGACCGCCTCGCGCAAGGGCAGGATGCCCTGCGCCGGTGTGTAGCCATGATGGCCGTCGCGCAGCGCCTTGATGGCCGCCTCGACGATGTGGGCGGGGGTGGCGAAATCGGGCTGGCCGATGCCGAGGTTGATGATGTCCCGCCCTTGGCGCTGCAACTCGCCGGCGCGCGCGAGCACCTCGAAGGCGGTTTCGGTGCCGAGGCGAGAAAGATTATCAGCGAGCAGCATCGAGGTTCCTCCTGGTCGTGTCCGCGTCCGGCGGCATCGGTCACGATTTATGGCATGAGCCGCGCGCTGAATGAAACCCCGTCCTCGACAGGGGCCCTCCAAATTCCCTCTCCCCGTTCTGACGGGGAGAGGGAGGGTCGAGGTGTCAGACCCTCAGGGTCTGACACCAGCCGCCGCAGCGAGCAGCCAGAAAACCGCGTCCTCGATATTGAACATCGTTCATAGAGCGCCTACATAAGCTCCGCCAGTTCAAAATCAGACGCCAATTCGCCCTCATTCTCAGTATGTTAAGCAAAACGGCCTATGACGTCTGATTAACCTTCCGCGCATCTGTGCGCATTCATAGAGCGGACTTGCCATGTTCAAATCGCTGATGACCTCGCCCCGTTTCGCGCCGCTGTTCTGGTGCCAGTTCCTGTCGGCCCTGAACGACAACTTCATCAAGAACGCGCTCGTCATGCTGATCCTCTACCGGCTCGGCAGCGCGCATGGCCACGCCCTGGTGACGCTTGCCGGGGTCGTGTTCATGGCGCCATTCTTCCTGCTGTCGGCGTTCGGCGGCGAGCTCGCGGACCGCAACGACAAGGCTCTGATCGCGCGCAAGCTCAAGGGCGCCGAAATCGCCGTCGCCGCGGTCGGGGCGCTCGGCTTCCTCGTCGATGCCGCAGGCCAGCCGATGGCGGCGGTGGCGATCCTGTTCGCCGCCCTGCTCGGCTTCGGGGTGATCGGCGCGCTGTTCGGGCCGGTCAAATACGGCATCCTGCCGGACCATCTGGAGACCAGGGAGCTGTCGGCCGCCAATGCCCTGGTCGAGGGCGCGACGTTCGCCGCGATCCTGATCGGCACGATAGGCGCGGGCCTGCTCGCCAGCCATGCCGCTGCCGCGCCGTTGCTCGCGGTGCTGGCGATGATCCTCGCCGTCGCCTGCTGGGTGACGGCCGCGAAGATCCCGGCGACCGGTGCGGCCGCGCCCGATCTCGTCATCTCCCGCAATCCCTGGCGCTCGACCGTTGCCCTGCTCGGCGAGCTCAAGGCCGACACCCGCATCTGGGTCGGCAGCCTGATCGTCTCCTGGTTCTGGCTGGTGGGCGCGGTGGCCTTGTCGCTGCTGCCCACCATCGCCAAGGACCGGTTTCACGGCACTGAGGGGGTGGTGACGCTCGGCCTCGTCGTCTTCACCATCGGCATTGCCATCGGCTCGATCATGGCCGCGCGGGCCGGGCAGGTCCGCCCCAATATGGCGCTGGTGCCGATCGGCGCGCTGCTGATGGCGCTGTTCACCATCGATGTCGCCGTCATCATCGCCAATGCCGATACCCCGACCGCGCCGGTGAGCGTGGCCGCGGCACTCGGCACCGTGACCGGCGTCCGGCTGTTCTTCGACCTGCTCGGCCTTGCGATCGGCGGCGGGCTCTACATCGTGCCCTCGTTCGCCTC
>Ga0209069_10000768_pt1 | contig 15474 bp, 14 predicted proteins | sample Str013_2_FD_187202 | JGI IMG/M metagenome (GOLD analysis project Ga0209069, IMG submission 187202) | Freshwater sediment microbial communities in response to fracking from Pennsylvania, USA - Straight Creek_MetaG_SC_2013 (SPAdes) (version 2) | ecosystem: Environmental > Aquatic > Freshwater >...
CTCCCCACCCCCTTGTGGGGAGGGACCGGGGGTGGGGTGATGCTGGCGCTGTTGGCCGCTGCCCCTGCCCAGGCCCATACCGGCGGCACGCTGAACGGCTTTGCCAGCGGTTTTGAGCACCCGATCCTCGGGCCGGACCATCTGCTGGCGATGTTCGCGGTCGGCATCTGGGGCGCGCAGATCGGCGGGCGCGCGGTCTGGGAGCTGCCGGTGGTGTTTCCGCTGATCATGTCGTTCGGCGGCATGCTCGGCATCGCGGGCGTGCCGCTGCCGCATGTGGAACTGTGGGTGGGATTGTCCGTGCTCTGCCTCGGCGCGGCTATCGCGGCGGCATGGAAACCGGCGGAATGGATCTCCATCGCCGTGGTCGGCCTGTTCGCGATTTTCCACGGCCATGCTCACGGTGTGGAGCTGCCCAAGGCCGCCGATCCCGCCGCTTACGGGGTGGGCTTCGTATCGGCGACGGGGCTGATCCATATCGCCGGCATCGGTTTCGGCTTGGCTCTCGGACGCGCGCTGAACGGCATCGCGGGCCGGGCGGCGGGCGGCCTCATCACGCTTTGCGGCGTCTACTTCCTATCCCTGCTGGTGCACTGATGCTGCTGCCCGCCCATATCATCGCACCGCAATACTCGCTGTTCGACAACGGCGCGCTGCATGCGCTGGTCACGTTGCAATTGGCGGTGCCGCTGGTGGCTCTTGGTCTGGCGCTCGGGCGGTTGCCATGGCGCATGGCGGCTTTGTGCAGTGGGCTGATCATCGTGGGACTGGCGGCCGCGCTCGCCGCTCCCCTGCCCGTCGCGGCCTATTCCACACCGATCGCCTTCTTCGCCGCCGGCCTGGCCCTGATCGCGGCGGGCACGCGCTTCGCCCTCGGCCTCGCCATCGCAACCGCGCTCCTCATCGGCGCGCAGGCAGGCTTGATTGGCGCCAGCGACAGCCCCGGCCCGATGTTCGCGCTCGGTACTGTGGCCGGTGGGGCGGAGATGGTGTTTTTCCCGGCCCTGCTGACCGCCCGCGCCTGGCGGCCATGGATGACCATCCCGTTCCGCATCGCAGCGAGCTGGCTGCTGGCTGTCGGCTTCATGTTCTTCGGCCTGGCTTTGCGCCCGCTGCCCACGGGATCGACGGTGGCGACCGACACGCCGGCCCAACTCGCCGCCTGCCCCGGGCCGCACCGGCACGGCGTGAACGGCGAGTTCATCTGCCTGCCGCCGGACCCGAACGAAAAGACGCCGAACCTCAAGAAATACGACTCCAAGCCGCCCGTGCTGGACGTCACGCCGCCGCCGGGCGGGGTGCAGTGACCGGAGCGCTGTGCGGAAATTGGCAATGGGGTCTGACCCCTTCAGCGAAGGGGTCTGACCCCTAGAACATATTCAGCGCCATGCGCGCTTCTTCCGACATGCGGCTCTGGTCCCAGGGCGGGTCGAACACGATCTGGACCTGCACGTCCTGCACGCCGGCGATGGTGCCGACGGCGTTCTTGACCCAGATCGGCATTTCGCCCGCGACCGGGCAACCCGGCGAGGTCAACGTCATGTCGATGGCGACGTTGCGGTCGCCGTCCACATCCACCTTATAGATCAGTCCCAACTCGTAGATGTCGGCGGGGATCTCGGGATCGTAGACGGTTTTCAGCGCCGCCACGATGTCGGCGGTGAGACGCTCCAAGTCCTCGGGCAGCAACGTGGGGGCCGAAACAGCCGTCTGCTGCGGTGGCGGCGCGAGATCGGCGGCGCCCGGGTCGATGTCGGTGGTGGAAAATCCTTCGGTCATGAGGCTCTCTATACCCGCACCAGGCGGCCGCGCCAACCCCATGCTTTCACACCCCATGCCTTCACGCGAAAAACTCATGCGCCTTACGCAGCGCCGCAGCCAGCGCGTCGACCTCGGCCTTGGTGTTGTACATGGCGAAGGACGCACGGCAGGTGGCCGGCACACCGAGACGGGTCATCAGCTGTTGCGCGCAATGGTGGCCGGCCCGCACTGCTATCCCGGAGCGGTCGATGATGGTGGCGATGTCGTGCGGATGCAAACCGTCGATGGAGAACGAGACAATAGCGCCCTTGCCGCGTGCGCGGCCGTGGATTTTCAGGAAGTTAAGCTCGCCAAGGCGCTGGTGGGCATAGACCGTCAACTCCTCCTCGTGGGCGCGGATCGCTTCGCGGCCGGTGTCCATGACGTAGGTGAGCGCGGCGCCCAGGCCGATGGCTGGCACGATCGAGGGTGTGCCGGCCTCGAACTTGTGCGGCGGCGCGCCGTAGGTGACGGTGTCCAGGGTCACGCTTTCGATCATCTCGCCGCCACCCATGTAGGGTGGCATGGCGTCGAGATGCTTGCGCTTGGCCCACAGCACGCCAATGCCGGAGGGGCCGTAGACCTTGTGGCCGGTGAAGACGTAGAAATCACAATCCAGGTCCTGCACGTCCACCGTCAGATGCACCGCGCCCTGGCTGCCGTCGACCAGCACCGCTACGCCCTTGGCATGGGCGATGCGGCAGATGTCCTTGATCGGATTGACCGTTCCCAGCACATTCGACATGTGCGTGATGGCGACGATGCGGGTGCGCTCGGTGATCAGCTTTTCGAACTCGGCCAGATCCAGTTCGCCGGCATCAGTCATCGGCGCCCATTTGATGATGGCGCCGCGCCGCTCGCGGTGGAAATGCCAGGGCACGATGTTGGAGTGGTGCTCCATGATCGAGAGCACGATCTCGTCGCCGGCCGCGATGTTGGCGGCGCCGAAGGACGACGCGACCAGATTGATCGCCTCGGTGCTGCCGCGCGTAAAAATAACGTCGTCCACGGAGGGGGCATTGAGGAAGCGCGCGACCGTGGCGCGGGCCTTCTCGTAGGCCGTGGTGGTAGCGTTGGCGAGATAGTGCAGGCCGCGATGCACATTGGCGTATTCATAGCTATACGCGTGGGTGATGGCGTCGATCACCGCGCGCGGTTTCTGGGCCGAAGCGCCGTTGTCGAGATAGACCAGCGGCTTGCCGTAGACCTCCCGGAACAGGATCGGGAATTCCGCGCGGACCGCGTTGACGTCGTAGGGGGTGGTCATGGTGATATGCGCTCGATCCGTAGACTGTGGTGTCTTATTTCTTCTCCCCCGCTTGGGGGAGACCGCTTCTCGCAGCGTGTTTCAGCGCAAGAGCCACGCGGTCGGTGGACTGTGATCCAAGTCAAGTCGATTTCTGGGCTTCTGGCAACCAAAGAGGGGCAAGACTTGGCTCTTGCCCTGTAACGACGACTACGGAGCAAGTGCCTGCCCCTGATCCGGCTGTCTTCGTCCCCGTGAAGCGGGTCGGCGATCACCATGTCCCAGTCAAAACGGGGAGATGAGATAAAGGTCACCGGCAACCTCCCCACGACCATGCAGCGGGCTCCCACTTCAGCCCCGCCGTGCAGCCGTATGCGCCTGGTTGCGGCCGGACCGTTCCGAAGTTCGATCCGCCGGAGCCTGGGCTCGGGCCTGGTGGCAGGGCGGTATCCGCGTGAGCGCGGAGCCGCATCGTCGCTTGCCCGAAGGCGGGGGAAGCTGCCGGCTTCCCGTGTGTGAGTTTCCTCTGGAAAAGGAAGGCGACGCGGGATTTGAACCCACGACACCCGGAGTAACAGTCCGGTGCTCTACCGTTGAGCTAGTCGCATGTGGTGACGCTGAAGGGACTCGAACCCCCGACCTCCCGGGGACCCCGGGCGCTCTACCGCTGAGCTACAACCTCGCCCGTCAATCGCGGAACACGTCAGCCGCAAGGCGGAGCGCGCCAGCCGGGGGGAAAAACCCGGACACGAGGCGAATAACGGATGGCAACATTAAGTGTGAAAATGCGGCGGAAGTCCAGTTCGGTATCGCGAATTGGTTGGGGCCGGTGCGCGCGGAATGCACCATTGCTGTCCGGCCCAAGACTTGACTTGAGAGCGTCACGCGTGCTCATCCGGCGGCATGCTAGCAGGTGAGGACGACACCGTATGACTACCGCATTTCTGTTCCCGGGCCAGGGCAGCCAGGCTGTCGGCATGGGCAAGGCGCTTGCAGAGGCGCATCCTGAGGCGCGAGCCGTGTTCGCCGAGGTTGACGCGGCCTTATCGGAAAAGCTGTCGGATATCATTTGGAACGGCCCGGCCGAGACCCTGACGTTGACCCAGAACGCCCAGCCCGCCTTGATGGCCATGTCGCTGGCGGTGATGCGCGTCCTGGAGGCCAAAGGCGTCGATTTGAAATCGCAGGTCGCCTGCGTGGCGGGGCATTCACTGGGTGAATATTCGGCGCTGGCGGCGGCTGGCGCATTGACCCTCTCGGATACAGCGCGGTTGCTGCGGCTGCGCGGCCAAGCCATGCAGGCGGCGGTTCCGGTTGGGCAGGGCGCCATGGCCGCGCTGCTCGGGATCGATGCCCAGGGGGCCCAGAAGGCCGTCGCCGAAGCAGCCCAAGGCGAAATCTGTCAGGTCGCCAACGACAACGATCCGGGGCAGGTTGTCATCAGCGGCGCCAAGGCCGCCGTCGAGCGGGCCGGCGAGATCGCCAAGAAATATGGCGCCAAGCGCGCCATGATGCTGAATGTCAGCGCGCCGTTCCATTGCGCCCTGATGCAGCCGGCGGCTGATGCGATGCGCCTGGCGCTGGCACAGGTGCAAATCCTCAAGCCGGTGGTTCCGGTCATCGCCAATGTGCTGGCCGGCCCGGTTGGCGATGCCGATGACATCCGCCGGCGGCTGGTCGAACAGGTCACCGGCACGGTGCGTTGGCGTGAGTCGATTGCGGCCATGGCTGCGTCCGGCGTCAATCACGTCTATGAGATCGGCGCAGGCAAGGTGCTGTGCGGTCTGGCCAGGCGGATCGTGCCGACATTGGACGCCAAGCCGGTCGGAACGCCCGAAGATATTGAGACCGCGCTGGCCGCGTTGACAATGTAGATTGAGGAAGATCACTCCATGTTCGAATTCGATTTGACGGGCAAGGGTGCGCTGGTGACGGGCGCCTCGGGCGGAATTGGCGAGGCGATTGCCCGTGCCTTGCACGCCAGGGGGGCGACGGTGGCCCTGTCAGGCACCAAGCGCGAGAAGCTGGACGCCTTGGCCGCCAGCCTCGGCTCGCGCGTGCATGTCACGCCTTGCGATCTGGCGGACCGGGCCGCGGTCGCAAAACTGGCGGGCGAGGCGGAAAAGGCGCTGGGCACGCTGGATATCCTGGTTAACAATGCCGGCGTGACCAAGGACAACCTCTTCATGATGATGAAGGACGATGAGTGGGATAAGGTGATCGGGGTCAATCTCACCTCCACCTTCACCCTCATCAAGGGCGCCATCCGCGGCATGATGCGGCGCAGATACGGGCGCATCGTCAACATCACCAGCATCAGCGGCGTGATCGGCAATCCGGGCCAGGCCAACTACGCGGCCTCCAAGGCCGGGCTGATCGGCATGACCAAGTCGATGGCGCGCGAAGTGGCGTCCCGCAATATCACCGCCAACTGCATTGCACCCGGCTTCATCAAGACGGCCATGACGGATGCCCTGAACGAGAAGCAGATAGAAGCCATCGCCCAGCACATTCCCAGCGGCGAATTCGGACTCCCCAACGATATCGCGGCGGCAGCGGTGTTCCTGGCTTCAACCGAGGCGCGCTACATCACCGGCCAGACCATCCATGTCAACGGCGGTATGCTTATGGTCTGAGCCGAATATGCCGCAGTCAAACAGCCATAAAGCTGGGGACGGCGGCCCGGCGCAGCCTCCGGCGCTCGCTGGTAAAGCCAAAACATCTATGGTACCAAACGCGTGTTTTTTGGGGGGCACGTAAGGTCAGGCAAGGCTTGCCTGCGCGCGCACAAATTGAGCGGCGGTCTCAACACAACCGCGAAGGCTGGCGTTTTGAGCCGAAAAGTGGCATGGCGTCAGGCGATTATTCAAAACTTTCGGAACTCTACGAGGACATATAAATGAGCGACGTTGCAGATCGGGTGAAGAAGATTGTCATCCAGCACCTTGGCGTAGAAGCCGACAAGGTGACCGACAATGCCAGCTTCATCGACGATCTTGGGGCGGACAGCCTGGATACAGTTGAGCTGGTGATGGCGTTCGAGGAAGAATTCGGCTGTGAAATTCCCGATGACGCCGCCGAGACCATTCTCACCGTTGGCGACGCCGTGAAGTTCCTCGATAAGCACGCAGCAAAGGCGAGCTGAACGATTTCGCGGGCGGTCCACTGGGTTGACCCGCGACCTTTGTCGATTGCAAAACAGAGTGGGCAGAATGCGGCGCGTCGTCGTGACCGGTTTGGGTTTGGTCACTCCGCTGGGGTGCGGGGTGGAACCGACGTGGAAGCGGCTGCTCGCCGGGCACAGCGGGGCAGGCCGCATCACGACGTTCGAGGTTGATGACCTGAGCTGCCAGATCGCTTGCACCATCCCACGTGGCGACGGCGCCAATGGTACCTTCAATCCCGATCAGTGGATGGAGCCGAAGGACCAGCGCAAGGTCGATGATTTCATCATTTTTGCCGTGGCCGCCGCCGACCAGGCGTTGGCCGACGCCAAGTGGACACCCAAGACCGACGACGAAAAGGAGCGCTCCGGCGTTCTGATCGGCTCGGGCATTGGCGGGCTTGACGGGATCGCCAAGACGAGCCTGCTGCTGCAGGAAAAAGGCCCACGACGGATCAGCCCGTTCTTCATTCCAGGGCGGCTGATCAATTTGGCTAGCGGTCATGTATCCATCAAACATCAGCTAAAGGGGCCGAACCACTCCGTGGTCACGGCCTGTTCGACAGGCTCGCACGCCATCGGCGACGCTGCGCGCATTATCGCGCTGGACGATGCCGATGTGATGGTGGCCGGCGGCGCTGAATCGCCGGTCTGTCGGATTTCGATTGCCGGGTTTGCCGCCTGCCGGGCGCTCTCCACCGGCTATAACGACAACCCCACCAAAGCCTCGCGCCCTTACGATAAGGATCGCGACGGTTTTGTCATGGGCGAGGGCGCCGGCATCGTGGTGCTGGAAGAGCTCGAACACGCCTTGACCCGCGGCGCGCACATCTACGCCGAAGTTATCGGCTACGGCATGGCGGGCGACGCCTATCACATCACTGCTCCGCAAGAGAGTGGGGACGGCGCGTTCCGCTGCATGAAGGCGGCCTTGAAGCGCGCCGGGGTCAGCCCTGGCGATATCGACTATGTCAATGCCCACGGCACCTCGACGCCGATGGGGGACGAGATCGAACTGGGCGCCGTAGAGCGGCTGTTCGGCAATTCGGCCGGAACACTGGCGATGTCGTCGACCAAATCGGCGATCGGGCATCTGCTCGGTGCTGCTGGCGCGGTTGAGGCCGTGTTCTCGATCCTGGCCATCCGCGACAACATCGCTCCCCCGACCATCAATCTTGACAACCCATCGGTGACCACGGCCATCGACCTGGTCCCACACGAGGCCAAGACGCGCAAGATCGACACCGTGCTCAGCAACTCCTTTGGTTTCGGCGGCACCAATGCGTCGCTGGTGCTGCAGCGTTACGCTGTTTGAGACCGCAGACATTTCGCCACGCTCCGGACCTGCCTTTCGCCATATTTTCTGTTGAAATCTCTGCCTCAGGGTAGAAGCGAGGGGCTATGAAGCGCGGCAAGCCAGCCAAAAATGAGCCCGATTGGATGTCTGCCTCGGCGCAGCGACCGATCACGACGCGCGTGCGCCCGCAGCAGCCGCGTAGTCCGAGTGAGTTGCTGGAGCCGGCTCGGGCGCCAGGGGCTCCGCGGCAGCGCGGCCGCGTCAAGGGACATGGCGCACGGCGCGGCATGATCACGTTTGTCAACGGCAGCCTGACTTTTCTGGTCGTGCTTCTGATGTTGGCTGGTGGCGCCGGCTACGCCATGAAGACGGCCTACGAACAGCCCGGCCCGCTCGATCACTCCACCGTGGTGGTCATTCCCCCCGGCGAAGGCCTCACCGGCATCGCCAGCCGGCTGCAGCGCGAAGGCGTGATCACCGACAGCAAGGTGCTTCTAGCTGGGTTTTATTGGGACCGTATGAAGTCCTATCTCACCGGAGTGAAATCGCCTGCGCTGAAGGCGGGCGAATACGAAATCCGCAAGAGTGCCAGCATGCGCCAAGTCATCGACACGCTGGTTGAGGGCAAGGCAATCCTGATGAAGGTGTCGGTCCCCGAGGGTCTCACCAGCTATCAGATCGTCGAACTTCTGAAGGCGCAACAGGACCTCGTCGGCGATCTCACCGAGGTGCCGGCCGAGGGTACCCTGCTGCCCGATACTTACAAATTCTCGCGCGGCACCGAGCGCAAGGAGATCATCGCGCGCATGCAGGCCGACGCCAAGCGGTTCGTCTCCAAGCAGTGGGAAACGCGCTCGACGCGCGTGCCGTTCAAGACCGTGGACCAGGCCCTGATCATGGCCTCGCTGATCGAGAAGGAAACCGGCAAGGCCGACGAACGTGACCGCGTCGCTGGCGTGTTTCTGAATCGGCTGGCCAAGCACATGCGGCTGCAGAGCGATCCTACCATTATTTATGTTGTGACGCACGGCCATGGCGCGCTGGGCCGGGGCATCACCAAGTCCGAGATCGAGGACAAGAACGAGTACAACACCTATCAGATTGAGGGCTTGCCGCCGACGCCGATCTGCAACCCGGGCCGCGCCGCCATCGAGGCGGTGCTGAACCCTGCCGACACCAAGGATCTGTTCTTCGTCGCCGATGGCAGCGGCGGACACGCCTTTGCCGCCAGCATTCAGGACCATCAAAAGAACGTCCAGCACTGGCGCCAGGTCGAGCGCGAGGCCAAGGCGAAAGCGGCGGCCAACGCCGTAGCGGCCGGTCAGGATCAGACGGCAGGTCCCGGAGTTGCGCTTGAGATGCCAGGCGTGAACGTTGACAACGGACAGCCGGCCGCGCCTGCACCTGCCGAGCCCGCGCCGGCCGTCGCCGATGTGGCGCCCGCACCCGATGTTGCTGCAGCAGATACGGCGGGCGGCGCGCCAGCTGTCGAGCCAGCCTCAGCCCCAACGCCGGAGACCGCAACGCCGGCGGTCGATCCGGCAAAGCCTTCGGCGATCAAGGGCGGCAAGAAGAAAAAACTCAAAGCGCCTGCGCCGGCACCGTAGTTAGTCAGCCGCCCGGCGGTCTTGCAGAGGCGCCTTGGCCAGTAGGAAATCAGCAATCCATCTGGCAACCACAGGTTGATCAGGACGCTTGTCCAGGAATGATTGTTCCGCCGCCGCCAGGACTGTGTCCGGAGCCACACCCTTCAACCGGTGCTCGGCGATGTCGCGCAGGAATGGCACGTCGAACTCGGGATGCGATTGGAAACTCAGCCCTGTGTCACCATAAGCGATGACGGCGTTCGGGCAGAAATCAGACGAACCGATGACGCGGCCGCCGGCGGGGACCTCGACCACTTGGTCCTGGTGCAGCGCGGCAATGGTTAGGCGCGGCGGGGCTTTGCCGGTCAAACCCGGCGCTTCGCTGATGGCATAGTCCTGCAATCCAAACCCCCAGCCCTTGGGCGACTTCACCACCTTGCCGCCAAGCGCCTGCGCCAGGATCTGGTGCCCGAAGCAAATCCCCACCACTGGCACCTTGGCCGATACGGCATCGCGGAGCAATTGCTCCAGTTGCAGCATCCAGGGCAGCCGCTCGTAGGCGCCGTGGCGCGAGCCGGTCACCAGCCAAGCATCGCAGACATGCGGATCCGACGGAACCTCGCCGTCGACGGCCGCGAAGGTCCTGAAGGTCAACTCTTTGGATGCCGGTCCCAGCAACCGCTCGAACATGGACGGATAGGAGCCATGCTCCTGCAATTTTTCCGACGGGCGGCCGGTCTCCAGAATTCCAATGAGCATGGTTTTGCTTTCGAAGCGGGAGCGTTGAGGTAGACTATCACGGTCGGGGCTAGGCTTTCCATGGGTTGGCCTTACCGTCGCTTGGCCAGAAAGCCGAACCCAGCGCCCGGCTCGTCTTGCGCCAGGGCAACCGCGATCTCGGCGGCCAGCCGTGCGTTGTATCTGATCAGTGCCCGGTTGGCCTTCAAGCTGCGGCCATCGGTCAAGTCCACCAGGCGCGCCAGCAGATAGGGTGTCAGATGCTTGCCCGTCACGCCTTTGGCCGTGGCCTCGGCGATGGCAGCCTCGATGCGGGGTGCCATTTCGGCGGCAGGGACTTCCTCATCCGCAGGGAGCGGATTGCAGACCAGCATGCCGCCGCTCATGCCCAGCCGTCGATGCGTGCCGATGGCGGCGGCGACGGCTGCGGGCGTATCCAGCCGGGCGTCCACACGCAAGCCTGAGGAGCGCGAAAAGAAGGCTGGGAATTCGTCCGTGCCGTAGCCAATCACGGGTACGCCGTTGGTTTCGAGCACCTCCAGAGTTTTTGGCAGATCGAGAATGCTCTTTGCACCAGCACAAACCACCGTCACGGGCGTACGCGACAATTCGATCAGATCTGCCGACAGGTCGAAACTCAGCTCCGCCCCCCGATGCACGCCGCCGATCCCGCCCGTGGCGAAGATTGTGATGCCGGCGCGCGCCGCGATCAGCATAGTGGTGGCGACCGTCGTGCCGGCGCTGCGTCTTGCCGACACGACCAGCGCCATGTCGCGACGCGAGGCTTTGCCGGCGGTCGTATCACCTGCCAACGCGTCCAATTCGTCGGCTGCCAGGCCCACGTGCAGCCGGCCCTCCAGGATGGCGATAGTGGCCGGCACCGCGCCGCCCGCCCGAACCTCGGCCTCCACCTCGCGCGCGGTCTGGACATTCGCGGGATAGGGCATGCCATGCGTGATGATGGTCGATTCCAGCGCCACCACGGGACGGTGGCTGGCCAAGGCGTCTTTCACTTCGGGCGCTATCATGAGCTTGTCAGTGGACACGCGCGGATCCTTTCCTGGGGGGCTTGATGGGGTCGAGCGAGGCGGCCAGAACTTCCAGCGACAGTTGCGGTGGCACAGTGTGGACGCTCTGTAGCACCAGAGCCGCCAAGGCGACGCCGCACATCACGGACTCCTCCAGCAACTGGCCGCGGCTGATGCCGAACAGCGTGCCGGCGGCTATGGCGTCGCCCGCGCCCGACGTGCTGACGATGGGAACATCCGGCGCCGGTATGGCGGTGATCTTCTTGTCCTCGACCAAGATCAATCCGTGCTCACCCATTGTCGCCACGATGCTCCGGCAGCCGCGTTTCTGCATGCGTTCCACGCCCTTTTGGCCGGATTTCTGGCGCGTGACATGCGAAACCTGTGCGGCGTTGGTGAACAGGATGCCAAGCGCCTCAAGGGATTTGGGAAGGCGCTCGGACTTGGCCGGCGAGACGCCGTCAATGGCGAGGAGATAGCGCTGTTGGCGCGCGCCCTCAAACAGCATCGCGATGGTGTCGGCCGGCAGGTTGCAGTCGGCGAACACAATGGCGGTTGGCGGCAGATTGGCGAGCGCAGGCGTCACGCGATCGGGCGTGAGCTGATCGAAGATGTCCATGTCGGCGAAGGCCACGCGCATCTCGCCGCCGTCCATGGCTGCCAGGTACACGGCGGTGCTGTAGCCATCCAGCTTGTGGAGGTGCCTGGTGCCGACGGCCGCTTCGTCCAGTGCCTGGGTCAGTCGGGCGCCGGGCGCATCATTGCCAGTGGCGCTTACCAATTGGACGTCGGCCCCGAGCCGGGCAAGGCTCTCGGCGACATTGCGGGCCACCCCCCCGAAACTGCTGGCGGAGGTGACCGGGTTGCTGACGCCGAGCGCAAAACCATGGGTGCACGTCAAGTTGCGGTCGACGGTTGCGCCACCGATGCATACGATGGGGACGGGATGAATTGTCAAGCGCGCAACCTGAGGTTCATGGGGTCGTAGACGGCCTCGGCGAGCACGCGCGCCGTGCCGCGGCGGTCGAGGATTTCGACCTCCAGCACCGTGCCCGGGATGGCCAGGGCGGGTTCCACATAGCCGAACGCCAGCGCTTGCTTGGTATAAAATCCGTAGGCGCCCGACGTGGTCACGCCGACCGCCCGGCCATTGGCGAACAGCGGTTCGCTGCCGATACAGTCGGCGTCCCCGCCATCGACGGCCAGATACACCAGTTTTATCCGCGCGCCGTGCTGCTTGCTCTTCAGCGTTGCCGCCTTGCCGATGTAATCCGGTTTGTCGAGACCGGCAAAGCGCTCCATGTCGCCCTCGATCAGGGTGATCTCATTGGTCAGCTCCGTGCCCATGCCGCGATAGGCCTTCTCCATACGCAGGGAATTCATGGCGTAGGTGCCGAACAGGCTGGCGACCTTGGGGCGGAGGGCATCGAAGAGGGTCGGCAGGTCCATCATAGGGGCATGCAACTCGTAGCCCAGCTCGCCGACGTAGGTTACGCGCAAAGCACGGACTTTCACGCCGGCGATCGTAATGTCGCAGCCCGTCAGCCATGGCAAGGCTGCGTTCGACAGGTCGGCATCGGTCAGCCCCGAGAGGATCGCGCGCGACTGCGGGCCGGCGAGCACCAGCGTTCCGTAGGCGTCCGTGATGTCGGCGATGGCGACCTGCTCGCCGGGTTTGCGGCGGCTCGTCAGCAGGTCGAAATCATGGATCTGGGCGGTCGCCCCGGAGAGCAGATAGAACCGATCCGGATCTAAACGGGTGACCGTGAATTCGCTCTCGATCCGTCCGCCTGCGGTGAGCAGATGAGTCAGGGTGATGCCGCCGTCGCGCTTGGGCAGCTTGTTGGCGAGCACGCGATCGAGGAAGGCGGCGGCGTCCCGTCCGGTCACGTCGTATTTCGAGAAGGTGGAGAGGTCCATCAACCCGCAAGCCTCGCGCACCGCTTTGCATTCGGCCACGACCGCGTCTTTCCAGGTGCCGCGCCGAAAACTGTAATGCTCGCCCACCCCGGATTTATCGTACCAGCGCGGCCGCTCCCAGCCGGCGATCTGCATGAACTGGCCGCCTTCCTTGGCCAGTCGATCATACAGAGATGAAACGCGCACTCTGCGGCCCGCCTCGTGTTGCTTGCCCGGCGGCAAGCAGGTGTACATGTGCTCGTAGTCGTTCACCGACGTAATGCGCGCGTAGTCCTTGGTCGCCCAATTGCCGAAGCGGCGCGGATCGAAGTCGGCCATGTTGATCTCGGCCGCGCCGTGCACCATCCATTCGGCGAGATATTTGCCCATGCCAGCGCCCTGGCAGATGCCGATCGAGACGCCGGCCGCCATCCAGTAGCCGGGCGCGCCAGGGGCCGGGCCGAGCAGGAAATTGCCGTCCGGCGTGTGCGTGATTGCGCCGGAGATGATCGACTTGATTCCCGCCGTGCCGAACAGCGGCATGCGCTCGGTCGCCTTCTCTAACCAGGGCATCAGGCGGTCGAGTTCGTTGGGGAGCAACTCGCTCTCGAAATCCCACGAGAGGCCGTCGTCGAACACGCTGTGCGCGCCCTTGGTCTCGTAGGGGCCGACTAGGACACCATTCGTCTCTTCACGGATGTAACAGTGGCTGTAGGGATCGCGAACCACCGGCAGCTCCTTGGCCAGGTCGATCAGCTCCTGCACCGGTTCGGTGATGATGTAATGGTGCAGCATGTTGGCGATGGGAACCTTGTGGCCGGTCCACTTGCCCACGACGTCGGCATAGGAGCCGGCGGCGTTCACCACGTGCTGGCATAGGATGTCGCCCTCGGCCGTGGTCACTTTCCATTCGCCCGACGGCAGATGTTCGATGTTCGAGACGCGATTGCGGCGCGAGATGGTGACGCCCAGTTTGCGCGCGCCGGCTGCCATGGCGTTTGTGACGTCGGACGGGGCGACATGGCCGTCGTTGATGGTGAGGAAACCAGCCTTGACGCCGAAGGTTTCCAGATAGGGGTGATGCTGACGGATTTCTTGAGGCGAGATGATGTGGGACTCGTAACCGATCACCTTGCTCATGGCGTGAACGTGGCGGAACCAGTCCACCTCCTCGTCTGTGAGCGCGAGGCGGATGCCGCCGCAGCCATGCCAACTCACCTGCTGGCCGGTCAGGTCGGCAAGTTGGGGGTAGAGCTGCGTGCCATAAAGGTGAATTTTTGACAGCGAATAGCCGCCATTGAACTGCGGGCATTGGCCCGCCGCGTGCCACGTCGAGCCCGAGGTGAGTTCGCCTTTCTCCACCAGCACCACATCGGTCCAGCCCTCCAGCGCGAGGTGATAGGCAAGGCCGACGCCGACGATCCCGCCGCCGACTATGACGACGCGGGCATGCTCAGGCAAGGCGGGCATCTGCAACTCCTCTGTCGATCCCGAGCACCCTAGCGACTCGCCGGCCCAGCGCCAACCGCGCGTCGACGAAATCCCCTTGCCTGGCACCATTAACCGCGTATTAAGTCGCGCGCGCAATTGGGGCGGCGGTGGCCCGGCCCTTGCGAGGTCCTGCTGGTGTTCGGCGTACAAGGTGGGTCACTATGGATGCGGGTTTCCTGAACTATGTGCTGACGGCAGCAGTCGGCTTTGCCATCGGCGGCGTGCTGATGAGCGGTTACTTCATGCTGACGGGCAAGCCGCTCGGCTTTGCCCTGGTGCAAGGGCGCACCGGACTTATGCCGCTGCAGATCGCGCTGCGGTTAGCCGCCGGCCCGGCGATTCTGGTACGTAATGTCTTCACCATGGAAGACGACAGTGTCAGCCTCACTGTTGCCGGCGTCGCGGTGGCCGCGCTCTGGAGTCTAGGCTGTGGGTTTCTGCTGTTGCAGACCATTGGTCACGGTTGATCAGCTGGCTGCGGCTCCGCCTTGTCACCGTCGCGGAGTCGCCAGCAGCCCGTAGGCTGCCGATTGAGATGTTTTGCTGCATTTTTTTGATCGGACGACGGACTTTGTGACAACGTGGTCACGTTGTAGCCATGATCGGATTTTCATATCCGACCAAGGCGCAAGAGTTCTGATCATGTCACGTTCGATCATTGCGACATTCTACCGGGGCCCGGTCAACGTTATCCATTTGCCGGATATTTTTGGCGCCTCGGGCGTGCTGGCGGTCGGGCGCAAGCTCGGCGAGGCCTGCAAGACTTGGTGCGAGCTATACGTCGCGGCGCAACACGACTGCGACTTGCCCGATGGCGACGATCAGCGCTGGCACATCGTAGAGGGCGCCTACGAGACCTCAGCGCCGGGCGGCAGAAGTTATTGTTGTCCGGAATGCGGCGAAGCCTGGGCCCGATCCGACGGTTGAGGCGCTGCGCGGACGTTCGCTGGTTGACCAGCGCGGAAAGCGCCCGTCTCGGTTCATCGTTCGCTGTCACTCAAAATGTGCTTGGCATGTCCCGCCCCCTGGCGACGCAACGCCAGGACGGACTCAGGACCTGATTTCTTTGCCTAAGCTTATGGAGTTTGCCTAAGCCCTGTCAGGCTCAGTCGCAGATGTGCTTGAGCGCGTTCCAGCTGGCGGCACTTAACACGGCGCGGCCGGGATAGGTGGCGGCGTCTTCGGCCATCTGGGCGCGCTCGGGTGTCGGGGGATGGGTGTTGAAG
>Ga0209069_10000771_pt1 | contig 15454 bp, 10 predicted proteins | sample Str013_2_FD_187202 | JGI IMG/M metagenome (GOLD analysis project Ga0209069, IMG submission 187202) | Freshwater sediment microbial communities in response to fracking from Pennsylvania, USA - Straight Creek_MetaG_SC_2013 (SPAdes) (version 2) | ecosystem: Environmental > Aquatic > Freshwater >...
ATTAAAGACAGACTAAATACATCAAATCAATAGTTTATACATTATAATTATATGTAATTAGATAGATCACAATCAATTGATTTTTTTATGTATAGTAACAGTGCGCAAAATAGGATGAAATTGTCATAAATATACTTTTCCAGCTTCGTTAAATACACCTGTTTTACTTCGTGTTTTACACAATGCCTGCACAATAATCAGTATTATTTTAAGAGGAGGACTGTAATTTGTATACAATATTAGCCGTTTTCAATATTTCATCGGTCACGCTGCTCATTAAGAGACTAAAATCAAGTGGCAACAAATCACTTTCCGTTTTGTTTTTGGCCAGGCATTGCTGCAATTCCTGCACCTGAAATTCAAATCCATTGTCTCCATAGGGAAGAGAGATGGTTTGTGTAATGCTGTCGTTTTTGCGCACCTGCAGCTCTCTGCCTTTGTACCAGGGCCTGTCAAGTATGATGGTGCCTTCTGTGCCCGTAATCTCGGCACTCAAGGGTGTTTGTGCCACAATGGATGAAAGGATATTGGCCATCCTGCCATTTTTATAAAACAATATCGCATTCGTAGTTTCATCGGCGCCAGTTTTTGAAAGATGGGCAAAGGATTTTATGGCATCGGGTTTCCCCATTAAAAGCAAAGCCAGGAACAGCGGATAAACCCCAACATCCAGCAATGATCCCCCACCCAATTGCAAATTGTATAAACGGCTGGCCGGATCAAATGGCGCCGCAAAACCAAAATCTGCCCGCAGGTATTTCAATGTTCCAATTTCACCTTCGTTGATCAATTGTATTGTTTTTTCAATGATGGGCAGAAACCTGCTCCACATGGCTTCCATCAGAAAACAGTTGTTTTGCCGCGCTGCTGTTACCATTTCAAGAGTACTTGCGTAATCAACCGACATTGGTTTTTCGCATAGCACGGCTTTCTTTTGTTGCAGGCAAAGCAACACATGTGCGTAATGAAATGTATGGGGTGTTGCAATGTAAACGGCATCTATTTCAGGATCGCTTGCCAAAGCCCCGTAACTATCATAAAAAACCGGGGCATTGTATATGGCAGCAAATTGCTTTGCCTTTTCAATATCCCTGGATGCCACGGCATGCAGGCAGGCATCTGGTACCCGTTCAAGCGCTTGTGCAAATTTTTGGGCAATCCTGCCGGGGCCAATAATGCCCCATTTGTATATTTTATTCACGGCTAATTTAATAGTTAAGTTTTACATCATTGATTTTTACGGGCAACCAAACCTGCATGGGGTTGCTGCCGCGGTTGCACCAGGTATAGTAGGGAATTGCCGTAATTTTTTTTAGCGATGTCTGCAGCGATAACGCATCCTTGCCAGTGCTGATTACAGGCACCGTTGCTTCCAGGGCTATTACCGGCTCATCCAGTATTTTATAATTGATGGCAGTTACGGTTGTATTTGCCGGAAACAATATATTCCATGCTTTGCTGTCGTTGTCGGCGCCTTCAACACAATATACAATGGGCCCACGCTGCAATGCAATTCTTTCTTTATCTTGTTTCAAATCTTCCCTGGCTGTAACCTTCCTGGCTTCCATTGGCAGTATCCATTCTGCTTTGTCGCCTTTTTTCCATTCCCGCTCCACCACTGCATAACCATTTTCATTTTTATAAACAAAGGCCTTGCCGTTTACCAGCAATACGGGTTGTTCTTTGTTTTCATCTGTAAAGCCATACAAATTGCCAGGCACAACCGTACCTGTCGCCCATCCGGGAATCCTGATGTGTAGCCCAAAGCTTGATTTCTTAACCGGATCTATATTCAACGTTACTTTTCCATCCCAGGGATAATTGGTTTCCATCTTTACCGCCACATCGCCTTTTTGCAAAGAGAGATTGGTATTGCTGCCCACAAATAAATTTATCCAGATGGCATTCGCAGATTTTGCATAGATATAATTTCCCAACGATTCTACCAGCCGCGCAATGTTGGCAGGGCAACAGGCAGTACCAAACCATTCGCGCCGTGCATTTCGGCCAGTAGACGCCAGCGGGTTGCCATAAAAAAAGCGATCGCCTGATAAACTCAGTCCGTCCAGTGCGCCATTGTACAAACTTCTTTCCAGCACATCAATGTATGCGGCATTTCCGGTTAATGCATTCATGCGTTGGTTCCACAATACCATGCCCACCGAAGCGCAGGTTTCGCAATAAGCCTGTTCATTGGGCAGATCAAAATCTTTGGAAAAGCCTTCATTGCTTCCTGCAGAGCCAATGCCGCCGGTAATGTACATATTGCGGTACACCACATCTTCCCAAACCGTTCTCATGGCTTTTAAATAACCTTCGTCGCCGGTGAGTGCTGCCACATCGGCGGCACCAGTATACAAATACATGGCGCGTACTGCATGGCCGGTAATTTCTTTTTGATCCCTTACCGGTACCACATCCTGCGCATAGGCAGTATCTTTCCAGTCCGTCCAGGTATAACCCTTTGCCAGTTTGTGCCCGCGTTCTTCCAATAACCAATGGGCCAGTTTCAAATATTTTTCGTTGCGGGTTGTTTTGTACAATTTTACCAATGCCAGTTCCAGTTCCTGGTGGCCGGTTACCCAGTCTCTTTTGCCCGGCCCAAAGAGCGAATCAAAATAATCGGCCCATTTGATGACCGTGTCCAGGAATTTCCGTTTGCCGGTAGCATCGTAATAGGCAACGGCGGCTTCAATCATATGACCTGCATTGTAATCTTCGTGCATGCTCATATCCGTCCAGCGCTGGTCAAGGCCTTTTAAAGTGAAATAGGTGTTCAGGTAACCATCGGGCAATTGCGCAGCAGTAATCTTATCTATCCATTCATCACATTTTTTTTCTATCTGCGGATTGGGATTGGTTTTAAGAGAATAGGCCATGGCTTCCAGCGCCTTGAATACATCGCTGTCATCGTAAAAAATTCCTTCGTGTGCTTCACCTTTTCCACGGGCCACTTTTTCAAAATTGCGGATGCGTGCGGTAGCCGTCTCTGTCTGGTAGATACAGGCGGCCAGTGTTTTGTCGGCCACTTTGTCAATTTTCGGTTTCCAGAACTGATCGGTAATGTTTACCTGCGAAAACTTAACCGGTTCAAACTGTAAAAAAGATTGCTGTGCAGCAGTGGCCAGGGGCAGCAGCGATACCAGTATTGCAGGGATAGCAATGCGTTGAATTGAAAACAGCATAGTGTAGAATTGTAAAATGAATGAACGCTTTTGGTTACAAATATAGTTCCGGCCGGTTTGAATCAATAAAAAAAGCCGGTGTGTTCACCGGCTTTTTAAAAAACAATTTTATGTGTGCATTACCGGCAGGCGCCTATTTTAATTCAAGCACCACAACCGATGCGGGGGGTAATTTTACGTCTATTGAACTGCCCTTTAAACTGGCGCCGGTAAATACGGCGGGTTTAATTTTATCGGGGTTTTCAAATGAATTGTAATCCTGCAGGCGGGCGGAAACCAGTATCCGTCCGGTTAGTTGTTTAAAAACAGTGCCCTCCAAATCGAGGCTGATGGCTGCATTTTTAGACGGGTCGATGTTTACCAGCGAAACATGTACCAGCCCGTTTTTATCTTTTGATGCAGAAACGGATAATGCCGGCAAAGAATCATTGCCCTGTACAAAATGGCCGCCGTTCAATGTTACGGGTATCTGCGTGGCATCCTGGTGTACATTGTACATCTCCATTACGTGGTAAGTGGGCGTCAATATCATTTTTTCTTTATCGGTAAGAATCACAGCCTGCAATACGTTTACACATTGTGCAAGGCAGGCGATGCGTACTCGGTCGGCATGGTTGTTAAAGATGTTCAGTGTCAATCCGGCTATCATGGCATCACGCATGGTGTTTTGCTGAAATAGAAACCCGGGATTGGTACCAGGCTCCACATCGTACCAGCCGCCCCATTCGTCAACCACCAATGCAATTTTTTTCTGCGGATCGTATTTGTCCATGATGGCGGCATGTTTGGTTACCAGTTCTTCCATTTTCCAGGCTTCTTTCATGGTACCAAAATATTGTTCGGCTGTAAAATTTATAGAGGGCCCTTTTTTATTCCAGCCCAATACAGAATAGTGGTGCATGGCCACACCGCCCAGCATATTGGCAGGAATGTTTTTCATCAGTGTTTCAGTCCAGTTGTAATCTGCATCGCTGGCGCCGGATGCAATGCGCAGGAGGCCGCCAGAATTTTCCCAGTCAGAAATAAATGTGCAGTACTTGCGGTATTCATCTGAATAATATTCGGGTTTCATATTGCCACCACAACCCCATGCTTCGTTGCCAATGCCCCATAGTTTTACTTTCCAGGGTTCGTTTCTGCCATTGACTTTACGCAGATCACTCATTGGGCTTTTGCCATTGAAGTTGGTATACTGCACCCAGTCGGCCAGTTCCTGCACAGTACCACTGCCTACATTGCCGGAGAGATAAGGTTCTGCGCCCAATTGTTCGCACATGTTTAAAAAGTCATGCGTGCCAAAACTATTGTCTTCTGTAACGCCACCCCACCATTTGTTTACCATGGTGGGCCTTTTGTCTTTGGGGCCAATGCCGTCTTTCCAGTGATAGGTATCTGCAAAACAACCGCCCGGCCAGCGCAGGTTGGGTATTTTTAATTTTCGCAGCGCAGCAATGATGTCGTTGCGAACGCCATTGGTATTGGGAATGGTTTTGCTGGTATCGCCTACATAGAAACCTCCGTAAATGCAATGGCCCAGGTGTTCTGCAAAATGGCCATAGATATTTTTGTTGATAATGGGTGCCTGTTTATTGGCCATTTGCAGTTTGCCGGTAGACTGGGCCTGTATGGCCAGGGTGAAAAACATGGACGCCGTGATAATAAATAGCTGCTTCATGTAAAAGCGGATTTAATTTAAAAAAATGATACCTGTAGTTTTTATAATTGTCAATTTTACACTTTAAATTTTTGTGCGCCGTTTCCGGCAAATGCCCTGCTGCAAAAGCAGCAAAACAAATTATATAAACCGAACGCCCTCGTTTTCCAGCTTCTTGTACTTGGCCTTATCAAACGTATAATAGAATGCGCCCTTCCTCGAAGATTCTTTTTCCTTTTCTTTCAGTTTGTTCAGAGTGCCCAGCGACAGGATTTTGCGGGTGAAGTTGCGTTTATCGAGCGGCGTTTCGTATATGGCTTCGTAAAGACTTTGCAATTGCGGCAATGTAAATTTATCGGGCAGCAGCTCAAAGCCAATAGGGTGATTGGATACTTTCTGGCGCAGTCTTTCCTTGGCCAGGTTTACCATCTGTTTGTGATCGAAGATTAGTTTGGGTGCTTTGTTCAGTTCAAACCAGCGGGCCTGGTGTGTTTCCCTCAGGTCTGCTTCGTAATCGTCAATCCTGATCAGTGCAAAATAAGCCATCGACACTACCCTGCCGCCGGGGTCGCGGTCTGCATCGCCAAAACAATAGAGCTGCTCCATATAAATATCGTGCAGGCCTGTCAGTTCATTCAATATTCTTACTGCCGCATGGTCTACACTTTCTGTTTCTTTTACAAAACCACCCATCAGCGACCACTTGTCTTTCTGCGGTTCAATATGTCTTTTTACAAACAATCCTTTGAGGTGCTTTCCATCAAACCCAAAAATGATGCAGTCAATGGCCAGCAGCAACCGGTCGTTGTTTTTATACTGTATGATGCTCATGAACTGGTTCAAATTTTCACTGAAATCATTTAATATAAGATCTTAAACCTGATAATGTTTACCAGAATTTCACATACAATGCAGCTATTAATAACACGGTTACCATTATCAATGCCATGGTAGAAGGGCTGAGTTTGAACATGCCCTTGTCAATAGAAAATGCCTTAGGATTAATTTTTGGTCCTGCAAGGCTCATGCCTATCATTACAATCATTGTAAATAGAAATGATAAACCCATACAAATATGGAAGGGAATAATATAAACTTCTTTTCCGTCTCTGATAGTATGAAAAGCCGTGTATAAGAAAGTCTCGTTTCCAAATAGTTGCGGCGCAAATTCATTAAACAGTACAGACAATGCAAAACCAGTAATAACGCCGGCTACTGCAGCAGCACCTGTGGTTCTTTTCCAGAACATACCCAGGAAAAACATCGCAAAAACGCCGGGGCTGATATAACCTGTGTATTGCTGAATAAAAGTGAACCCGCCTTTTCCTCCAATGCCCAGTGTATCACTCCAGGTAAACAATACAGCCACTATCATGGCAACAAAAACCACCACCCTTCCTGTAATAACCAGCTTTTTCTCATCTGCTGTTTTGCCAAAATATTTCTTATAAATATCCAGTGTAAAAATTGTAGAAATGCTATTTACCTTACCCGCAAGAGAGGCAACAATGGCTGCAGTAAGTGCCGCTACAGACAATCCTTTTAACCCAGTTGGTAAAAAAGTCAGTACAGACGAATAAGCACCGTCTTTGCCTCCCACCAATTGAGGCAGCTAACCACCTTTGTACAATACAAAAGCAGCAATACCTGGCAACATCACAATTAGTGGCATCATTAATTTTAATAAGCCAGCGAACAAAATGCCGGTCCGTGCGGTTTGTAAATCGGCACCCAGCGCTCTTTGCGTAATATACTGGTTGCAGCCCCAATAGTTAAGATTGATGATCCAGATTCCGGCAAGATAAGAAAGCAGGCCCGGGAAAGTGATGTATTTATCAATATCATTTTGTGCTGAAGTAGCAGATGGTCTTGGAATTATCATTTTGAAATGTTCAGGGGCCTGGTGGATTAGCTCCTTAAAACCAGCGATTGCGCCAGAGCCTACGCCAAATTTTTCGCTAACTACAGAAAGTGCTATGTATGAAGTAACCAGCCCGCCGAATATAAGTACGGCAACCTGTATCACATCGGTATACGCAACCACCTTCATACCACCCAATGAAATAAACAACGCAAATACAGCCAGCCCTACCATTATAATGTGCAGGTAATGCCCACCGGCAATTCCGTTAATGGCTACAGCGCCGAGGTACAATATTGAAGTTAAGTTAACGAATACGTATAGAAACAACCAGAAGATGGCCATAATAAGGGCTACTGAATCATTGTACCTGTCTTTCAAAAACTGGGGCATGGTGTAAATCTTATTTTTGATGTACACCGGTATAAACCAAACGGCAACAATGATCAAAGCAATGGCAGCCAGCCATTCGTATGCGGCAACGGCAATGCCAAGAAAAAATCCTTCACCACTCATGCCTATGAACTGTTCTGCAGAAATGTTTGATGCAATCAATGATGCGCCAATGGCCCACCAGGTAAGCGTGCCTTCTGCCAGGAAAAATGCCTTGGCATCATGTTCGTTCTTTTTGCGTTTTTGGTAAATAGAATAGCCATAGCCGGCTACTATAATAAAATAAACAATGAAAACAACATAGTCGGTAAAGGCCAGGTTACTGTTCATAAGCAATTCGTCGTTTAAGTTTAAATAAGAATTTGATAGTTAATGCTGCAGCTTTCTTCGGAGACGCTAATCGTACGAACGCAGTCTTTACATTTAAGACTGAGGTCTCACGCTTCACGACTGACGACTAAAGTACATGATCTATTTATAATACACTTCGTTCCACCGCAATTCATTTTTGAAATTGTACAAATTGGTATTTTTACCAATCAGCACATATTCAATGCCGGCTATTTCAGCAAAATCCTGCAGGTTGTCTGCTGCCAGGTTTTGGCTGTAACAGGTATGGTGGGCGCCGCCGGCCAATATCCATGCCGCACAACCGGTTTTCATATCGGGGTATGGCTTCCATAAAACCCTTGCTACCGGCAGTTTTGGTAAACTTTGAATAGGATCTACCGCCACTACTTCGTTTACGAGTAACCGAAAGCGATTGCCCATGTCTACAATGGATGCATTGATGGCTGGCCCTGCAGCTGAATTAAACACCAGCCTTACCGGATCTGCCTTTCCGCCAATGCCCAGCGGGTGCACCTCGCAGGAGGGCTTTCCTTTTGCGATGGATTCGCAAATCTCCAGCATGTGCGAACCCAGTACCAGTTCATTATTGGGATCGAAATGATAGGTATAGTCTTCCATGAATGAATTGCCGCCGGGTAAACCGCTGCCCATTACTTTCATGGCACGTACCAGTGCAGCTGTTTTCCAGTCGCCTTCACCGGCAAACCCATAGCCCTTGCCCATCAGGCGTTGCGCTGCAATGCCTGGCAGCTGTGCCATGCCATGCAAATCTTCAAACGTATCGGTAAAGCCTTTAAAATTGCCGTCTTCTAAAAATGCCTGCAGGCCAATTTCAATTTTTGCTGCTTCGCGCAGTGATGTATGTTGTGCGCCACCTTTTAACAGCGATGCGCTTAAAGTATAGCTGTCTGCATATTCCGCCACCAGTTTGTCAATGGCGGTATCACTGGTTTCATTGATCACTTTTACAAGATCGCCAATGCCATAGGTATTCACAGAATAACCAAATTTCAATTCTGCTTCTACCTTATCGCCTTCTGTAACGGCTACATTGCGCATATTATCTCCAAAACGGGCAAATTTGGCGCCCTGCCAGTCGAACCAGCCCGCTGCTGTTCTTGTCCATCCATTGATTTGTTCCAGCACCTGCGTATCCTGCCAGTGACCTGCCACTACTTTACGGTTGATGCGCATGCGGCTCATGATAAAACCAAATTCACGGTCGCCATGGGCACTCTGGTTCAGGTTCATAAAATCCATGTCAATGCTGGCCCATGGTATATCGCGGTTAAATTGTGTATGCAAATGCAACATGGGCTTTTGTAAAATCTTTAAGCCACCAATCCACATTTTAGCAGGAGAAAACGTATGCATCCAGCTAATGATGCCGATACAGTTCTTTGTGGTATTGGCATCCTGGCAAACCTGGAAAATCTCCTCAGCTGTTTTTACGGTTGGTTTCCATATTATGCTAACGGGTACTTGTGCAGCGGCATTTAGCGAAGCGGCAATTTTTTGCGCATGTTCCGCAACCAGTTTCAATGTTTCGTCACCATATAAATGCTGGCTACCGGTTACAAACCAGACTTCGAGTTGCTTAAGATTAATCATGCTGTTTTATTTAATTATTCGTTGTTATAAGGGTATAGGTTTGAGGGTTTAAGATCTTTATTGCAAGATGTTTTATCAATCATTTCGGCTTATTGTTGCGCGTTATACCTTCTCCGCTTCCTTCTATTTTGAAAGCAAATCGATGCCTTTAACCTGTTCTGGAAACCAAATCATCATTTCTCCCTTGCCGCGATTTGCCCAGCTGTAATAAGGTATGGCAGTAAAAGACTGCTTTACGGTGCTGATATTATTGTTGTTTACGATGACCACGGGTACTGCTGCTTTTAAAACCATTACACCATTTAAGAGATCCGGTTTAAACTCATTGGTAAACTGCGTACCGGCCGGTACAATGATATTGGAAGTCTTTCCGTTGTTATCGGGCCATTCTGCGCAATAGACCAATGGTCCGCGTTGCAGGGCTACTTTGCCGATATCATCTTTCAGGTTCTTATTGGCATTGATTCTTTTTACCTCCATGGGCAGGTCCACATTTACTACATCATTCTTTTTCCATGTTCCGGCAATCATCGCGTAGCCGTTTTGTATGTTGTATTCAACCGGCTGGCCGTTTACTTTGATCACGGGTTTTGCAGCACTGGTATTTTCAAACTGGTAAAGGTCCGAAGGCACCACAATGTTTTGTGCCCAGCCCGGTATGCGCACCAGCAGGTTAAACGTGGCGGATTTTTTTGGATTGATGGTAAACGTTAGTGCTCCATCCCAGGGATAATTGTTTTGCTGCAGCAGTTGTACCGGGGTTTTACCCACCATCAGTTCGGCAGCGCCATTGATGAAAAGGTTTACATATACATTGTCGTCTTTCTGCGCATACATATATCCGGGAACCGAGGGCAGCAGCCTGGCCACATTGGTGGGGCAGCAGGAACATTCAAACCAGCCGGAACGCGCCACTTCTACATTGCCAGCCGTAAAACCATTACTGCCGCTGCCATCGCCAGCCTGTTTTACCTGCATGGCATTGGTGTAAAAAAAAGATTTGCCGTCCAGCCCTACGCCGGAGATTAAACCATTGTACAGCGATTTTTCCAGCACATCAATATATTTAGAATCTCCATGCAGTAAAAACATGCGGTAGTTCCAGTATACATTGGCAATGGCCGCACAGGTTTCGTTGTAGGCCGTTTCATTGGGCAATTCGTAATTGCCGCCAAAACGCTCACCATCGCCTTTGGCGCCCACACTACCCTGCACATAAAATTTCTTGCTTACCATATTGTCCCAAATCTTATCAATGGCATGCAGCAAAGAATCATCACCGGTAAGAGCCGCCACATCAGCCACCGCCGAATACAGGTAACCTGCACGCACGGCATGGCCTTCTGCTTCATCCTGCAGGTTTACCGGCTTATCGTCCTGCCAGTAAGAACCGCTTTTCCAGGGGTCTTTGCTTTTTGCATCATAACCGTTGAAATGACCGCGTTCCTCAATAAAGAATTTGGCGGTTGACAAATATTCTTTTTTGCCAGTAAGGCGGTACAATTTTACCAGTCCCATTTCCACAATCTCATGACCGGGTGCCACATGCAGTTTGCCCGGGCCAAACACGCTGCACACAAGGTCGGCATTCTTCAATGCAATGTCGAACAGGTTTCTTTTTTTGGTGGCCATAAAATGGGCGGCTGCTGCTTCGTACAAATGACCTGCATTGTACAATTCATGGCTCAGCTCTCTTTCTTTTTGCCAGCGCTGGTTGCCTGCCCACGCATGCGGATTGGCGGGGTCGATGGTTCGGGCGGTATACAAATAACCATCCGGCTCCTGGGCCTTGCCGATTATTACAATGAGGGAGTCAATATAGGCTTCCAGTTTTGCATCGGGATGCACGGCCAGCGAGTAGGAAGCGCCTTCGATGGTTTTATAAATATCGGTATCGTCGAAGGGATAAGTAGTGCAGAACTTGCCTTTTTTCTCCGCCGCCATGGTAAAGTTTTTTACGCGGCCGGTGTTTTCGCATCTTTCAAAAGATGCCGGAATGGTAACTGTGCGGTTGGTTTCTATTCTTGGCAGCCAGAATTTGTCAGTAAGCTTTACCTGTGTAAACGGAACAGAATGCACGGGGTAATCCTGTTGTTGTGCAAACAGTACAACCGCGGAAAGCAAAGCAGGTAATAAAATACTTTTTTTCATACGCAAACCATTTTAAGAAAGTTAAAGTTTAAAGTGCAGGGTGTAAGAGCAGAACCGTTTACCTTAAACCTTTAAATTTTAAATTATTTTAATCAGGAGGCCCTGGCCGAAACCTTTAACAAAGCCGCGCCATGGGCATTTATTTGTTTTGAAAACTTATTTTTAAAAATACCCAGATCCGTTTTGCTCCATAGATCCCTCACCGTTAATTTTCCTTTTAACCCCAGTGCAGCAAAATCTACTGCAATGCTGCCGGCGCTGTTACCAATATTGAACAGGGCAACATACACTGCATTGCTGCCCGGCGCATTAGAAATCCATACCATGCTGCTATCGGTCTTGTATAACTGTTTTGGATTTTCTCCCTGCTGGTTTACGGCTAACACTTCTTCATTGGTAAGTAATTTTAAATCGATGGCACGGTTCTCCGGAAGATTTCCGCCAATCATCAGCGGTGATTTATAAATACTCCAGAAGGTAATATGCGTATACAACTCGTCTTCCGTAAAACGACTGTAGCGTTCTTCGCCTACGGGTCCGCGTTTTGATAATTTGCCAATCTGCAGCATATCGCAATCGGGCCAGTGACCGGGTCCGCCAACGCCTTCCCATTGTTTGGCGTAATTCATCATTTGCAAAATCTCTTTCCAGTTATCCCAGAAATCATCTGCCATGCGCCACATATTGCTGTACTGCGTGGCATGTGCTGCCTGTGCTACCGGCGTTGCGCCCGGCGATAAACTAAATGCTATCTGTCTGCCGGATTGATCAATTGCTTTTTTATAACCTTCCACTTCTGCATTGCTATACGGTCTTGCCAAATCATCTACTTTCAAAAAATCAACACCCCACTCCACATACAATTGCAACAATGAATTGAGGTAAGCCTGTGCGCCGGGTTTGTTCATATTTAATCCGTACATATGGTTCATCCAGGGGCAAGTGGAAGAAGTATCCGCAATCATGTCTGCCGTAATACCAGGTGCGCCCATCACCGGCGTCTTTGCCCAAACGGCCTGGCGTGGAATGCCGCGCATCAGGTGAATGCCAAACTTTAATCCTTTGCCATGAATATAATCGCCCAGCGGTTTAAAACCATGTCCGCCAAATGCAGAAGGAAATTTATTGGGTTGTGGCAGCAGCCGGCCCCATTTATCCATGGCCAGCCAGGGAATATAAGAACCATCCTGTAAAGTTTTCTGAAACGGGTTGCCAATATTGCTGCCGGGCGGGTTATCGTACGCCCACAAAAAATCAACAACAATGTATTGCCAGCCGAATTGTTTCAGGTGTCCGGCCATATAATCGGTATTGGCCTTTACTTCATCTTCATGTACAGCGGAGCCAAAACAGTTGTAGCTATTCCAGCCAAGCGGCGGCGTTGAAGCCACCTGGGCATTTGCATTGAAACAGCATACATAAACCATTAAAAGCAAAAAAAGTGCTCGCATTTTTTTATTTTTTATTTGGAAACCGGCATTGGCACGTTGGTCATCATCGTTGTGTCACTCACTGCTGCAGCAAATCTTTTTTTATCTTCAGGCTGCATTTTTCATCATTCCAATTGTATGAAAATTCCTGTTACCACAACATTTCTAATATCATCCTTTCAGGGTTCTGATCAATTGTATTTTATTTCTCTATTATAAATGCCAGCCCTCCGGCTTTTGCATTTTATTTTTTTAACCGGTTAAAAAAAATTGCACCTGCTACATCGGACAACAAACCCAACGCCAGGCGCTAAATGCCAACAGCTCCTCATTGCCCGTAATATGAATCAGGTCCATGTTTTCTTTCAAAATGTTTTTTTATCAGCGCATCTTTTAATTTGGGTGTATCGTGCCTGATCTGTTCTGTTAAATAAGACATTTGGGCAATTGCTTCCAGTACAGCGCTGTTGTACACGGCTTTCTCCGGTGTTTTGCCCCAGGTAAACGGTGCATGATTGCCCACCAGGATCATTTCTACTTCTTCATAACTCAATCCTTTTTCCTGTAAAAAATGCATGATCTGAAATCCCGTTTCATGTTCGTAATTGCCTTTTATCATTTCATCGCTCATGGGGGGCGCACAGGGAATGTCTACGGTGTTGTGATCGGCATGCGTGGTACCATAAATGGGAATATCGCGCTGCGACTGTGCCCAGGCCGTTGCATAAGTGGAATGCGTATGTACAATGCCGCCAATTTTCTCCCAGTGTTTGTACAGTACCGCATGTGTTTTTGTATCAGAAGAAGGCCGTAGTTTTCCCTTTACCGTATTGCCGTCAAAATCTACGATTACCATTTTGCCGGGCGTTAAATCTTCATACGGCACACCGCTGGGCTTAATGGCAAACACACCCATTTGCCTATCAACAGCACTTACATTGCCAAATGTAAACAATACCAGCCCCAGTTTTGGCAACTGCATATTGGCTTTGTAGGCCGCTTCCTGTATGTGCTCGTATTTACTCATTTTTATTGCTTGCTATTTAAATGCTGGTTAGCTTATAATTAAGAATTGAACGTTATGAAAGCCGCTGGTTCAAAATATCTTTCATTTGTAACCTTCAACTTTCCTCTATAAAATCCCCCAACGCACTATACTTTGCGTACCTGGTTTTATAAAGAGACGTGTTTTTCTTATCCGGAAAATATACTGCATCAAACCCCTGTCCTATTACCTGCATGGCGTCTTCTACTTTGCTGAATACACCGGCCGCAGTGGCTGCAAACATAGCTGCACCCAAGGCACAGGTTTGTTCCGATTTATGAATGCGGATGGGCATGTCCATTACATCGGCCATCATCTGCATGATAAAGGGCGATTTTTTTGCAACGCCGCCGAGGCCAATCAGCCCTTTTACGGGTATGCCTTCATCATTAAAGCGGTCAACTATTTTTTTGGCACCAAAGCAGGTCGCTTCTACCAGTGCTTTAAAAACCCTTGGCGCATCGCTGCCCAGGTTCAACCCGGTGAAAGCTCCTTTCAGCAACTGGTTAGCATCGGGCGTACGGCGCCCATTGAGCCAGTCGGTGGCCAGCTCACTGTTTTCATCTAACGGCAACGAAGCTGCGCTTTTGCTGAGCGCCGCAATTATTTTTCCGCTGATTTCATTTTGCAAAGCGGCTACCGTGGCTTTGTCTATCAAGGTTGTTTCGGGTAATAAATGCTGTAATGGCCAGTCCAGTATATTTCTGAACCAGGCATAAGCATCGCCAAAAGCCGACTGGCCGGCTTCCATGCCCATCATTCCGGGGATAATGGAACCGGGTACCTGGCCGCAAATGCCTTTGATGAGTTTGTCGCCCACTTCTGCTACCGGCGCCACCAGCATATCGCAGGTGGAAGTACCCATTACCTTGCTCAGGTGATACGGTTCAATTTGTCCGCCTACTGCACCCATGTGCGCATCAAATGCACCAACGCCAATCACCACATCAGCAGGCAATCCCAGCTTTTCGGCCCATTCTTTTGAAATGGTACCTGCAGCCTTATCGGCCGTATAGGTATCAGTAAACAGGTTTTTTGTAAAGCCTTTTAGTAAAGGATCCCAGGATGCAAAAAAATCATTGGGTGGCAATCCGCCGAATTCTTTTGCCCATAGTGCTTTGTGGCCTGCGGAACAAACACCTCTTTTCATGGCATGCAGATCCGTACCGCCCGTCAATAAGAAAGGAATCCAATCGCAATGCTCTACCCATGAATGCATCGCCTTGCGTACCGCTTCATCTTGCCGGCGAATGCGCAGCAGCTTGGCCCAAAACCATTCTGATGAATAAATTCCTCCTACAAACTGCAGGTAGTTGACCGGGAATTTTGTGGCATGTTCATTTAGCTCTGCTGCTTCTTTTATCGCAGTATGATCTTTCCACAACACAAACATGGCGTGGGGATTGTTTTCAAAACCGGGTAACAAGGCCAGCGGTGTGCCGCTGGCGTCTACCGCAACAGGTGTGGAACCAGTGGTATCAACAGAAATGCCTTTTACAGCAGCTGCTACCGCCGGCCCGGCTTTTTTTAAACATTCAAGGATGGTATTTTCCAGCCCTTCAACATAATCCAGCGGGTGCTGGCGGAACTGGTTGAGTGGCGCATTGCAAAACAAACCGTCTCTCCAACGGGGATAATAAAATATGGCGGACGCGGTTTCTTCGCCGCTGCGGGTATTAACAATCAGAGAACGAACTGAATCGGTTCCATAATCTACTCCTATTACAAAAGTATCTTTCATAATTTTAGCTGGCAAGCTGTTAAGGAAACAAG
>Ga0209069_10000772_pt1 | contig 15451 bp, 15 predicted proteins | sample Str013_2_FD_187202 | JGI IMG/M metagenome (GOLD analysis project Ga0209069, IMG submission 187202) | Freshwater sediment microbial communities in response to fracking from Pennsylvania, USA - Straight Creek_MetaG_SC_2013 (SPAdes) (version 2) | ecosystem: Environmental > Aquatic > Freshwater >...
CAACGATACGGGAGGGGGACCTCGGGCGCTCGCGACGCGCAGCTTCGCGACGACTGGCAGTCGACATCCACGACTCGAAGGATGTCGAACCACCGCATCCGAACGGAAATGTCGACTTCAAGTCGACACGCCGCGTCCAGAACGACCGATTTCGAGCCATTCAAGGTCTTGTTGTCGCCTGTCTGTCGACATCGGGTCGGAACGGATCAGTCGAGGCGGAAGATCCGCTCGTGGACGCCGTCCTGGGCGATCACCTCGTCGACGAGCGTGAACCCGCAGTGTTCCACGACCCGCCGCGAACCGATGTTGTCGAGAGCCACGTGCGCGAAGACCGGACGCTCCGTCACCTCCTCGAGCAGCAGCCGCAGGGCCGCCCTCGCGTACCCCCGGCCCCAATGCTCGCGCCCGATCCAGTAGCCGACCTCGCGTTGGCCGGCATCCACCCAGGTGACGATGTCGCCGACCACGACATCGTCGGCGAGGATCGTCCGTGTCGTCATGGTCGGGTTCGCCCGGATGATCGCCCAGTGCTCGTAGAAGGCATCCGGCGCACGGGTCGGGAAGCCGGCCATCGCCGCCGCAACCGGGTCGTCCTGATGGGCGAGGAGGATCGGCAGGTCGGCATCCTCGACCGGTCGGAGGCTGACGACCGGCGCGGTCATTCGATCGGCCGCGGCTCGGTCGCGAGGCGGTCAACGACCTCCATCGCGGGGAGCGCCCGGAGGATATCGGGCGTGGCGACGACCTTCCACGACCGCGACCCACCGCCGAGCACGATCCGGTCACGGGTCATGACCCGGCTGTCCACCCAGACCGGCAGATCGCCCGGCAACCCGAACACGGTCACCCCTCCGATCTCCATGCCCGTCAGGCCGGCGGTCTCGTGGGCCGGCGCGAACGAGGCCTTGCGAGTCCCGAGCCGCTCGCGGACGGTCCGATTCACGTCGAGCCGATACGCCGCGAGGGTCACACACGCGGCGTAACGCGGCGGATCGGACTTGCCGATGACGAGGATCGTATTGGCCGAATCCTCCGGGTCGAACCCGTACGCAGCGCAGAATGCGGCGGTGTCGGCCAGCGCCGGGTCGCACGCGAACAGCTCATACGGGACGCCGAGCGGGTCGAGGCACGCGATGAGCCAGGCGCGTCCGGCCGGATCGTGAAGGTCATCCATCACGCTAGCGTACGTCGGCGACCGCTACCATCGCGGTCCATGACCGACGACCACGGCTGGCACCCCGAGCCCGAGCTGATCTTCTATGGAGACGCCGGCGCGTCGCGCACGGCGATGGAGCGCCTGGGCGCCGACACGTGGGCGACCGCGCTCGACTTCCTGTACGACGAGGCCGCGCAACGGGCGATGGGCGATCCCTCGTCGTATGGCGCGCTGCGTGCCTCGTTCTTCGCTGCGACCGGGGGTCCGGCACCGGCCCCTTCAGCGCCCTCGCCCATCGCGGACGTCTTGGCCGAATTCCGCGACAGGCTCGCGGGCGGGCAGATGAATGCGCAGCACCCGCGCCAGTTCGGCTACTTCACGCCGCCGCCACTGCCGGTGTCGATGATGGGCGAACTGCTGGCACAGATGACCAATCAGGGCGTCGACGTCTGGCACGCGGGTCCACTGGCGACCTTCGTCGAGGAAGAGGTCGTGCGCTGGCTGTGCGACCTGGTCGGCTACGGCTCCGACGGGTTCGGGCTGCTCACCTCCGGTGGCGTGATGGCCAACTTCATGGGTATGGCCCTCGCCCGCGACATCCACCTCGGACGGTTGCTGAACGCGGGACGAGCGCCGCGCGGGGCGATGCTCGACGGGGTGCGGGTCTACACCTCCGACCAGACACATTTCTCTGTCGCCCGGGCCCTCGACCTGCTCGGCTTCCCGCCAGAGACGCTCGTGACCCTGCCGTCCGACGAGCGGTTCCGGCTGCATGGCGCACCGGTCGCCGCGGCCGTCGCGGGTGACCGGGCCGCCGGGCTCGTGCCCTTCGCCATCGCCGCCGTCGCGGGATCGACCAACACCGGCTCGGTCGATCTCGTCGGCGAGCTCGCCGATGTGGCGGTCGCAGAGGACCTGTGGCTCCACGTGGATGCGGCCTACGGTGGCGGGGCGCGGCTGTCGGCGCGCGATCGCGACCGCGTGACCGACCTCGACCGGGCGGATTCGGTCACCCTCGACCCACACAAATGGTTCTTCCAGGCCTACGATATCGGCGGCCTGCTGGTGCGCGACGGTGCGCATCTCGGGCAGGTGTTCGGTGGTCGAGCGCCCGAGTACTACCGCGGCGGCGAGACCCCGGTCGCCGGCGACGACGATGATGGCGACCACGGCGACCAGCTCAACTTCTACAAGCTCAGTTTCGAGGGCACCCGGCGCTGGCGGGCGCTGAAGCTCTGGATGTCCTGGAAACACCTGGGCAGCGACGGCTTCGGTCGACTCATCGAAGCCAACGACGACCTTGCAGCACTCCTGGCCAGCCGCTGCGCCGAGTCCGACGACTTCGAGGCCGTCCCGGCGACGCCGGAGCTCTCGGTCGTCTGCTTCCGGCACCTGCCCGGCGGACGCGACGCCGCGATGGTGCTTGGGACCGGAGAGCTGGACGCCCACCAGGACAGCCTCCAGGCGGCCCTCGAGGTCTCCGGTGAGGGCTGGCTGACGACGACGCGCCTGCGCGGCTCGACCTGGCTGCGTGCCGGGATCGTCAACTACCTCTCGACGGCTGCCGACATCGACGGACTGCTGGCAACGCTTCGTCGCCTCGCCGACGACTCCTAGCCAAAGGTCGCCTTCAGTGGTTCCGCGACCTCGGTCGCGAGCCGGCGGATCCCCGGCGAACCCTCGCGAGCCAATGTGGTGAGCAGGATCTCCGCGGCACCCGCGCGGCCGTAGGCGACCGCCTGGTCGAAGGTTGCGCGGCGTGGCGCGGGGGCTGGCGGGATGATGATCTGGACCGACAGTATGAGCGTCGCGGGATCGCGTTCGATGGCCTCGCAGGCCGCCACCAGCAGGTCGCGCCGCTCGATGAAACCTTCGAGGGTGCCGTCGAGGTTGGACGCATAATTCCAGCCGTCGGCATAGCGGGCGGCCAGGCGCAGCCCGCGCGGTCCCTGCCCGCCGAGCCAGAGCCTGGGTCCGCCCGGACGGACGGAGCCGGGCTCCATCACGGCACCATCGAGCCGGAATGGCGGCGCTTCGAGCGTAACGCCGGGCATGGACCGCGCATCGTCGCTGAACAGGGCCCGCAGCACCCGGATCGTCGACTCGTAGCGGTCGAAACGCTCGCCGAGCGGTGGCAGGTCGATGCCGAAAGATTCGTGCTCACCGATATGCCAGCCTGCCCCGAGACCCAGGATGTACCGGCCGCGGGTCACGTGATCGAGGGTCATCGCCTCTTTGGCCAGGACCGACGGGTGGCGGAATGTGGCGGACAGGACGGTCTGCCCGACCGTCTTGCCCGGGACGTGATGTGCGAGCGCCGCCAGCGCTGTCATGGCCTCGAAGCCCGACCCTCCCCGGTCGCGGACCGGGTCCATGAAGTGGTCGTTGAGCCAGCCCGAATCGAACACATCGTGCTGGCCTGCCTCGGCCCACGCCGCCTCGAGGCTCGCCCAGTCGGTGTTCTGGGGCGAGGTCCGGAAGCCGACCCTCATCACCGTCGCCATCGTTCGGCGCGCCGGTCCTGGATCCGGTACCACTCCCCCACGATGGGCAGGAACCACGGCCTGCCCTCGTACGGCGCGGGCACCAGCGGGAACGTGAGTGCGGCCAAAGCCGGCGCCTCGCCGCCCGCCAGCCATTCCCCGACCTTCGTGCCGAGGTGGGTCATGAGCGCGACGCCAGAGCCACAGCAGCCCACGGCGTAGGCAACGCCGTCGGAGGTCCGCCCGACGTGGGGCATCCGGTCGAAGGTGAAGCCGACGTTGCCGCCCCAGGCGTAGTCGATGCGTCGACCGGCGAGTTGCGGGTGCACGCGGGTCATCCCCCCGTAGAGGATCCGCGCGGTCCTGTCGATGCTGGTCGGAAGCATGCTGGCGCGGCCGCCGAAGACCATCCGCTTGTCCGCCGAGACGTGCCAGTAGTACAGGAAGTTCTTCGTGTCGAAGAACGCCCGGCCGCGCGGCGAGAGCTCGGCGACGAGGTCGTCCGGCAAGGGTTCTGTCGCGATGATGTAGCTGCCGATCGGGATGATCCGACGGCGCAGCCCGGGCGCAACGCCATCTGTGTAGCCGTTGGTGGCGATGAACACGTCGCGGGCCAGGATCGCGCCGCGCTCGGTCTCGACCGTGAATCGGCCATCCGCCTGCCGGCGGACGGTCCGCGCCCGGACACCCTCGTGGAGATCGGCTCCGGCCAGATCGGCCGCGGCCGCCAGGCCGGCGAACAACCGGCCGGGGTGGACCAGGCCGCCGCCCGGGATGACCAGGCCGGCGTGATAGACGTCCGAGCCGATCTCGTCGTGGAGCTTCTCGCGGGGGACGACCATCGACGGCACGCCGCGTTCGGCAAGGCTGGCGCGCAGCTGTTCCAGCTCCCGGACGTGCGCAGCCGCATGCGCGAGTTCGACGTAGCCGACTTCGTGGAAGTCGCAGTCGATGGAGGCCTCGCCGATGAGCCGTTTGACCCCCGCGTAGGCAGCCAGCGTGTCGTCGTAGAGCGCAGCGCCAGTCACCTCGCCGAAGCGCCGGACCAGCTGGCGCGGACCCCACTTGTAGCCTGGATGGACGATCCCGCCGTTCCGCGTGGAGGCGCCCCAGCCGAGCGTCTCGGCCTCGAGCAACGTGACGCCGACGCCGCGGCGGGCCAGTTCCGCGGCCGCCGTGACCCCGGCATAGCCACCACCGATGACGACCACATCGGCCGTGTCCGGAAGCGTCCGGCCAGACCGGTCCGGCAGCTGCAACATCGTCGCGCTCCACAGGGAGCGGCGCTCGAAATCGTCGTTCGGCCTGGGCGTCGACATCACCGAAGCGTAGCCGGTGCGGATGCTCGTTGACAGACGCGGCGAGCCGTGATCGCCGTCTGGCGACGCTGACCCCTGCACGTGGTCTGGATCCCGTTCCCATCGACCAGGCCGTCTCGGAGACGTGGGCTCGCCTCCGGGTCTCCCTTCGTGACTTCGGCCTTCGGATGCCGGTCAACGATTCATGGATCGCGGCGACGGTGATGACCCTCGGCATCCCGGTCGTGACGCATGACGGAGACTACCTGCACGCTCCAGGTCTGGAAGTCATCCACATCTGATGAACCAGGGTCCCTCGAGCGGCACCAGGTCACAGAACGTGCGGCGACGGCACCGGAAGCGTGCCAGGCATCGTCGACCGCACCTTCCGCCCAGCCCGAGCCCAGCGTCAGGCGTCGGGCGCCTGGTAGGCGATCCGGCCGCCCGCCATCGTCACCAGCACCCGACCGGCCAGTTCCATCCCGAGCAGCGGTGTGTTCTTGCCGCGAGATGCAAGGGCGTCGGATGTGACCATCCAGCGCTCGGAACGGTCGAACACGACAAGGTCGGCCGGTACGCCCTCCACGAGACCGACCTGGCCCGCCCGCCGCGACCGGGCGCCCAGCACGGCCGCCGGGCCGGTCGTCAGCGCCTCGATCGCGCGGGGCAGAGGCAGGCGGCCCGCATCCACCGCAGCCAGCAGGACGCCAAGCATGGTCTCGATACCGCTGATCCCGCTCGCCGCCGTCCCGAATTCGACCGTCTTGTCCACCTCGGTGTGCGGGGCGTGGTCCGTGGCGACGGCGTCGGCCGTGCCATCGAGCAAAGCCGTGAGACAGGCCGCCGCGTCCTCCGGCGCTCGAAGCGGCGGGTTTACGCGCAACGACGTTGCATAAGGTCCGACGACGATCGCGCCGTCCGACCATGGGTCGCCGCTCGCCTCCCATGCCCAACGACGCGCGCCGGCGAGCCACTCGTCGGTCAGGGCGAGGTGGTGTGGCGTCACGTCGCAGGTGACCGGGAGGCCGGCCGCCTTCCCGCGGCGGACGAGGTCGAGCGCCCCGGCGGTGGAGACATGAGTGAGGTGGAGCCGGGCGCCCGGCACGTCTCGGCAGACGTCGGCGAGGACCGCGAGATCGCGCGCCACGGCCATCTCCTCGGCGGCGACCGGCCAGCCGCGCAGGCCCAACACGGTCGCGATGAATCCGTCGTTCGCTTCGGCGCCGTCGGTCAGACCGGCATCCTCGGGGTGATCGACGATCGGCAGTCCGAGTGCGCCCGCGTAGGCCAGCGCCGCCCGCAGGATCGAGGCTGATCGGACCGGTGCGCCGTCATCCGAGAACCCGACGACTCCGGCGTCGGCCAGTTCGCCGAGCCCGGCGAGCCGGTCCCCTGCCCGGCCGACCGTGACGGCGCCGTGGACGAGGAGTTCGAGCGGCGAGCCGGACGCGACGGCGGCGGCACGCACCTGCGCCAGGACGCCCGGTTCGTCGAGTGCCGGCCTCGTGTTCGGCATCGCGCAGATCGTGGTGAACCCACCGTGTGCGGCCGCAGCAAGGCCGGTCGCCACCGTCTCCGCGTCCTCGTTGCCGGGTTCGCGAAGGTGGACGTGGAGGTCGATGAAGCCCGGCGCGACGATGACTCCATCGCGCTCGATGCCCTCGGCGTCAGCGCCGTCGAGCCAGGTGACCGCCTCGAGGATCCCGTCTCGGACGGCGATCTCGCCTGGCCCCTCACGACCCGCTGGCGGATCGACGAGCCAGGCGCGGCCGATCTCGAGGTCGGGCCCCTGACCGGTCACGCGGCCTCGGTGGCGGCATGCGTGCCGGCCAACAGGTACAGGATCGCCATCCGGACCGCGACGCCGTTCGTGACCTGGTCCGTGATGACGGACTGGGCGCCGGTGGCGACATCGGCCGCGATCTCCACGCCTTCGTTCATCGGCCCTGGGTGCATGACCAGGGCGCCCGGTCGCGCCTTCGCGAGACGCTCGCGGGTCAACCCGTAGCGCGCTGTGTATTCGCGCAGCGACGGCAACAGTCCCGACGCCATCCGCTCTCGCTGGATGCGAAGAGCCATGACGACGTCTGCGTCGCGCACCGCCTCGTCGACGGACGTGGTCACGTGGAACCGCCGACCTGCGGCCGCCCCGCGCCCCGCCCATGCCTCGAACCCCCGGACGAGAGTCGCAGGGCCGCACAGCCAGAGGTCAGCTCCGGCCGCCGTCAGGGTCCAGATGTTGGACCGCGCCACCCGCGAGTGGAGCAGATCGCCGAGGATCACCACCTTGCGGCCGACCAGCGACCCTCCAGGCAGCCGCTCGCGCATGGTGAACAGGTCGAGCAGCGCCTGGGTCGGATGGGCGTGCCAGCCGTCGCCGCCATTGAGCACGGACCCGCCGAACGTCTCCGCTGCGAGGTACGGCGCCCCCGACACCGAGTGGCGCATGACCAGCATGTGGGCGCCGAGCGCCTCGACCGTCCGGACCGTGTCGACCAGGGATTCGCCCTTCGACACCGACGAGCTGGCGGCGGCGATGTTGACGACGTCGGCCGACAGGTTCCTGGCCGCGACCTCGAAAGAGACGCGCGTCCGGGTCGAGGCTTCGTAGAACAGGATCGTGACCTGGCGGCCGCGGAGAGCCGGGACCTTGGTGATCGGTCGGGCCAGGACCTCGCGCATGGCGTCAGTGGTGCGCATCACGAGTTCGAGGTCGGCGGCAGTCAGACCATCCACGTCGAGCAGGTGCCGATGGCGCCAGGCCACCAGCTGGCTTCCCGGCACCGCGTCCACCGACGGGACCGCCGCGACGACCGCGGCCGCTTCGGGGTCGACCACGAGACTCATCCGACAGGCTCGGCGATGAGCCGTTCGATCTCGACGCCGTCCTCGCCGTCGATCTCCTCGAGGTGGACCTTGACCAGCTCCTCGCGCGACGTCGGGACGTTCTTGCCGACATGGTCGGCGCGGATGGGCAACTCGCGGTGGCCGCGATCCACCAGAACGGCGAGCCGGATCGCCTGCGGACGGCCGAAATCGACGAGGGCGTCCATCGCGGCGCGGATCGTCCGCCCGGTGTACAGGACATCGTCGACAAGCACGATCGTCCGCGCATCGATCCCAGACGGGAGCGCCGTACCCTTGACCACCGGTTGTTGGGCAACCATCGACAGGTCGTCGCGGTAGAAGGTGATGTCGAGCGCACCGACGGGGACGTCGACGCCCTCGTTCTCGGCGATCGCAGCCGCGATCCTCCGAGCCAGGGGGACGCCGCGACGCTGGATACCGATGAGCAGCAGGCCGTCGGTTCCGGCCTGCTTCTCGACGATCTCGTGGGACAGCCGGACCGTCGCCCGACGGATCTCGTCCGCGGTCATGATCTGACGGCCGCTCATCGCTCCTTCCTGGGCCTCACCGGGCCTCCCTGGCGGCCTCACGGGGCCGTGGCTGAAGGGACGCGGAAAGGATAACCCGGCAAGGTCAGTAGACGTACACCGTGACCTGGGTCGTCCCGGACCAGGACCCGCAGCCGCAGATGGCGAAGAAGTCCGGGCGATACAGATCCACAACGCGGCTCTTCTTCTGCGGTCCGTAGTCGTTCACGACGCGCACGATGCAACCGCCATTGCCGCAGATCTTCACGACCGTCCCGCGCGGCAGGCGCATCGCGGTGGTCCCGTTGTCGTAGAAGGTGGCACCACCGGTCAGGGTGTAGCGCGGCGACCCGTGGACGGTCGCGGACAGTGCGCCCTTGCGGATCGAGGATGCGCTGGTCTTCGGCTGGTCGGCGGTCGACCGGCCGGTCGCGGCGCCGGCCTGCGCGGAGTCGGGCTCGACGATCAAGGTCTGTGCTCCGATGCGACCGGCCGACAGGAAGACGTCGTCGACCGACCCGATCGATGTCGTCGATCGCGAATCATCCGCGGGGATCGTGAGTTGCTGGAACGCGACTGCCGGGACCGGCTCGATCGGGCTGGGGGCCCGTGAACCGGCAAGACCGGGCAGCGCGACCAGGGCGAGGGCCGCGGTGAGCACCGACCCTACGACCAACCTGGGGGGTCGCACGAGACCCAGACGATACGCTGGATCGCGCTCGGCTGCACGGCGGACCGTCCCTGTGCGAGGAAACGCGGTGCTTTCCTGCGCTTCCAGGGCAGCCCCGTCGTCCCGTCGGCACCGTCAAGTCCGGCGAACGCACATGCGGCGCACGCAACCGTCCTACCAAACATACAGGGACGACCGAGGATCGCGGCGCCGGGCCGCCGGGCCGCCGCGCCCTAGTGGATGACCACCACGTTTGTGATGGGCCCGCTCTCCACCGCTCCGACCGCCTGATTCGTCCAGGCGACGATCTGGACCCGACTGCTCTCGCCGCCCTGGCCTGGAGGGGTCGCCCAGGCGAGCCGCCCGTTGGCGATCGAAAAGCCCGGCAGGGCGGTGACATCCTGCGGCGCCCCATGTGGCCTCTCGACCGCCCCGGACACCGGATCGATGCGCAGGAGACTCAGACGGCCGATCGATGGGTCGCTCGCGTCGGCGATCCAGATCGCAAGCCACGTCCCGGTCTCGTCCCAGCGGACGTCGAATTCGGACACGTCGCCGTCCGCGATCGAAGAAGTCGCCCCGCTGAGCGCGACGCCGTCTGCGCGGCTGTACCCACGGAGCACCAGCGAGCCCTTGTCCGGGACGGGGATCCGGTTGGTCGGATCGACACGGACGCTGCCGTCCCACACGACCGCCCAGTGATCCCCGGGATCGACGACGGGACGCCAGACCGGCGCCGCGAGTGCGGTCTCCTTACCGGTTTCCGGATCGATGATGAACGAGGCGGCCGCGACGGCCGCGGTGCCCCCGACGCTCGCCGGCCGGCTGCCGATGAGTCGGCTGCCGGCCCACGACCCGAAGACGCTTGCGTGGTCGCCGGTCACCGCACGGGCGAGGTCATCACCGACCCGCCAGACGTAGATGTCGGGGCCGGTCGACCCATCGGACGGACGGGCCGTGAAGGCGAACCAGTTTCCGTCCGGGGAGTAGGCGGCCGACTGCCCGACGACCCGGACCCCGGACACGATCGCGAGAGTCGCTGCCAGTGTCGGAGCGGGTGTCGCACTCGGGCTGGCCGGCGGCTTCGGCGTCGGGCTGGCCGGCGGCTCAGGCGAGGGGCTGGCTGGCGACACGGAGGCCGGCGGCTCCGATGCATCGGCGGTCGGTTCCGTGCTCGTCGACGGCTCGCTGCTCGGCGTCGTCGACGCCGCGGGTGGCGTCGGTGCCGGCGTCGGTGTCGGTGCCGGCGTCGCGCTCGGTACGGCTGTCGGCAGCGCGATCACCAGGACGGCATCACTCCCTGACCCATCGCTCCCGACCACGACCGCCTGATTACGGACGGGCGATTGCGAGATGGACTTCGGGCGGATCGTGAGATCGACCTGGCGCGAATTGCCGTCCGTCACTTCAGCGCAGGCAGGCTTGCGATCGACCGGACAGACCTGGTCCACCGACGTCACGTTGTAGGCCAACTGGCCGTTCGTGGAGGTCCCCACCCAACCGACGGAACCGGCACCAACGGAGATCGGAGTGGGCCCAGGTCCCGTGACGGGGCTGCCGAGCGCGACCGGAGGCTGCGTGGCCGCCGGCGGGACGGTCGTCGGCGTATTCAGCCAGCCACCCGACATCACGCTCGCACCGATGACGACGGCGATGACGGCGATCCCGGACAACACGCCGAGGGCCGGCCGCGGTCGCGCGTTCGAGGCGCGGCGAGGCCGACCGCCTCGGATCGACGCCTCACGTTCGATGGCTGCCGACGTTCGCGCCCATAGGTCTCGAGGCGGCTCCGGAGTCTGGTCGCGCAAGCCTCTGAGGGCGATGCGGTCCGCCTCGTAGGCCGCGCCGATAGCGCGACACACCGAGCAACCCGCCAGATGTTCTCGGAGCCAGGTCGCCTCGATCGGCTCGAGCGATCCGTCGAGGCGTTCGGCGACGAGTCGTCGCGCGCGATCGTGGTTGGCGAGGGACTCACTGGCCCGGCGGCGCCGGATGCGCTGGATGCGGCTCATCGACGTCGCTCTGCGGGATGCGAGCCGGGCCGCGCGGCGTCGGCTTCGGCTTCCGCGGCCCGTTCGGACGCGAGCGCCTGTCGAAGACTCTCGCGCGCGCGAGTCAGGAGGGCTCGGGCGGCGACGTGGCTGACGCCGAGAGCCTCGGCCAGTTCGACGCCGGTCATGTCGTGGAGCTCCGCGAGCAGGAGGGCGGCTCGCTGACGTTCAGGAATCCGTGCAAGGGCCCGCTGCATGTCGCCCGACAGGTGCGCTTCCATGACCAGGTGCTCAGCCGACGGCGCCGAACCGCGCGACTCGCCGGTCCACGGAAAGAACCGGATGATCTTGCGTCGACGGATCTCGTCGAGGGCGACCCGATGCGCGATCTGGTACAGCCAGGCGCGGGCGTTCTCGGGCTTTTCGAGCGTGTCGTAGTTCTTGTACGCCTTGACGAAGGCGTCCTGGGTCAGGTCCGCGGCCAGTTCGGGTTCGCGCAGCATCCGCACCAGGTACGCGTAGATCTCGCCGTGATGCTTGGCGAACAGGGTCTCGACGAACGCCCCGGCCTCCTCGTGATCCCACAGCCCGCTCATGGCCAGGCCTCGCGGCGCAAGGAGGACGAGACGGCCGAGGGTATCGCGACGGTCAGCGAGGGTGGGGTCGGCGACCACGGGTGCTCCGAGCGGGAAGGATCACGAAACGCGGTCGATGGACAACATGCGCTCGTCGGCCAGTTGACGGCGGGCCTTCGCTCCGTGTGACGCCAGTGCCGCGCCCAGTCGGCCCACGTCAAGCCGGGCCGTCCCTGCTTGCATCGGTGCGCTCCTCGGCAAGACCGAGGAGTTCCTCGACCGCGTCCTCCGGCGAGACGGGGTTGACCGGCAGGCCTGTTCCGAGTTCGAGACCGGCGATCTCGCGCAGGCGCGGGTGGATCTCCCAATGCCAGTGATAGGTGGCATCGACCTGCTCGCGCAATGGGGCCGTGTGCAGGACGAGGTTGTAGGGCGGACCGTCAAGGCTGGTGGCGAGCCGTCCGAGCACCTGACGAAGCGCCTCCGAGGTCGCCTCGACATCGGGACCCGTGGCGTGGCCGAAGTCAGATTCATGTCGGCGCGGGACGATCCAGACCTCGAACGGGGACCGCGAGGCATACGGGGCGAATGCCACGCTGGCGCCGTCCTCCCAGACGAGCCGATCCGGCCGACGGGCTTCGTCACGGACGAGCCGGCAGAACGGGCACTCCCCTTCCCTGATGACGAACCGGGCCGCACCGCCGAGTTCTTCGGCGATCCGGTGCGGGATCTGCGGCAGGTCGTACAGATCGAGGCACAGATGGTTGGTCCGAGCGCCCGCCTGGGCACCCCAGTTCTGGACGACCTGGACGTAGTCGGTCTGACCGGTGGCCCGCGCGTCGACGAGCGCGTCGCGGGCGCGCCCGACGAGCGCCTCGATCATCTCGTTGCCCACTGCGTGGAGCGCACGATGCTCCCCTGGCGGGGCGACGATCGTCCGCCACGACCCGGTCGCACGAGCCTGTGCGAGAGCCACCTGGCCGAGCCCCCGTTCGAGCTCGCGGGCGTCCTCCCCGGTCCCGACCACGTGGAATGCGAAGTCCTTAAGCATCCGCAGGCGGATGCCGTCACCGGCCGGTGTCGAGCAGTTGGCGCAGCCCAAGACGTGGTCGTCGACCGCGTCAGCGGCCCGCGCGAACCTGTCGCGGTGGAATGCCCGATCGACCACGGTCGCCACCCACCACCCGGTGATGGGGTCCTTGCGCAATTCGAACAATCCGGCGGCCACGGCTCAGGCCCAGTCGAGCGGCGCGCCGAGCTCGCTCGTGAACGCGGCGGCGAAGTGGCGCGCTGCCGCTTGGACCGATGCGGTGGTCGGCATGGCGCCACGGTCCCCAAGCTCGCGAGCGACCGACGTCGAGATCACGCCCGGCATCCCGCACGGGTCGATGAGCTCGAAGTCCGCGAGGTCGACGGTGACGTTGAGGGCGATCCCGTGATAGCTGACCCCGCGTTCGACGCGCAGACCGAGGGCGCCGATCTTGCGCGGGTCGGGTCCGTCGGGATCGCACCAGCACCCCGGATGACCCTCGCGGCGGGCCGTCTTGACACCGAGCTCGGCACTGGTGGCGATGAGCGCGGCCTCGAGCGCCCTGACGAGCGGTCGGATCATCAGGCCACGTGCCGTCAGGCCGATGATCGGATATGCGACCAATTGGCCGGGTCCGTGGTAGGTCACCTCGCCGCCGCGCTCCACCCGGACGACGTCGATGCCTCGCCTGGCGAGTTCGGCCGGGTCGGCGAGGATGTGCGCCGGGTCGGAGGTCCGTCCGAGCGTCAGCACCGCGGGATGCTCGAGGAGCAGCAGTCGGTCGCCGATCTCGCCATCGGCGCGCTGCGCCGCGAGGGCCTTCTGGAGCGAGAGTCCCTCTCCGTACGGGACCCTTCCGAGCCATGTCGCGACGATCGGCCCCGGGTCCAGGGTCGACCCGGGCCGCGCGGAGGCCAGCGTCTCGATCGCCACGTTCGCAGGGTAGCAGGACAGGCCCACCGGGCCGGCTGCGGACCGGCGCTACGACGCGATGCCGGCTCCGAGTCCGAGTGTGACGATGAGGAACAGGGTGCCGAGCCCGACCGCAAGGGCGACGGAGAAGCCGACGGCCAGCGGGCGCCAGCTCGTCTCACGCAATTCGCCGACGTGGATGGACATCCCGACCGCGGCGAGGGCGATGAGGATGAACGTGCGGGCGACGAGGTCCAGGCTGGCCGCCTGACCCGCATCGATGACACCGATCGTCCGGAGCGCCGCGAGAGCGAGGAACCCGAAGACGAACAGGGGCACCGCCCGACGAGCGCCGCGCCCGGCAGATTCGACGGCCTCACCGCCGCGGGCCGCCCAGCCGGTCGCGATGAGGAACAGGAGCGGGGCCATGAGCGCGTTCCGGATCAGCTTGACGACGGTCGCCACGTCGAGCGCGTCCGGCCCGTACGCGGCGCTGGTGGCGATGACCTGACTCGTGTCGTGGACGGCGACCCCGGCCCATAGTCCGAACGACGGCTGGGACAGTGCGATCGCGCGGCCGATGGCCGGATAGAGGAAGACCGCGAGCGTCCCGAACAAGGTGATGGTCGCGACCGCGTAGGCGACCTCACGCGCCTTCGCCCCGATGACCGGCGCAGTGGCCACGATCGCCGTGTTGCCGCAGACCGCGGAGCCGACGGCGATGAGGACCGCCAGCCGTCCTTCGATGCGGACGACGCGCGAGACGCCGAGCACGATCCCGAGCGACGCCGCCATCGTCAGCACGATGAGGATCGTCGACGGCACGCCGATCCGGGCGATCTCGCCGAGGCTGAGACGTGCCCCGAGCAGCACGATCCCGAACCGCAGGATACGTTGCGAGGCGAAGCGCAGACCGGGGGTCAGGGGCTGCAGCCTCGGCCCCGCGATGGTCGCGACGACGATCCCGAACAGGATCGCGACCGTGACCTCCGACACGATCGAGGGCAGGAACCCTGTGACGAGACGGGCTGCGATGGCGACCGCGATGGCGGCGGCGAGGCCGGGCACGATCGCCACGGCGTGTCGCAGGCGCGATCGCGCTGGCGCGGGTTCGGGCGCCGCGTCGGGCGCCGTTTCGGTCGTCAGGACGGTGCGAGCCCGGCCGTGCGCGACGATGTCGCGCCTCGTCCGGGGGCAGGCGTGCCCGGCGCCGCGTCGTACGGCTCGAAGGTGAACGTGCCGTCGACTGACCGGCGGACCCGATGGAATTCGAGGCGATACGAGGCGTAGGCCTCATGGGTCAGCGCAGCAGCCTGCGTGTGCGCCGGACGACCCGCCGCCGCACGTGCCTCGGCCCTGCTGTCCCACAGGCAGAACGACATGCACAGGCCGTCGGCCTGGGTCGGTCCCTTGAAGTAGTGCGCGAAACCCGGGGCCTTCATCGCCTCATGGTGCGCCCAGTCGTCATAGGCCGTCAGCCGGTCCTCGTCCACGCCCGGCTTGCGCCGCGAACGGAAGGCGACCATGTACCACTCGCCGGGCTGGACCTGGTCGCCGCAGGCGTCCCAGGTGAACGCATCAGCCACGGGAAGGCTGGCGTACCGGTCGGAGACCGGGAGCAGGAGATCGAAGCAGGAGCGCGATCGATTGCCCATGTGTGTGCAGCATAGCGAACTGTTCGCCGGATTGCCATACCATGAGACAAGGGTCTGCCACGATACGAGACACAAGTACCATCCCTACCCGGACCCGTCGTCGGCGAGGGCCGCGTTGATCGCGCGGGCGGCCTCGACGACGAGTCGACCGGCACGGACCCGGACCGCCGGATCGCACCGAAAAGCCGGTGCCAGGAGCCCGATCGCCCCGACGATCCCATCTTCGCGGAAGACCGGGGCCGCGATCGCGACCGAGCCGTCGATGAGCTCCCCGTCGCTCACGGCCAGCCCGGTCATCACTACCATC
>Ga0209069_10000773_pt1 | contig 15431 bp, 14 predicted proteins | sample Str013_2_FD_187202 | JGI IMG/M metagenome (GOLD analysis project Ga0209069, IMG submission 187202) | Freshwater sediment microbial communities in response to fracking from Pennsylvania, USA - Straight Creek_MetaG_SC_2013 (SPAdes) (version 2) | ecosystem: Environmental > Aquatic > Freshwater >...
AATTAATTTTAGCAAATTCCTTTAATTCCTTCTTCTATCTTTTTATCTGGAATTGTATTTACTATATCTACCACTATGTACAAAAAAGCCGCCGCCAGCAGGTAGATACGCTTAAGCTGGAAACCCTGGTGAAAGAACTGGAGCTCAAGACCATCAAATCGCATATCAACCCGCATTTTATTTTTAACGCACTGAACAGCATCCGGGCACTGATAGATGAAAACCCGTCGCGGGCAAGAGGCGCCATTACAGAATTGAGCAATATCCTGCGCAGCAGCATGCAGTCAGATAAACTGGAAACCGTTCCGTTTGAGCGTGAACTAAATATTGTAAAAGACTACCTGGCACTTGAATACATCCGGTTTGAAGACCGCCTGAGAATTGAATACGATATTGATGAAGATACGCTGGACCAGCCCGTGCCACCCATGATGCTGCAAACCCTGGTAGAAAATGCCATCAAACATGGCATCAGCAAACAATTAACCGGCGGCACCGTAAAAATCATTTCCGATTTCAGGTACAACCATCACGAACTGGTGGTACAAAATACCGGACACCTCAACGGCGCTTATAATGCAGACGGGTTTGGATTAACCAGCACACAAAACAGGCTTCAGCTTTTGTTTGGCGAAAAAGCAAATTTTACAATAAAAGAAATCAACGGCAATACGGTGGAAGCAAAAGTAATTTTGCCGGTTGCTGCTGTAGCATAAATAACAATAACATGATTAGAGCTATCATCATTGACGACGAACGTCTCGCAAGAAATGAACTCAGAAAACTACTGATAGATTTCCCCGAAATAGAAGTGGTGGCCGAAGGCGCCAATGCCAATGAGGGATTGGAAAAAATTGAAACCATCAACCCCGACCTGGTTTTTCTTGACATTCAAATGCCTGGCAAAACAGGTTTTGATATGCTGGCCGAACTGGATAAGGCACCCCATGTCATTTTCACCACAGCATACGATGAATATGCGCTGAAAGCTTTTGAAGTAAACGCACTGGATTACCTGCTGAAACCGGTAGAGCCCCGCCGCCTGGCCGATGCCATTCAAAAACTGCACATACAGGAAGAAAAAGAACAGTCAGTGAGCAGCGAAGGCAATGTAAACCGCGAAATGCTGCACGAAGACGACCAGGTATTTGTAAAAGACGGCGAACGCTGCTGGTTTGTAAAACTGAATGAAATTCGTTTGTTTGAGAGTGTGGGCAATTATGCCAAAGTATTCTTCGGACCCAACAAACCCCTGATCTTAAAATCGCTGAATGCACTCGAAGAAAGACTGGATGAAAAAACTTTTTTCAGGGCCAACCGCAAGCACATTGTAAACCTGCGGCTGATAGACAAAATTGAACCTTATTTCAACGGAGGCCTGCTGCTTGAAATGAAAGGCGGCGAAAAAATTGAAGTGAGCCGCAGACAGACCGTTAAGTTTAAAGAAATGATGAGCCTGTAAGAAAGCAAATAATTTGGTGTACCTGCCTGCGCTATTAACCGGATAAGAGAAATCAAACATTAAAAAATCATCCATCAGACAGAAAAAAGTATGAAAAAAATAATTGCAACAGGGTTATTGACAACAATAACCTTTTTTTCTTTTGCGCAGGATATCGACAAGATCATCAATGCCACTGAAGTGGAGCGGATTGAGAAAACACTTTCTTCGGACGAGATGCAGGGCCGCAACGCATTCAAGCCCGCAGACATTGACAAAGCCGCCGCTTTTATTGCCGGCGAGTTTAAAAGCATTGGTTTGCAGACCTGGAACAACAGCGAGAGCTACCGGCAGGAGTTCAGTATAGTAACGCCCAAATTTATCAGTATAAAAGCCATTGCAGACGGAACCCCGGCCGACAATAAAAACGTGGTGGTGATTACTTCGCAGGCCTCTGTAAAAATTACCGACCAGTCTGGTTTTGAAAAAGTGAACATCAAAGCCGGCAGCAATCTTTTCCAGGAAGCATCTAAATATGTTGGTAAGAGTAAAAATTACCTGGTGCTGGTTGATACCAGCTTTTCGAAAAATTTTATCCGCCTGAGTGGGTTCAAAAGAAACCTTTTTAAATCATCTTTCAGCACTGTCTTTTTACTAACGGCAACGGACCTCTCAAAATATGAGATTGAGGCCACGCACGAAATAACAGAAACAAAACTGGCCAATGTGGTAGGCGTTTTGCCCGGCAAATCAAAAACTGCAGAGTATGTAGTTTTTTCGGGGCATTATGATCACCTGGGTATTGGCAAACCGGTAAATGGCGATTCTGTTTACAATGGCGCCAATGATGATGCGGCCGGAACAACGGCCGTTATTATGCTGGCAAAATATTTTAAGGCACTGGGAAACAATGAAAGAACCCTGGTGTTTGCGGCTTTTACGGCTGAAGAAGAAGGTGGATTTGGCTCGCAATATTTCTCCCGGCAATTTGATGCTGCCAAAGTAATGGCCATGTTTAATATTGAGATGATTGGCACCGAGAGCAAATGGGGCAGAAACTCGGCCTATATTACCGGTTACGAAAAAACGGACATGGGAAAAATATTAGAGAATAACCTGAAGGGCACTCAGTTTACTTTTTACCCGGATCCTTATACCGACCAGCAATTGTTTTACCGCAGCGACAATGCCACCCTGGCGCGGCTGGGTGTTCCTGCGCACACCATTTCTACTTCTAAAATGGACAACGAACCCAATTACCACAAAACCAGTGATGAAATACAAACCCTCGATATGGGTAATATGGCAATGATCATTAAAGCCATCGCCAAAAGTTCGGGCACTATTGTAAACGGAAAAGATACTCCAACAAGAGTTAATACAGCCGATTTAAGATAGCCCCACAAGGTTGAAGCGGCAGGGTGTAACGCAAAGGAAAAGAACCCACTTGCTTACCAAATACCTGTTACCTTAAGCCATCAAGCTTTATTTTGCATTTAATATAAGTTCCCTTACCAAATCTGCCCGCTGCCAGCGAATGAGATGGTCTACACCCGGCAAGTAAATAAAAGTGGCTTGTTTGCCTGCCAGTACTTTTTTTGCAAATTCCAGGTTCACGGGTTTTACAATCTTGTCTGCTTCTCCCTGTACAGCCGTTACGTGAATGGTAAGCTGACTCCAGCGCGGCAGCAATTGCCGCAATTCTTTTACATGCGCATATTTTTCATTGGTAGCCGATTTCATAAAATGCGGCAGCATCCATTTTACCGGGCCATGGTGACTGTACTTGTTAAACCACCAGAATTTTTCGTTGTCGGGATCGATGGCTGCGGCCAGCAACAGCAAGTGATAAAATTTTTCGGGGTGACTGATGGCAATGCTTGCTGCAATAGGACCGCCATAAGAACTGCCCATGATCATTCCTTTTTTGCTTGAGTGATTGAGCTGCAGGGCCTCATAAATAATCGTTGCCTGTAAACTGATACTGGTAACCGCTTTCAGACTCCCCTTAAATTCAGATTTGTCATAACCCGGACGGTCAACCGAAATAACCTGGAAATGAGAAGTTATGATGGAATCGTCCAGCAGGTTTCTGCTGCCGTACCAGGCACCGGGTGCACCATGCACAATCAGCAATGGCGGCAAAGTATCTGCACCCGCAACTGCGCAAAACAATTTTACAGAATCGTTGCGGATGGTAAAATAAGTGGGTTTAACCGGCTTGTCTTTGTAGTAGGCTTTTATTTGCTTATCGGTTTGCACAAACCGGCGGAAGCAACCGGAACAGGAAAGAACGATCGTAAAAATGAAAATGAAGTAAATGGTTGACGGGGGATGGCTGATGGAGGATTTTTTTATTGCAGGAAACATTCGCATTGGCCGTCTTTTTTCATTCTCATCCTTGCTCATATGTACGAATTTGCAAACCAGGCTGTATTAAATATTTTCAATTACAGGGAGTTGTATTGAGTGAGGGTATCCCGAAATGAAAGAAATCAGACATCCGACTTCTCTTTATATTGATGAAACCGGGATGGAATGTATCGCTGCACTCATTTCTTTGATAAGGGTAATGTCTTTTTCAATGGCATTGCCAATCACCAGAACATCGGCCCCGGCTTTGCAATTGTGGTAGGCTTTTTCGGGGCTGGTAATACCGCCGCCCACAATCAATGGAATTTCGATGGTTTTGGACACCTTTTCAATCATGCTTTCTGAGATGGGTCTTTTGGCGCCGCTGCCTGCATCCATATAAATCACTTTCATCCCCAGCATCTCGCCGGCCATGGCGGTGCACATAGCAATTTCGTTCTTGTCTGCCGGAACCGGGGCCGCATTGCTGATGTACGAGACAGTGGTAGGAGCGCCACCGTCAATAACCATATAGCCGGTAGAAATAATTTCTAACCCGCTTTGTTTTACCGCAGCAGCCGAAATAACATGCTGGCCAATCAGCAGTTCCGGGTTGCGGCCCGAAATAAGCGACAGGTAAAGCAGGGCGTCTGCATGGATTGAAATTTGTGAAGGGCTGCCGGGAAAAAGAATGGTGGGGATGCTGCAGTTTTTTTTGATGCGCTGCACCACCTGGTCCAGGTGGTTGGAAATAACCAGGCTTCCACCAACAAATAAATAATCGGCTTTTGCTTCTGTAGCCAGCAACGTCAGCTGATCGATTTTTTCCTCATCTACCTTATCGGGGTCTATAAGTACGGCAAAGGACTTTTGCCCCTTCGTTTTCTTTTCCAGTAAATGCTGATACAAACGCGTCTTCATCAGGCTATTGTTCCTTGTATTGCAAAAATGCAAAAACTTTTCCAAAAGGGCTTAATTTTTAAAGCATTGTGATTTTATAGGGGTTTTCCTGTTATAACTACGTACTTACAAGGTCCGGTTGGTGAAATTTCCCCATAAATCATTCTCTCTGCAGGTTACGGATAAATATAGCCGAAGGTTTGGGTAATTGAACCGCAATGCGGCAAGGCGCTCCGGAAACACCGTAAAACAAGGGGGCTTTTAACCGCCTGTTCTTAAACCAATCTCCATGAGTGCCGGTTTGGCCGGGGTCCATAAATTTATCTTAAAATAAAAATAGCTTATATATGTCCGTTAGTAAAAGCACGGCCGCCGGCAGCATCGAAAACGGTGGGACCACCTATTATTTCAAGGCCCGTTACCGATGCTGTAAATCTCAAATATGTGCAATTATTTTAATTAGAGTTTTTTACGCTGAATACCAAAAAAAATTTGGCGGTTTTCAGCAACTTGTATGTGCAAAAATGAAGAGAGTGAGTACCAGCGTGGGTTACCAAATTGTTAACCGCTTTTTTCCACAGGCTGTTAATATTTATGGCCGGGGAATGTGAAATGCAAAAGATATTTTCGTTTTCCTCATATTATTTTTACAAACCCAGCAAATTAAGCGCTCCATGACAAATAAAAAGAAACCCGCAAACGGCCTTTCCTTCAGCCGCCGTTTCACAAAAGATGCCGTTCCTGTATTCGACCAGTTTGAATACGATTACCGGACCTCCATCATCCGCAACCCCAGTGGTGAAGTGGTGTTTGAAATGAACAATGTGGAAGTGCCAAAAGGATGGAGCCAGATTGCTACTGATATTCTTGCCCAAAAATATTTTCGCAAAGCAGGTGTGCCGCAGCCCGATGGTTCGCTGGGCCGTGAAACCTCTGCCAAACAGGTAGCGCACCGCATGGCCAATTGCTGGAAGGTATGGGGTGAGCGTTACAATTATTTTGCTTCAGAACAGGATGCGGCCGTCTTTTACGACGAAATGGTCTATAGCATTTTAAACCAGGCCTGCGTACCAAATAGTCCGCAGTGGTTTAATACCGGTTTGTATGAGAGTTATGGCATTAAAGGGAAGCCCCAGGGCCATTATTATGTAGACCCTGTTGATGCCATCCTGAAAAAATCAACTTCGGCTTACGAGCGTCCCCAGCCTCATGCTTGCTTTATCCTTAGCGTTACCGATGATTTGGTAAACGATGGCGGCATTATGGACCTTTGGGTTCGCGAAGCCAGGATTTTTAAATACGGTAGCGGTGTGGGTACCAACTACTCCAATATCCGTGCAGAAGGTGAGAAATTAAGCGGTGGAGGTACTTCCTCCGGCCTGATGAGCTTCTTAAAAATTGGCGACCGCGCTGCCGGCGCCATTAAAAGTGGTGGCACCACCCGCCGTGCGGCTAAAATGGTTTGTTTGGATTTGGACCATCCCGAAGTACTGGACTTTATTGACTGGAAAGTGGAAGAAGAAAAGAAAGTGGGTGCGTTGATTGAAGCAGGTTATGCAAGCGATTATGAAGGAGAAGCATACAAAACAGTAAGCGGACAAAACTCCAATAACTCGGTTCGCATCCCCAATTCATTTTTTGACAGACTGGAAAAAAACGAAGACTGGGAACTAAAAGCAAGAACAGACGGAAGGGTGATGAAAAAAATACCCGCCCGTGAACTGTGGAATAAGATTGCCTATGCCGCATGGCGTTGCGCAGACCCCGGTACACAATACGATACCACCATCAACGAGTGGCATACCTGCCCCGAAGGCGGCCCCATCCGGGCTTCCAACCCCTGTAGTGAATACATGTTTCTTGACAATACCGCCTGCAACCTGGCTTCTGTAAACCTGCGCCAGTTCTTCGACCAGGACAGAAATGTGTTTGATGTGGAAGGCTTCCAGGATACCTGCCGTCTCTGGACGGTTGTACTGGAGATATCTGTACTGATGGCGCAGTTTCCGTCGAAAGAAGTAGCCCAGCTTTCTTATGATTACAGAACGCTTGGCCTGGGTTATGCCAACCTCGGCTCTATGCTGATGGTAAGCGGCATACCTTACGATAGCGAAGAAGCACGTGGCATTGCCGGCGCCATTACTGCTATCATGACTGGTATTGCCTACAAAACATCTGCTGAACTGGCTTCCATCCTGGGGCCGTTTGCCAAATACGAAGAAAACAAAGCGCACATGCTGCGGGTAATGCGCAATCACCGCCTGGCAGCTTACGACGCAGATGAATACGAGCGCCTGAGCTTAAAACCACAGGGCATTAAAGCAAAATACTGCCCCGAAAATTTATTGAAAGCCGCTACCAAAGCATGGGATGATGCCGTACAGCTGGGCGAAAAATATGGTTACCGCAATGCACAGGTAACAGTAATTGCACCAACTGGCACCATAGGCCTGGTAATGGATTGCGATACTACGGGTGTTGAGCCCGATTTTGCGCTGGTAAAGTTTAAAAAATTGAGCGGTGGCGGCTATTTTAAAATCATCAACCAGTCTGTACCACAGGCTTTGAGAAACCTGAAGTACGATGAAAAACAGGTAGACACCATCATCAAATATGCTGTAGGCTCCGGCAGTTTTGCAGGTGCACCACACATCAACCACCAATCGCTCAGCGAAAAAGGTTTCCTGGCAGATGAAATCAAGAAACTGGATGCTGCTGCCATTGCTGCATTTGAAATTGGATTTGTATTCAACGTGTATACATTGGGCGAGGCCTGCCTGCAAAGACTGGGCTTTAAACCCGAACAATATTTCAATTTTGAATGGAACCTGCTGGAAGCACTGGGCTTTACCGATGAACAGATAGATGCTGCCAATGATTACGTTTGCGGCACCGGCACGGTAGAAGGCGCACCATTTTTAAAAGATGAGCACTTGCCTGTTTTTGATTGTGCCAATAAATGCGGTAAGAAAGGAGTACGTTATATTCATGCTTACGGCCATATCCGTATGATGGGTGCAGCGCAACCCTTCCTCAGTGGCGCCATTTCCAAAACCATCAACCTGCCCAACGAAGCCAATGTGGAAGAAATAGCCGATTGCTATATGCTAAGCTGGCAATTGGGACTAAAAGCAAATGCGCTTTACCGCGATGGCTCCAAACTGAGCCAGCCATTGAGCAATAAATCTGATAAAAAGAAAAAAGACCAGAACAGCACTGAAAAAGAAACTGCCGCACCGGAAGAAGCTGCTTCCAATATAGTAGACATGAGCAAGCTTACGGTAGAAGAGCTGCTGGAAGAAGTGCAGAAACGCGTACAGTCTTCTCCGGACACAAAACTAAAACGCCAGCTGGCTATGATTGTAGAGCGAAGAACATTGCCTGCAAAACGCCGCGGTTTTACCCAAAAAGCAAAGATCAACGGTCAGGCCTTGTTCCTGCGTACCGGCGAATACAATGATGGCACAGTGGGAGAAATCTTTATCGACATGGCAAAGGAAGGCGCTACCATGCGCAGCATGCTGAACTGTTTTGCTATTTCTATTTCTATTGGCCTGCAGTATGGTGTTCCGCTGGAAGAATTTGTAGAAAAATTTGTTTTCACCCGTTTTGAACCCTCCGGCATGGTAGACCACCCGAACATAAAATCAACCACTTCCATTGTTGATTTTATCTTTCGCGCACTGGCTTATGAATACCTGGGCAGAACAGACCTGGTGCATGTGCTGGACAAACCGGAATTGCAGAATACCGGTACCGACGACTGGGATGAGATACCTACTTCGCTGGAATACGAAAAGAAAACACCGGAATTGAGCGACGTACGCATTGTAGCTTCTGTGGCCACTAAGAGTACCGAACCACAAGCCACCCGGGGCGCCATGAACAAATCGGCCAATGCCTCCCGCATGGATGGCAATAGCCTGGACGCTGTAAATGCAGCTGCCAAAAGCATGCAGAGCGATGCGCCTGCCTGCAATACCTGCGGGCATATTACCATCCGCAGCGGCACCTGTTACAAATGTTTGAATTGCGGAAACAGTATGGGTTGCAGCTAAGCGCAGAAGGGCTTTTAAGATGATAAACTTGGACGGTTTATGATAAACGAAGATCCGCTCTTAATTGGGCGGATTTTTTTATTGGCTGACTGTTTTCTGCAGAACATGTATCGCAATAAAAAAGGGCCACTTTTCAGCAGCCCTTTACTTATAACTTATACCTGTTTAGTTGATCTTATCTTTTATGAATTTACCAAGGTATTTTCCAGCATCGGCATAGCATTCTCCGATCCTTTCGCCTGAAGCATAATCATTGCCGCCAAAAGTTCTTCCTTTTGCATTTTTCACATCTATTTTTGCAATTACTTTAGAAGGATTGGCAGATTCAACAATCCACACTTCAGCATCTGTTTCCGCATTTTTTCTTGAAATATAGATATTGTAGCCAGGCTCAATAAATGAAGTTTTGTAAATCAATGTATATTTTGCACCTTTCTTTGCACCTGTTACGATTATTTCACTGTGCTTTTCAAACAGTTCATTAAACCTGCGGTCAAAATTTCCGGTCCTGTCGCTTACCCAGTCCTGCGCCCATTTGTCGCCCTTGCCCGCTTCTTTTTTATTGTATTCTTCTGTCTTTTTGGCTACATATTCAGCTTCCGTCTTAAACTTTCCAACACTCATATTTTCGTAGGTGAATTCAGTATTGATATTCTTTTCACCTTTTAGCGGAGAAAGATCTCCTTCAATAAGTTTAATGTGTTGTGCATTAACGCTGGCAGCAGCAACAAGCATGGAAACAGCAAGCAAACCTGTTTTAATGAATTTCATAGTAAGAGTTGTTTTTTTGATGAATTAAAAAAGAAAAGTAAGTAAAAAAGCAGGAATAAAAAACACCGCAATATTAAGATGATACGTCAAAATGATTGCGTAGCTGGTAACGCCGTTTACTCCTGATAATTGTACTTACTTAAAAAAAATCCCGGCAAATTTAAGAAAAACAAATACTATTTTTTTCAAAACCCCGTTTATTCCTGAAACAACCCCACCATGAAAACCATTATCGCCCTCCTGATCGTAGTTATCGCATTCTCCTCCTGCAGCCGTGCGCTTACGCCCGACCAGGCGGCCAACCACCACTATAAAAAATGCAGGGATATCCGTTAATTACACGGATTCACCTCAACTATATTAATCCAGACCCGGCCCTTACCCAAAGGCCGGTTTTGCTGTTTATGGCAGGGCCCGTATCCGTTTCACCGGAAATTAATAAGTAAATTGCCGGTCAGTTATTAGCTTTACGGCCTCAAAACATTCCCCTGTTATGACGATACATTTTGGTTATGATAAAAAGCAGGTACAGCAGGCATTGCGGTACCATTTTCTTTCGCGGCCCGAAATAAAAATACTGATCATACTGGTAAATGTATTCGCCATTGCTTCTGCGGTTTTGTTCGCCTTTAAAAAAATACAGGGTTTGTCTTTTGTGGTTTTTTCATTTTTATGGTTTTCACTGATGCTGGTAATATGGCGAATTTTACCGGCCGCTATTTACAAACGGGAAGCCACTTTCCAGGATCATTTTTCCATCCGCTTTGAAGAAGAAGGAGTAGAACTGTCGAACGGAAACGGTTCAAAAGCCTGGCCATGGACGGCTTTCAGCAATTTCATGGAAAGCCCTTATTTTTTTCATCTTTATTTTGATGCAAGGTCATTTTTCCTGGTGCCCAAAGAAGCTTTTGCAGATGTGGGACAGTTGCAGGCTGTAAGACAACTGATTAAAGAAAAAATCAGCCATTAAACAGGCCGTTACGGGTCAATGCTAAGTTATCGCCAATATGATCAGGGGCATCCTTTTTAAGGCCGAAAATGCGTATCTTGCAGCCCTTCCGGACTTATTAAAATCAGCAGGCAATATAAGCCCCGCATTTTCCGTATTAAGAATGCTGGCAGACACACTATCTGCTGCGCTGGTAAATAAAAAAGTAACGGGTAAATCCATATTACATGCCTAAAGTAACCTTTAACAATAAAAACAAGGCTTTCTACAACGCCCTGAAGCTAAACGTAGACCAGTATTTTCAAACCAACAATATAAAACCCACCGGCAACTGGGAATTGTACAGTAAAACACTTTTACTTGTTCCATCCGCCATTGGTCTTTACATTCTTTTGCTGACAGTAAGCATGCCGGTGGTTGTATCGCTGCCGCTTTGCGCCTTGCTGGGTTTTGTACTGGCCAGCATTGGTTTTAATGTGATGCACGATGCCTGCCATGGCAGCTATTCCAGTAAAAAATGGCTAAATGAGCTGATGGGACTCAGTTTAAATGCGCTGGGCGGCAATGCCTTTATCTGGAAATTTAAACACAATATAGTACACCATACCTATACCAATGTAGACGGGGTAGATGATGATATTGCCAAAAGCCCGCTGATGCGCCATTGCGCTTCTCAGAAATGGGTACCCGCACATCGCTTTCAGCACATTTATGTAGTACTGGTATACGCCATCTCATCAATGGCTTGGGTATTACTAATGGATTTCAATAAATATTTTCAACAAAAAGTTTTTACTACGCCATTACAAAAAATGAGTGTGCGCGAACATGTTATTTTCTGGGCCAGCAAAGTGATGTATGCTGTTTTCTATGTGGCCATTCCCGTTTCATTTGTTGGATGGGGCCCCTGGGCCATTGGTTTTGTATGTATGCACGTGGCTATGGGCTTAACGCTGGCACTTATTTTTCAGCTGGCGCACGTAGTAGAGCATGTGGAATTTGTTGCCGCAGCCGGTATGGAACACAAACTGGTAGAGAACGAATGGGCCATTCACCAGATAAAAACAACGGCCAACTTTGCGCCAAAAAATAAATTCATCAACTGGTATGTGGGTGGCTTAAACTACCAGGTAGAACACCATTTGTTTCCGCGCATCAGCCATGTACACTATCCTGCCATCAGCAGCATCGTACAAAAGACCTGCGAAGAGTTTAATCTTCCCTACAATACTTTCTCTACGTTCACCGGCTCACTGGCATCGCATTTTAAAATGATGTACCAGCTTGGCAGAAAACCGGGAGAGATGCAGGCCGCGTAATAGAAGAGTATTAAGTGTATCCGGATTTCAGTATTCAGACCACGCGGCTTGCTCCGCCTTTTCCTAATGCTATATACTATTATCTTATTACTATTTAGGTTTGTATTTTGATGCTTCAAATAATTTTCGTGCATCTGTTTGCAAAACCTGTTTGATGCCCAGGCTGCTGTTCTTTTCTGCAAATTTTTGTACTATCTGCCAGCCCACCCACTGGCCAATATTACCAGGCGATGCGTCGGGCATACGATCTGTTTTGGGTGCTTCACCAATAAAATTCTGAATGATGCTGGGCTCGGTGGTATAAATATCATTGTTCTCTATAATGAAGTTCCAGACAAGCCCTTCATTTCTTTTGCACCAGTCTAACTGTACCTGGGTAAAACCCGTCTTTAAACTATCTGCTGCGCCGGGCATAAATTTATCGGTGAGCCACCACTGCTTTCCTTTTTCAATCATTTGTTCTATCAGCGTAAGCCCCTGCAGTTTGCCGGGGTAAATATCTTCCGCAATGTTCTGAAAACAGTTCACCGGTATGTACTGCGCATCAAACCGGCGGCTGATGTATTGCGGAAATTTGTCGATGGCCTCCGGTGTATTGTAAGCACTGAAGTTTTTGCCCAGGTACATTTGCAGGCCAATGGCCAGTGCGTTTTTGGTAAGGGCTATTGAAGGATCGCCAATAAGCCCAACATAAGTAACCACATTGGGCACCTGGTATTGTGGAAAATAATACCGTACATACTGAAATCCTTTCTTCAGCTCTGCTTCCGTGTTGCCAAGACCCGGAAATGTCTTCTGCACCGAATCGTACAGCGGGCGGCTGTTGCTGATATATGTTTTAAGTACTTCCGGCAGCGGGTGCAGCGTATCGGTACTGCCGGCAATCACAATATTTTGAATAAAATCGGTAAAAAAATAAGGATACTTTTTGTCAACCGCATCCAGGCCCTGAACGATATGATTGGTATCGGCACTGAAAAAGTCCTTATCGAACCGGCTGATGGAAAGATTTACTTTTATACCAGACACGTCCGGCGCATGGTTGCCGCCGCAACTGCAAAGAACAACCAGGGCCAGTAAGATTACAATCAATTTATTCATAGCTGTAAAAACGATGCCGGGTGAAGAATGTTGTAAATGTAATTGTAAAATTGATACCCATTACTGATTTAGGAGCTTTGAGATGTTGAGATACATGCTGTGTAAAACACTAAAGAAAATAAGGCATCCATAAATCAGACACCGGGCATCTTCTTTCAAACCCCTTCTTTTTGTAAATTTGATGTATGAAAATAGCACTGGCACAACAGAATTATCATATTGGCAATTTTGAAAAAAACGTCGAAAAGATCATCAGCGCAATCAATGAAGCAAAAAAACAGGGTGCCGACCTGGTGATGTTTACCGAGCTTTGTGTTTGTGGCTACCCGCCCCGCGATTTTGTTGAGTTTAACGACTTCATGAATAAATGCTATGCCGCCATTGATACCATCAAAGCACATGCAGACAGCATTGCCGTAGTGGTGGGCAGCCCGCAAAGAAATTCCAACCCCCAGGGCAAAGACCTGTTCAACGCCGCCTGGTTTTTATACGACAAACAGGTGAAAGCCACGGTACAAAAGACCTGCCTCCCCACTTACGATGTGTTTGATGAATACCGCTATTTTGAACCGGCTTACGACTGGCAGGTGATTGAATTTAAAGGGAAAAAAATTGCACTCAGCATTTGTGAAGACATCTGGAACCTGGGCGATAACCCGCTTTACCGCACCTGCCCCATGGATGAACTCATCAAACAGCAACCGGACCTGATGATCAATATTTCGGCTTCTCCGTTTGACTATGACCACGACGACGATCGCAAAGAAGTGATCCGTGTAAACGTGCTGAAATACGGACTACCCCTGTTTTACTGCAATACCGTGGGTTCACAAACGGAAATTGTTTTTGATGGTGGCAGCCTGGTAATGGATGCTGCAGGCAATATCCTGAAAGAAATGAAATATTTTGAAGAAGACTTTGCCGTGGTGGATGTGCCCGAAAGAACGCTTTCAAAAAAAGAAGAAACAATTGTGAAGCCGGTTACAACCAATACCAGCCAGTTTGATAAAGACATGCGGGTTTCAAAGATCAGCAACCCCGATGCCATCATTGATTACATGACGGCAGAAAAAAACATCCGCGAAATACACGATGCACTGATACTGGGCATCCGCGATTATTTCAGTAAAATGGGTTTTTCCAAAGCCATACTGGGCAGCAGTGGCGGCATAGACAGCGCCGTGGTGCTGGCGCTGGCCTGTGAAGCGCTGGGCCCGCAAAATGTAAGAGCGGTGCTGATGCCTTCGCAATATTCTACCGGCCATTCTGTAAGCGATGCCGAACAGCTCAGCAAAAACCTGGGCAACCCCTATGACATTGTGCCCATCAAAAACATTTATACTGCCTTTATAGACGAGCTGCAGCCCATCTTTAAAAATCTTCCCTTTGGCATTACCGAAGAAAATATACAGAGCCGGAGCAGGGGTAACCTGCTGATGGCCATTGCCAATAAGTTTGGTTATATATTGCTGAATACCTCCAACAAAAGCGAGCTGGCAACGGGTTACGGCACTTTGTACGGAGATATGGCAGGTGGATTAAGCGTATTGGGCGATGTGTACAAGATACAGGTGTACGCACTGGCAAAATTCATCAACAAAAACATGGAAATCATTCCTTCCAATATCATTACCAAAGCACCTTCTGCAGAACTGCGGCCCAACCAGAAAGACAGCGACAGCCTGCCGGAATATGATATACTGGACAAAGTATTGTACCAGTACATTGAACGCAGGCAGGGACCCAATGAGTTGATTGCAATGGGCATTGAGGAAGCACTGGTAAAACGCATCCTGAAACTGGTAAACAGCAATGAATACAAACGCAACCAGTTTTGCCCGATTATCCGCGTAAGCTGCAAAGCCTTTGGCGTGGGAAGAAGAATGCCGATTGTTGGGAAATACCTGTCGTAAGTAAAGCGAAGAAGCTGTTAGCTACAAGCCGCCAGGGAAAAACATCGCCATATACTATTGCTTATTGTAAGGTTTTTTAAGCTTGTAGCTAATGTCTTATAGCTGGGCCAAAAATGAAGCCACCCGCTAAGAATAGCAGGCGGCTGTTGGTTGTTTATGAAATCAAAAGTTGAATTAATGTTTTAGTGTTGCTATCAGGTGACTGCCGGAGCCACTGTCATCGTAAGCGACAATAAGATTGGTATCGTTTAGCGTAAGAATGCTGGCATCGCTGTTGGTAAAACTAAAGGTGCCGCTCAGGATGGTTTCTGTACTCTTAAACACCCATGTAAAAGCCTGTGTTTGCGGATCAGTGCCGTTGCATTTTGCGGCCCCTTCATCCATGGTGCCACTACCATCGGTTTTAAACGTGTAGGTATTGTCCAGCTTGCAGGCAGTTATCAACGAAGTAACATCGCTTTCTGCAACGCCATCTTTGTTGGCATCAAGTCCTACGGTCTGTACCTTCCAGGCTGTTTGCGTCAGTAAAATTGTTTTTGATTTTGGCGCCACCGGTGCCGGGCTATCACTCTTTGAGCAGGAGACTGTAGTGATAAGCAACAAGATAAAAGTCAGTATTTTTAGTAC
>Ga0209069_10000775_pt1 | contig 15402 bp, 2 predicted proteins | sample Str013_2_FD_187202 | JGI IMG/M metagenome (GOLD analysis project Ga0209069, IMG submission 187202) | Freshwater sediment microbial communities in response to fracking from Pennsylvania, USA - Straight Creek_MetaG_SC_2013 (SPAdes) (version 2) | ecosystem: Environmental > Aquatic > Freshwater >...
TAATTGGATATCTTTCTCTAGCAAGGTATAAGCCTGTGGATTATTAATTTTTAAGTCTTTAAGGTACTTGCCCACCATAGAAATTATTTCACCACCAGTAGATCCTGCAGAAATACTTTTTTTAATATCCCTGATTATATAATCAAATTCACCATTAAGTTTTATTTCTGCTATTTTCAAAATGCTTTGGTAATCCATATCTATTATTAGTTCTTTTTAATTGGTTTAATAACATTATTAGTTGTTCCACCTACTTCGACAACTACCTCTATACCCTTACCTTTGTTTGCACTCCCAGGGGCGGAACCTGCTTCTTTTGTTACAAAATTGGCACCAATTTTTACTGTTGCAGTTTCTATGAAGTCAGCATTTTTAATATTTTCTATTGGCACATTATATTTTTCTGCAAAAGCCACTTTATCCAATAATGGATTCTCCAAACTCCAAAATTGTGCTGATGCACCTGTTGCTGATACTCCCTTTGTGCCAAGCCTATATACCGTAGCACCATTCTTAACCTGACTTACTGCATTGAATGCTTCTTTAGATAAACCTTGCTCTGCGACGCTATATGGGGTTGTGACTTTAACTACAGCCTGAGCACCACCAATTGCTGCTCTTTGTGCCTCGCTTAAATTTTTTAAAGTTGTAGAGTTAACAAAACCTTGTTCAGGTAATCCAATCTGCGTACCCCCTCCAAAAGTAATTTGTGCACTATTAAATGCATTTCTTCCATAATTACCTAATGTATTCCTAAACTGCCTGAAACGTGCTGCACGTGATACTGAGCTCTCTTTTTGCAATTCATCAAATACTTTACGATCTCTTGCTAATTCCTCTGATGTTGGAGCTCTTAAAGCTCTACTTAATGCACTTTGCTCTGCCCTCCTTGCCATTTCTTCCTTCTCCTCCCTATCAAGCTCATCATCTTCTTCCAATCCATCTATGTCTTTTTTCCAGACAGGTTTATTCCCTGCATATTGATACGGCGAATACCAGGGATATTTAATTGTAATCGGATCAACACTCAAGAACTTTCCTATTCTCGGGTCATAAACTCTCATCCCATAATCTATCTCATTCCCATCCCCCTTCACATCTCTGTCATTCTCCTTACCATTAAAGCCAAACCTGTACCCTTGAGCCCCTGAATAGTAGCTTCTACTCACCATTCCGAACGGAAAATAGTCGGTAGCATTAATGATGTCTGCCTTAAAGTAATCAAAGGTTGTACCATTTGAAGTTACACCAATTTTCTTATCTGATACAGTAGTGAGTACATTTCCCAGGTGATTGGTCAGTTCATACTGTTTAAACCCTCTCTGAAAGTTCAGTTTTGCCGTATAGGGCGAATGTGTCCAGCTGTAATAGCTTCCTATCGTAAATCCATTTATATTGTTCACTCCCAGCCTGCTGCTGCCATAAATATACTGCTCTGATACAGACAGCCCAAGGCTGCCGAGTGCAGTGCTGCTGTCTCCGCTTGATTTGTAGGTGGCCATTACGTTCCCACTCGCGTCCCGCACGTACCAGGTGTAATAAACATTGGAGCTTCCGAAGTTCACTTCCCTTTGGCTGATTCTGTTTCCGGCTGCATCATAAGTATAGCTGATTTTCTTTAAGCTACTGTTGGTAGTAGTGGCGCTCTTATTTATCTCCAGTATCTTTCCATACACGCTCCATACAATGCTTGTGATGTTCTCCGTACTGTCCTTGATTAAGTTCCCAATTTCATCATAATTATAGTTGCCCGATGCCTGGTTCTTTATCTTCTTCTGGTTATTCACCCATCCCTGCGATCTGTCCTGCACATAATTCAGCTTATTGGTGCCAGTTATATAATTATAGGTAAGGCTGTCCATCGGCGTACTGGTTACATCAAAATACCGGGTGTACTTTTGTATGTTTCCATTTGCATCGTAACCTACCTTTTCATTATAAGAGTTAGTAGCTGCCAGTGTCCACGTATTGGTGCTTTGATTTAATCCTGTATAAGTATTCTGCGAAGTGATCCTGTTCAGTTGATCATAGCGGTAATTATACAAATAAGGCTGGTTAAAATAGCCAATATTCACCGCCATGCTGCTGATATTTCCATTGTACAATGGGCGGTATTCTCCTGTGGGCATGGTACCACTGGTTCCCGGGAATACAATCAGTCCGCTGATGGCGCTGTAGTCCCCCGTAAAATAGTTCAGGTTAAAACCAAATGCATCCCTGGCTATATTCTGCGTTTGTGCGCCGGTTTGCCCGTCCGCTCCCATATCATAGCTGGTATTCAGGCTGGTACTGTTCGCGCCCTTCAGCCATCCCTGGATTGTATAGGCGTAATCCATTCCCTGTACCATCTGCTCCCCAATCACCGTTCTTGCCAGCGGGCCATGTTTGTAATAATCATAGCGCGCATCCTTCTCCCAGGTGGCGCTGTCGTAACTGGTTTCCACCAGGGTCAGCCTGTTCTCCGCATCATAGGTATAGCGGTGATAAAACTGGTCAAGCATACTGGGCTGGTAAGCCACATTGTTCACTTTTCCACTAATCAAATCATACCTGTATACTATCTTCTTAAATCGATTGCCCACATCGCCACTCCTGGATATATTCATGATATTCTGCGATGCCGTTATCGATCCATTGCCATAATCCTGCACCAGGGTATCCACATTGCCATGTATATCATAGGTATAAAAGCTGGCCTGGTTATAGTTCAATGGGTTGCTTCCTGTGGTAAATGATGTGTACGCTACGCGGTTACGAAGGTTGCGTTGGATAATCGGTGAGTTGCTCAGTCCCGCAAATCCGCTGTAAGGCAAATCATATATTGTTTGCGTTATCTGTGCCTTATTGGCTACTGAATTTAATACCCAATTATCAAGCGCCGTTTGTTTGCGGCTGGTATCATCTGCCATTGCTACGGAACCTGCATTCGCTATCTGCCCTACTTCTGTAATACGCCCCAGGTAGTCATATAATGTATAACTATAAAGGCGGTTTGTTTCAGAACCGCTGGCTGCTTTCTGTTTCGCATTTTGAGATATCACCAGTCTTCCCAGTCTGTCGTACCAAAAATTGCTTTGTCCCGCATCAGGTGTTTTTTGTGCCATCACCTGGTTCAGTGTATTGTAGCGGTACCCGGTAAGCAACCCGTGGCTTGGAGTCAGCGACTGATTATTCGTTCTTGATGTTTTTACGGAATCACTCCATGCACTGGCCCAGGCAAACTTGCTTACATCCACACCTGCAGGAGGTACAGTTTTTACCAGGTTACCCGCCTGGTCGTAATAATACAATGTATAATGGTACTCGCTCACGGGCATGTTTACCGTAAAGCTTTCAAACCGGTAAGCGCTCAGGCATTTGGCCAGGTACTTATCACTAAAGTTGTTCAGTAATGAATCCCTGTAGGATTGGTACAACAATGTTCCCTTCGTCACCGCAAATGCCGTTGTATCATCACAAGGGCTGTATTGTTTAAATACCACCGGTGGAAATATGGGCTCTGTCTTGCCACAAAGGGTTAGGCTGCTTCCATTTGAACAAACGGCCAGTTTCAAACCCCTGCTGGTATAGATACTATCTATTTGAGTAAATGTATAACCAGTACTTTGCTGCTGGTTATAGTAATCAGTAAATGCCGAACTGCAAAGTGGTTTAGGACATTCAATAGTTGGTGAATAAACACTGAAATTACCACAGTCATTAAAATCTTCATTATAAATAATATTCCCACTGCCATCATACATTTTTATCCAGTCGAATGCCATGGACATATTATGGTCGGCAGCGCTTCCAATTGACAGCCCGATTATTTTTTGCGGAATATCTGCCGCAGGAAAATTATAGGTGCCCAGCAGCGTGCCGTCAAGGTAATACTTTATTACACTGTCTATCACCTGGAATTTGATGGTCCGCCAGTTAGCAAAGCTTTGCTGAAACTCAGTAAGGTTTCCATAGCCCCTGGTATTTGCACCATTTCCGTAATCAAAGAAAGAAATGGAATTATAGGAAGGGAATTTCTTGTCAAATGCTATAAAATATTTCCTTACAGCAGGGCTAACGGAAAACACAATGCCAATTACCATATTGTGAAATTGCTCTGAACTGAGCATGCTATCTTTCACTCTCAATTCTATGGAGAAACGACCGTTTATACAGGCGGAATCCCTGTGTGTAAAGTCATATCCAATACTTCCATGATTGGTACCCAGGTTCAGCGTATCGGGGTATTGCATAATGCCATTATGAAATATCCGGTTATGTGGCACGCCCGTACTGTTAATCAATGGCCCCAAATCTGCCTTCCAGGTCATGGTATCGCATCCGTTGGCATCATACTTACGGCCATAATTATAATAATTATTGACAAATTCGTTTTGGATACTGGTAAGCCTTCTTTGCGTTGAATCCAAACAAGGAGTGGGAGAAGAACCACAATTATTATAAATTGAATCAATTTGTCCATAGGTATAGGCAGCACCTTTTTTCTGGTTAAAATAATTTGTGAAAGCAGTGGTACAGGAATCTACCGGGCACAGGTATTTTGGATCAGGCCTGGACAATTTAGGAAAAGAATCAAAATTTTCGTAGAACAACAGGCTGTCTGAATTACCATAAAGTTTCATCCAATCCATTTGCAATCCTCTTGCAGTATTCTCAATTACAGAAGCCCCGTTAATTTTTGTTATCTGGCTATTTCCATCACGGGTCACTTCTTTAATCAACACACCATCCACGTAAATTCGGAAGGCCGTAGGTTTTACCACATATTTAAGAGTCCGCCAGGCAGATAGAGTTATCCCCGCCAGTGACGAATCATAATGCCTTACATGGCGGTAATCATAAAATCCTACCCCACCACCAGGGATAAGCCCGAATGTAAAATCTTCATCCCTGTCAGTGGGAATTGAATTTACACTATGGTTGCTCATACCCATTCCAAGTGTGCTATTGGTGGTATCCTTTATCCTTATTTCAATGGCATATTCATTGTTAATGCACCAGGGTCTTTGACTGTAATAATTAAAGGAGCCATAGGAAACACTGCTGTCAGGATATGGAATACTTAATATGCCTCCGGTAAATAATTCGGGGTGGTAGCGCTCACCAAGCTGGAAAAATTTTCCGCTGTTTAATACGCCCTGAATTGTCCAGTTAGTGCTTCCATTTAACCCCCTGTTTACATTTGCATCAGAAAGAGTGGAATAGTAATCAAAGAAATCATTTTGGATCTTTGTCAATGAATCGCAATGGGTAAAGGGTGGTATAAGTATATGGTTGGAATTTCCGCAGGTATCCATAAACGCCAGGTAATCGGCTGTCTTCTTGCCAAAACCAAGATTGGTATTCATAAAGTTTTCAAACAACCTGTTGTAGCTTCTTTGCAGGCTGTCGTTGTCATCATAGGTGGGGGTAACACCCGGGAATTTGTAATTAAATGCCTTTACCAGCGAATCCACCTGGGTACAGGTTACACATACGTTCTTTACACCGCATTGAAATACCGGTGGCAATGAAATGGGGCTGGGTAAATAAGTACAACTGATGGTATTGTTGCACATGCCCCTTAGCGTCGTAAGGTCGCTAAGGTTCATAACTGTTCCCGTGGTGCGCTTCAGGAAAGCGGCAAAATCTGCATCGCCTGAACCATTGGCAAGATACAGGGAGTACTGTGTATTGATTTGCGTACAGGTACAACTATCCGGTTTTGTATATACCAGCCCGTTGGCAAATATTTGCGGCTGGTCGTAAGGAACAGGCGCAGTAATCAAATAGGCATTGCAGGAAGCATTATAGGCTTTTCCTGTACTGTCGTTGTATTGTTTAATTACCTCATCAAAGCTATGGAAGCGATTGGTGCTGGAAGGCTTCACAGTGCTGCTGCCAAATACATGGTTCTGATCGCCACCTGCATTACAAACAGCGAGGAGGCGAGGGAAGACAACTGCTGAATCGGCCGATGTATAATTACAGGAAGCCAGTTGGCTCCACCACTGGCTCACATAGGCCTGGCAGTTGCTGCTTATAAATGCATTCAGGCTGTCTGTCCTGGAATTCTTATCATAATTTATTCCCTGTACAGTCTTTCTTGGGTCTATAAAATCCAGCGAATGCGGGGGAGATGGCGGATCTGTATACCCTGCAGGGTTGGAGGCATTGATAATATCGTTGATAATTTCCTGTTTCTTGGACTGGTACATTTGGCGGAAATAGCGCCATGCAATATCCAGTGTACCGCTGCAGGAAGTATCTATTTGAAATGCATGGGCGTTGTATTTATAATAGGTAAAACAATTGCTGTCACTGGTATCACACTGGGCCATGGCAGTAGCCAGCGACCACATGTTTATATACCTGGTGACGCCTACGCTGTCAATAAAGCTGGCTGCTTTTCTGATGGAATCTTCCAGCCTTGGCTTGAAGGTTGCCGCAGTGCCTGCATCCAGTATATCAAACAATGGATCTTTATTGCTGGCGCCCGGTACAGTAAACTGGCTGAAAGGCGATGTAGTATTGGCGGTAGGGTTCAGGAAAGCGCTGTCCTTTGCCATTTTATAGGTATCGGCGCGGTTGAATTTCTCATCCCACACTGCACTCGCTGCCAGTGATTGCAGTTTCTGCAGTTTCCAGTACTCAGGATGCAATGTTAGCATGGCCTGCGCCCAGGAAGGTTTAAAATTGGCAACAAAATTATCCTTTGTATAGGTACTTACCGGTAATGTTTCCGGGTTACCGTTTTCATCCACTAAATTATTCAGCACAGATTTATACGCATAATCCTTCCCCTTTGGCTGATTAAAAATAGAATACACATCTATCAGGGTGTCGGGCATGGCATACTGTCCGTAAGGAGGCGTTACATCTGCCAGCATTTGATCGAGTATGCTGGTATGTATGCCCGTATTGTTGCACAATTGATCGCAGGTTTCTTTTTGCGCATTGTAGGCTGCCAATGCCTGTGCCTGGTAACCGGCCGTATCGGTAATGGGAATGCCCAGCCTCGTCATATACCGCTGGCGGTAATTGGTCCAGGTACCCAGGCTGTCCTGGCAGGACTGGCAGGTGGGGTAACATTGTATTTGTGACTGAAGCAATTGCTTTTGTTCCGTAATAAACTGATCAAGGGTTTTGCAGGTATTGCGCACCATGAATACACTGTCGCGGTAATATTTGAAACTGCTGTCTGTAATGGTAAGCCTTTTGGTAACCGTATAATTACCCTCTGAAAGTGTGATGGTAGTATCTACTTTAAGCGAATTTGTATCAGAAACAGCAGTAGAACAAGCTAAATTATATCCACTTATGTTCTTCCTCGATATGGTAACAGGTGTTCCACCGAACGATCCATTATTACAATCATCGGATAAGGTAATTTCCAAGTCATATTTGCAGCTATAACAAATGGTACTTGCATCGCATGCAATAATACTTATTGAATCTGGTTTCAGGGAATATACAAAGCGATGTGCGCCTGGTTTGGTTACCAGTAAACTTTTGGATGATTCTATACTTGTCCCCTTAATGATATTGCTGGCGGAGTCGAGTAATTTTTTTGTAATAAAGACCGTTTTATTATAACTCAGCGTATCCAGCAGGGAGAGTGGTTTGCCCGCCAAAGCGGTGGCAATGGTCCTTCCATGCATATCCACATAGCTCACACTGTACTGGCCATTGGCATCGCGCACCATATTCTTAAAATAATGCGAAGCATTTCCCACTTCTGTACCAAACAAAGCATCAAGTTCTTCCTGGTCAGCACCACCATAATAATATTTTGTCTCATGAAGGCTACCTATCTGGTAATCCTTACCCACCCCACCCTGTTTGCTGATGCGGCCGGTATTGTCCTGTGTATACCTGGTTTCCGTAAAAGGAAATTTCTTTGCATCCGGGATATATTTATTGAAACCATTATTCACGTTTTGGTTACTGGGCGAATAATATTTAGAGGCACCAGTGGTGCTATTCATCGAATCCCCGCCATTGTCGCAATAAGTACCGCTGCCTACAAATAAGGTATCGTAATGTGTTTTATCATACTCCGTCCCGTTCATGGGAATATTAAAGTTGGGTGTATATTGTATCAGCCTGCTCAGCGAAGGCGTTGGCAACACCTGTACGGCCGGGCGGCCCTGGTAATCATAAAATGTTTCTGCAATAATGGTGGTATCAGTAGTGTTGTCCTTTGTCACCGTTTGCCTGCTGCGCAAGCTGCCATCATAGTATTGAACCACCGATTTTCTTTTGCCTTCTTCAGCAAAGCTGGTAGTGGCCTGCCAGTTCAGCGAAGGTGCGTGCCCCGGGAAATGATAACTGCCCCATTTATTGGTATTTGTATAATCGGAACTCCAGCGCGATTCATAGCGCTGGTTATTGGGCGTCACCTTGACCGATCTCACCCTGAAAAACACCGTGCCTGTATTATCGTAGAGCAGGGGTATTTTATAATCCTCCCCTGATACACTAACCCTGGTAGCATTATTTAAAAAGACTTTTTTGGGATCAATGGTAGAATCAGTAGTACTTTTATAATAATTGGCTTTGGCGCTATCGTCAACATATGTCCATTCCAGGTCATACTCATCTGCTGTTTTTTCCTTGTTCCAGAAAACTTTTAATTCACCGGAGGCTGCAACGGTAGTAGTATCTGCATAGATGGTGCTATCGGCGGTATTGGTACAGGCAAAGGCATAATCGCGTTGTATCCAAATTTCATTGGTTACCATCAGGGCGCTGATATAACTGTTTAAGTTCCCCTTGGTGGAAACAACATTAAAAATCTTCACTGTAGCCGTGTAGCCCCCGGCAAAAGTATAGATACCCCTGCTGGTATAATATTGCTGGTTCTTATTGTAGGTAATAATTAAACTATCCAACCCGGTAGAATCACTAATCAATCCTCCCGTATAGGTAGAATAACGGGAGTAATATACTTTGAACAGCAGGTGTACTTCAAACGTATCTGGAATGGCCACATTGGAATATTCATTGATCTTAAACGTAATGATGTTCTTTACATTCGATGCCAGGATGCCGTAGCGCGAGTATATTGAATCCTGGATAGAGGTGGAAGAGTCCTTTTTAATTTGTCCCTTACTCCCGTCCAGCGGCTGCGCCGCATAATATTCATCAGTAGCAAACACCGGTGTGGTTACTAATAACTGGATACCCAATAAGAGTAAACAGGCAATCAAGCTACGGTATACTGACTTCATGAAGGTTCTTTTTACTGTTGAGTCTGGTTACTAAAATCAAGGTTGTTGTAAGGCGATACCAATTGCATGGCCCCATTCACGAAAACAAAAAAACGGTCGGTACTGAATACGCTGTCTGTAAACCCTCCCGTTGAATACCCCGAGAAAACCGCGGTAATGCTTACATAGTTTGCCGGTAATCCCAATCCCATCCCGGGGGCGGGTGTTATAAAAAAAGTATTCTTTGTCACCATTACCATTTTATTGATATAGTACGTATTCTTATCATAATAAAGATCATAGGAGAGATAGGGTGCATCATTGGCAAAACTGATACTCATATGTCTTACCGTTGCACTGTCGGAAAAACTTACACTTTGTACATTCATATTCAGGAAAAGTGAATCGGACATATCAATCCTAAACAGGGAGGGATAAAACGAAGCAGCCTGCTGTACCAGCACAAAACTGTCGCGTATGGAAGCGGTAACATGGTAGGTATTGTTTTGTACCTGTACGGTGCTGTCTATATTAACTACATAGTTGTCACCATTGATTTGGTAATCACCCCTGAGTGTATCCCGCTTAGTGCTTACCGAGTCAGCAGTTTCGGAATAATAAATCACGGAAAACCCAAGGTGATTAGCATTTAAATAGTTTCCCTGCATCCTGAAAAACTCCCCCGGGGCAGTAATACTGGTATCTGTTTGGGCAATACTATTAAACGTATGCATAAGCAATGCAATACTGCATATCACCAGTTTTATTAAACGATCCTTTCTCATAAATTATCTTTTACTGTTCATTATAGTTTTAATAAAGCGCTCCTTGTTTCCTTAATGGTTTTGATGCCGCGTTCCGTTTCTTTCTTCACGCGTATCAGCGTACCATCATCATCATACTCATAGAAGGTGGCATAATTATTTTCATCCAGTTCAGCCATCAGGCGTATATTGATGGGATGGTACACAAATGATTTCATATTACTGTTGAACGGATGCATTCGTATGTCATCAAAGTACACAGCGGTGGCGCTGGTTGACATTAATACTACATTCATATTGGTGGCAGCCGATGGAATAGATACAGTATCTTCTATCCGTTGCCAACCCTCAATAATATTTCCTTTGGGTATCATATTCACGGTTACGGAAGTGCCCCCGGTAAAATTCAATTGTATCTTTTCTCCTGTATAATTACCACTGGCGCAAATGGCATCTTCCTTCACCCAGGCACTCACCAGCATTTTCGTTCCCTGCAATGGTGAAATGCGCTTGTTCATGATGTTAGTGGCCTTTGGATTATTGAATTTGATACAATAGGTGGTCACTACGTTATAAGACCCAGCGGAATCTGCAGCCACCATTGTTGGAGGGTACAACTGGCTCTTAGGCAATATTTCTTTTACCTGTTTACCGGAGGACCAGGATATTTGCACACTGGCTCTTTCCTCTCTTTCTTTGTATTCAACTCTTATATCATAAAGCGAACCAGCCTGTAATCGAATCGGAGCTGTATTTTTCCTTTCAATTCCATGTTGGGCGCCGGGATAATTTATAAGTAATACGCCATTTACATAAACTGCAATATCATCATCGGACAATGCATAAAAAGTATAATCATCTGTAAAACGTGGTTGTATTTTACCTTTCCACACAACGTTGAAATAATTACTAGGGCAACCAGGGAACGGAGCCCCGGTACCCCAGTCGAAATTGATAGTAGGATCAATAACAGGCGCATGACAGGCAACATAATTATGATCTGAATAATTCCCCTGTAAACCTGTTCCTTTCCCGTTTACAGTTATGTTTGTAATAATGGTTGTATCAACTCTTGCAGATAAAGTAGCTGCAGCTGTATCCTGTGCATAGCTGCCGATAGTTACCGGGATGGTCGCTGAACCGTTACCCGCAATACGTAAACTGTATTTTCCCGTATGACTGATGGTATCCACCAGTGTACCACCACCAATGCTGAAATCCGCAAAACGCAAAGCCTGGCAGCGTTTACAGGTATCAGTATGGTAATTGTAATCTTCAAATCCATCATAAACCATTTCCCGGTTCTTGGCATTTTGTCCTACTGCTACCGGCAGTGTTTGATTGTACCCATACTGACCGGCATTGAAACGGTTCAGTGGATCATCATTTTCTATTTCATATCCTTTTCGGTTGAAGCGACTCATTTCGCTGTTCCATACCCAGCGCGAAGTATCTGTTACCACCTGTAAAAGGGTTGACCCAAATGACCAGTAAGGAGAGAAATTACTAATCGTACCATCCTTCCGGGTATTGGTTGCAGCAGCAGGATCGGTTTCTTTTCTTTTATTATAGTATGTGTAAGCACGGTTCATCCGCCAGTTGCCCAGTATACCCCAGCGGTAGGGATTGGTCGATGTATCATTGATATTGGGCTTGCATATAAAAGTATCTTTTGGTGCAGTACAGGTATAAATACCGTCAGATGAACCCGGTGCAGAACCATTACTGCAGGCAAAATAGGTTAGGTGCAGGAAAGGTGTTATCAGCCCTTTTAATTTGTCTCTTTTTGTAGTATATCCAGAGTAAAAACACACCCTGTCCGAGTCCTGGTAGATGGCCAGTTCCATGCTCATCCCTATTTTTTGGGTGGTTGCCCTTGCATTCAGCATGTCCTGCACCAGGGCGCTGCAAGGTACTTGGGTATCAAAAGTATAGTCTATTGTCGGATATGGTGTAGGCCCAAAACTGGCAACATTCGAATTACTGGAAAATGCCCCTTCAAAATATTTGCCCAGTATAAAAGGCGGAATGTTTCCGGCAGGCCATGTATTCAGCCTTTTTAATTTGGTGAGGTTGTTGCTTTTACCTGTGCCAGTATTGTTATAATGTGGATTAGTCATGTTATGGCTCCTGCCGTGAAATAAATCATGAACAGCTACATCGGTATGCGAAAACAAGTTGAGACCGGCAGATACCACAATAGCATTGGAAGGAACCTGTGAAAAGTCAAATAACATAAACTCTTTGTTCCGAATCTCCTGCCGCTTCCCCGTGCCGTAATCATAATTCTGAACCACCATATAATCCGTCTTATCGCTCCAGTTATAAGAAGCTTTTGAATCCCTTCCCCATCTTTCCATCCACAATTGTTTGCTGGGGTAAATAATGGTATCATGCAATGGCGCTGGCACCGATGCCATTACCGTTGTGTCCTTTGCATACATGGTACTGTCTACCCTCCAGAAATCCTTAAACTGGGCAGCACTTGCAGCAATGACATTGGTGGTTGTATCAAAAACAAAACGGGTAGCTCCATTTACAAGTTTCAACGGGCTTTGCAGTGAGGTAATGGCACCCACCGGAGTGGAAGGCATATTGCGTTTACCGGATCTTATAATCTTTATTGAAGCCGCTACTGCGTTATAGGGTATTCCATCCCTGTCGATAAAATAAATACCCTGGTGTCCTTCCTTTCCCTTGGATGCATCAATGGCCCAAATCTTTTTGGGTGCGGAAGCAATATTCAGAAAAATATAATACAAGGGCGAGCATACATCGGTGGTAATGTTCAGACGGCCATCATTGGCCGTTACCATCAATTCATCACCGCTCTCAAAATACCTCGTCACCGGGAAATCTGTTCCATCAGGATATACCAGTTTGCCCGATTTAAAACTCAAACCCGAAAAAACAGCCCCGATATTTTTATACGCAGGCCCCATACCGGTATAGGCCCAGTGTGCCGGGTAATTAAAATTATAAACAGGATCATTGAATTCATTATTGGTTCTCGATAGCAATACATCCCCTGTCTCTCCATCATAAATCATGTTTTTTGTACTTACTACACTTCCCTTTTCAATATGCACCACACTGTCAAGAATACCATAGCGCTGCACTACTTTCATCACTGCAATTGACCGGTACCGGTCGGTTTCAGAACTGGGCAATGGTATAACTGAGCCCAGTACGATTGGAGGAACCGGATGTACAAAATCTATATTTGCTTCCACGCTTCCACTGAAAGTAAAAGAGGTTTGTTCCCGCACATCCACCATTATTTCTATATCCTTTCCTATCTGGGCATTTTGCGTAATCACCCCGTTGGCAGAATCGGCCACATCCACTTTATTGGAAAGGTGTTTATTGAGCGTCTGGTCCTTATCCAGTTTGTAATAATTTTCAGTATAACTAATGGGGGTTTTAAGATCAATCTGCGCATAACTGGCCTGTGATTTTAGTTTACCATTCATATCGTTCAGCTCAATCCTGAATCCCTGTGATAATGTCACAAAATGCTTTGCATTAAACTTAAAATAATTGAGAATTGCAGGGTTAAATGTTTTTTTGGTTTCGTTATCCAATGGTGAAAATTCCGTTATAACAGGGAAATCATTACTGGTATAAAAATTGGTTTCATCCAAACCGTTCGCCGATTTTTTATCCTTGTGAATGGTTTGTACCCGTACCCGACTATAACCTACACTGGGTGCCGGAAAATAAGATTCCGCCATGGGTTCTTCTGTATACATGAAATTGGTGGGCCCCGCTACATTTATTTTCTCCACGTATTCAATTGGCAAATGGAATGGGTTCTCATCATTTCCAATGCCAGGTTCGTATGTTGCCACACCGCTGCTGATGCGGGTGCTTACACCATTAATATCCTTTGTAGTGCTGTAATCATATTCCTGGCCGTACACTGATTCCTTTTGTCCTGTCATGCTGTTCCAATTGTCATAAATCTGGATGCGTTTCACCCTTAACCCGCCACCAAATTTTTTATAGCCTGGATTATCAAGGCGAACAAAGGATGAAGAAAGGGTGACACTTCTCCCCCAATTCCTTTTCCGCGCATTTTTTTCAAAGCCGCGCACTGCATCCATTACATTTGATCCGGCAGTAGCAATCATTTTTACGGCCGATTTGAAGTCAAGATTAGCTCCCGGTTCTGAATAAGGATATGCTTTTGAAGGAAGGTTAAGCCGCAGGAATTGTATGGCTGCCGTTGCGAAAGGACTATTACCCTTTACATTCGCTACCTGTACCCATACCACTTTCCCCGATGAATTTGCAGTTACTCCATAGTCCAGTATATCTGCATAGCACGGCACAATTTCCGAGCCTTTTCCCCAATTGTCGTCGGGCATCCTCACCATCAGTTTAAAAAATAATTTACTTACACCATCAAGATATTTTCTCGTTATATCAGCTTTGGTACTAACAGCATCCGTAACATTTACAAATACATAGAGGTAATCGCTATCTGCTTTTCTATCGGGAAATAAATTGGCAACCGGTGTCGCCGTGTTGGTAGCGCCAAAACCTGCTAATGTAAAAAACTGCATGGCCCTCCTGTTTTGCACATAGGCATAATCATCTGCTTCATAAGTAACCGCCATTTGCCCGCCAGACGGCAATTTGATACCAGTCAGGTTCCATGCCGAAGCATTGGTTGCTGCCTTTACACTGTCGCCCTGGAGCGCATAAGAATAATCTGCATTGTTTAGCTGTGCAGGATTGTCTGCAGCGCTTTTATAATTTCCCCAGCGGTCAAAAGATGAATTGCTGAATGAGGGATTCAGGTTACTGTAGGTAAACTGGTAAGGATTTAGTTTGCCCTTATTATTATTGTTGTAAGTAAACCATACTTTTTTAAGGGTGAGCTTGCCCGTATTTTGCCCGCTTACAACTTTTGAACTGGGTGAGCCGGTGCAAAGTGAATAATCATATTCAAAGAATACCGACTTGATTGGCTTGGCATTGGTTCCATTTTTAAGGTAATCTGCTTTAGAAAAAAGATCTATTTGTTGTATACGGTATTGTTTCTTTGTACTGTCTATTCCTCCATCCTCATTTTTTACTCCAAATGCATCCAGCCTGGTATTTACTACATCCAGTTTGAAAGTGGCAATCATAGTTTTTGATTCAATAGAATTTAAATACCATATTTCTTTTTCACCATGGGTATAACTACCCCGTTCATCCCGGTTATCGGTTTTTAAACCTTCATTGTACGCTGCCTTTGCAGAATCAAATGGAGCACGCCATCCGTAACGGCTGCCTGCAGCAACTCCATACACACGACTGTAATTGAATTTTATGGCTTCTCCCGGATCATCCTCTGTAATTCCATCTCCCGTAACATCCACATAATCGGGCGATAAAATACCCGTCAGCAGAAAAGCATGCGCATAAGCAGGTAATTTTTCCTTATTATAATAACC
>Ga0209069_10000776_pt1 | contig 15400 bp, 12 predicted proteins | sample Str013_2_FD_187202 | JGI IMG/M metagenome (GOLD analysis project Ga0209069, IMG submission 187202) | Freshwater sediment microbial communities in response to fracking from Pennsylvania, USA - Straight Creek_MetaG_SC_2013 (SPAdes) (version 2) | ecosystem: Environmental > Aquatic > Freshwater >...
GTCGGCGCCGGTGAGCCGCCATGTTCACCATGTCGGCAGCGTCCCGCTGATCAGGTTGAACCGCGCTCCCTACCGATCGCCGGCGTGGAGGGTGAAGCGCGTCATCGACATCGTCGTCGCCGGCGCCGGACTGCTCGTGCTCAGCCCGCTGCTGGCCTTGCTGGCGTTGGCAGTGCGGCTCGAAGGGGGACCAGGGGTCATCTTCCGCCAGGAGCGCGTCGGCGTCGACCAGCGACGGTTCACGATCTACAAGTTCCGCACGCTGCGGCCGGCGGGGACGAACGAAGCCTCGACGACGTGGAACATCCGCCACGACCATCGGTTGCGCCCGATCGGGCGGCTGCTGCGCATCAGCTCGCTCGATGAGCTCCCGCAGTTGTGGAACGTGGTCAAAGGGGACATGAGCCTCGTTGGACCGCGACCGGAGCGTCCCCACTTCGTCGGGCAGTTCTCGCAGGAGTACCCGCGCTACCCGGCGCGCCATCGCGTTCCCTGCGGTCTCACCGGCTGGGCACAGGTCCAAGGCCTGCGAGGCGACACGTCGATCGAAGAGCGCGCCCGATTCGACAATCACTACATAGAGTCATGGTCGTTGTGGAACGACGTGAAGATCATCTTGAGGACAGTCACCGCCGTGATCGTGAAGCGAGGCGGGTGAGTTGAGCGCGCAGGGGTTGGAGCCGCAGGTCTTGGATCACTTGCGGGTGCTGAACCGCTATCGGTTGCCGATCGCCGCCATCGCCGCGCTCATCGCGCTGGCGGTCTACGGCATGCAGGCTCGCACGCCGGCGACCTACCAGGCGAGCACCGTCGTGCGCTTCATCGTGCCCGAGGTGGCGACGTCGGGTGGCTCGGCGCGCGACAGCGCCCAGTTGCTGGCGGTCACCTACGTCGAGACGTCGTCGGCACCGGCGTTCGCCGATCGGGTCGAGCAGTCCGTCAAGGGCGAGCTCACGCTGTCGGAGATCCAAGCTCGGCTCCACGTCGCCGAGAAGGCCGTCCCTGGCTTCCTCGCCGTCACTGCAACGGGACCGACCGCCAAGCAGGCAGCGTCACTCGCCGATGCCGGCGCGGCGGCGCTGGCGGCGACGATCGGCGAGGACCAGCAGCGCGGCGTCGACAAGGCGCTCGACCCGTTACGGGCGGAGGTCGCGCAGCTCGACGCGCAGCTCGCCAAGACCGATCTCAGCGAAGCCACCCGCCGCTCGCTCGAAGACCAGCGCGGCGCCGCGCAACGGACGATCGCCGATCGGCAGGAGAGCCTGCGCGCCAGCGTCCTCGGTCCTGACCCGGCGCCCGTTCCGTCGGCGCCGGTCGCGCCGCATCCGACGCGCACCGCCACCGTCGCGTTCATCATCGGCATCGTCTTGGCCAGCGAAGGCTTCGTGCTCGTGCGCTACCTGCGGGGCTCGCTGTCGCTCGGCGATCCGGCTGGCGACCTCGAACGGATCGTCGGTGTGCCCTCGCTCGAGCTCGGCACCATCGATCGCCGCCGGCCGGCGGGTGCGATCCTGCCATTCGTGCTCCAGCACCTGTCCGGCCGCCCGGTGATCTCGGTCGTCCAGCGCAACGGCGCGCCCACTGCGTTGCCGGCGACCGAGATCGCTGACGCACTGGCGCGCATCGGAACGCGTGTCCTGCTCGTCGACGCCGATGTCCGCTCTCCTGTCCTTCACGACGAGATCGGTCTTCCCCTCAGCCCCGGCCTCGTCGAGGTGACGACGGGCGCGCACCGGTTGAACAAGTCCGTGCACCTCTCACCGACCGGGAGCGGCGCGGTCGTGTTGAGCGCCGGCGCCATCGCCGACCGCAGCCCGGTGAGCGTGCTCGGCAACGGTGGCGTGACGTCGCTCGTGCGCGGCGCTGGCGCAGACACTGCCGTCATCTTGACCAGTTCGGCGGCACCGCTGGAGGACGCGTTGCTCGTCGTCCACCAGTTCCCCGACGCCGTCGTCGTCGCCGTCGACATCGATCGGGCGCGGCGCGCCGAGATCGTCGAGACGGTGCGCACCGTCCGCTCGATTGGTGGCAACGTCGTCGGCACGCTGTGCGTCCACACCAAACCGCGCCGCCGCCGGCATCTGCGCCGATCACTACGGTGAGCTGACGTGCGCGTCGCCCTCGTCCACGAGCGGATCACCGAGGTGGGCGGGTCGGAACGAGTAGTCGGTGAGCTCGCCACGCTGTGGCCCGACGCGCCAGTTCACGTCCCCATCGCCGACCGTGCGGTGCAGGTCCAGGTGCCCGGGCTCGACGATGCCAGCCGGATCAAGACGAGCTGGCTGCAGCGCCTCTATCGCGGCGGACCGAGCTACAGCTACCTGCTCCCGCTGCTGCCGGCGGCGATGGCGACGACGCACATCGACGCCGATGTCGTTGTCATCAGCCACCACGCCTTCGCCAACCGCGTTCGCGTCAACGACGGCGCGCTGACGATCAGCTACACGCACACACCGGGACGGTGGATGTGGGACGCCGGCATGCGTCGCGGTGAGATGGGTGGGCGTGCCGGTTCGCTCGCGCTCGGCGCATTCGCAGCGACGCAACGCCGCGCCGATCGGCGAGCCGCCGCCCGGATGCACACCGTCGTCGTCAACTCGACGGCCGTCGCCGAGCGCGTCGAGGCATGGTGGGGTCGCGATGCGCTCGTCGTCCACCCGCCGGTGGACACGACGTTCCACACTCTCGATACGACCATCGAGCGCGAGCCGTTCTTCCTTCTGGCCGGCCGGCTCGTGCCGTACAAGCGACCGGAGCTGGCGGCGGCGGCTGCTGCTCGAGCCGGCGTGTCGCTGGTCGTCGCCGGAGACGGGCGGGCGCGCCCCGCCGTCGAAGCGGCCGGAGGCACGACGACGCGGATGCTCGGCGCGGTGACCGACGACGCGCTGCGCGACCTCTACCGCCGCTGCCAAGCGCTGATCTTCCCCGGTATCGAGGACTTCGGCATCGTGCCCGTCGAAGCGATGGCCTGTGGCTGCCCAGTGATCGCCCTCGATGCCGGTGGGGCGCGTGACACCGTGATCAGTGGCGTCAGTGGCGTGCGTGTCAGGCAAGGCAACGACGACGAGGTGGTCGACGCCCTCGCCGAAGTGATGCGGGCGTGGGACGATCGCGCCTTCGATGCACCGCGGATCCGCAAGCACGCCGAGTCGTTCTCGGCCGAGGTGTTCCGGACGCGCATGTCGGACGTTGTCGCCGACGCGCTGGCTCATCGATGACGGCCAGCGCGGCGCGATCGTCGGCTACTGCTTGAGCGCGGCGGCGAAGGCGTCCCACGCGAGCTTCGGTGTGTCATCGAAGCGGCGCAGGCCAAAGTTCACTTCGGCGTCGCTCGGATCGGGTGCCGAGTCGCGCTCGTTGAACACGAAGACGCGCCCGATCCAAGGCAGCTGCCGCGCTGCGTGGATGGCGTCGACGACGATCTCGGCTTGGCGTTCTTCGTCGACGGCGCGCCGCGACGTGCCCGTCGGCGCGCCGATCTCGGTGATCCAGATCGGGCGATCGTTCATACCGACGCGCGTCAACTGGGCGCGCAGCAGCGGCAGCCGCTGGAAGCTGTTCCACGACGATGTCGTCTCGTCGCTGGGCAAGGCCGGGTAGCTGTAGGGATGGGCGCCGACGGCGTCGAACGAGTCGCCGGCACCGGCATCGAGCATCGTCCGCAAGAAGCGCTCGGGCGCGATCTCGGAGCGGTCGCGGGCGTTGACGGCGGGGCTGAGCCCGCCGGTGATCACGGTGCTGGACGGACTCGCGTGACGAATCGCCAGCGACGCGTCGACGAGCAGCGCGCTGTAGGCGCGGGCATCGGGGCGGGGCGCCCAGAAGCGCGCCAGGTTCGGCTCGTTCCACACCTCCCAAGCGTTGACGCCGCCCACGCTCAGGTAGTGCGTCGCCGCCGCGCCGGCGAAGCGAGCGAAGTCGGCGGTATCGAGCGGCGGGTGCTTGTCAGTCGTGCCGTCGGCGCGGGCCCACGCCGGCGTGTAGGCGATGAGGCCGAGGATGTTGAGGTGCTTGGCCGTCGCCGCGGCGACGACGCGATCGGTCGCCGTCCAGTCGTAGGCGCCGCGCTGCGCCTCGATGTGCGACCAATCGACATCGACGCGGATCCATCGGGCACCCGATCGGTAGACGCTGGCGAGGTCGCGTCCGAGCGCGGTGTCGGACGACTCGAGCGCGTCATGACCGAGCGAGATGCCGACGGCGTCGTCGCCCGCGGTGACCGGCTCGATGGACGTCGCAGTCGTCGCAGTCGTCGCACTCGTTGCCGTCGCGGCCGGCGTCGCCGTGACGATGATCGCGGTGCCGGCGTCGTTCGTCGCGGGCGTGAGCGCGACGGTCGTCGCTGTCGACGTCGTGACCACGTGCTCACTGGTAGCGGGCGACGACAGCGCGCTCGGTACCGACGTCTCGATCGCACGGCCAGACGTCCGATCACGGAGCACCGGTACCAGCACCGCACCGGCCACCACGGTGCCGGCGACCAGTGCCGCGATGCCGACCGTGAGCTTCGCGCCGCGGCCGCTCATCTCGTGCACGCTACCGCCACCGAACGTCCACGGCAGTGGCGCCGGCCTTCGTCTTCGTTGGGTCTTGCCGACTTGAGTGTCGTCGAGACCTCGATCGCGGTCAGAATCTCTGGTGCTGGAGGTGATCGGTGACAAAGCCGCTCGTCGAGACGGTCAGCTCCGTCGCGCAACTAGAGCATCTGAGCGAGGAGTGGGAGCAGCTTGCCTCCGAGTTGTCAGCGGGTCCGTTCTCGATGCCGGCCGTCGCCGTGCCGTGGTGGAAGCACCTCGGGCGTGGCCATCTCCTGGTCGTCGTCGTTCGTGACGGCTCGGGTCGTCTCGTCGGCTTGGCGCCACTGCACGAGCGGCGCATCGGCGGTCTCGAGATCGTGCGCTGGCTCGGTCACGGGATGGGGACCGTCGGCCAGCTGCTCGTCCGGCCCGGTTCGTCGGAGGTCGCCGAGCAGGTGTGGGCGCATCTCGCCACCTCTCGCCGCCGCGTCCTGCAGCTCGTCGAGTACCGCTACGGCGGCGCCGGGCTCGACGCGCTCCGCCGTTCGACGGCGTGGACGTCGCACATCGAGCTGCGCGACGCCTGCCCGTACATCGATCTCACCGGGAGGGCCACGGCGACCGATCTGCTCGCCGAACCGGGACGGCGCAAGCTGCGTCAGAACATGGCGCGCGTCGATCGCCAGCTGGCGGAGCTGGCCGAGCCGCTGACGATCGAGGTGCACACGACGCCCGCTGCCATCGAAGCTGTCATCGCCGATGTCACCGCCATCCACGATGCCGCCGAGGCCGCTCATCCGCGGTTGCACTTCTTGAGCGAGCCATACCGCGACTTCACGCTCGATGTGCTGCGCGGCGCCAGCCGGCGCGGGCAGTTGGTTGCGGTCGTGCTCCGCCTCGGCGATCGGCCGGTGGCGTTCCACGTCGCCATCGTCACCGGCCGGGTGGCATCGGCGTGGCTGGCGCGCTACGACCCCGTCGCGGCTGATGTCGCGCCGGGCCACGTGATGTTGCGCGCCGTGGTCGACTGGGCGGCGGGGCTCGGGCTCGACGGTGTCGATCTTCAACTCGGTGACGATCCCTACAAGTTGCGTTGGTCGTCGGGGACCTACGACACCCTCGGCGTCACTGCCGCACAGCCGTCTGTGCTGCCGATGGCGCGCAGCGCACTGGCGACGGTGGACGTGCTGCGTCGCGTCCGAGCTCGCGCTCGAAACCGCTAGCGGGGAGTCGCCGGCTCCGGCTCCGGCTCCGGCTCAGGCTCAGCGCTTCGGCTTGATGGCGACGAGCGCCTCTTTCGAATGGCGCCAGCCGTCGACGATCACGGCCTTGGCGCGGTCGAGCGTTCCCGACAGTCCAGGTGGGCGAGGGCTCAACCGGAGCTGGCGCACGTGCGAGTTGAAGGCGTAGACCTTCGCCGTTCGATCGAGAACGGGATCGTGGAACACAAGCGAAAATGAGATCGCCAGGCTGTCGTCGTTCTCGACGAGGTGCACCGCCGGCGGTGGCACGTAGAGGCCGTCGCCCGGTCGCAGGACGTGCCTCGTCGGGTCCGCCGGCGCGAAGCCTGTGCTCCCGTACTCGTGGGCGTACATCCCCTCGAACGTGCGGTGCTCGATCGTCTTGTCGGGGAAGCCTCCAGTCGTGAAGCGCTTCGTGCCGCGGATCTGGAAGAAGAGGTTGTGCTCGTGATCGACGTGCGCCGGCGTGACGGCGCCGGTAGCACCGATGAACACGTAGCCCTCGGGCCGGTAGGCGTCAGTCGACGCCAGGCCGGCCGTGGCGCAGAACTCGCCGAACACGCCATCGACCAGCCGGCGGTAGGCGGGCACGACCTCGATGTGGCGCATCGCCATCCAGCGGCGGTCGGCCTCGGCGTCGCGCACGAGGGCGCTTGCGCAACGTCCGCCGCCGTTCGCGACGTCGAGACGTTCGGTGACCCGTTGGTCGACGACGGTCGGTGCTTTGGCATCAGTCACTTCGATCTGCGACGGATCGAGCAGATCGGCAAGTTGGGCGAGCGCTTCGAGCTGGAGCAGCGGCTCGTCGACGAGGTGATGCGCGAACGTGACCGGTGTGCGCCCGCCGTGGTCGCGCCACTGGTCGGCCGTGAGGTCGAAGCTCTGGCTGATGTTCGACATCATGTCCTCCGTCGTGTGATGACTGATCGTTTGGTGCTCGACGCCCTTCGATCAACCGCGTCGAGCGTAGCGAGGCAGTGACGATCGAAGGTCAAGACGATGGTCCGCCGTCGAGCACCGTGTCGGCTTGATGGCCGTGCCAGTCGTGCGGGGCGCGGGCGAGGTGACGAGCGAGCGTGACACGGTCCATGGTGCGCGTCGCCGTCAGGCGGGGGAGCTTGAACAGGTCGTCGCCCGGTCGGGCGCGACCGTTCAGGAACGTGAAGGCGGCGCGGTAGCCGCAGGCACGGGCGACGTCGCGGACGCTGCCGTCGTGATGACCAAAGGGATAGGCGAGCAGCTCGGCGTTGCTGCCAAAGTCGTCGGTCAGGACGCGGCGGCAGTGGGCGAGGTCTTCGGCGAGGTCGGCTGCCGTCGAGCGCGGCAGCGACTGGTGCCGCGACGAATGCGCTTCGAGGCCGACGCCCGCGCCGCGGGCCTCGTCCAGTTCGCTCGCCGTCATCGTCCGCTGCGCGCCGGGCCACCAGCTCGGGCTGATGCCGATGCCGTCGGCGACGATGAAGATCGTTGCCGGTGCCGCCGCCTCAGTCAGGATGTCGAGCGCGACGTGGTGCACACCGACGAGGGCATCGTCGAACGTCAGCGCGGCGAGGTCATCGACTGCCTCACCTCGTCCCAGGCGGGCGACGATCTCGCCGAGGGGAACGATCCGCAGTCCCAACCGGCGCAGCATGGCGATGTGGTCGCGCAGCTGCCGCCCGGACACGGTGTAGTGCTCGTCTGGGCGCGCGTCCTTGGTGACGTCGTGGTAGGCGAGGATCGCGGCGCCGCCAGCGGCACGGCGATGACGGGCGAGCTGCCATGCCGCTCGGGCGTTGACGGCGACGGCGGCGCGGTTCATGGTGCGCCACCCAGCCGCGCTGCGACCGATGGTCGGGCGATGCTCGTCAGCAGCTCGATCAAGCGCTCGGCCGATGCGTGCACGTCGTAGCGCGCGAGCTGGCGGGCCCGGCCCGCCGCGCCCATCGAGCTGCGTGCCGCCGGATCGCCGAGCAGACGTTCGATGGCGACGAGCACCGCGGTGCCGTCGTCGGGTGCGACGAGCAATCCGGTGTTGCCGTCGACGACCATCTCGCCGATCGCGCCGGTGTCGACGGCGATCACCGGAAGACCGGCAGCCATCGCTTCCAGCACCGCGTTCGGCGCCGAGTCGATCGTCGATGGAAAGACGAACATCGCTGCCGACCGCAAGATGTCCCACAACCGCTCGTCGCCCGGTCCGATGTCGTCGATCACCGTCAGGTTGCGGCCTGGCGCGACAGGCTCGGTCGTGACGAGCACCAACTCGCAACGATCGCTGAGATGCGCTTGGTGGACATCGCGCAACAGCTCGCCGCCTTTGCGACGAAGCTGTCGGCCGACGAAGACGATGCGTGGCATCGTCGTGTTCGTTGTGCCCGGCGCCGCCGCCGGTGCGAACGTCGGCGACGAGATGCCGAACGGGAAGACCGCAAGCTTGTCATCGGCGATGCCGTAGTCGTCGCGCAGCGAGGTCGCCACCCACTCGCTGTTGGCGACGACGCGGCGCGCCGCGCCGTAGACGCGACGTTCGAACGGTTTCGTCGCCGCCACGGTCAATGGTGTCCATCGAGTCGGCTGGCGGTACGGCAAGCGGTAGGCGTTTAGGGCGTTGGTGCTGTCGAGCGTGACGATCGTCGGGATGTCGCGCACGTGACGGACGGACAGGAGCGCGGCGTTGTGGGTGTAGATGTGCATCACGTCGACACCAGCCAATCGGGATCGCAGGCGCATCCGCACCGAGGCGCTCAACGACAGCTGGGCGCGCAGCGGTTGGAGGTCGGCGTCGAGCCCGGCGAGCCCCGGGACGGGAGCGCGCAGCAACTTGCGGATCAGGCCGGCCGGTGGTGCGTCGAAGAACTCGGTGTCGATCTCTGGCCGCTGCGCCAGTGCTTTCGCCAAGTAGTGGTGGACGGTGGCGTGACCACCGATGTTCTCGTTGACGAAGAGGATCTTCATCGCGACGCGACCTCGGCGGCCTCGGCGAGGAACGCCAGCATCTGGTCCGTCGTCCGGTTGAGTGAGTAGTGATCGGCGATGGCAGCACGTCCCGCGTCCGCGCAACGTTGGCGGAGATCGTCATCGCCGAGCAACGTCTCGACGGCGAGGGCCAGGGCCGCGGCGTCGTTCGGCGGCACGAGCAGCCCAGCATCGCCGAGGACCTCTGGCGAGCCACCGTGATCGGTGGCCACGACCGGCAGCCCGAGGCTCATCGCTTCTAGGACGGACAATGGTGCTGCTTCGGGGTCGGTGCTGGCGTTGACGGCGAGCGTCCATCGTCGCATCTCCGCCAGCGGGTCGGCGCAATGACCGAGGAATCGGACGCGCCCGGCGAGATCGGCCGCCTCGGCCCGCCGGCGCAACCGAGCAACGTGTTCGGCATCCTTGGGGAAGTGGCCGCCCATCACCTCGACGACGGCGCCGTCGATGTGCGCGATGGCATCGAGTAACACGCTGTGCCCCTTCCACGGCACGAGCATGGCGTTGATGCCGACGATCGGCGGCAACGATGCCGTTGCGCCGGCCGGCTCGACGGGCCAGCGCGCCCCGTTGCGGGCGACGACGGTGGTGATGCCGAGACGCCGGGGGAGCGCGGCGGCGGCGTCGGAGACGGCGATAGCGAGATCGACGGCGCCGGCCGCGCCGCGGGCAACGGCGAGCAAGTCGCGCCGGACGACGACATCATGCACGAGCCAGCACACCGGCGCGTCCAGACGCGCCAGGCGCACCGCCGGAAGCGCCAGCAGGCCATTGACGAGAACGACATCGGCAGTGCGCGCCTGACGGCGGATGGCGGGCGCAGCGCGCCCCCAGCGCGCCGCCATCGTCAGCGCGGCGAGCGGGCGCGGTCCTTCGCCCAGCTTCAGGTCGGGGAGCGTTGCGACGCGGAGTCCATCGGCGGTGAGCGTGTCGAACAGCGTGCCCGCCGGCGCCAGGCACGACACTGTCCAACCGCGGGTGCCGGCAGCGGCGAGGTAGTGCTGGAGGACGCGCTCGGCGCCGGAGAACAAACCCGTCGGCGAGATCGCCAGCAGGTGACGAGTCGTGGTCATCGGCGTCTCACGGCGGCGGTGATGTCGGCGATGTCGATGGTGACGTCGACGATGGCGGCGCGCTCGGGCGTGCTCGCAACGCGTCGAGCATGTTGCCCGGTCCGGCGGCGTGGACGAGTTGGATCGTGGCGATCGTGAGGATCGTCGATGCCGCCGCGGCGACAGGCCACGGAAGGATCGCTCGCAACGCCAGTCCGCTGCCGGCGCCGGCGGCGAGCGCAACTGGCAGCCGCGCCAACCGTCCGATCGCCAACGGACGAATGCCGGGCAGGCGCCAGACCACGAACCACAACAGCGTGGCGACGACGATCTCGGTGACCAACGTGTCGGCGGCCGCGGCTCGGTAGGAGAAGTGGGGGATGAGCAACAGGTTGAGGACGACGTTGAGCACGAGGCCGACGGCGGTGATCAACGGGTAGCGCCGATGCCGGCCCGTCGCCAGCAAGATCGAGAACGCGAACGTGCCGAAGTAGCCGATGCACTCGGCGAGGACGAGGACCTTCGTTGCCGATGCGGCGGCGACGTACTTGCGGTACAGCAACGCCATCAGTTGATGGGCGAAGACGGCGATCTCGGCGAGAACGATCGTCGCCGCGACGGCGAGCACGCTGACGCCGCGACGAACGCCGTCGCGGAACCGGTCAAGGTCGTCGGGCCAGCTCCTTACGAGCAACGTCAAGATCGGCACCGATAGCGCCGTCGAGACGAAGTGGGCGAGGTCGACGAACTTGTAAGCGATGCCGTAGGCGGCGACGGACTCGAACGTGTCGAGCTTGGAGAGCATCACCGAATCGAGCCGGTAGTAGACAGTTGCCAGTGCCGTGCCGACCGAGATCGGCACCGCTTCGCGCACGAGCGACCACCAGATCGTCGTGTCGATGACGTAGCGGAACGGGATCAGGCGCGCTGCGCGCGGGCGCTTGAACGAAAGGATGACGATCTCGCACAGCACTGCCGGCGCCGCGAACCACGCCAACGTGCCGCCGTGGACGATCAGCGCGATCGTCAGCGCCAGCTGCGCCATCTGACCGAAGACCTCGCCGACGGCGACTTGCGGCATCCGCAAGGTCGCTTGGAAGGCAACGTTGTAGGCGTGCGACGGCGTTGCCAGGAGCACGACGAGGCCAGCGACGACCATCGTCCGGAACACCGACGGCGGGTAGTTGGCGAGCGCGATGAACCCCAACGCGACGCCGTAGCCGATCACGCCGAGCGTCGTGCGCAGCAGAACGTAGGTGCCGGCGAACGTCGCCCGATCGCGGCTCTCGTCGAGCACGCCGGCGATGGCGAGCCGCCCGATGCCGAGCTCGGTGACGATGTTCAACATCCCGAGCACGCTGAACACGAGCGAGAACTCGCCGAACTGGGTGCGCGACAACTTGTTGCTGATCAGCACCGTGCCGATCCAACCCATCGCCGCGACGGCGAGGCGGGCAGCGAGGAGCGCACCGGTGTTGCTCAGCAAGCGGTCGCCGACTGGCTGATCGCTCACCGTCGCAGGTGGCTCGACCGATGGCGGCGGCGATGACCCCGATGATGATGACGTCACGCGGCGACACCGAGCGATTGGTAGACGGTGCGAGTCGTCGCTGCCGTTGCTTCCCACGTCAGGGCGCGGGCGCGGGCCAGGCCGCGTTCGGACACATCGTCTCGCCGCGCCTCGTCTCGCCACAACTCGGCGATCGCGGTGCGCAACGCCGCGGCGTCGCCGTGGCGGACGAGCAACGCGCCGTCCGATGCGACATCGGGCAGCGCGCCCACCGAGGTGGCGACGACTGCGGCACCACACGCCATCGCCTCGATCGGTGGGAGCCCGAACCCCTCGTAGGACGAGATGTAGGCGACGACGGTGGCGGCGCCGTACAGCGCGTTGAGATCGGCGTGCTCGACGTAGCCGAGGTGCAGCGCGCTCGCCGGTACACGCTGGCCGCCGCTACCGGCGCCGCCGGCAAGGACGAGCGGAACGTCGGCCTCGACACACGCTTGCGCCAATGCACCGACGTCCTTGCGCGGCTCGATCGTGCCGACCTGGAGCACGAAGCGATCGGGGAGCCGGTAGCGAGCGCGCACCTCGGCAATCGCCGCCGCCGTCGCGGGCCCGAAGCTGGGGGCGGGCGCCAGATGAGTTACGACGGCCTCGCGTCCGAACAACGCCTGGACGCGCGACGCGGTGAACGCCGACACGGCGACGATGCGATCGGCGCGTCGCAGTGAGCGTCGTACGAGCCACCGTTCCCCCGCCGCTCGCCGGTTGCTGAACGCCCACGGAACGTCGAACACTGACAGGTCATGGACGGTGACGACTGTCGGCGCCGAGCAACGCAACGGAAGGTCGATGTCGAGGCCGTGGACGAGATCGCTGGGCCCGAGCGATCGAAAGCCTTCGAAGGCGCGACGCGCCCCGCTGGCGATCGGACGTGTCCGCGCCATGACTTGCGAAGGAAGCTCGTCGACGGCGTCGGCTTGGATCGTCGCGACGAGCTCGGCCCCGCTCACACCGGCGAGGGCTCGGAGGAGCTCTCGGATGTAGGTCTGAACCCCGCTGCCGCCGGGGCGGAGGGCCAAGGCGTTGAAGGCGACACGCGACCGATGGATAGCAGGAGCCCCAGGATCATCCAGAAGTAAGCGTCGAGCGGGAAGATCTCCCAGTACGTCGCCACGAGCGCGCCGACGACTGCGGCGATGATGCTTGCCGTGATGCCGGCGCCGAGCGCGGCATCGGCGGGCACGGGCAACGCGCTGACGCGCCGGCCCTCCTTGTACGCGCCGCGCAGGATCAACACGAACAGCCACAAGCCGAGGACGCCGAGCTGCAAGCCGATGTTCACGTACTGGTTGTCAGGCTGGTACGGAAGGTCCTTGATCGGCAGACCGAAGCTCGGCGTCGAATCGTCGGGCACCGGATAGGCCTTCTCCGCCGCGGCACCGACGGTCCCAAGACCCCAACCGAGCGGACGCTCGGCGATGAGCCCGGCCGTACGACCCCAACCCGATTGACGCTGACCGAGGCTCGAGCTGGAGGTGAGCACCTTCAGGAAGCCGCCGGGCAACATCAAGACGACGACGAAGGCGACGACGGCGAGGTGCAACAGCGCGCGGTGCCGCGAGAACGCGAGGTAGATGAGTCCGGCGGCGAGCCCGATGATCGCGCCGCGCACGATCGCCGTCAGCATCCCGAAGATGAGGACTGGCGTTGACAGCAAGAAGAACAGGTTGCGGCGCCGGTTCACGTCGGCGAGCGCGACCGGCAGGGCGATGAGCAGTGCCATCGTGACGAAGAACGCGAAGGGGAACGGTTGCGAGAACGTCGAGATCGATCGCAACCGCCCGCCGCTCGTGCGCAACGCCGTGTTCCACTCGAAGCCGAGCTGGTGCAGGCGTTCACCGCCGAGGATCTGTTGGACGATGCCGAACGCCGCGGTCGCGACCGACGTCGTCATCAAGATCGTCACCAGGCGGTCGCGGTCGCGGGCCGAGAAGGGGCAGCGCCAGATGATCAGCGGCAACAGGTAGTAGAAGTAGGTGACCTTGAAGCCGATGCGGCCGGCATGGCCGGCGGTCGTTGCAATCGAAACGATGCCGAGCAACACGAGCCCAGCGGCGGGGAGAGCCCACGCCGGCGGCCGCCGGTCGAGCGACGCCCGGGCCGCTTCGGGCGCAAGCAGCGCGCACGCCAGCGTCAGCAGCACGAGGCCCTCTTTCCAGGCGCTGATCCCGCCATGGTGAGGGAGGAGCTGCAGCAGCCCGTTGAACGGCAAGAGCGCGGCGAGCAGGAGCACGCCTCGTTGCGGCCGGCGACGAAGCCAGCTTGTTATGGCGACCGCTGCGCCGGTCCCGACCAACGCGACGAGCATGATCCGATGTTAGCGCCGGCGACACCGGTGGCGCCGTGCGTGGCGTGTTTCGCCCCAGGACGCGGCTCGCATCCAGCAAGCGCTGCGGGCACGTTGGAAATACACTCGTTGATCGGCCTTGGTTGCCGAGTCCTTCGATCGTCAGGTGTCCCACGCGGATGAGCTCCCCGGTCCCCGAGGCCATGGTTCGTGAAGCGAGGTCGTGGTGAGCGACTCGTCGCTCCGCCACGCCTCGGCGCGCCTGGCGCGGGCCGGCTCGCGGCTGGTGCATCGCACGCCGGCGTCGGTCATCTTCCGCTCCGGCGCAGTCGCTCGCCTCCGCCGTCAGCTGTTCGCGCTGTCGGCTGGCGACGTCCTCGCGGTGCTCGACGCGCTCGCCGCCATCGATGCCCGCGTCTGGGTCGCTGGCGGTTGGGGGATCGACGCGCTGGTCGGCGCACTGACGCGCCGTCACGGCGACCTCGATCTCGTCTATGACGCCGACGACGGCGGGGAGACGATCGTGGCCGCGTTGGGCGCGCTTGGCTACCACCGCGTCGTCGATCGCGGCGGCGCCGGTCACTGGTTGCCGGTGCGCACCGTGCTGCGCGACGGCTCCGGCCACGCCATCGATCTGCTCGCCGTGCGCACCGACGCGTCGAGTCCCGAACGCGCCAACGCGCCAGAGCCGCGCTTCGCGCCGTCGTCGTTCGCCAACGGGACGATCCTTGGGCGAGCCGTGCCGTGCCTGTCGGTGTCGGCCCAACTTCGACTGCACAGTGGCTACCCGCCCGGTCGCGACGATGTCCGCGACTTGCGGCTGTTGTGCGAGCGGCACCTGGTGGCGTTGCCGGAGCAGATCGCCGATCGTTGCAGTGAGCGCTCATTGATGGCCCGCCGCGCCGGTGGGGCTCGACGGCTGATCGGTCGCCGGCACCAGACGACGGCGGTGATCGTGCCCGTGTTCGAAGCGCAAGACGCCGTCGCGCTCGGACACGCCGGCGACTCGACGGCGATGGCGATACCGCCGCACATCACGTTGCTCTACCCGTTCGTACCGCCGTCGAAGCTGGCCGACGACGACCATCGACAGCTGCGCGATGCCCTTGCCGGTGTCACGCCGTTGGCGATGACGTTCGCCGCCGTCGAGCGCTTCCCTGGTGTCGTCTACCTCGCGCCTGATGCGGTGGCGACGGCGGCGCTGTGCGATCTCATCGACGCGCTCGTGCCGCGGTGGCCGCGCTACCCGCCGTATGGCGGCCGCTTCGAGACGGTGATCCCGCATCTCACCGTTCACGAAGGACCAGTCGAACCGCCGGCGCTCGACGAGCACTTGGCGGCGCTGTTGCCTGTCCACGCTCGCGTCGATCAAGCCTGGCTCGTTGCGCTCGATGGCCCCCGCTGGTCGGTGCTCGGGCGGTTCCCCTTCGGTCGGGACGGCGTGTAGGGCGAAGCGGCGCGAAGGGGCCGCGCTGCATTTGCCCTGGAGCGCGCCTACGGTGCGCGTTGGCCATGTGGCCATCCGCGTCGAATGACGCGCGGGAGGAAAGGGACCAACCATGAAGCGTTTCAACACACGCGTGCTCTTCGTCGGAGCCGCGGGGATCGCAGCCGGCGCGCTGCTCGTACCGGGCATCGTCGGCGCCAACGCCGGACGGGGCGCGGGCGGGAACCAAGCTGCGCAAGCGGGGCTCGAGCGCACGTTCACCGCCGTGCTCAAGGGCTCGAACGAGACGTTGGGCGGTGATCCCGATGGTGCCGGCGCAGCGACGATCACC
>Ga0209069_10000777_pt1 | contig 15396 bp, 14 predicted proteins | sample Str013_2_FD_187202 | JGI IMG/M metagenome (GOLD analysis project Ga0209069, IMG submission 187202) | Freshwater sediment microbial communities in response to fracking from Pennsylvania, USA - Straight Creek_MetaG_SC_2013 (SPAdes) (version 2) | ecosystem: Environmental > Aquatic > Freshwater >...
GTGGATGAGATTGGGGCCGCGCCGAAGCGCTCTGTTGCATCGGCATTTCGCCAAGGCTTTGTCACCTGCGTGCTCAACCCCAAGGCCTATATGTTTGTGCTGGCGGTCTATCCCACCTTCATCCAGCCGCGCTTTGGGCCGGTTTGGGCGCAGGCGCTGGCCATGGGAATTCTCACTGTGGTCACCCAATTTACCATTTATGGCGGATTGGGAGCTGCTGCGGCCAAGGCGCGCGACTTTTTGACGGGCAATCCCAAGATCACCATCACCATTGGCCGGGTGTGTGGGCTGGTGTTCTTCGCAGTGGCGGCTTTTACGGTTTGGCACGCCCTAAGAGGGTGAACTGGTGCATTTCATCAAACCTGCAGCTGGTGCTATGCTAGCCCATCGCTGCAGGAGCAATTGCCATGAACAAGCCCGTCAAGCCGTCACAATGGGAAGCCACGCCCAACAATCTTGAATCCTTCTGGATGGGCTTTACGCCGAACCGCGCCTTCAAACAGCGCCCGCGCCTGATTTCGCGCGCCAAGGACATGCATTATTATGACATGAAGGGCAATGCGATCCTCGATGGGTCGGCTGGCCTATGGTGCACCAATGCCGGCCATTGCCGCGAGCCGATTGTGAAGGCCATTCAAGAGAGTGCGGCCGAATTGGATTTCGCGCCCACCTTCCAATATGGCCACCCCAAGGTGTTTGAACTGGCTTCCAGGCTTTCCACCATGGCACCGGGCGATTTGAACTATGCGTTCTTCTGCAACTCGGGCTCGGAAGCCGCAGACACTGCTCTGAAAATCGCACTGGCCTATCACCGCGCGCGCGGCGAAGGCACACGCACGCGGCTCATTGGCCGTGAGCGCGGTTACCACGGTGTGAATTTCGGTGGCATTTCGGTGGGCGGCATGGTGGCTAACCGCAAGTGGTTTGGCGCGATGCTGGCGGGCGTTGATCATCTGCCCCATACTTACAACCGCAAGGAACAGGCCTTCACGCGGGGCGAGCCCACTTGGGGCGCGCATCTGGCGGATGATCTGGAACGCTTGGTTGCCCTGCATGACGCCTCCACCATCGCTGCTGTGATCGTTGAGCCGATGGCAGGTTCCACGGGCGTTTTGCCGCCGCCCAAGGGCTATCTCAAGCGCTTGCGCGAGATCTGCACAAAGCATGGCATTCTGCTGATATTCGATGAAGTGATCACTGGTTTTGGTCGTTTGGGCGCAGCCTTCGCTGCCGAGCGTTTTGGCGTGACGCCTGATCTTCTCACCTTCGCCAAGGGTGTGACCTCCGGCACGGTGCCGATGGGTGGCGTGATGGCGCGGCAAGGGATTTATGATGCCTTCCTGAATGGGCAGGATCATGTGATCGAGCTATTCCATGGCTATACCTATACCGGCCATCCAATGGCTGCTGCTGCTGGTGTTGCCACCATGGACCTTTACCGCGATGAAAAGCTGTTTGAACGCGCGGCTTCGCTTGAAACCAAATGGGCCGATGCCGCCTTCTCCTTGCAAGGCAATCCGTTGATTGAAGACATCCGAACCATTGGCCTGGTGGCCGCGATTGACATGAAGCCGATTGAGGGCAAGCCAGGGCTTCGCGCCTATAAGGCCATGGAGAATGCTTTCCATGATCACGGGTTGTTGTTGCGTATCACCGCCGACACAATCGCCCTCTCGCCGCCGTTGATCATCAGCGAGGCACAGATTGATGAATTGTTCGGTGAACGGATTCCAGCCGTCTTGAATTCGGTCGCCAATTTATAGGTTGATAGGCAAATTCATGGGATTCCCAGCGGGCGCGGGAGTGGCTACGCTCTAGCTTCGTGATTCGATGCTGGGGATGCGATTGCACAAGGATTGGCCTTATCTGACCGGGTTTGGAGTGGCTGCTGCCAGCGTTGCTGGGGCGGCGGCTTATTTGCTTGGCGGCGGCAGCCAATTGGCCATAGCCACCGCAACGGCTGTGGGGGCCACAGTGCTCGGCCAGTTGGCGTTGCTTGGCCTCACCCTGCAACAGGATGAACGGCAGAGCTTACGGGTAAAGCGCCTGATGCGCGATCAGAGCCTGTTTCAAGATGAAACGCGGGCGCGCAGCGATGCGCTGCAGGCAACAGTGGCGCACATCACGTCGCAAGATGAAACACGCTCACAAGCGATGATGAGCGGGATTTCTGATCTGAAGACGAGCTATCAGGAATTGCAGGAGGCCTTGGTTTCGGGCCTCGCCAATGCTGCGCAGGCCCCACAGCCTCAGCCCGCGCCCGTGGAAGAAGTTCAAGCTGTTGCGGCGATGGAATCTCAAGCGCCTGCCATGGAAGCACCGCTGCCCGATGATTTTGAAGATGATGAATTGGGCGACAGGATTTTCTTTGCACTTGAACCCGTGATCGATATTCCGTCGCGGCGCACGGCGCATTACCGCTTGAACCTTTCGATGGAAATGGACGGCGAGGAACTGGCTAGTGACCGGTTGTTGCATTACGCGGGCCGCGTTGGAAAACGTCCGATTCTGGATCTGATTGCGGCACGTGAGGCCTTGCATCTTCTGGCCAAGCTTAGGGTGCGCGACCCTGAGCTCAACATCTTCATGGATATTGGGGCCGAGACATTGGCAGAGCCGCAAGCTTTGGCGCGGTTGATTTTGGCGCGCCAAGAGGCGGGGCCTGTGGCCCAAGGTTTGGTGTTTGAAATGCCCCATGCCGCTTTGGCCGGGCTTTCGGAACATGCGCTGGAAGGCCTTGCCGCCCTGGCACGGGAAGGGGTTCATTTCGCCTTGACCAATGTTTCCGTGGCAGCTCTTGATTTGCAGGCGATGAATACTTTGAATGTGCGCCATGTGGGCGTTGCTGCGGGCTCGATTGACCCCGTGGAAGGCCCCAGCACCAGTCTTGTCGGCTTTGCGCAAGTGGCGCGGCTTTCGCGGATAAATTTGATTGTCACAGGCCTTGCCAATGCGTCTTTGGTGGCGAAACTTGCCAGCGTCTCGCGCCTGGCTTGTGGGCCGTGCTTTGCCCTGCCGCGCAGGGTGAAGCGCCACATCGGCAATGCACAAGAATCCGTGCCCTCACTCAATATCGCAGCTTGAGCGATGGATGATCTTTCGCGGGCCTATCCCATTTGGCTGTGTGATGTTTGGGGCGTGGTGCATGATGGCCACAAGCCCATAGCGCCTGCTGTTGCCGCCCTGACGCGACACCGTTCCAAAGGTGGCAAAGTGATTTTCATCACCAATGCGCCACGGCCCAAGGCTTCGGTGCGGGCCCAGTTGGACCGGATCGGCGTATCACGCAGTGCCTATGATGGCATGGTGACATCCGGCGATGTGACGCGCCAGCTGATGGTGGAATATGGCGGGGGCGGGTTGTTTCATATTGGTCCGCAAGAAGATCTGTCTCTGTTCGAAGGTCTCGCATTGAAACGGGTTCCGGTTGAGCAGGCCAGCGCCGTAATCTGCACTGGTTTTTTTGATGATGAACAGGAGACGGCGAAGGACTATTTGCCGATCCTCCAAAAGATCAAGGCGCGTGACCTTACCCTCATTTGCGCCAACCCGGACAAAGTGGTTTGGCAGAAGGATCGGCTATATCCTTGCGCCGGGGCTATTGCTGAAGAATATGAAGTGTTGGGTGGCAAGGTGTTGATGGCGGGCAAGCCCTTTGCGCCGATTTATGATGAGGCGCTTGAACTAGCGGGCAAGCCAGACAAGGCGCAGGTTTTGGCCATTGGCGATGGGCCGGAAACCGATATCAAAGGCGCTCTCGATAATGGCCTCGCTTGTGTTTTCGTCTCGGGCGGAATTAACCTCGATGCCGACGCAGAAGCCGTGGTGCGGGCGAAATACCACACCGCGAAGATCCTGCGTGCCATGCCAGAGCTTTACTGGGCTTGACATTTTGGCTAGCTCTGCCGCCATGATTGAAGTTTCCCTTCATACGCCTCTACCGGAAGCGATGCGTGGCGGCGTTGTGGCCATCGGCAATTTTGATGGGGTGCACCGCGGCCACCAGGCCTTGCTGGCGCAAGCGCGCGAGATTGCGAAGCGCGAAGGCAAGCCTTGGGGAGTGGTGACGTTTGAGCCGCACCCCCGCAGCCTTTTTCGGCCTGACCAGCCGATGTTTCGTTTGAGTCCCGTGGCGTTGAAGCTGCGGTTGCTGCAGGCCTTGGGGGCGGACTTTGTTTCCGTCGTACAATTTGATGCGCAGCTTGCAGCACTTACCGCAGAAGAATTCATCGAAGCCGAATTGATGGAAAAGCTGGGCGCGCGTCATGTGGTGGCGGGCTATGACTTCCACTTCGGCAAGAACCGCAAGGGCAATGCTGATACGCTGCGGAAACTGGGCCTTCATGTGTCGTGTCTGGACGAAGTGACCGATGAGGGCGCGGGGCAGATTGCCTTTTCCTCCAGCAACATTCGCAATGCCTTGCGGCAGGGCCAGGTTCGGCAGGCCTCGCGTGATTTGGGTTATGACTGGACCATCCTTGGCACGGTTGTTCCCGGCGACCAACGGGGCCGCACCATTGGGTTTCCGACGGCGAATATCGTGGTGGAAGCCGGGGTTGAGCCAGCGCGCGGCATTTACGCCACGATGGTACATGAAGTGGGCAAGGCTGCGCCGCTATGGATGGGGGCGGGCTATTTTGGAGACCGCCCAACTTTCAACACCAACCGCACGTTTCTCGAAGTCTATCTTTTGGATCAGACCATTGATCTCTATGGGCGGCAATTGATGGTGAGCTTTGTTGATCTCATCAGGCCGGACCAGAGCTTCACATCGGTGGATGCGTTGATTGCCCAGATGAAGCAGGATTGCGAAAATGCGCGGCGGATTTTGACGGCGCGCAAGGTTGCCGATTTTCCACTGGCGAAGTTGCAGGCGGCGGGCGGGATTTAGGCTTTCTCCGCAGGATCCAACAGCCTGTGCAGATGCACAATAAAATAGCGCATCTGGGCGTTGTCGATGGTTTCGCGGGCCTTGCCCTGCCAAGCGTCGTGGGCCGTGGCGTAGTTGGGATAGAAGCCCACCACATCAAGCTTGGCCAAATCCTTGAACGTCACATCCGACACATCGCTCAGCTCGCCGCCAAAGACCAGGTGGATCAATTGCTCATTCTTGTTCGCCGTCATCGTGTCTCCAATTGCGCCAGCACCGCGCCGTGAATTTTGTTGCCTGCCGCGAGGATGCCGTTCTGCCATGGGTGCGGCTTGTTATAAATAAATGTCTGGCCGTCAAGGTCTGTCAATTTGGCGCCCGCTTCCTGCATCAGCAAATCGCCTGCGGCCAAGTCCCAATCATTCTTGTTGCCGAATGACAAAGCAATGTCGGCGCGGCCTGCGGCGACAAAGGCGAGGCGCAGCAACAGCGGAATATGTGGGGCATGTTGACCCTTGACGCCGAGGGGATCGAGAATGCGGGCGGCTCTATTGGTGCCCAAAAGCTCCGTGTCTTGCAGGGATGCGCTGTCGTGCGGTTTCAATGGTGCGTCGTTGCAATAGGCCCCTGCGTCTTGGGCGGCCCAGAAGAACTCATCTTTTGCCGGGCGGTAAAGCGCTGACAGCACCGGGCGCTGGCCTTCAATCAGGGCAACACCAACGCACCAACCATCCGTGCCATTCACAAAGGAATTGGTGCCATCAATGGGATCGGCGATCCATAGGCGTTGTTTGGCCAGGCGTTGTGGATCATCCGGCGTTTCTTCCGACAGCCAGCCATAGTCTGGGCGCGCTTTCAGCAGATGCAGCTTGAGCAAGGCATCGATTTCGAGATCGGCTTCGGTGACGGTGCTGCCATCCAGCTTGGACCAGCGCTTCACACTTTGTTGGGCGCGTTTCAAACCCAAAGCTCCGGCCTCGCGCACGGTATTGAACAGCAGCTCCGCGTCAGCCTTCATATGTGGCAGAATTCTATTTGCCGGCAATGGTCATTCCTTCCACGAGGCAGGACGGCGCGTTGGTGGAAGACCTGAACAGCAAGTCATTGGCAGGTGTCAGGTTCATGAACATGTCTTTCAGATTTCCGGCCACGGTGATTTCGCTCACCGGGAATTTCACTTCGCCGTTCTCGATCCAGAAACCGGATGCGCCGCGGCTATAATCACCCGTGGCGGGGTTGATGCTGGAGCCGATGAATTCAGTGATGAGCAGACCTCTGGAGAGGGCCTTGATCATGTCTTCAGGCGATTGTGTGCCAGGTTCCAGATGTAAATTCGTGGTGGAGGGCGAGGGTTGCGAGGCGAGGCCGCGCGCGCCATTTCCCGTCGGTTCCAGATTCAACTGGCGGGCGGAACGCAGATCGAGGACCCAACTGGTGAGAACGCCTTTGTCGATGAAGTTGCGGCGTTGTGTGGCTAAGCCTTCGCCGTCAAAACTGCGCGAAGCAAAGCCACGGTGGCGGTGCGGGTCATCGACGATGGTGATATTGGATTTGAAAATCTGCTGGCCCAATTGCTCTTTGAGGAAACTGACGCCCCGGGCAATGGCGCTGCCATTGATGGCGCCGGACAAGTGCCCCAGCAAGCTTGCTGCCACGCGGCGATCAAAGATGACGGGAACGGATTGTGATTGCAGTTTCTGTGGGTTCAAGCGTTTGACAGCACGTTCAGCGGCGGATGCGGCGATTTTCGCTGGCGTATCCAAATCCTCGAAATGATTGGCAGAGGTTGCATCATAATCGCGCACCATGGTGGTGCCCTCACCCGCAATCACCGAAACGCTGAAGCCAAAGCCAGTACGACGATAGGATTTGGCAAATCCGTTGGAAGAGGCCAGGGCGATGTCGCTGGAGGAAGAGGAAGCACCCGCGCCATTGCTTTTGGTGATGCCGGGAACAGCTAAGGCCAGGTGTTCGGTTTCCTCGGCGAGGTGCTTGAGCTCGGCGGCCGAGGGGAAAGTTTTGGACACGAGATCGAGATCCAAATCCTTCTTGGCCAATTGTTCGGGGGTCGCGATCCCCAAAAACGGATCTGGGGGCGCGAGTTTGGCCATGGCCATGGCCCGGGTGGCCAATCTTTCGCGGGCTTCGGGTGTCAGCACACTGCCTGCAATGATGGCGGAGGACTGGCCCGCAAAAACCCGAAGGCCGATTTCGCGCGCTTCGGATTGTTCCAATTCCTCGACAATGCCTTGGCGGATGGAGATCGATGAATCGCGGCGCTCAAAGACCATGGCATCGGCGGCAGTGGCGCCCTGCTTCAAGGCGCGCGAGACAATATCTTGGGCGATGTCGAGGAGTTCTTTGTTCATCAGATCAAGCAACCTATCAAAAGACCAACGCAAATGATCAATCCGAAATTCCGGTTGGCGCGGAACAGCTGGAGGCAGCGAGTCGAATCCGTGTCGTCAAAACGTGACACTTGCCATGCGGCATGAAGTGCAGCGGCGGCCACCCCGATATGGGCGGTGAGCGGGGCCGATACAAGCCAAAGCGAAGTGTCGATCAATGCAAGGCTGGCCGTGAAGAAGAGCGTCAGCCAATAGATTGTCGATTTTCCAAACATCAGGGCGGTGGATTTAACGCCGATCAAGGCATCGTCATCCTTGTCCTGGTGGGCGTAGATCGTGTCATAGGCCAGCGTCCAGAAAATGCCGCCCGCATAGAGGATGAGGCAGGGCAGATTTATTTCGTCGGTAACCGCCGTCCAGCCGACAATGGCCCCCCAGTTGAATGCCAAGCCCAGCACGAGTTGCGGCCAAAAGGTAATGCGTTTCATAAAGGGATAGATGGCGACGATGGCGAGCGAGGCGATGGCAGTTTTGATGGTGATGGCGTTGAACTGCAAGAGCACCACAAGTCCCGCGAGCAGGAGCAGACATAGAAATATCACGGCAGATTTTGCACTGACGCGGCCCGAGGGCAGGGGGCGCGAGCGGGTGCGCTCAACTTTCGAGTCAATATCGCGGTCTGCCAAATCATTCACGACACAGCCCGCGCCGCGCATGATGACGGCACCGACAAGAAACAAGGCGGCATCATAGAGGTTTGGCAGGCCACCGCCCTTGGACAGCTGCGCCAGCATCAGGCCCCACCAACAGGGAAGGAGCAAAAGCCACCAGCCGATGGGTCTCTCCAGCCGCATCAATTGCGCATAGGGAATGAGCGGGTCAGGCAGGCGGGTCGCCCAATGGGCTTTCAGGGCATCCGCGACGCTGGTTGGGCTGGCATCATTCATGGGCCGCGTGATACACGGGAGCGATGGCAAAAACCACACCCCGTTTGTTCGTTGATCAGCCGCTGGCGGAAGGCCGTGAAGTCACGCTTGCGCCAGAGCAGAGCCACTATCTCGGTACTGTGCTGCGCTCGGCACCAGGAGATGCGGTCGATGTATTCAACAGCCAGGATGGCGCGTTTCTGGCGCATGTGGCCGAAGCAGCCAAGAAGAAGATGGTGTTGCGCGTGGAGCGCTTGACCAGTGCGGTGACGCCCCCGCCTGATATTGATTATTTGTTTGCGCCACTAAAACATTCGCGGCTTGATTATCTGGTGCAGAAAGCAACGGAGCTTGGCGCGCGTCGCTTGCGCCCGGTGATCACGGCGCGCACCATTGCCGAGCGCGTGAATTTGGACCGGATGCGCGCCAATGTGGTTGAGGCGGCGGAACAGTGCAATTTGGTCTTTGTGCCGGAGGTGCTGGAACCTGTCTCACTGAACGCGGCGCTGCGGGAATGGGACAAGACCCGGGCACTGATTTATTGCGATGAGGTGGCAGACAAGATTGGGCCGCTGGATGGGCTGGCGAAAGTGAAGCTGCCCGCCGCCATTCTGGTGGGGCCGGAAGGTGGGTTCACGGTTGAAGAACGTGCGATGCTCAAGGCGTTGCCCTATGTGACGGCCATCAGCCTTGGCCCTCGTATCATGCGGGCGGATACTGCGGCGGTGGCGGTTCTGGCGCTTGTACAGGCGGCGTTGGGGGATTGGCGTAAACCCTAAGCCCACGGCTGCCCGAATATGACTTGCCGCTGTCATCGCGAATGCCTAGATCACTGTCACAACGAGGGTTACAAATTTGAGCGGACCAACACCTGAAACTGAAACCGGCCGGACCTTGATTGAGTCCAAGGCGCAGCTTGTGGCTTATTTTGAAGAGGGCATGAAGCCGCGCGCGCAATGGCGCATGGGCACTGAGCACGAGAAATTCCCCTTCCTGAAAGATACGCTGCGCCCGGTGCCTTACGCAGGGGCGCGGTCGATCAAGGCGTTGCTGGAAGGCTTGCGTGATCGTTATGGTTGGGCGGGAGTTTACGAGGGCGAAAATATCATTGCCCTGTCTGACCCCCATTCGCTGGCCAATATTTCTTTGGAGCCCGGCGGACAGTTTGAGCTTTCGGGCGCACCGCTGAATTCAGTTAATGACACCTGCAGCGAAGTGACGGAACACTTGGCGCAAGTGAAAGTGATCGGCGATGAATTGGGCATCGGGTTTTTGGGCCTGGGGGCCTCGCCCGTTTGGACGCGGGCTGAAACACCTGTCATGCCCAAGGGCCGCTATGGCATCATGGCGCCTTATATGGACCGTGTCGGTTCGATGGGCCGCGACATGATGTTCCGCACCTGCACTGTGCAGGTCAATCTCGATTTCGCTTCTGAAGCCGACATGGTGAAAAAGCTGCGCGTGTCTGTGGCACTTCAGCCGTTGGCCACGGCGCTGTTTGCCAATTCGCCTTTCCTTGAAGGCAAGCCCAATGGCTTTCTCTCGTTCCGATCGCATGTGTGGACGGATACGGACAATGCGCGCGCCGGCATGTTGCCCTTTGCCTTTGAGCAGGGCTTTGGCTTTGAGCGCTATGTGGAATATGCCCTCGACGTGCCGATGTATTTCGTGATGCGCGATGGCAAGTTCGTGAATTGTGCGGGCGAGAGCTTCCGCAAGTTCCTTGATGGCAAGCTGCCGCAATTGCCGGGTGAGAAGCCGACGATGCGCGACTTTGCGGATCACCTTACAACGATATTCCCCGAAGTGCGGCTGAAGAAATATCTCGAAATGCGCGGGGCTGATGTGGGGCTTGGGCCGATGCTTTGTGCCCTGCCCGCCTTGTGGGGCGGGCTCCTCTATGATGATACGGCCCTCGATGCGGCCTGGGATCTGGTGAAACGGGCGATTCCTGAACAGCGCCAGAAACTGCGTGATGATGTGCCGAAGCTCGGGCTCAAGGCCAAGTTTCTGGGCCGGAGCTTGCAGGATGTCGCCAAGGATGCCCTTGCCATTGCCCGTAAGGGATTGAAATCACGCGGGCTTGGCGAAGAGGCCTTCCTTGATGTTTTGGATGAAGAAGCGCAGAGCGGACTTTCACGCGCTGACAGATTGCTTGAACTCTATCACGGCACATGGAAGCGCGACATCACGCGGGTGTTTGAGGTAGGGGCGTTTTAGCTACTCCGCCGCCATCAACTTGCGCCCGGTGCCGAGGCCTTCGCGGACGTGTTGGGCCAAGGCCTGCGCGGCCGGGCTGGCTTTGCCGGGCTTTTGCATGAGGCCAATATCAAATGCGCCAAGGGCTGGGAAGCCTTCGGCCTCCGTCAGCACGCGCATGCCCGGCTTGACGCAGATGCGCGGCATGGCCGCCACCGCGAGGCCTTGCATCACGACGGCGCAGACAGTTGAAAAGTTGGGGCTGGTATAGGCCACACGGTAGGTGCGGCCATGGTCCCTGAGCCCTTGTTCAGCAAGCTTGCGCCAGCCGCAGGTGGCACTGGCAGTCGCCATGGGCAGTGTCTCCATGGCGTGGGTTTGATGGCGCGGCGAGGTCACCCACACGAGTTCGGCGCTCATCAGGGTTTCGCCATAAATGTCACCGCCATTAAATGTGACAACGGCAAGATCCAATTCGCTGTTGCGCACATGTCCGGCGAGAACCTGTGACTGATAGCATTCCACTTCCAGATTCACTTGTGGGTGGGTGCGGTGAAAGCGCGCCAGAATTTCGGGCAGGAACAAGTCGGCATAATCATCCGGCGTGCCGAAGCGCACGGTTCCGGTGATTTCGGGCGTGGTAAATGCCGAGACCACCTCATCATTCATGGCGATCATGCGCCGGGCATATTCAACCAACCGTTCGCCATCGGCGGTGATGCGGCTGCCGCGGCCGTCGCGTGCGAAGATAGGCCTTCCCAGGGTCTCTTCCAGCCGCTTCATCTGCATGGAGACGGCGGATTGGGTTTTATTCACTTCCTCCGCCGCGCGGGTGAAATTGCCAGTGTCGGCAATGGCGAGGAAGGTCTTCAACTGATCGACATCAAGATTGGGGATCATGGCGCACTCATCATGTTTTGTGATGAGTATTATAAAATACATTCGTTGGATAAATCAATCTAATTCTGCGATGAATAATCAATAATTCATCATCAAGGAGAATGTGTCGTGGACAACTTCGCTTATCATCAGGCCCAGCAGTTTGGCAGCATGGAGGGCTATGGCCCTTTGGCGCAGTTGATTGAAGCTATTCGGCGGCGCTGGTCACAGACTTCGCAGCATGGCCGCTAAGGCCCTTGACCAGCCGATAGGCCAAAACCATTGAACCCAGACCAAAGATGGCCCCGCCCACAGCGGTGCCCACCATAATACCCTCGGGACCCGCGACCTTGGCCCCGACCATGGCAAAGGGAATGGTGCCCAGCGTGGCGCGGCCCCAATTGGTCCAAGTTGAATAGAGTGGCTTGCCGAGATTGTTGAAGGCCGCACTGGCCACAAAAAGTGCGCCCATCAGCGCCCAACTTACCGCGATCCATGTACAGAAAAACCCGACCAGTTCAGCGGCGCGGTCGGTGATGTGGAAGGCGGCGATGATTTGGTTGCGCAGCAGAAACAAGATCAGCGACGTGGCACAAGAATAAATCACAGCGAAAGTCATGCCATCACGCAGGGCGCGCATGACGCGTGGATAATTCTTCGCCCCGAAATTCTGCCCGATGATCGGGCCCACCGCGCCGGAGAGCGAGAAGATCACGCCGAAGGCTACTGGCACCACCCGGTTTACCACCGTGCCTGCGGCAACGATGGCATCGCCATAGGGACTCATCACATAGTTCATGTATGCGGCGGCAAACGGAGTTGCCAGTTGGGCGATGATTGATGGCATGGCAATGCCCCAGATCGGGCGCAGGTTGGTGCGGAATTGCGCCATTGTGGGCCATGCCAGAAATTGGTGAACCCTGATCAGGCTGTTCATGCCTTGCGCGAAACTCAAGAAATAGGCCACGGCATTGGCTGCTGCTGTGCCCTGAATGCCCCAACCAAATTTGAAGATGAAGATCGGGTCCAGAACCAGTGTGATGATGGCCGCCGTCAAAGTGTTATACATGGCACGGCGAAAATCACCGATGCCACGCAGGATGAATGAGCAGCAGATGGTGCCGCCGAGAAAAACGAATCCAGGGGTCAGTGTCCAGATGAAGAGTCTGGCTTGATGTGCGGCCTCACCCGTGGCACCGAGACCCGACAGGATGGGGGTGGCGAAGAACGCAATCACGCCGGCAAAAAGGGCAGCAACCAGAAGCGAAAAAGCAAGACCGCTGGAGGCGAATGACTTGGCTCTATCGGGTTGGCCTGCGCCCATGTTGCGCGCCACCAACGCGGCAGAGGCGATGCCCGCACCTATGGCCAGTGAGAGATTAGCGAAGGCGAGCGAACCCGCAAAGCCGATGCCGGCCGTGATTGCCGTGTTGTCGAGGAGACTGAGAAAATAGAGATCTGCGAGATCGACGATGAAGAGCGTCATCAATCCCAAGGCGCCGGTCAGCGTCATTACGACCACGTGCCTAAAGATTGAACCTTGCAGGAAAGCGGCGGTGTTGGGTTTCATGATTCAAATCCCAGATTGTGGGCCTCTGCGGCAAGGCCTTCAAAGCCGGTGAAATGATGGGCGGTGAGACCTGCGATGCGGGCACCTTCAACATTGGACTTCTTATCGTCGATGAACCAGCATTGTGCTGGCGCGTGGCCCAATTGCTCCAAGAGGCGCGTGTAGCTGGTGGGGTCTGGCTTCTTGGTGCCGAATTCGTAGGAACAGAAGCGGTGCCTGAAGATTTCTGCGGCTTCGGGGAAGAGTTTTTCCATGTGACCTTTCACGACGGGGCCGTTGTTGGTGTAAATTGCCAGTTCGGCCTGTTGGCCCAGCTTCTTGGCCAGATCGAGCACATCCTCGTTGGGCTGCATGGCGATGCGGCGTGCTTCAATCCATTGGTCCAACGAAATGTGCTTGCCCAATCTCGTGCCAAACTCGTGGAGATAATTTTCGATCTCGGCATAGCCACCCTGATCGACGAGGTCTTCAAAGCCTGAGTCCCACACGGCGGCGCGCACGTCTCGCGCGGTCACATCTGCCAACCTAGCCAGAGCCCGCAGCCTGCGACCCAGATCATAGTGGCAGAGCACATCATCCATATCAAAGATGACGAGCACTGGCCTTGGCATCAGGCGGCGGTTCCACCCACGGTGAGATTGTTGATGCGCAAGGTGGGTTGGCCCACGCCGACGGGCACACCTTGGCCCGCCTTGCCACAGGTCCCGATCCCAGGGTCCAAGGCCATGTCATTGCCGACCATGACGATCTGCTTCAAGGCTTCAGCACCCGCGCCAATGAGAATGGCGCCCTTCACAGGTCTGCCGATTTTGCCGTCTTCAATGAGATAGGCTTCGGTGCAGGTGAAGACAAATTTGCCGGAGGTGATGTCGACCTGCCCCCCACCGAAGCTCTTGGCGTAAAGCCCTTTCTTCATCGAGGCGCGGATTTCATCCGGTGTGCGCTTGCCGTTGAGCATATAAGTGTTGGTCATGCGCGGCAGGGGGATGTGGGCGTAGGATTGGCGGCGGCCATTGCCTGTGGGTTTGACACCCATCAAGCGGGCGTTGAGCCGGTCTTGCATGAAGCCCACCAGCTTGCCGTTTTCAATCAAGGTGGTGCAGTTGGGCGAGGTGCCCTCATCATCAATGGTGATAGAGCCACGACGATCCTGAATGGTGCCGTCATCTACGACGGTTACATCTTCAGACGCGATGCGCTGGCCCATCAATCCGGCGAAAGCCGATGTGCCCTTGCGGTTGAAATCACCCTCCAATCCGTGGCCGATGGCTTCATGCAGCAGAATGCCCGGCCAGCCGGGCCCGAGCAGCACATCCATTTCGCCCGCCGGAGCGGCCTCGGCATCAAGGCCGACAAGCGCCTGCCGCACGGCCTCTTTCGACGCGTCCTTCCAGTTGGCTTCGGTCAGATAGAATAGTGGATCGGCACGCCCGCCAAAGCCATGGCTGCCTTGGCCAGAAGTGCGGTTGTCTGATGTGGTGACGGAGACCCCAAAGCGGGTGAGGGGGCGGACATCGTGATAGAGGCTGCCATCGGCGCGGGCGATGCTGATCTTCTGCCAAGATGAACCTATCGAGACAGAGACTTGGCTGACGCGCGGATCGAGCGCGCGGGTGAAAGCATTCACTTCTTCGAGCAAATTGATCTTCTTGGCAAAGCCCATGGCTTCGACAGGATTGGCACTGGGATAAAGCTTCTTGGTTGGCGCAGAGGGAGAGACATCGATGTGGGCAGGTCTGTCGCCACCCAGAATAGAGGCGCAGGTTTCGGCGGCGCGTTTCAGTGCCTGCTCGTTGATCATTGAAGAATGGGCATAGGCCGCGGTTTCGCCGGTGACGGCCCGCAGGCCAAAGCCTTCGCCTTCATCAAACGTGGCGGTGCGCAAGCGGCCATCGTCAAACACCAGGCTTTCAGATTGCGTGTGCTCGATGAACAGCTCGCCGTCATCGGCGTTCTTCAGGGTTTGGGCAATGATCTTGAGGGCGGCATCACCGCCCAAGGGGGCCAAATCAGTTTCGCTTGGATTTTTCATCGGCCTTACATAAGCGCAAAGGGCCTGATGTTAAAGGGCGAGTTCTTATTTGCCGATAAACTTGTCCAGGTCTGTCAGGCCTTCAGCAAAGCCATTGAGCGCAAACTTGATCGGGTAGCCATTACCAGGACGGTCATAAATATAAAAAGTGGCGGCCTTGCCCTTGAGAAACTTCTTCATCGTCGCATCAGAAGCCTCGCCAAAGCTTTCGCAGGCGCGCGGGTTGCAACGGGTGAAGGACATGCGGCCTTCCAAAGCGGTGCCATCAATTTCCATGGCAACACCAGTTGGCAAATAAACGCCGATGGGCACGAGGGCGCGCATCATTGTCTGGGTCTTGCCGTCTTGGCCCTTCACACGGTTGACGATGAGGGAGAGGCCGATGGCCTCATTCTTTTCGGTCTTGCCGGTTTGCGACATGCCGCAAGACTTGCCGGCGGGCTGGCCATTTTGGGCGGGCAGGTCGCTGCATTGGACAACCCAGCCATTATGGGTCGAAACGGTTTCGACCTTGGGCGCGGCAGGATCAGCACCCTGGACACCCGCCGGCGCGTTAATCCTTGGGCCGAGGC
>Ga0209069_10000779_pt1 | contig 15345 bp, 10 predicted proteins | sample Str013_2_FD_187202 | JGI IMG/M metagenome (GOLD analysis project Ga0209069, IMG submission 187202) | Freshwater sediment microbial communities in response to fracking from Pennsylvania, USA - Straight Creek_MetaG_SC_2013 (SPAdes) (version 2) | ecosystem: Environmental > Aquatic > Freshwater >...
ATTAAACCAAACGACTTGCCATTATGACTAAAGAACTACGGCTTCCCCGTAAGCCAGCTTCTTGCATGCGTCTGCTATTATGTTTGATGTTTGCAATCTCTTCCTTCACTGTCAATGCCCAAACCATTACGGGAACCATTACCAACAAAGAGGGCGACAAACTTTTCGGTGTTACCATCAATGTAAAAGGCACCAACAATGGTACTACCACCGATTCTGAAGGCAAATTCAGCATCAATGCTGCTGCCAAATCGGTTTTGGTCATCAGTTCAGTTGGCTATGCCGCTCAGGAAATAGCGGTTTCCGGCAGAACAGCCTTTGCCATTTTAATGGTGCGTGATTTGCGCAACCTGGATGAAGTGGTAGTTACCGCACTGGGTATTAAGAAACAGGCCCGGGGCCTTGGCTATTCTACCACCAATGTTAAACCAGATGAACTTACCGTTAACAGAAGTCCCAATGTGATGAACGCATTGCAGGGCAAAGTTGCCGGCGTTAATATTTCATCGCTTGGCACGGGGCCGGCGGGAACTTCAAAAATCCGCATCCGCGGCCAGTCGTCTATTAATGGCAACAACAGCCCGCTGATTGTCATCAATGGCGTTCCGGTAGACAATACCAATTTCAACGACAATGCCTCCTCGGGTGTAAAAGGCGGCGGTATTACCGCAGATGGTGGCGATGGTTTATCCAGCATCAACCCCGATGATATTGAAAGCATGAGCATCCTGAAAGGCGCTCCAGCAGCGGCTTTGTATGGTTCAAGGGCCAAGGACGGCGTTATCATGATCACCACCAAAACAAGAAACAAAGGGAAAGGCATTGGCGTATCCTACAATTTGAATTATACCAATGAGACCCCGCTTGATTATACCGACTACCAGAAAGAATATGGCCAGGGAGAAAATGGAGTGAGGCCTACAACGCCCAACCCCACATCGGGCGAATGGTCTTTTGGTGAAAAGTTTGCGCCTGGTATGACGCAGGTGCTGTTCAACAATCTTACCGTGCCGTATACTCCACAGGGCAGCCGCATCAAAGAATTTTACAGGCATGGACAAAACGTTTCCAATACCGTTACACTGTCGGCCGGTGGCGATAAAGGCGGTTTGTACATGTCTTTAAACAATACAGGCAATAATGGTATTATGCCCAATAATACCTTTAACCGCAAAAGCATCAATCTTGGGTTTAGCTATAACTTATCTGATCAATTGAGTTTTGGCGGCAACGTCAATTATTCAAGGGAAGTAAATTCCAATCCCCCCAATATTGCCAACCAGGACAATTCCATCCCCACCACATTGATGGGGCTGTCCAATTCTATGCCATTGAGTGTATTGAACGACAATAAATACAATGCTGCCGGCAATGAATACATTTATTCAAGATTTATGAACCGTACCAACCCCTATTGGGTATTGGCGGAGCAATTTCACAATATAAAACGCGACCGCATATTCGGCAACGTGTTTGCCAAATATAATATCCTTCCCTGGTTGTTTGTGCAGGGCCGTTTTGGACAGGACTACTGGAGCCGTGATGAAGATGTAAATAATTTCCCCACCGGCCAGGCATCAAAAGCAGCTGCACAGGCAGGTTTTGTAAACGGGGTATTTACACAAGAATCACGCAGGTTCAGGGAAACCAATCTTGACTTCCTGATCAGCGCCACAAAAAGTTTTGGAAAAATTGATGTGAATGTAACGGGTGGCGGCAACCAGATGCGCCGCACCAACGACATCAACAATGTGCAGGTAACCGATTTTGTTATCAGGGGCCTTTACACCGTGCAAAACGGAAGAGCGAAAGACCCGCAGTATACCCTTACTCAACAGGGTGTAAATTCATTGTACGGTTCAGCAGAAGTTTCATGGAATAAAACCTTGTACATAAATGGAACCGCCAGGAACGACTGGTTCTCTACACTTTCACCTGCCAACAGAAGCATCCTCTACCCCTCCGTATCGGGTGCCTATGTATTTTCAGAATCACTCCCCAAACTCCCATGGCTGTCTTTTGGTAAAATCAGAGTGGGTTATGCAGAGGTGGGCAGTGATGGCGACGTAGGACCGTATTCAGACCAGTTGTTTTATGGCATCAATGCTAACCTTGTCAACAATCCCTCGGGCGTACCAGTGGCAGTAGGAAACAATGGCAATGTGGTACCGAATGCCAATCTTAAACCAAGCCGTACTGCTGAAACAGAAGTGGGACTTGAATTGCGGCTTTTCAACAACCGGGTAAACATTGATGTGGCGGCCTATAAAAAAACTACCCGCGACCAGATTGTGGGTGTTCAGATATCCGATGGATCCGGCTTTACCAGCACCCGCATCAACAGTGGTAAAAGCGTTAACAACGGATGGGAAGCATTGCTAAACATTGTGCCGTTTAAATCCAAAACATTTACCTGGGAGTTTACTGCCAACACCGGTTACAATAAAACAAAAGTGCTGAGCATCATTACCGATAAACCCGGCGAAAGAATTACAACAGCAACCCATGTGTTTAATGGTGAAACAAGACTTGTGGTGGGTGAAGAAATGGGACAGATTGCAGGATATGGCTACGCAAGAAGTGCCAAAGGCGAAATGATATTTCAAAGCAATGGATTGCCACAGCGTACCGCCGACCTTATTTTGTTTGGAAGTGCACTGCCCAAGTGGACCGGTGGTTTCCTGAACTCATTTAACTACAAAGGCATTACGCTAACCGTGTTAATCGACTACAAACTGGGCGGCAAAATGCTCTCCGGCACCAACTTCAATGCCATTCGCGAAGGCCTGCAAAAGATGACCTTGCAAGGAAGGGTTGGCGGCGTAACCGGCATTGGTGTGAATGCAAGTGGTGGTGTAAATACCGCCGTGGCGCCTGTACAAACTTATTGGGAACACCTGCGTTCACAACAAATTGTTGAACCCGTTATCTACAATGCCGGTTACTGGAAACTGCGCCAGATAAGCATCGGCTACGATTTTACAAAGTATGTACCGGCCCGGTGGCCCATCAAAGGCTTAAAACTTGATTTTGTAGCCAATAATGTGCTGATAATAAAAAAATGGGTTGACAATATAGATCCTGAAAGTTTTGGCTTTGCTTCAGACAACCAGGTAGGACTAGAATCACCAGGCTTGCCTACCACAAGAGGATTGGGCCTTAATTTAAATGTTAAATTTTAATACCACGAAACATGAAAAAAATATTCAGCTATAGTTTTTTGTTTATACTGCTGCTTACAGTTGCTTCGTGCGACAAGGGCCTGCAGGATTTAAACATCAACAGAACAAGTCCAACTTCGGTTGACCCGGCATTATTGCTTAACAATGCAGTTATCAGTGCTTCCTTTCCTACAAGAACAGTGGTTTATGATGAAGCCATTGTTCAGCAAATGGTCTCTCCCAACGGCGGCGTATTGGCGGGTGGTAATTTTAACCAGGACACCCGGGATGCTTCTACGGCATCTGTTTGGGGCAATTATTACCAGAATGTTATAAAATATACCAACGATGTTATTGTAAGAACAAAAACTGTTTCCGCCAGAAGCAATTTGTACAATATGGCGCGGATATTTCAGTCTTACGCTTTTATGATTTTAACGGATGCCCATGGCGATGTGCCTTATACAGAAGCAGGTGCCGGTTACAGTAACCAAACGTTTTTTCCAAAATACGATGCGCAACAGGATATTTATCCAAAGATCATCCAGGAGCTTACAGATGCAGCAGCTGCACTCAGTGCCACCGGAACCATCGAATCATCCGATGTATTGTATGCAGGCAATATTGCCCAATGGAAAAAATTTGCCTATTCATTGCTGTTAAGGGCAGGTATGCGGCTTAGTAAAGTAGACGCCGCAAAGGCCCAGGCGGTTGTAACGGCAGCATTTACAGGTGGCGTCATTCTTACCAATGCCGACAATTGCCTGATGCGCCACGATGCCAACTACACACAAGCCATCGGCAATATGCTGAACGGAACAGAAGCGGCCAATTTCTACCTGACCAAACCTTTTGTAGACCTGCTGAAAAACAGCAGCGACCCCCGCCTCGCTTCCATTGCCATCCGTTATGTGGGTGCCAGTTCGGGCAACGGGCAAACTGTTGCATCGGGTTCTACCGCAACTGCCATACAAATAGGAATGCCAATGGGATACGATAACGGCACCATTGTGGCCCGCGCTACCGCCGACGGGTTGGCGAGCTTTTATGATTATAGCCAGGTAGACAGGAGAAGAATGGTAAAAGTATCTTCGCCGGTTTTCTATGTTACCGCTGGCCAAACACAATTATTACTTGCAGAAGCCAGGTTCCGGGGTTGGATAAGCACAGGTACCGCAGCACAGTATTTTGCCGATGGCATAAGAGCGCATATGGACCAGATGGCCAGTTATGATGCAGGCGCTGCTGTAGCTGCAGCCGCAAGAGACACCTATGTTACAGCCAACCCGCTTAACACGGGTACAGAACTGGACCAGATAAATACACAATACTGGATAGCTTCATTTTTAAACGGACCGGAAGCCTTTGCCAATTTCAGAAGAAGCGGCTTTCCGGCATTAACGGCTAACCCTTATGGTCAACCGACAAACCCCGATGTGCCCAACGGAACTTTTATCCGCAGGATTGGTTACCAGACTTCAGAACAGTCTGTTAATTCAGTAAACTACAATGCTGCAGTAACCCGGCAGGGACCCGATAAACTCAGTACAAGAATCTGGTGGGATAAATAATTGTTGATGAAAAACCTGATTGGCTGCAACCGGCATTCACCCCAACCCGGTTGCAGCTTATTAATCTTTTATTAAAAATGCCTGAAAAGAGCCGCGGAACGGCCGCCTGCAGCAGGGTTGTCTATTTTCGGGGAAGCATACTTTTAAAAAAATTAAAAATCAATTCCATGACCCCATCACAAAAGTTTTTGGCTAAGATTGGACTTAAAGATCCCATTCCACAGGAAGCAAATAACCATCCGGGCAACAACGCCGGACATGAAAACAGCCGCCGCAATTTTTTTAAAAAATCAACACTGGGCGGTATTGCACTGGGCAGCTCTTTTCTGATGAGCCCTATTGAAGAACTGGTGGCACAGAGCACGCAAAAGGTAAACCGTTTTTCAAGTCCATCGGATCTGAAAATAACCGATATGCGCTACTGCATTATTCAGAACGTAGGCCGTACGCCCCTTTTGCGCATCGATACCAACCAGGGTATTTATGGCCTGGGCGAAGTAAGAGATGGCGCCGACGAGCGGTATGCACTCATGCTGAAAAGCCGTTTGCTGGGACAAAACCCCTGCAATGTGGAAATGCTTTTTAAAACCATCAAACAATTTGGCGGCCCCTCGCGCCAGGCCGGCGGTGTTTGCGGTGTGGAAATGGCTTTGTGGGATTTGGTAGGCAAAGCGTACAATGTACCCGCCTGGCAATTACTGGGTGGCCGCTACCGCGATAAAGTGAGGATGTATGCCGATACGCCCGAAGCGCCAACGATGGAAGAATTTAAAGCAAAAATTAAAAACCGCCTGGAAGTACAGGGCATGACCTGGCTGAAAATGGACATCTCCATTGGTGAAGTAAAAGACAAACCCGGCGCTTTAATAAACAGTAAATTCTGGGGCAATAACCTGGGCCAGTGGAATGGTGGCTATATGGATTATGCCAATACCAAACACCCGTTTACCGCCATTCAGATAACCGAAAAAGGGCTGGATGAGATGGCTGCCATCATCGAAGAGGTGCGCAATGCCATTGGTTACGAAATTCCGCTTTCTTCCGATCACTACGGCCATTTCGATTTAAACAATGCCATCCGCTTTGGAAAAAAAGTAGAAAAATACCGCCTTGCCTGGCTGGAAGACATGGTGCCCTGGGAATATACAGACCAGTATAAAACCATGTCCGATGCGCTGGAAACACCCGTGCTTACCGGCGAAGACATTTATTTGCTCAGCGGATTTAAACCATTGATTGATGCACGTGCCGTAGACATTATACATCCTGACCTGGCCACTTCCGGTGGTTTGCTGGAAACAAAACGGATAGGAGATTACGCAGAAGAACATGGCGTTGCCATGGCCATGCATTTTGCCGGAAGCCCTATCTCCTTTATGGCCAACGTGCATTGCGCAGCAGCTACGCAGAATTTCCTGGCGCTGGAACACCATTCGCTCGACAGCCCCTGGTGGGAAACCCTGGTAAAAACAACCGATGGCCGCAAACTGTTTGAAAAGGGTTTTGCCAATGTACCACTTACCGCACCCGGCCTGGGCATAGAACTGGTGGATGAAGAAGTGAAAAAACATTTGCTGCCAACTGATAAATCTTATTTTGCGCCTACAACCGAATGGAACGACAAACGTTCGCACGACAGGGTTTGGAGTTAAAGAAAAATCTGAGGTTTGTGCTGTAAGCTGCAGGGTCTGATGCGTTCCCGCCGAATGCCTGGTCCCCTGCACCTTATGCCCTATATACAATACATGACAAAAACAAACAGGCTCCCTTTAGTTGGATTTTTTATTACGGGCTTACTGGCACTGGGCTTTATCATTACAGCCATTGCGGGTAATCCTGCTAACAGCGGCTGGTTGCTATGTTTGTTTTTTGTTGCACTCTCTGCGCTGTTCAGAACCTATCCTTCGCTCAGGGGTTTTTCTTTTACGGTGATCATTTTTGCGGCGGTAAGCCTGTCCATGTATTACCCGCAGTATTTTGTGCAGGTAGCTGGTTTTAAATTGTCAAAACTGATCATTCCCCTGTTGCAGGTAATTATGTTTGGCATGGGAAGCGAACTCAGTCTTTTTGAACTGACAACGGTATTAAAAAAACCGAAAGGAATTATAGCAGGTGTTGTTTGCCATTATATCATTATGCCGCTGATAGGGTTTACACTGGCAACTGTTTTTAATTTCCCGAAGGAGATTGCTGCAGGCATTATACTGGTGGGCTGTTGCCCCAGCGGGCTTGCATCCAATGTAATGGCCTACCTGGCCAGGGCCAATTTGGCACTGTCCGTTGCCGTTACTACCGTATCTACCCTGCTGGCACCTTTGTTTACGCCTTTATTGATGCGTTTGCTGGCAGGCAGGCTGGTGGCCGTGCATTTTCTGGACATGGCAAGGGATACAACAAAAGTCGTCATCCTGCCCATTGTTGCCGGCCTCCTGTTTCATTGGCTGGCAAGGGGTAAGGTAAAATGGCTTGATAAAATAATGCCGATGATTTCTATGCTGGCCATTGCTTTAATCATAGTTGTGATTACCGCAGCGGGCCACGACAGCCTGGTGAAAGTGGGATTGATGCTGGTACTTGCGGTACTGATTCATAACGTACTCGGATACACGCTCGGTTACTGGAGCGGCCGGTTGCTGAAGTTTTCTGAAAAGGATTGCCGCACGCTCTCGCTGGAAGTAGGCATGCAGAACAGCGGCCTGGCATCGGGACTGGCATTGCTGATGGGCGGGATGGCAACGATTGGCCTGGCGCCAGCCGTATTCGGACCGCTGATGAACATATCCGGTTCTTCATTGGCCAACTGGTGGCATAACCGGTTACCAGAAAATGAGACCTTGCACGAATGACGAAATTAATTGTGATGACATGAATTATTACATCGGTATAGACATCGGCACGACTTCAACAAAAGCAGTCGCATTTTCCGTTCAGGGAGAAATCCTTGCCCGGGAAACCATTGCCTACCCGATACTGCATCCGCAGGCCGGCTATAGCGAGCAGGATCCCGACGAAATACTGGAAGCCGTTATCAATGGCATCGGTAAGATTACCGAAAAACTCAACGATGACAATCCCGTACTGATAAGTTTCAGCGCAGCCATGCACAGTATTATGGCGGTAGACAAAAATGGTAACCCGCTTACCAATTGTATTATCTGGGCCGATAACCGTGCCGCATCCATCGCAGAACAACTAAAAGAAACTGATGCGGGCATTGCCTTTTACCATAAAACAGGGGTTCCGGTACATGCCATGTCGCCGCTTTGCAAATTATTGTGGCTAAAAGAAAACATGCCTGCTTTGTTTGCGGGCGCCGCTAAATTTATCGGCAACAAGGAATACATTTTTTTCCGGCTGTTTGGAAAATACATTGCAGATACGGCCATGGCTTCCGCTACCGGCTTATTAAATATTCATACCCTGCAGTGGGATGAGGCCATTCTCAGCTATGCGCGTATTGGTATACAGCAACTCGCTGCCGTTGCAGATGCCGGACACCAGGAATACCTGCCAGCAGGCAGCAAATACCAATCGGACCCGCGGTTACAAAAAGTGGCAAAGACCGCATTTATTATTGGTGGCAGCGACGGGGCCCTGTCCAACCTTGGCAGTGGCGCCGTTAATAAAAACGCGATGGTGGTTTCCATTGGCACCAGCAGCGCCGTAAGAATGGTTACACGCGATGTTTATACGGATGAACTGATGCGGACGTTTTGTTACCATCTGGCAAACCATCGTTACATCATTGGTGGCGCCAGTAACAATGGTGCAGTGGTGCTGCAATGGTTCAAAGAATCGCTTCTGCAAACCAATGAAACCCATGAGCAGCTTTTTACACTGGCCCAAACGGTTGAGCCCGGTTGCAACGGGCTGCTTTTTATTCCTTACATCATGGGTGAAAGAGCCCCGGTATGGAATTCGGCCGCCAAAGGCATATTTTTTGGGCTCGATATTACCCATACCAAAGCGCACCTGGTAAGATCTGTAATGGAAGGCGTTGTATACAATGTTTACAGCATTGGTAAAATACTGATGGAAAAAAGAAAAGTGACGGAGATCTACGCCACGGGCGGCTTTACGCAAAGTCCTATGTGGTTGCAGGTTTTGTGTGATGTGTTTAACTGTACGGTTTGTGTATCTGGCGCAGTAGAAAGCGCAGCACTGGGCGCCGTAAAAATAGGGCTCGAGGCCATGGGCATAGAACAGCACTGGACGCACAAAACCACCCAAACTTACCGGCCGGATGCACTGAAACACCTCAGCTATCTCAAACAATTTGAAAAATTTGAACGTATTTACGAAGCACTTAAAAATGAAATGGGGAACCAGGAAGCCATCAAGGTAAAAGACAGTATTGGCCATTGAATAAAGTCGTAATCCTTAGTTCTCCCGCCTGCATATTTGCGCCCAAATAACAATTTACGCCAATGCTTTGAAGTCTCAGAAAAAATGACTTTCTTGACGCTTCAAAATCATATCCAATGAAAAAGACCCTTTTATCGTTAAGCCTCCTGGCCATCTTGTTTACTGCCTGTAAAAAAGACCAGGCGGGCAGTGATCAAAAAAACATCAGTACTTCAGACCCCAAGGCACTCACCGATGCCATTACCGTATTTCATTCCACCAAAATTACCGGCACCAGCCCCGTACCAGGCACCAGCGGCAATGCGCCTGTACTTGACATGGGTTCGGACAACCAGCAGATTCATGCACTGAACGGCCGGTATTCCGTTATAAAACCTGCCGTAACCAGTGGCACTGTAGCGGGTTACTATTTTAAGATCATTGGCGCCGACTTTTATTATAAAATTGATTTCAGCAAGCCACGTGTTTCGGCCAACCGCCTCAGCGGCAATGCCAATGCACGCAGCCACCATTTTTTATCGGGCGCCAGGAAGTTTAATGGCAACCGGGCAGATAGTACGGTAAGCGATTATACCGATTCTTCTATCATTATTCAGTTGCCGGCCAATATCAGCCCCGGTACTTTTTGTGCGCAGTACTGGATGTATGATGCGCAAAACCAGGTGAGCAATGTAATCAACGTGTGCATTACAGTAGACCAATTGGGCGGCGGTGCAGATGGCGCTGGTTTTACCGGCACCTGGAAACAAACAAAGGAAAGATATGCATCCGATTACCCGGATACCAGCTGGCATACCATCAGCAACCAGAAAGACTATTCATACAAGCAACCCTACCTTTGCGAAAACAACCAGCTTACCTACGTCTACGATTCTACCAGTACGGATCCCAATATTCAGCAAATTTTCTCCAACTATTACTGGACCATCCAAAGCGATATGAGCTTTGCTGCAAATGGCGCTGCACAATACATAAGCGGTTTTGAAGAAGGCTTTGTTGACCTGGACGCCTCTACCTGCAGCAATATTGTTTACCGTGCAGAAGGTTCACCCGTTCATGAAGACATTGGCGGATGGAGCTATAACAGCACTACCAAAAAACTGGTTTTGGTGTTCGATTTTAATGGCGCAGGCAGCAGCGATCCACAGGCATTTGAGTTTACCGTTACCCAGCAATCGGCCAGTGGCTTTACTTTGCTCGACGACCAATACGGCGACGGCTACCAGTTTACAAAAAAATAATACCCCCTTAGATACAGTTTTTATAAAAAATGCGTCTCACCAGGCGCATTTTTTAATGCTGAAAGCACCGTTTGCTGATAAGGCACGCTGCCAACTTGTCACTTTATCCTGTTTTTCTATATCTTTGTCCCCCACTAAAAAGAGGATATAGCAATGCAGGATTTGGTGAGCAATAAAATACACGATGAAAACAGGCAGGGTGAAGCGTTTGCGCCCTTTGCGGAGAATACAGCTGCATTCAAAAAGCTGTTTTACATTGAAAGCTATGGTTGTGCGATGAATTTTGCCGATAGTGAAGTGGTAGCCTCCATATTAAATGAAAACGGTTTTGGTGCAACAGCCAATGTGGAAGACGCCGATCTTATTTTTATCAATACCTGTTCTATCCGCGAAAAAGCAGAGCTAACTGTACGCAAAAGACTTACCGAATTCAGGAAACTGAAGAAACAAAGACCCGGCATGCTGGTAGGTGTACTGGGTTGTATGGCGGAAAGGCTGAAATCAAAATTCCTGGAAGAAGAAAAGCTGGTTGACATGGTAGTAGGCCCCGATGCCTACAGAACCTTGCCGGGCCTGGTAGAAGAAGCAGAGACCGGGCAAAAAGCCGTGAATGTTTTACTGAGCAGGGACGAAACTTACGCCGATATTGCGCCGGTTCGTTTAAACAGCAACGGTATAAACGCTTTTGTAAGTATTATGCGAGGCTGCAACAACATGTGTGCATTTTGCGTGGTACCGTTTACGAGAGGAAGGGAAAGAAGCCGCGACCTGCACTCCATCCTGCACGAATGCGAAGACTTGTTCAGCAAAGGCTACCGCGAAATAACCCTGCTGGGCCAGAACGTAGACAGTTATTACTGGATGGAAGAAACCACAGGTACCAATATTACATTTGCCATGTTGCTGGAAAAAGTAGCGCAGGTGTCTCCCCTCCTGCGGGTGCGCTTCAGTACATCTCACCCCAAAGACATTACGGATGAAGTGTTGTTTACAATTGCTAAATACGAAAACATCTGCAACTATATTCACCTGCCGGTGCAAAGCGGCAGCACCCGCATCCTGCAACTGATGAACCGCACGTATACCCGCGAATGGTATATTGCCAAAGTAAACCGCATTAAAGAAATACTGCCCGATTGCGGACTATCAACCGATATCATTTCCGGTTTTTGTACTGAAACCGAAGAAGACCACCAGGATACGCTGAGCCTGATGGAATATTGCGCCTACGATCTTGCCTACATGTATTTTTACAGCGAAAGGCCGGGTACGCTGGCAGCCCGCCGTTATACCGATGATATACCGGAAGATCTGAAAAAAAGACGACTGCAGGAGATCATCGATCTGCACCGCATTCACTCATTGCAAAGCATGCAGCGTGATGTGGGCAAAACGTTTAAAGTACTTATTGAAAAAGTTTCCAAAAAAAGCGCCGGCCACTGGGCAGGCAGGAATGACCAGAACAAAGTGCTGATTTTTCCCAAAGAAAATTACAACTTAAAAGAGGGTGATTATGTTACAGTGAAAGTAAATGAATGTACAGCAGGTACATTAATGGGGAACATCATAAAGTAAATAAACAGCTTTTGCTGCAATAAACGAATGACAACATGGAGTTACAATCATTAAAAAACAGGTTTGGCATTATAGGTAACGCACCGGCACTGAACTATGCACTGAATGTGGCTTCGCAGGTGTCCAATACGGATTTAAGTGTATTGATCAATGGCGAAAGTGGCGTTGGTAAAGAATCATTTTCACTTATTATTCATGCCTTGTCGGCCAGAAAGCACAATCCTTTTATTGCCGTCAATTGCGGTGCAATACCGGAAGGCACCATCGATTCGGAATTGTTTGGCCACGAAAAAGGATCTTTTACCGGCGCGGTAGACAGCCGCAAGGGTTATTTTGAAACCGTAAATGGGGGCACCATCTTCCTCGATGAAATTGGTGAAATGCCATTGGGCACGCAAGCCCGTTTGCTGCGCGTACTGGAAAGCGGTGAGTTTATCCGGGTTGGTTCCAGCAAGGTGCAGAAAACCGATGTAAGGGTGATTGCCGCTACCAATAAAGACCTGCTGGAGTTTACGCAAAAAGGAAAATTCCGGGAAGACCTTTATTACCGTTTGAATACAGTGCCCATTCGGGTGCCGGCATTAAGAGACCGGAAAGAAGACATCATATTCCTGTTCCGCAAGTTTGTGGTAGATTTTGCAGAACGCTATAAAACAACGCCGGTACAGCTGGATGAGGAGGCGAAAAATCTGTTAAATAACTATCCCTGGCCCGGCAATGTAAGAGAATTGAAGAATATTGCAGAGCAGTTGTCGGTATTGTCGGAAGAAAAACTAATTACCGGCACCGTGATGCGCAGGTTTTTGCCCGATAACAACAATCCCAACCGCTTACCGGTACTCGCCTCCAATAAAGGCGTTGGCAGCAACCCCGAATTTGCCAATGAAAGGGAAATGCTGTACAAACTTTTCTTCGACATGAAAAAAGATGTAACCGAATTGAAAAGAATGTTTGTTGACATATTGCAAAACCCGGCCAATGCAGCATCCGCCGCAAAATTTGCCAATGAATCGCTGTTCAGGGATCACAACCCGGTGACGGAATTACCCGCCCAGGTATTGCAACCGGCTTTTATACAAACCGCACCCCAGCAAAACGGTCAGCCGGTACTGATCAACCACGATGATATCCATAACCACGAGGAAGTAGAAGAATCGCTGAACATTATGGACAAAGAAAAAGAACTTATCATCAAAGCCCTGAAGAAACACCGCGGCAAAAGAAAAGATGCATCACTCGATTTGGGCATCAGTGAAAGAACACTCTACCGCAAGCTAAAGGAATATGATATTGACGAATAAAGAAACGGTGAGAAATGGGGAAATGAAAATCTGCAATTTGATTGTCTTTAAAAATAACTACATGCCCATAGCAAAAAAAAATATTTTAATAGTGATGGTTTTTGCGCTGTCTGTAATGGCCAGCGGTTGCCTGCATTATACGCTGAAAGAGTCTTCCATCCCCAAAGAAATAAAAACAATCCGGATCAACTTTATAGAAAACAGGGCCCGCTATGTAAACCCCCAGTTAAGCCCGCAACTGACCGATAAACTGCGCCAGAAAATCAATAACCAAACCAATCGTACCCTGGTACAAAGCGAAAATGCAGATTATGATATCAGCGGTACCATTACCGATTATTCGTTTACAACGGCCGCCATTGCATCCAATAAATCGGCCACCAACCGTTTAAATATAACTGTTCACATTAAATTAATAAACCGGCTGGATGATAAGCAGAGCAAGGAAGAAGATGTTACCCGCAGCTTCGACTTTGATGCCAATATCAGCGTTCAGCAGGCGGAAGCGCAATTGAATACCAGCATCATTCAGAACCTCAGCGATGAAATTTTTAACCGTCTTTTTTCTAACTGGTAATTTGCAAGTATATTGCTGCTTATAAATATGCAGGCACCCTTCGACAATATCGTTCAGCACCTTTTTCACCAGCCGTCCTTGCAGTCTGTAACAGTAGATGAGATTGAGCGAATGGCAGCGCAGCATCCCTATTTTGCGGCGGCCCATTTCTTATTGCTGAAAAAAATGCTGGATACCGATCACCCGCAATTTGATACGCAGCTGCACAAAACAACGCTTTACTTCAATAACCCGCTCTGGCTGCAATACCTGCTGCAACCCGAAACCGTTTCAGATTTTAAAATTTCAGAAAAAGCACCTTTTATTGGCGCTGATAATACAGGAGACGCTGAAATGCCCGCAGGCGCAACGGCCTACCAGGCAAAGGAAGAAGAAGTAGTATACGAAAAAAGTCTATCTACTGAAACGGCTGAACCCGTATTTGCAGCAGCTGCAATGCCGGCGCATTCCGGCATCATGGATGTTATTACCGAAGTTTTTGAAGAACCGGCACCCCCCATCCCTTCGGATACGCATTACAGTGAGGTGCTGTATGAACCCGCAGCAGAAGCAACCCCAGTAGAAGAAAGCATCGCACCGGAAAATACAACAACAGTTGGCGGGGAATCTGAAACAGCCGTAGACACGCAGCAAACAGAAGCCTTTCACTTTCAACCGGAAGATGCCATTGTGCAGCACACAACCGAAATGCTGAACTACGAATCTGCAGCACCCGCAGAAGATACAACTGAGATTTTTTCAACAGAAAGCCATTCCGGGGCATTGGATGAGCCCCTTGCCCACAACAATGAGCAAATACCTGAAATGCAAGCGGGTGAAACTGAAGCAGTTTTTGTGCAGCATGAGGAAATAATGGTAGAAAATCCGGAACCGGGGGTTTTACAAACAGCTGTAGAAATGGAGGGCAATGCGGCGGCAAGTTTGCAGGAGCACGATGCGGCAATCCAAACGCAGGAAGCCGAAACAGGCAATGCTGAACCAGTTGCCGCCAAATACCAGGAAACATTTGCCACACCCGAAGCAGCGTTTGTTGCAGCAGAACCCGCATCCGGGGAAGAAGAAGCAGATCAAACCGACCAAACAGCAGAAACGTCCGGAACAACAGCGCAGGAAGAAAAACATTTGTTTAGAACCATTATAGAAACACCAGCAGCCAAAAACGATTTCTTGTTTGAGCCCTACCATACCGTGGATTATTTTGCCAGCCAGGGCATTAAGCTCAGCAAACTGGAATCAGAATCGAAAGACAAACTGGGCCGGCAGCTGAAAAGTTTCACAGAATGGCTGAAAAGCATGAAAAGGCTGCCCCAGGTTTCCATTGAACAGGCACTTTCTGCCAACGAAGAATCAAAAGTAGTGGCCGATGCCATTCATTCCATCGAAAACAAGGAAGTGATTACAGAGGCCATGGCTGAAGTATTTGAGAAACAGGGCCTGACGGAAAAAGCAGCCGGGGTTTACCAGAAATTAAGTTTGCAGAATCCCGCAAAATCCGCTTATTTTGCAGCCAAAATTGACCTTTTAAAACAGTAATTGTATGATTATCTTATTTGT
>Ga0209069_10000780_pt1 | contig 15339 bp, 11 predicted proteins | sample Str013_2_FD_187202 | JGI IMG/M metagenome (GOLD analysis project Ga0209069, IMG submission 187202) | Freshwater sediment microbial communities in response to fracking from Pennsylvania, USA - Straight Creek_MetaG_SC_2013 (SPAdes) (version 2) | ecosystem: Environmental > Aquatic > Freshwater >...
TCCCCAGGCAGATAGACCAATGGTTTTAAGATGTTGCCCAGTATCCTGAAAGTGGCGGATGAGGAGGGCGGTTGCGGATTTTTCGCCCAGCGCCCATGCGGTGGGGGGGGGGATGGCGCGGTTGTCCACTGAATAGAAGTTCCGGCCAGTGGGAAGAACGTCAAGGCGGCCACGGGTGGGCGCTCCAGACGGGCCGGGGGCGACACGGCGGCCTGCGAGGCCTTTGATGAGAGCTGCCATTTCGGCGGGGCCGCAGGCGGCCAGCGTGGGGCGGATGCTATGCGCAATATTGCTTAGAACAGCTTCCAAGGAAGTGACCTCATCCGCCCTGTCGGGCACCTTCCCCAGAGGGGAAAGCAGATTGACTGAAGTGTCTATCAGTTCGTCATCCCGACGAAAGTCGGGACCCATTTCAGAGTCTGTCAGGGGCCCCGTCTTTCGACGGTGTGACGATAGTAGAGAATGTGCGAGCAGCTCCAGTCGCTCCATTGTGTCGCCGTTGCTGCGCCAGGGATCGGTGCTTATCGAGGCTAGTTCTGTTGGCCGTGGCCCGCTCCAAGACTCGGCCATTTTGCACGATAGGGGATCAAATGGAGCCAGGCCCAGTGCATCACTCAACGCGCGGATCAGGCTGGCATCGCCGCCCTCGCCAAGCCCGCGCGGCACACGGGTGAGGGCGACCAGCAAATCGGTTTCCTGCTGGCCCGTCGGGGACGTGCCGAGGATATGGAGCCCATCACGGATTTGCGCTTCCTTGAGATCACAGAGGTATGCGTCCAGTTTGGTGAGATCATCATCTCCTTGGCCTTGCAAGCCTGCGTCTAGGTCTAGCTTGGAGGATTGCGTGAGTTCAAAGATGCGGCGGCGCAACTCGCCTAAGCGGCGCTTGTCCAACCCGCTGGCCAGATAATATTCATCCACCAAAGCTTCGAGGTCCTTCAACGGGCCATAGGTTTCAGCTCGGGTGAGTGGTGGGGTCAAGTGATCAATGATCACTGCGCTTGTGCGGCGCTTGGCCTGAGTGCCTTCACCGGGGTCGTTGACGATGAAGGGATAAAGCTGAGGTGTTGGGCCCAGAGTGATTTCGGGCCAGCACTCTTGTGAAAGGCCCACCGCTTTGCCGGGCAGCCATTCCAGATTGCCGTGCTTGCCATTGTGAATGATTGCTTGAGCGCGGAACTGATGACGCAGCCAGAAATAGGTGGCGAGATAGAAATGCGGCGGCACCAGTGCGGGGTCGTGATAGGTGGCTTTGGGGTCAATGCCATAACCACGCGCTGGCTGAATGGCGATAGCGATATTGCCATAGATGTTGATGGCGAGATGGAATGCGCCGTTGTGGAAATGGGGGTCGCGTTCCGGCTCACCCCACCTTGAAATCATCTGTGTGCGGATGGACTGCGGCAAGCGCAGGAAGTGTTTGCGGTAGTGAATGAAATCGAGTGTTACGGAGCGCTCAGTATATTGTCCCAGACCCAAATGCACGTCATCCCGGCGCAAGTCGGGATCCATTTCAGAAGTTGACGGGGATCCCGACTTTCGTCGGGATGACAATAGAAATTGAATTAACGCATTTCCACTCGAAGGAATTTCACCAACAGTGTAGTTCGACTCTTCCAGCGCCTTTAATATCGCAATCGTGCTGGCCGGGGTGTCGTAGCCCACGCCATTGGCCACACGGCCATCTTTGTCAGGATAGTTGGCGAGGATGATGGCGATTTTCTTTTCGGCATTGGGCGAGGCGCGCAGCTTGGCCCAATTGGCAGCGAGTTCTGCCACAAAGGCGATACGGTCGGGCGCTGATTGATAGGTGACAATGCGGCATTGCGTGGGCGCATGAAATTGTTCGTCTGCTTTAAAGGAGATCGCTCTGGTGAATATCCGCCCGTCTAGCTCCGGCAGCACAACATTCATCGCCAGATCAGTGGCGCGCAGGCCTTGGCTTGAAGTTTGCCATTCTTCACGCGAAGAGCCGGCGAGTGCCACTTGCAGCACCGGGCAATCCGCTTGGGCAAGGGGGTCTTTGGCTTCATCGCCTACTGCAAAACCAGTGGCGTTGATGATCACGCTTGGCGGGTGAGCTGCGAAGTGTTCGCGCAAGAAAATGGCGCTGGTTTCATCTTTCAAACTGGAGATGAAAATGGCTGCGGCTTCTATGCCCTTGGCGGCCAACACGGCGGCGAGCCTGTCAATCGGCTCAGTCTGGCCACCTTCAACTACTGACCGATAAAAGATGATGGCCGCTTTTGGATTTTGTGGAAGGCTGTGAAAGCCTGCTTTGGGCAAGTTTTGCGGCGATGGGGCGTCTGAATGCGAAATAAATCGCAATAGCGCCTTGGCATTCTGTTGGCCACCAAAGGCAAAATATTGGCGCAGGCGTTCAACTTGCGCCGCTGGCATAGTTGAAAGCGCAGAGAGTTCTGTATCTGGTTCTTGCCCACCAGGAATAAGGGCGAGTTGAATGTTCTTCTGACGCGCCAAGGCGGCGACTGTTTCCACTCCGTAAGGCCAATAGGCTTTGCCGCCGAGCAGGCGAATGACGATGCATTTGGCGTGGGCCAGCGTTTGTTCAGCGTAGAGATCAACTGAATAATTGTGTTGCAGTTGCAAAAGATTGGCAAGACGCAGCGAAGGTGCTTCTGCGCCCAAGGCATCGTGTGCGGCGGCGAGACAAGCCAGATCTGAATCCGCTGCAGTAAGAATGATGATATCGGCAGGCGACTGTTTGAGATCAATGGCTTCGGCACCACCATCAACAACACCTGATGTGGTGGCCAGAAGATGCATCAGCCGCGCAGCGCAGTTGCAATCGCCGCCTGATCCATCGTTTTTTCACCGATCACCACAAGGCGGGTGCTGCGCGTTTCATCACTGCGCCATGGGCGATCAAAATAAGAATTGAGGCGCGGGCCAACCGCCTGGATCAGCAGACGCGCATTGCTGTCAGCAACAGAGGCAAAGCCTTTGAGGCGCAGGATATTATGGCTCTCAATCGTTTTGGTTATGCGGCCAAGGAGTGTCTTCTGGTCTGCTGCGTCGGGGACCTCGACAATGAAAGTGCTGAAGTCATCATGATCATGCTGCTCAACGCCTTCCATTTCGTGATTGGATTTGCGGTTTTGCAAATCATCTTCCACGCTTGCGTTGCTGCCGAGCAGAATATTTGCATCCACGGCACCTTGTGTTGCGGCTACCATGCGGCTGGCAGTGCGCAGTTGTGGCTTCAATTCAGCGGTCACTGTGGCGAGTTCTGAGGCGCTCAACAAATCGGTTTTGTTCAAGATGACAAGGTCAGCACAGTTCAGCTGATCCTCAAACAATTCCTGAATGGGGTTTTCGTGTTCTACGGTTGGGTCAGCTGCGCGTTGGGCCGCGATGGCTGCCTCATCATCGGCAAAGCGTCCCTCGCTCAAGGCCTTGGCATCCAGCACGCTCACCACGCCGTCCACCGTGACGCGTGATTTTATTTCGGGCCAATTGAACGCGCGCACCAGGGGTTGGGGCAGGGCAAGGCCAGAGGTTTCAATGATGATGTGGTCAAGCTTGCGCGGGCTGGCCAACAGTTTTTCAATGGTGGGGATGAATTCATCTGCCACGGTGCAACAGATGCAGCCGTTGGCAAGTTCAATGATGTCATCTTCGCTGCAGGCCTCACTGCCGCAGGATTTGAGAATTTCACCGTCCACGCCCACGTCGCCAAATTCATTGACAATGAGGGCAATGCGACGCCCGCCTGCATTTTGCAGCAAGTGGCGCACGAGGGTGGTTTTGCCTGCGCCCAAAAAGCCGGTGATGATGGTGGCGGGAATTTTCATGGTCATGATTCAAGCTTTTCTGAAAGGGGTGGAAGCAATTGGCCCAGCGCTGTGCCCATCACCAACCAAAAAACGGCGGCACAGGCCAAAGCCTTGGCCGCAAATTCAGCCGCAAGTTCGGGCGGCACTGTGCTGGCGGTTTGGGCCGCAAGCGGTGCACCGATGAGATGTGGCAGCAGGATGAAAACTGCGCCAAGCCCAATGATCCATGGTGTTTTGTTACTGGCAAAACAATAAATGCCAGCTGCAGTGCTAATGATCGTGCCCAGCCACCAAATTTGCCGTGCGGCCAAGTCTGCCACTGGCATTCCTGGCAATTCCGGTGCTAGGCCAAAGCTTGGCGCAAGGTGCACAGCAAAGAAACCGCAGAGGCCCCAGACCCAGCCATTGGCTTTGGCGAGGGGTAAGTTCGCCACCAGCGAGATTCCTGCCAATAATAAAGCAAAGCCCCCTCCAGCCAGCAAGGACGCTGCACCCGTGAAACCAATGCGTGGCAATCCGGGGGCTGGTTCCCATTCCTTGGCACCGTAGTCAGCGCACATTTTCATGCCGGGCATGGTTTCCACACACGCGCCATCGGCCTTTTCAAAGACTTCGGCGGCGGCAATCAGGGGGGATAGCTTCCACACTTGCAGGCCAGTGAGAACAGCCCCTGCAATCAGGCCAGCAACAAGGGCTGCCAGAACATAACGGCCAATCATTTGATTTGATTGAACTGGCTAGTGGCAGGGAAAGCCAATGGCATGGCGCGTGTCATGGGCTGCATTATGCACAGCTGAGACTTGCGAAAGGCCAATGGTGAAAATCATGCCGCCGCCGATGAACAGGCAAACGAGGCCTGCAATGGCGCGCTGCGACAGGCTTTGGGAAATCGAAATCGTTTTGGTGGTCATGTCACCCTCCGTGAGACCGTTGAAGAAATAGTCGTAACGCAATCGGCAGGTCTCCTGGCTCAGCGGCTCTGGCGTTTTGTTCGGCCTTCCCGGTTGCCCAGTGGCTTATCGAACCAAACTCGCCGCTTACAGTTGCGGGGGCAGCCACGGAATTGGCCCCGAAGTGGGTCATCCTCACCGTGTTCCCTTTGAAGCCCCTTGGCAATTGCTTTTGGGGCACCGATTAATGTATCTCTCGCAACGCGCGGCTTGCTTGTCAACATGAAGTTGGCATTGGTGGCAAAGGAGCAGTTTTGTCAGAGGCAAAATCACAAACGGGGGCGGGTGAACTGCATGCAGAGCTAATATCGGGCAATCGTTCAGTTATTTTGGCGGTATTTGCATTCAGCCTGGTGCTGAATGTGCTGGCGCTGACGGGCTCTCTCTTCATGTTGCAGGTTTATGACCGGGTGATTCCCTCCGGCAGCATTCCCACATTGATTGCGCTGAGTCTGATTGTGGCTGTGCTCTATAGCTATTACGGTGTGATGGACTACGTGCGCAGCCGCATTTTGGTGCGGGTGGGGCGCAAATTTGAAGAGGGGCTGCGCGTTCATATATTTGATGTGATGGCGCTGTTGTCATTGCGCAGCGGCGGTGCTGCGGGCTCACAAGCTGCGCAGGATTTGACGCAGGTGCGGCAGTTTATTGGCGGGCAAGGGCCGCTCGCTTGGTTCGATCTGCCATTTATGCCACTTTATGTTGTCGTGTTATTCATGCTGCACTGGATTTTGGGTGTGGTTGCGGTGTTTGCTGCGGGGATAATTCTGGTTCTGGCATTGCTGACAGAACGAGCGCAGCGCCAACCCCAAGCAGATGCCATCGAAGCGATGTTGCATGCGCAGCTTTTAACGGAAGAAGCACGGCGCAATGTTGAGGCGATGCATTCGCTGGGCATGCGCGGCGCATTGCGTGAGCGCTGGGAAAAGGTGCAAGGCATTGCGCTGGAGCGGCAAACCACAGCGAATGATGCTGGCGCATCCTACGCTGCCTTTAGCCGGGTGTTTCGATTGATGTTGCAATCGGCAATGTTGGCGGCTGCTGCGTGGCTTGCAGTCAAGCATGAGATTTCTGCAGGCTCTATCGTTGCCTCTTCGATCATCATGGGGCGAGCGCTGGCACCCATTGAACAAGTAGTTGCGGGCTGGCCGATGTTTCTGGCAGCGCGGAAATCTTATGCGCGCCTCAAAGAGATATTGGCACTTGTGCCCAAGCAGCGTGAGCGTATGGATTTGCCCGCACCCAAGGGCTTGCTGGAAGTTGAAAAGCTGGTGATTGTTTTGCCGGGCGCCGAAAAGCCTGTCCTGCAAGGCGTGGATTTTAGAGTGGGCCCCGGTCAGGGCTTAGGGATTATAGGGCCCACGGGTGCTGGCAAATCCACTTTGGCGAGGGCCTTGGTGGGTTTGGTGCCTTTGGCCCAAGGTGCGGTGCGTTTGGATGGAGCAACTGCTGAGCAACGTGATGCTGATGCGCTGGGCAAGGCAATTGGTTATGTGCCACAAGATGTGCAGATTTTTGCAGGCAGCGTGGCTGAGAATATCGCGCGGTTCAATGTGGAAATTGATGCCAGTAAAATCGTTGCGGCAGCAAAGCATGCCAACATCCATGATTTTATTTTGCGATTGCCTGATGGCTATGACACGCAGCTTGGGGCAAATGGCGCGCGGCTTTCTGCGGGCCAGCGCCAAAGATTGGCTTTGGCACGGGCCCTATACGGTGATCCGGTGTTGTTGGTTCTGGATGAACCCAATTCCAATCTCGATGCCGAGGGTGAGATCGCGTTGGACAGGGCCATTCGCGCTGCCATGGCGCGGGGTGCCGCTGTTGTTGTGGTGGCGCACCGGCCATCGGCGCTGCATGCCATGAACACACTGCTGATTCTCGCGGAAGGCCGGGTGGCAGCCTTTGGTGGGCGCGATGAGATCATGGCCAAGGTTGGTCTGCGGCCCACGCCCTCAGCACCGATCGTGGTTGCTTCTCAGGCCAAGCCAACCCAACAACTGGGGCGCACCACTTTGTCTATTCAAGGACGCATGGGTGCAGATGCCCCGAAGCGGAATGTGCAATGAGTGGTGCTGTGCCAGCGCTGGCAACAAAGCGTTCATTGCGGCGTTTGCAATTGGTTGGCTATGTGGCCATTTTCAGCATGATTGCCGGGTTTGCAAGCTGGACTTGGTTTTCAAAAATCAATGGCGCAGTCATTGCGGCCGCCACATTGGAAGCTGAAAGTTTTTCAAAGAAAATTCAACACCGCGAAGGTGGCAACGTTCTGAAGATCAATGTAAAGGATGGCGATGTGGTTCAAGCTGGCCAGGACTTGATTGTGCTTGACCCAACTGAAACCACCGCCCAGCTTGGTGTTGTAGACGGGCAATTGAATGAGACCTTGGTGAAGCGTGCCCGCCTTGAGGCGCAGCGCGATTTGCGTGCTTCCTTGGATTTGCCGACAGCGCTGCAAGGAAAGATAACTGATCCGCGCTTGGCTGAGGTTTTGGCTGGCCAACAGAAATTGCTGACCTCAACACTGGGTGGGTTGAAAGGTAAACAGGAACAGTTTCAAGTTCAGATCGGCCAATTGAACCAGCAGATCAACGGCGTTGAAGCCCAGCTGGTGGGCAACAAGAAGCAGATGGATTTGATGGCCGAGGAAACTGACAGCCTGCGCAAACTGCAGCTGCAAGGTTTGGTGCCGGCTTCAAAGATCATGCAGATGGACCGCGATGCCGCACGTTTGGCTGGCGAAACCGGGCAATTGTCTGCCAGCAAAGCGCAGACAATGGCGAAAATCAGTGAAGTGAAATTGCAGAGTCTGCAAGCCGAAGAGGATTTGCGCTCACAGGCGCTGACTGACTTGCGCGATACGGAAAGCAAACTTGGCGAGTTGCAGGGTCAGCGGTTGACCATCCAATCGCGCCTTGACCATACCGTGGTGAAGGCGCCAATTGCTGGCACGGTCTATCAGCTTTCTGTGCATACAGAAGGCGGCGTGATTGCAGCAGGTGAGACCCTGATGATGATTTTGCCGCAGAATGATGATCTGGTTTTGCAGGCTGCGGTGACACCCAACGACATCAACAGTGTGCAAGAGGGCCAGAAGGCCGAAGTGCGGTTCAGTGCCTTCGATCAACGCACCACGCCAAACATTGCCGCAGAGGTGACGCATGTGGCTGCCAATACCACACGCCCTGAAAGCTCAAAGCAAGACGTCCAAGCCTTTTATGCCGTGACACTGACGATCCCCGCCAAGGAACTTAGCAAACTTGGCACCAACAAATTGCGGCCGGGCATGTCAGCTGAAGCTTTTATTGCGACGGAGGCGCGCTCGCCGTTCTCCTATTTGATCAAACCGCTGATTGAGAATTGGTCGCACGCCATGCGCGAAAAGTGAACGTCTGGCGTTAACTTGGCGTTCACCAAATAGGCGATTTTGCTCAACGGAGTTTTAACCTTAACGCTTCATGATGGGCGTTATGAAAGTTCGTAGCGTTGTTTTGGCGTTTGTCAGTGCCGTGTGTTTTGCTGGGTTGGCCGCAAATCCTGTGACTGCTTCTGCCGCGTCACCCATCCCTGCATCCCGTCTCGTTGAAGACGGCTATGCCGCCCTTCAGCAAGGCGATGCCACGCGGGCCATTCCACTTTTCACCCAGTCGATTGAATCGCGCAGCCTTGCACCCGATGCACTGGCCAATGCGTTTTATAATCGCGGGCTTTCCTATCAAAAACTGGGGCAGGGCAGCAATGCTGCCGATGATTACACCGCAGCCCTCAACCTTGATGCCATGCCAAGCGATTTGCGCGCCAAGGTGCTTTATAACCGCGGCCTGTCTCAGCAACAGCAGGGCCACGCCAGCTTGGCCATTGAAGATTATACCAGCGCATTGCTGATCGACCCGACATTCTCATATGCTTATCTGGCACGGGCCACGGCCCTGCGTGAAAGCGGCCAATTGCTGTTCTCAATTTCAGACTATGAACGCGCTGTGAAATATCAGCACCCGCAAATTGCCAATGTGTATTTTGGTGAAGGTCTGACCTATGAAGCGTTGAAGCGCCCGTCTGAAGCCAAGGCATTCTATCAAAAAGCATTGGCCATTGAGCCAAGCTTTGCTGCCGCTGCCAGCAGGTTGAGCGCACTTGCTTCAGTGGCTGAGAATGATGACCAGGCCGCTGACCCGGTATTGAGTGGCAACACCGTTGTTGCCAATGCCGTGGCACGAACAGAAGTTGTGGCACAGGTTTTGCCAAAAGCGATTGAGCCACCAGCTAATTTGATGGTGGCTGATGCGCCCAAAGCCGTAGCTGCGCTTGTGCCAGCGGCTAAGGTTGTTGTTGCGTCTGTGCCTAAGGTTCCAGCACCACGTGCAACGGCCAAGCCAGCTGTGGCTGATGCCATTGAAACCGCGTCTACTGCACCAGCGCCTGCAAAGTCTGAAGTTGCAGCCCCTGCTGCGCAAACTTCTGGCTGGACTGTGCAAATTTCATCTGCTGGAAGCGAAGATTCGGCCTGGGCCAGTTTCAAGACCATGCAAAAGAGCCACAAGGTTCTGGCAGACAAGAAGCCAGTTGTGGTGCAGGCCGATCTTGGCGGCAAGGGCACAGTTTACCGTTTGCGCTTGCAAGGCTTTGAGGGTCAATCAGCCGCTCAGGCCGCCTGTGGCAAGTTGAAGGCGGGTGGCGTGAGCTGCTTTGTGGCCAAGAGCTAAACAACTGTGATGGCTGAGGGCCTGATGGCCCTCGGCTTACCAGCTTCCAATATTGGGCATGGAAGCCCAAGGTTCTTGCACGGGCAGGTGTTCACCTTCGCCGCGTTGCAGCACTTCGATGGAAATACCGTCTGGCGTTTTGATGAAAGCCATGCGGCCCTCACGCGGTGGACGGTTGATGGTGACACCTTCTTTCATCAGCTTTGCGCAATAGTCATAGATATTATCGACTGCGATGGCGAGGTGGCCGAAGTTGCGCCCACCAGTATAAACTTCCGGATCCCAGTTATAAGTCAACTCCACGGGGCATTCCGGTGTTTCAGGGCAAGCGACGAACACCAGTGTATATCGGCCCTTTTCACTGACGTGGCGGCGCAGCTCCACAAATCCCAGGATGCGGGTGAAAAAGTCCAGTGACTTATCAAGATCGGTGACGCGGATCATGGTGTGAAGATATTGCATGGTTGAGTTTTCCTTTGATTGAGCCAGCAGGTTCGCGCACGAATCAATTTGCGTCAACGTGCTGTTGGCGATGACATCGCATTGCACTTTTGTTTTTTACATCTGAATTTCTAGCGTTTGACGCCAACGTAATGAGTGAGTCACTGCGTAAGACCATCAAGCAAGCCAAGAGATTGAATCATCCGGTGATTTATTGTGGCAAGTTGGCCTCAGTGGGCGAGGATTTTTCAAAAGATTGGAAATATCGAGACCTATCCACAACTCGCCCCTGTACAAAGTTTTAAAAATAGTCAATCTGCGCGCACAGGGTCAGTGTTCTAACCAGACGAGGAGGCTCTCGTCTGAAGCATGGGTTGGGTTGGTTATGTCTGAAGCGGCGAAAAATTCCAGCATTGGTCATTTGCCCAATGTTGTGGACAATGAACACGGAGTGTCGATCATCCGTGTTGATGGTTTGGTCAAATGGTTTGATATCGGCCGTGGTTATGGCTTCATCATTCCAGACAATGGCCTCCCTGATATTTTGCTTCACTTGTCATGCTTGAAGCGCGACGGTTTTGATGCTCCGCTTGAGGGCGCGCGCATTGCCTGTGAAGTGGTGGCCAGACAAAAAGGCTTCCAGTGCCTGCGCGTTCTTTCCGTTGATTTGTCGACGGCGATCCATCCGGTTGAGCGCAAGGTTCGCGCCCATAATGTTGCGCCTGCAACATCGGCTTGGGTGCGCGCCAAGGTAAAATGGTTCAACCGCACCCGTGGCTTTGGTTTTGCGACCGAGGGGGACGGCTTGGGCGATATATTCGTGCATATGGAAATTCTGCGCAAGACCGGTATTGTTGAACTGGTGCCTGACACTTGGATCTATGTGCGCTATGGTGACAGCAATCGCGGAAAGCTGGCCACAGAAGTGCGCAACAGTCTTGAGAATGGTCCGCCCCATACCAACTAAGCTTTCAGCCCTTGATGGGGGTGGTGAGTGATGCGTTTGTTTTTGCGATTGTTATTGTTGTGTTGTGCGTTGTCAGCGCCCCTTTTGGTTTGGGGCAGCGCGGCTTGGGCCGATGACGATATCAAGATTTCAACACTCACCATTCAAACCCCAAATGCCATTTTTTCATTCTTCACCGAAATTGCAGTTTCTCCGGATGCCAAAGAGCGCGGATTGATGTTCCGCCAGAAGATGCCGGAAGATCAAGCTATGTTGTTTGATTTCAAGCCACCGCAGCCCGTGCAGATGTGGATGAAGAATACCCTGATCCCACTCGATATGATTTTCGTGCGCGCTGATGGTTCCATTGCCGCGATCGCAGAAAATGCGGTGCCGCAATCTCTTGACGTGATCGGTGTGCAGGAGCCGGTGGCGGCGGTGATTGAATTGGCTGGTGGGGTCACGCGACATTTGGGGATTCACAAGGGCGATCATGTGGGTGGGGCGGCTTTCTCACAGGCGAATTAAACTGCGGCCAACTAAACAATTTACGTTGGGCTTTGCCTGATACTATATGAGTGCAAGTTTGATAGGATCATTTCATGCACGACATTAAAGCCATTGTTGCCAACTCAACCGAATTTGATGCGGGCTTGGCGCGCCGTGGGTTGGCTGCGCAGTCAACTTCGCTGGTGGCCATTGATGAAAAACGCCGGACGGTGATGGGCGCGCTGCAAGAGGCCCAAAGCCGCCGCAACACGCTGTCCAAAGAAATTGGCATGGCGATGGGCAAGAAGGATGTAGCTCTTGCTGATAAGTTAAAAGCTGAGGTTGCCTCGCTCAAGGATCAAATTACGGCTGGCGAGATTGATGAACGTGATTTGACCAAGCAACTCAATGATGCGCTTGCCGTCATTCCCAATATCCCGCTGCCATCTGTACCAGAAGGGGCGGATGAACATGGCAATGTGGAAGTGCGGCGCTGGGGCGTGAAGCCGGAATTCAATTATGAGCCATTGCAACATTTTGACATTGGCGAAGGCCTGAAGCTGATGGACTTCGAAATCGCCACCAAGCTTTCGGGCGCGCGGTTTGTGGTGTTGAAGGGTGCACTGGCCCGCATGGAACGGGCACTGGCGCATTTCATGCTCGATATTCACACGACTGAATATGGTTACAGCGAAACTGCTGCTCCTTTTATGTTGCGCGAAGAATGCATGTATGGCGTGGGACAGCTGCCCAAGGCCCGCGAAGACATGTTCCAAACAAATAGTGGCCATTGGCTGATCCCCACGGCTGAAGCTTCGCTCACTAATCTTGTTCGAGAGCAGGTATTGGACGAGAGCAAGTTGCCGATCCGCATGACGGCTTATACGCCATGTTTCCGCGCCGAGGCGGGAGCAGCGGGTAGGGATACGCGCGGCATGATCCGCCAACACCAATTTTCAAAAGTGGAAATCGTTTCGATCGTTGCGCCAGAAAAGTCTGACGAAGAACATGAACGCTTGACCAATTGCGCAGAAGAGATTTTGAAGCGCTTGGGCTTGCATTACCGCACCATGCTATTGTGCACGGGTGACATGGGCTTTGGCAGCCGCAAGACTTATGACTTGGAAGTATGGCTGCCGGGGCAGAATGCCTTCCGCGAAATCTCCTCTTGCTCACAGTTTGGCGATTTCCAGGCGCGACGCATGGATGCGCGTTGCAAGGCTGCAGATGCCAAGCAGGCGCGTTATGTGCATACGCTCAATGGCTCCGGCCTCGCTGTTGGCCGCACCATGGTGGCGGTTCTGGAAAATTATCAGAACCCGGATGGCAGTGTCACAATTCCGCAGGCCTTGCAGCCTTATATGGGTGGCATCACTTCAATCAAAAGGCCCTGAGACATGCGCATTCTCGTCACCAATGATGATGGCATTCACGCCGCTGGCCTCGCAGCGTTGGAGGAGATTGCCCGTAGCGTGAGTGACGATGTCTGGGTGGTGGCACCGGCTGAGGAACAATCAGGGGCAGGGCATTCGCTTTCACTGTCCAATCCGTTGCGTTACCGCCATGTAAGTGGACGTCATTATGAGGTGACGGGTACGCCCACCGATTGTGTGATCATGGCGGTGCGCAAAATTATGCCGGGCATGCCTGATCTCATTCTCTCTGGTGTGAACCGTGGCCAGAATATCGCCGATGATGTGACCTATTCCGGCACCATTGCCGCGGCCATGGAAGGCACGGCCCTTGGCATCAAATCCATCGCGTTATCACAATGCACGGGCATGTTCGACAATGGTGAGACTTATGCCGTGGCCCGCGCCCATGGGCCAGATGTGGTGCAGCGCCTTTTGAAGTTTGAATTTGGGGCAGGCAATCTGATCAACGTCAATTTCCCTGATTGCAGGCCAGATGAGGTTCGGGGTGTGCGGGTTACCACGCAAGGTAAACGCGATGAAAACACCTTGACGGTAGATGAGCGCGTCGATGCGCGGGGCCGCCACTACTATTGGCTGGGCTTCAAGCGCGACAAGGGCACACCACCTGCTGGCACAGACCTTGCTGCTGTGTTCAACAGGCAAATATCAGTGACGCCATTGCACATGAATCTGACCCAGAATGAAAAGCTGAGTGCGTTGGGCTCCATCTTCAAATAGTGGTGCCGCTTGCAAGACTCGAACTTGCGACCCCCTGATTACAAATCAGGTGCTCTACCAACTGAGCTAAAGCGGCTTTTTTGAAGCCCTAAAATTAACCAAGACACATACTGATTTGCATCTCATGGGGCCCCTTTAGTCCAATTGGCCCCATTGCTGCAACACCCCCTGACAGGAAACCTGATCTGGCCTCAAATGTTTCATTTTGAGCCAGCCAGGGTCACAGAAAACAAAACAGGGAATGTTCACATGTTTCAGTCTCGGAAAATGATTATCCCGGCTCTGCTCGCTTTGGGTGCCTTTGCAGTGGCCCCTTTCGTGGCTGGACTTACGGATGTAGTCGCAGGCGGCAACCACAGCTCGGGCAGCAGCTCTAGTTCACATGCATCAGGTGGCGGTGGCCATTCTGGCGGCGGCGGTATGGGCGGTGGTTCACACGGCGGCGGCTTTGGCGGCGGAAATTCTGGCCCGCACGGCGGCGGCTTTGGTGGTGGCATGGGCCACGGCGGCGGCTTTGGTGGTGGCATGGGCCACGGCGGCGGCTTTGGCGGTGGCATGGGCCACGGTGGCGGCTTTGGTGGTGGCATGGGCCACGGCGGCGGCTTTGGCGGTGGATTTGGGCCACGTGGATTTGCTCCAGGCGCACACGGCCCGCTAGGCTTTGGTCATTCGCCGCGATTTGCTGGTGGTATAAGATTCGGCCACGGCGAAGGTTTTGGTCGTGGTAACGGCTTTGGCCGTGGTGCAGGCTTTGGGCATGGCGAAGGCTTTGGTCGCGGCACCGGCTTTGGCCGTGGTGCAGGCTTTGGGCATGGCGAAGGCTTTGGTCGCGGTAACGGCTTTGGCCGTGGCGAAGGCTTTGGGCATGGTGGGTTTGACGGTGGCTTCGGCCATGGCGAAGGTCACGGCAGTGGCATGGGTGGCGGCGAAGGCCACGGAATGGGCAGTGGCGAAGGCCACGGAATGGGCAATGGCGAAGGTCATGGCTTTGGTGGTGGTGAAGGTCACGGCCGCGGCAATGGCACGGCGCGGGCTGCCGCTCTGGCAAATGCTGCCGCAGCTGCTCTGGCGCATTCTTCAGCGAATGGACACGGCGGTTTCGGTTCAGGTTACGCGGCGGGCTTTGCTGCGGCGCTGACCAAGGGCAGTGCCAATTCGGGAAGTGGTGCTTTCGGCCAGGGCTATGGTGCGGGTTATGCTGCTGGTATTGCGGCTGCCAACGCAGGCTCAGCCGCAGCAGCAAATGGTGGCAGCAACCGCGCCATCGCAAACGCAGCGCTTAATGCCATCAATAATTTGACTGCAAACGGCGGTGGTGGGGCCCAGTTTGGCTCCAACTTCGCTGCTGGTATTGCATCAGCTCTCAACGGCAACACCAACAACAACACAGCAGGTGGTGGCTTTGGCCTCGGCGTGGCGACTGGCACAGCCATCGCCAATGGCGGTGCTGGCGGAACAGGTATTGGCGCTGGCGGTGCTGGCGGCAACGGAACTGGTGGCAATGGTGGCAATGGAACTGGTGGCAACGGAACCGGCACAGGCGGTAACGGCACAGGAACCGGAACCGGAACCGGAACTGGTACAGGCACTGGCGGCAATGCGACTGGCGGCAACGCAACAGGACAATGAACGCACCGAGCGACGGCGAGCGCTGGTCGGACAGGTACAGGCGGCATGGGCCATTCGTGATCGCCACATCCGACTACGTCACTACTGAGCGCTATCGAGCCAGTGGAGCCCGAGACACCTCATGGATTCTCAGTACATTCCTAAGCGACTTCCCCCGAGGTCGTCTGCTCGAGATCGGTTGTGGAGACGGCCGCATGACGGAATTTCTAGCGGAGGAATATGGCTTTGTGG
>Ga0209069_10000782_pt1 | contig 15336 bp, 16 predicted proteins | sample Str013_2_FD_187202 | JGI IMG/M metagenome (GOLD analysis project Ga0209069, IMG submission 187202) | Freshwater sediment microbial communities in response to fracking from Pennsylvania, USA - Straight Creek_MetaG_SC_2013 (SPAdes) (version 2) | ecosystem: Environmental > Aquatic > Freshwater >...
CCGGCTTCTCGGCCACCTCGGCGATCTCCTTGCGCGCCTCCATCGAGATCGCCTTGATGGTGCGGCCCTTGTCGCCGAGAACGATGGCGCGCTGGCTTTCGCGCTCGACAAAGATCGTCTGCTCGATGCGCACGCTGCCGCCCTTCAGCTCCTTCCACTGGGTGGTCTCGACGGTGGAGGCGTAGGGCAGCTCCTCGTGCAGGCGGTCGTAGATTTTCTCGCGGGTGATCTCGGACGCCATCGAGCGCAAGGGCGCGTCGGCCACCTGGTCCTCCGGGTACAGCCAATGCCCGGCGGGCATGGCTTTGACCAGCCGCTCGCACAGGTCCTCGACGCCAAAACCGCGCTCGGCCGAGATCATGAAAGTGTCGGCGAAGGCCGCCTTGTCGTTGAGCATCTTGGCCAGCGCCAAAAGTTGCTCCTTGGGCGTCAGGTCGATCTTGTTCAGCGCCAGCAGCGGTTTCCTCGGCCAGTTGGCAAGCCGCTCGACGATGCGTTCCACATCCTCGGTGATGCCCTTGCCGGCGTCGATGACGAACACGGTTTCGTCGGCGTCGGCCGCCTCGTGCCAGGCGGCGTCCACCATCGCCCGGTCGAGGCGGCGGCGGGGGCGGAAGATGCCGGGCGTGTCGACCAGCACCAGCTGGCACGCCCCGCGCATGGCGATGCCACGGATGCGGCCGCGTGTGGTCTGCACCTTGCGGCTGACGATGGACACCTTGGAGCCCACCAGCCGGTTGACCAGCGTGGATTTGCCCGCGTTGGGCGCGCCGATGATGGCGACGAACCCCGCGTGGGTTTCAGGGACATGTGTTTCAGGCGCGTGTGTCTCAGCCATTGGCCGCCTCCCAGATGCCTTCGCGCTCCAGCAGCGCCTTGGCGGCTTCCTGCTCGGCCAGCCGCTTGCTGGGACCGGCGCCGCGCGCGGGCGCCAAGCCCTCGATCCGCACTTCGGTGGTGAATTCGGGCGCGTGGTCGGGGCCGGCGCGTTCGACCTCGACATAAAGCGGCAGGCCCAGCTTGCGGCCTTGCGCCCATTCCTGCAATGCCGTCTTGGGGTCGGACGGCGCGCCCACGTCTCCCTCAAGCCGCGGCAGCCAGAATTTGCGCACCATGGCGCGGGCCGGCTCAAAGCCGCCATCGAGGAAGACGGCGGCCAGCACCGCCTCGCAGGCGTCGGCCAGGATGCTGAAGCGTCCCCGCGTGCTGCCCTTGAGCTCCTTGCCTGAGAACTGCATGTGCGCGCTGAGGCCCATCTCGACGGCGATGTCGATGCAGGTTTCGCGCTGGACCAGCCGGTTGAATTGCTTGGCGAGATCGCCCTCCGTGGCGTCCGGCTGCAATTCGCACAGCAACTCGGCCATCGCCAGCCCCAGCACCCGGTCGCCCAGGAACTCGAGCCGCTCGTTGTTCTTCTTGGTGCGGCCGGCCTGGGCACTGGCGTGGGTGAGCGCGAGCTTCAGCAGCGCCTTGTCGCTGAACGTATGGCCGAGCGTTTCTTGCAGGGGTCCGAGCGGGTCGGCGCGCGGCATCTCAGTGGACGAGGCTGAACAGGCGCGTCCAGCGAATGCCGGTTGGCCAGGTCCAGGGTTCATAGGCGACGCAATGGGCGTTGCAGGAGAAGAACACGATCTGCGCCTTGCCCACCAGGTTGTCGAACGGCACGAAGCCGACGCCGCCATTGGGGTCGCGGCTGTCCGACGAGTTGTCGCGGTTGTCGCCCATCATGAAGTAGTGGCCGGGCGGCACCTTGAACACGCTGGTGTTGTTGAGTTCGTTCTCCGGCCGGCGGCGCAGTACCTTGTATTTGACGCCGCCCGGCATGGTTTCTTGGAACTGGGCGACATTGTGCGGGTTGCCGTCAAAGTCATACTCGACGAGATCGGCGATCTTTTCTTTCGGCACCGGCTTGCCATTGACGTAGAGCACGCCGTCCTGGACCTGGATGTCGTCGCCCGGCAGCCCCACCAGCCGTTTGATGTAGTCGATGTTCGGCTCCGACGGCTTGCGGAACACGATCACGTCGCCGCGCTGCGGCTGGCCCGGCCAGAAGCGGCCCGCGAAGTTGACCGGCACGATTTCGTCCCAAAGCAGGGTTGGGATGGCGAAGGAATACTTGCTGTAGCCATAGCTGTACTTGGAGACGAACACATAGTCGCCCACCAGCAGCGTGCCCTCCATCGAGCCCGACGGGATGGTGAAGGGCTGGAACAGGAACACCCGCACCACAAAGGCGATGGCGAGCGCTTGCAGCACCACCTTGAGGATTTCCCAGACATCCTCTTTGGCAGTGGGCTTGGTCTCAGTATCGACGGCCATGCAGGCGGGCTCCTATGCGCATCCGACAAGCGCCCGCGCGCCGGGGCGCGAGGGGAATGGCAACGTCATAGCCCGGCCCCAGGCCGGTGGCAAATGTGCTCGGCCCGCTCCTGGAACTTGGCGATTGAAGCCCGGCTTTCACACGGGCTTGGTGTCGAAAACCATGAGTTCGACGCCGCCCGAGGCAAAATTGGCGAGGTCCTTGGCTGCCGCTTCGCCTTCACGTGAGTCCAGGGCCTGCCCGAGGGCTGCAAGGCTGTGGAAGCCCAACAGCGCGACCAGGTGCACGCCGCCCGGCTCCTTGGGCAATCCAACGGGGCCGTTGCTGACGTCGTAGCTGCGCAAGGCCGGTATGGTCTTGGCCAGTGGCACATGGGTTGACTGGTAGTAGCGATCAAAGGCTGCGGCATCCTTCGGCGTCTTGTAGACGGCGATAAGCATGGCCATGAAGATTGTCCTTCGCTGACAGGTCAGGCCCCCATCGTGGATGGGACCATCAACACCCAGCGCGGTCAAGCCAGTGCGGGTCAACCCTGCCGGAGAGTCCATTCTTCGCTGTCCCCCTGGAGACCTCTGCAAAATTGCTTCTATCGCACGAGTCTGATTCAGTCTTGGCAGCGGAGGGATTGGATCATGGCGCAGCAACTTGGGTTTGCCGATGCGTTTCTGGCCGACAAGGCCGGACAGAACCGGCGTCTGGAGCGGATCGCGGCGTTGATCGACTGGCGCGCCATCGAGGCGCTGCTGCCCGGCGCGGTGGCCAATGGCGGGCCGGGCCGCCCGGCCTATGCGGGGCTGGCCATGTTCAAGGCGCTGTTGCTGGCGCAGTGGTACTGCTTGTCCGATCCCGGGCTCGAGGAGGCGATGGCCGACCGCATTTCGTTCCGCCGCTTCTGCGGCTTCGCGCTCGATGCGACAACGCCCGACGAGACCACCTTCTGCCGCTTCCGGCTCAGCCTGGCCGAGGGCGGGCGGGCCGAGGCGCTGATGGCCGAGCTTGACCGCCAATTGGGCTGCAAGGGCTTCCTGGTCAAGGAGGGCACCATGATCGACGCCACGCTGATCGAAGCCCATGCGGCCCGTCCGCCGGTGGCCAGGGCCCCCGCCGAGGCCGTTGACGGCGCGACACAAACCCCCGCGGATCCGGCGCTTTCGGTTCCTCAGCCAACGGATCAACGTCTGGTCGATGCCGATGCGCGCTTCACACGGAAGGGTAGCCTGACCGTCTACGGTTACAAGGCTCACGTCGGCGTCGATGTCGGCTCGGGGCTGATCCGGCGCGCCATCCTGACACCCGCCAACATCAATGATACGACGCCAGCCGATGATCTGATCATGGGCGACGAAGCCGCGATCTACGCCGACAAGGCCTACGAGAAGCGCGAACGGCGCCAGGCCCTCAAGGCGCGCGGCGTCAAGGACCGCATCATGCACCGGGCCAACAAGCACCAGCCGGTGCTGCCGTTCTGGCAGGCGCGGCGCAACAGGTTGATCTCGAGCGTGCGCTGCGCGGTCGAGCGGACCTTTGGAACCTGGAAGCGGAGCTATGCCTGGACCTCGATGCGATACATCGGATTGGCCGCCAACGCCGTCGATCTGCAGCTGAAAGCCTTCGCCTTCAACCTGCGCCGCGCCGAAAAGCTGGCGGCGGCGTGAGGCGAGGCGATCATGGAGAGCCGGCATGACAACAAACTTCGATGTGCTCGACACGCCTCTGGTCATTTGGCCGAACCCGGGCAATTGTTCAGAGGTCTCCTGTGGGAGAAGGGTGAAACCGCGCGCAACTACCTCTGATCGCCCTTGCCCGCCAGCGCCGAGATGATCACGATGGCCTGGGCGTGGGGGAAATCATCCGTGATGGTCAGGTCGATGCGCGGCTCATAGCCATCGGGCGTCAGCCGGGCGAGTTGCGCCGCCGCGCCGCCCGTAAGCCGCATGGTTGGGCGGCCCGAGGGCAGGTTGATGACGCCCATGTCCTTCCAGAACACGCCCGACGACATGCCGGTGCCGAGCGCCTTGGAGCAGGCCTCCTTGGCCGCGAACCGTTTGGCATAGGAGGCGGCGCGGTTGGCGCGGGCGTCGGATTTGGCGCGCTCGATGTCGGTGAAGATGCGGGCAAGGAAGCGCTCGCCGTGCTTCGCGATGGCCGCCTCGATGCGGCGGATGTCGATGAGGTCGTTGCCGAGGCCGAGGATCATGGGCGGGCCGCATCCTTGTCGGACAGCGGCTTGTCGTAGATGCGCTCGACCGAGTTGACCACCTTCTTGGCCGTCAGCCCGGCCATGATCTTGTTGAGGTGCTTCAGGTCCCAGATTTCCAGCCCGATCCGCATGGTGGTGAAGTCGCCGGCGCGGCGGATCATGCGCAGCGTGTCGATGTTGCCGTCGGCATCGCCGATGACCTGTGCGACTTGGGCGAGGATGCCGGGCTCATTGAGAACCGACACGTCGATGGTGGCGGGGAACCGCTCGTCGCTGTCCTCGGGGATGTCCCATGTCACATCCATCCACAGGTCGGTCTTGTCGTCGAACTTCTGCAATTCGGGCGAGTGGATCTGGTAGATGCGGATGCCCTGGCCCGGCGTCATGATGCCGACGATGCGGTCGCCCGGCACCGCGCCGCTGTCGCCGAAGCTGACGGGCAGGTCGCCGCGCAGGCCGCGGATCTTCAGCGCCTGATTGCCGCCATCGGGCTCGGCCGAGGAGCTGCCCGGCCAGCGGAACTTGACGCCGATGGTCTTGGCGACGTTGAACCAGCCTTCCTCGTTGCGGGTTTCGTGGCGGTTGCGGCGCACGCGCGGCGCCGGCGCGCTGGCGGGCGCAGCATCGGGGAACAGGGCAACCAGCACGGCGTTGGCGGCAAGCTCGCCGCGGCCCACGGCGGCGGTGATCTCGTCCACCGATTTCTGGCTGAAGCGGGCCTGGTGCCTGGCGAGCAGCTCATCGGAATACTCCCGGCCTTGGCGAGTGAAGGCCGTGCCGAGCATCTGCCGTCCAAGCTCGCCCCATTGCCGGCGCTGGGCCTCGCGGGTTGCGCGGCGGATGGCCGAACGCGCCTTGCCGGTGCGCGCGATCTTCTCCCAAGCAGCGGGCGGGTTGCGCACGCTGGATGTCTCGATGACAACTTCATCGCCATTGCGCAGCTCCGACACCAGTGGCATGTGCCGGCCATTGATCCGCGCGCCAACGCAGCCGTTGCCAACATCGGTATGCACCGCATAGGCGAAGTCGATGGGCGTCGCCCCACGCGGCAGAGCGATCAGCCGGCCCTTGGGGGTGAAGCAGAACACCTGGTCCTGGAACAGTTCCAGCTTGGTGTGCTCCAGGAATTCCTCGGCATTGTCGCCCTCCAGCAGCGAATCCACCATCGTGCGCAACCAGTGATAGGCGTTGGTCTCGTTGGTGGCGCTGCCCTCGCCGGGCTTGAAGCCGTTGACGCGGTCCTTGTACAGCACATGCGCCGCGACCCCATGCTCGGCGATGTCGTGCATCTTCTCGGTGCGGATCTGCAACTCGACCCGGCGATGGCGCGGGCCGATGATGGTGGTATGCAGCGACTGGTAGCCGTTGGGCTTGGGGTTGGAGATGTAGTCCTTGAACCGGCCCGGCACCAGGTGCCAACTGGTGTGGACCACGCCGACCACCCGGTAGCAATCCTCCGGGCTCGCCGCGATCACCCGGAAAGCGTAGATGTCTGAGAGCTGCTCCAGCGAAATCTGCTTTCGCTCCATCTTGCTCCAGATGGAGTAGGGCTTCTTCTCGCGCCCCGTCACCTCGGCCTTGATGCCGCGCATGGCCAGCTTTTCAGTGAGCGCATAGGTGATCTCGGCCACCAGCCCCTTGTTGGCGTCGCTGAGCTCGGCCAGCTTGCCCACGACCATGGCGTAGGCTTCGGGCTGCATCCAGCGGAAGGCCAGTTCCTCCAGCTCCTCCTTCAGCCACTGCATTCCCATGCGGCCGGCCAGCGGAGCATAGATTTCCAGCGTTTCTTCCGAGATCCGCTTGCGCTTGTCGGGCCGCATGTGCTCGAGCGTGCGCATGTTGTGCAGGCGGTCGGCGAGCTTGACCAGCAGCACCCTTATGTCGCTGGAAATCGCCAGCAGCAGCTTGCGGAAGTTCTCCGCCTGCTCGGCCTGCTTGGTGACAAGATCGAGTTTCTTGATCTTGGTCAGGCCCTCGACCAGCGCGCCGATTTCCGGACCGAACTGCTTGTCGATCTCCTCGCGCGTCGCCGCGGTGTCCTCGATGGTGTCGTGCAGCAGGGCGGTCGCAATCGTGGCGTCGTCCAGCTTCAGGTCGGTGAGGATGGCCGCGACTTCGAGCGGGTGCGAGAAATAGGGATCGCCCGAAGCGCGCGTCTGGTTCTTGTGCGCGCGCATGGCATAGACATAGGCGCGGTTGAGCAGCGCTTCGTCCGCCTTGGGATCGTAGGCCAGCACCCGTTCCACGAGTTCGTATTGCCGCATCATGGGCGGAGGATAGCACGGGTTCGATGACTGTGAAGCCGCCCCAACGTGACGTCATTCCGGCACAGGCCGCGACCCGCGTTGACATGTCGTGGGTCCCGGCCTTCGCCCATAGGCGCTATAATAGCCGTACAAACTCCGTCATTCTCGGTCAGCGACGGCACCTTCAGCCGGAGCTGCATCGGGAATCCAGCACAAGAAGCGCCGCTGGCACAAGATTTTTGTGTCCTTCGGACGATTCTTGCGCTGGATCCCCGCGCTTCGATGCGGCAAAGGGCGCACTCGCACGAGGATGACGGATGTATTGCTAAGTTCGGCTGAAGGAGTTTCGCGAACGTCGTCAGCGTTGGCGTGCAGTCGAAGCAGAGGCCTCGATGGGGATCAGGCTCTCGAGGCCCCGCAGCACTTCCTCTTCGGTCATCTGCACCTTGTCGACGACTTTATCGGTGCGGCGGTCGTCGCGGCCGAGCACGGGGCGGCTGCTTTCGGGCGCAGCCGGGATCATCGGCGCGCTGTCGGTCTCGGGCTCGTCGACCTCGACGAACTTCTGTAGTCCGTGGACCAGGTTCTCCTTGAGGTCTTCGGGCTCGACCGTCTGGTCGGCAATCTCGCGCAGGGCGACGACCGGGTTCTTGTCGTTCTCGCGGTCGATGGTCAGCGCCGAGCCGCCGGCAATGGCGCGGGCCCGGTGGGCGGCGACCAGCACCAGCTCGAAGCGGTTGGAAACCTTGTCAACGCAGTCCTCGACGGTGACGCGCGCCATCCGGTTGTCCTTTGACTATTGGGGAATGTTGGACAGGCCCCTTAGCCGGTTTTGGCGGCGGCGGCAAGGGCTTTTGTGCGCTGCAACGGAGCCGGGCGGCGGATCAGCCCGCTCTTGGCGATGGTGTAGGCGAGCATGGTTAGGAAAACCGAAGCGGAATAACAGTAAACGCCGGGCAGCGCCTTGGCATCAGCGAGCGAGGAGGCGTTGAGGTAGAACACCATTAGCGCCAGCACCAGCACGTCCATCATCGACCATTTGCCAAGGCTCTCCAGCCGGTCGAGCGTGCGCTCGCGGTTGGCAGGGCGGCGGGAGGCGAGGGTGGTGACGGCAAGCAGGTAGATGAGCTTGCAGGCCGGGATGACGATGGAGAACAGGCCGATCAGGCCGGCGAGGAAATATTCCTTGTCCATGTAGAGCGCGGCGATGGCGGTCAGGATCGAGTGCCGGTCGGTCCACCAGTAGAGTTTTGTCAACTGGATGGCGGGCAGGGTGACGCCAAAGATCAGCAGGGCAATGGCCGACAGAGTGAGGAGGCCGAGCAGGAAGCGGCCAAGCTCGCTGGCACGCGGGGCGGGCGCTTGCGTCGCCGCCTGCCGCGCCCTGACCGCCGCGTCGCCGCCATGCCGCGCCTCGCGCTTCAGCCAGCCATAGCTCAGCATGATGAGGATGACGGCGGCGGCGAACCAGCGCACGCCCGGCATCGAGACCGCCTGGCTGATGCCTTCCGCGCGCAGATAGACGATGGAGAGGGCCAGGATCAGCACGTCGTGCATCGACCATTTGCCGAACCATTCCAGCCGCTTCAGCCAGCCGTGGCGCTGCCGCAAATGCTCAGGCGACAGCGAGCCGAGCGCCAGCAGGTAGAGCAGCTTGGCGGTTGGCATCAGCATCGAGAAGATCAGCACTATGGTGGCCAGGAACCATTCGCCATCGTAGTAAAGCGCCAGTACCGCCGTCGCCAGCGAGTGGGTGTCGGAGAACACGAAGAGCTGGGTCAGCTTTATGATCGGCTCAGTGACGCCGTGATAAAGGCAGATGGCGGCGGCCACGATCATCAGGTTCAGGACGAAGCGGCGTGGGTCGAGGCCGAGCCGGGGCGCACGGGCGGCTGTTTCGGCAATGGGTGATTCGATAGCAGGAACTGGCCGCACCAGCCGCAGCGTCGGCGTATCGAGCGCAGGCGCCAGTGCCTGGTCCGTCGCCCGCAGCACCGTCCGCAAGGATTTGTAGCCCGCCGCCATTCCGTTCGCCCTCGAGCCCACCCTTGCCCAAGTCAGTCGCACTCGATTGTGTCATCCTCGGGCTTGTCCCGAGGATCCATCGAGCAGCAAGCTCAGCGGGCATGGAAGAATGAATCCTCGGGACAAGCCCGAGGATGACAGTGCAAAGGGGCAAGCTTTCGATAGTCAAGCGTGATGATGCACGTGCTTGATGCCCTTTTCGTGGATCAGCTCTTCCAGCTCGCCAGACTGGAACATCTCGGTCACAATATCGCAGCCGCCGACGAACTCGCCCTTGACGTAGAGCTGGGGAATGGTCGGCCAGTTGGTGAAGGCCTTGATGCCGTCGCGGATGCTGGCGTCTTCCAGCACGTTGACGTCCTTGTAGTCGATGCCCATCTGGCCGAGGATCTGGTTTATCCGGCCCGAAAAGCCGCATTGCGGCATCTGCTTGGTGCCCTTCATGAACAGCACGACATCGTTGTTGGCGACGGTTTTGCGGATGAAGTCTTGCACGTTCTGGGCGTCGGTCATGGGCGGGGCTCCGTGGGGCCGGTGGTGTTCCGGCGGAATTGTTGCGGGTGCGATTATAGGCGGAAACCAGGGTTTGGTGAAGGTCTAACAGCGCCTACTTTGGTATGGACGTTGTCAAGGCAAGGGCGTGAATCTCGCCGCCCATGCGGCCGCCAAGGGTTTCGTACACCATCTGCTGCTGGGCGATCCGGCTCTTGCCCTTGAACAAGGGCGAAATGACCGTGGCAGAAAAATGGGTGCCATCATTGTAGGGGTCGAGCACGGTGACGTCGGCCTCGGGCAGGCCCGCCTTGATCAGGCGCTCGATGTCGGCGGCGGTCATGGCCATGGGTGTGGGTGGCTCCTTTGGCGCACATATAGGGCGGCGCGGCGCGGGCGGCAATCGGTCAGCCAGCCAGGGTCTTTTCCATGAAGACGGACAGCGGAGCGTCCGGGTAGTCGGCGAAAGGCCCTCGCCTGGAAAAGCCTGTGCGCTCATAAAGCCTGATCGCCTCAAAACTTTCGATCCCAGTTTCGAGCATCAGATGCTTTACCTTGTTGTCTTTTGCGACATTCTCTAGACGCGCCAAAATCCTTGCCGCTACCCCCGATCCTCGCGATTTGGGACTAACGTACATTCTTTTGACCTCGCCCAATTCCCACTCGGTGCGAAGCCAAAGCGCGCCTGTCCCGACCGCCTCTCCATTCATCCGCGCCACCAGGAAAATGATGTCTGGAGACGCCAGTGCGTCAACGGGGAGGTGATAATTGGCCGCGTCCGGATAAAGCCCTTCATTATACGCATTCAGCGCCTCGATCAGCCGCTCAACATCGGCGCGGCGCGGGTCTTCCTGCTCGATGGTGATTTCGGACGCCAATTCAAATCACTCCATGTCCGCAAGCGCGTGCGCGATCACCTTGCGCATGACCGAGGGCAGCGCCTCGGGCTTAAGCGCATCGCGGTGAACCCAGCGGCAATCCTCAGCCCGCGCCCACAGCGTCAATGCCGGATTGTTGCGCACATGCGCCCGGTAGACCAGCAGGCCGAGCCGGAAATGCGTGAAGGTGTGGCTGACCGCGCCCGGCATCGGGAACCAGCGGGCCTTTACTGGGGCCTGGCGGATCGCGTCCTCGGCGGCCACCCAATCCTCGACCCAAAGTGTCGAGGGCACCTCGCTCATGCCGCCCAGCAGCCCCTTATCGGGCCGCCGCCGCAGCAGGATGTCGCCGCGCTCGTTGACGGCGACAAAGGCGATGCCGTGGCGCAGCGGGCGCTCAGGTTTTGGCGTGCGGCGCGGCAGGGTTTCGGCGATTTCGGCGCGGCGGCCCTGGCAGAGGTCTTTCAACGGGCAGATCATGCAGGAGGGGCGGCGCGGCGAGCAGACGGTGGCACCAAGGTCCATCATCGCCTGCGCGAAGTCGCCCGTCCGCGCCTTGGGCGTCAGCCCTTCCGCCAGCGCCTTCAGGCGCGACTTTACGGCGGGCAGCGGCTCCTCGATGGCAGCAAGGCGCGCCACCACCCGCTCGACATTGCCGTCGACCGGCATGGCGCGGCCATTGAAGGCGATGGCGGCGATGGCGGCGGCGGTATAGGGGCCGATGCCGGGCAACTCAATCAACTGCGCCGGATCGGCCGGAAACTTGCCGCCCAGGCGGCCAGCCACCGCCTTGGCGCATTCATGCAGGTTGCGCGCCCGCGAATAGTAGCCGAGCCCGGCCCAAGCGCTCAGCACATCCTCGCGCGGGGCCTTGGCTAGCGCCGCCACAGTCGGCCAGCGCGCCAGGAAAGCGCCATAATAGGGGATGACGGCCTTCACCGTGGTCTGCTGGAGCATGATCTCCGACAGCCAGACGCCGTAGGGATCGGACGCCTTGCCGGGAGGCGCGCGCCACGGCAGGTCGCGGCGGTCGCGGTCGTACCAGGCTAGCAGCGCCTTGGCGATGGCGGCGGCGGGCAGCGCGGGAGTTTCGCGCACCAGCAAGGCAGCACTGGTCATGAGCCTGTTTCCCCCGGCCTCGCCAAAGCGAATCGTCTCTGCCATGGTATGGAAGGACGACCCGTTTTGGAACCGAGATCGAGGCAGCGTGTCCCGCAGACCGCCCATCGGCCGCAGCGTCGGCAGTCTGGTGCCGCAGGTGGCCAAGAAGGCAATGGAAGCCTATGGCTTCCCCGCCGCCGCTGTGCTTACGGATTGGCCGCAGATCGCGGGGCCGGAGCTGGCCGCCTACACCGCGCCCGAGCGGCTGCGCTGGCCCAGGCATTCCGATGACGATGAGGAACCCGGTAGCGAGGGCGCAACGCTGGTTTTGCGCGTCGAGGGCCCGCGCGCGCTGGAATTGCAGCACCGCATCCCGCAGCTCATCGAGCGGATCAACGCCCATTTCGGCTTCCTGGCCATCACCGCGATCCGCATTTTGCAGGCCCCGCTCAGCCGCCCGCGCGCCGTCCCGAAGCCGCCGGCGGTTGATCCCAAGGCGCGGCTGCCGATCCCGGCAACCGAGGTCGCCGATGAGCGCCTGCGCGATGTGCTGGAGCGGATGGGCGCGCAAGTGCGGCAGAATCAACCGCCAAAGCCGCGCGGTTAGTGTGAATTTGACCCAGGACTGAGGCCGCAAAGCCCTGGAACCCGCCGTATTTCGTGTTAACAACGGGGCAGAATCCCCCGTTCGCGCCAACAGGAGCCTGCCTTTGAGCCTTCAAGACCGCAAGACCGCCGAGCCTGCCAGCAGCGCCATGCCGCTCTGGCTGGGCCTTGCCGCCGCCGTTGTTCTCGTCGGAGTCGGCCTGTCGGGCAGCAATCTCGCGCCCGGACCCACAGCCGCGATGATGGCCAAGGAGACGATGGCGAAATTGGCTGCCGCCAATGATGCGATGGCCAAAGACGCTGCGGCCAAGGAGGCTGCGGCGAAGGATGCCGCCGCCAAGGACGCAATGGCCAAGGACGCTGCGGCGAAAGGTGCGGCAGCCAAGGATGCCGCCGCCAAGGACGCAATGGCCAAGGACGCTGCGGCGAAAGATGCGGCAGCCAAGGATGCCGCCGCCAAGGATGCGATGGCTAAGGACGCCGCCGCTAAAACCGCCGCCGCCGCCGCCGTTGCCACAACCGCTGTCGCCGCCGCCGCTGGTCCTGCCCCGACACCCGACGTGCCACTCGACCAGCTCCTCGCCCCCGGCCCGCTGCCCGACAATGTGCTGGGCGACGCCAAGGCCCCCGTCACCATCGTTGAATACGCCTCGATGACCTGCCCGCACTGCGCCGACTTCCACAAGCGCGTGTTCCCCGACTTCAAGGCCAAGTACATCGACACCGGCAAGGTCAAGCTGATCTTCCGCGAGTTCCCACTCGACAACCTCGCCGCCGCCGTGTCGGAGCTCGCCCGCTGCCTCGGCCCCGTGCGCTACTTCGCCTTCATCGGCACCATGTTCGACCGCCAGGCCGAATGGCACACGGGCGACAATGACCTGCCCAAGCTGCAGGACATCTCCAAGCAGGCCGGCTTCACCGATGACAGCTTCAAGAAATGCGTCACCGACCAGAAGCTGCTCGACGGCATCAAGGAGACCCGCAAGATCGCCGACGAGAAGTACCATGTGGACTCGACGCCCACCTTCTTCGTCAACGGCGTCAAGCTGAAGGAGGGCCACGAGATGGCCGACTTCGACAAGGTGATCTCGGCGTTCATCAAGTAGGTGTTGGGTTGATCCCCTCTCCCCCTTCTTCAGGGGGAGAGGGTTAGGGTGAGGGGCGGCCCCGAATTCAACGCTGCCCCTCACCCCAACCCTCTCCCCTTTGCGCAAAGGGGAGAGGGTGTTTTGTCAAGCCAAGGTGGGACACATGTTGGGACACGGACGTCATTGGGGGCTGTTGCTGGCGTTCACCTGCGCGCTTGCGCTCTCAGGCTGCGCGGGCTCGCCGCTGGCCACCACCAGCGACACCACCTCCACGACGACGCAAGCCGCCGGTTTCGCCGCCGCCACATCGGACCAGCTTACTGAAGATCAGCAGAAGCTCGAACCCATCGAGCATCCGCGCAAGGCCGACCTCGACGTCACCGGCCCGTTGCCCGATCACGTTCTCGGCCGCGCCGATGCACCGGTCACGGTGATCGAATACGCCTCGCTCACCTGCCCCTATTGCAAGCGTTTCCATGTCGAGATATTCGATCAGGTGAAGAAGGCCTACATCGACACCGGCAAGGTGCGCTGGGTCTTGCGCGAATTCCCCATCGGCCACACCTCCGGTGCGGCCTGGATCGTCAACCGTTGCGCGCCCGATGCGATGTACTTCAAGCTGTTCGACGCCTTCATGCGCAACCAGCCCGAATGGGTTTCGCTTGAGGTCCGGCCCGACGCCATCGCGGCAGTCGCGGCCAAGGGCGGCATGAGCCGCAAGCAGTTCGATGCCTGCTGGCAGAACGCCGAGACCGACAAGGCGCTGCGCTGGGGCAAGGCGCGCGCCCGCCAGCTTGGCGTTTCCGGCACGCCCACATTTTTCATCGGCGAAACCAAGATCCGCGCGGTGCCGAGCTTTGCCGAGTTTTCCGAGATGGTGGACGCCGAAATCGCCAAGCCCGGCGCGAGCTATCCCATTGCGCTGGCCAAGCAACTGATCCCCAAGCCGGCGCTGTGACACTTGCTTCCCTCTCCCCTCCGCGCCACTTTGGCGCTGAGGGGAGAGGAGACCGCCTCTCGCAGCGCGAAGTGCAAGAGCAAGGCGGCCGGTGAGGGGCAGCGGTAAGCTCCGTCTCCGTCTCGGTTTGGCGGCTCCGATGTTGCTGCGGCCCCTCACTCCAACCCTCTCCCCGTGAAAAACGGGGAGAGGGGGCTCACATCGCAAGACCTGAACTTTGGAGTTCCACGCCCATGCCCCAACGCCTCCCCACCTATTTCATCTCGCACGGCGGCGGGCCGTGGCCCTGGCTGCCCGACATGCGCAAGATGCTGGCGAGCCTGGAAACGTCTCTCGCCAACATGCCGAAGGAGATCGGCACGCGCCCCAAAACCGTGTTGATGATTTCGGGCCATTGGGAGACACCCGATTTTGCGGTGATGTCATCGGCCCACCCGCCTATGGTCTATGATTATTCCGGCTTTCCGCCGCATACCTACCAGATCAAGTATCGCGCGCCCGGCGCGCCGGAGTTCGCGGCGCGGGTTCTCGGCTTACTGACGGCGGCAGGCCTGCCGAGCCATCTCGATCCCGCGCAAGGTTTTGACCACGGCACCTTCGCGCCGATGCAGATCATGTATCCGGATGTGGATATGCCGCTGTTCCAGGTGTCGCTGAAGCACGGCTACGATGTCGCCGCGCACCTGGCGCTCGGCCGCGCGCTGGCACCCTTGCGCGACGAGGGCGTGCTGATCGTCGGCTCCGGCCTTTCCTACCACAACCTCCGGCTTTTTGGCCCCGGCGCGAAGGCCCCGTCAGCCGCGTTCGATGCTTGGCTGTCGGAGGCGATGCAGGCTGAGCCCGCGCGGCGGGTGGAGATGCTGATGGCGTGGGAGAAGGCCCCGAGCGCCCGAGTATGCCATCCGCAAGAGGATCATCTGGTCCCGCTGTTCGCCGCCGTCGGCGCAGCTGAAGGTGAGAAGGCAGTGCGGGTCTATCACGACGCCCGGCTGGTCGAAGCCCAGGAAACCTCCGTTTCGGTCATCCGTCGGGTGTGCTGACCGTTGGTGCCGAAGCCACGAAGCGTGATGGACAGTGGGAAATCACGAAGGCCATCGTCTTGTATCTCGCCAGGTGCACGCCCATGCTTTGCGCCGAGATTTCCGAATCGCGGATCGCCACGAACGCGCGGCCGGTCGGGGAGCGCAACAGGTTCAGGATCGCCAGCGTGGCGATCACGGTGATCACGAGGCACAGCCCGTAGAACGCCTCGCCCGATGCGAGCGTCCAGCCGAACAGCTCCGGCGCCTTCAGGTGCGTGCCGGCGTTGCCGCCGGTCACGCTCTCCCAACGGGCGAACACCTCTTCGACGATGAAGCCGAACGCCAGCGTGGCGATGCCGAGATAGATGCCCTTGACCCGCAGCGCCGGCAGGCCCACGAC
>Ga0209069_10000784_pt1 | contig 15319 bp, 13 predicted proteins | sample Str013_2_FD_187202 | JGI IMG/M metagenome (GOLD analysis project Ga0209069, IMG submission 187202) | Freshwater sediment microbial communities in response to fracking from Pennsylvania, USA - Straight Creek_MetaG_SC_2013 (SPAdes) (version 2) | ecosystem: Environmental > Aquatic > Freshwater >...
ATGTCATGTGGGGCAATCTCGGGCGGGTGATGGTCGAGACCATGCAGATCGACCGCATCATCGCCGACCCGGCGCGCATCGACTTTGCCAGCGCGCGGCTGTTCAACCGCTACCGGGGCAAGACCGGGCCCGCCGTGGCGATGACGCTGCACATGGGCAATTGGGAGCTGACGGCCTGGCCGATGACCCAGGCGGGCTGGCATCCCGCCGCTGTCTACCGGCTGGTCAAGAACCCTTATGCCGACCGCTATCTGCGCGCCCAGCGCCGCGCAATCTATCCAGCGGGCCTGCTGGCGCGCGGGTCAGACTATGAGGGGGACGACAGCGAGGGCCAGCGGACGGCGCGGCGTATCATGGACTTCGTGCGCCAAGGCGGGCGGCTCGGCATTGTCTCCGATCTCTATGACCGGAATGGCGTCGCGGTGCCGTTCTTCGGCGTCGATGCGCGCTCGACACTGGTGCCAGCGATGATCGCCCGCCGGGTCGGGTCGCGCATCTGGCTCGCCCGCTGCACCAGGATCGGCGGGGCGTCCCGCTTCCGCATCGAGGTCAAGGAGCTGAAGGTGGAGCGCACGGCCAATGCCGCCGATGACATCCGCGCGACGACGGCAGCGGCGCAGCGACAGTTCGAAACGTGGATCCGCGAAGCACCCGAACAGTGGATGTGGTCCAACCGGCGGTGGAGCTGATGGCGGGGCCTGTGCCATGAGCCATCCGCTGCCAACCGCGCTTACGGCTGCGCTTGAGGCGCTGCTGGAGGGAGTGTCGCGGCGCGACCTCGCCGAACGGTCGGCGCGGCTGACGGCCGAATACCGTAAGTCCGGCGCGGCGCGGCTTACGGATCGCCTCGACCACATCGCCTATGCTGTCGCCCGGATGCCCGCGACATTCGCGGCGGTTTCGGCGGCGCTCGGGTGGACCATGCCGGCGCTTGGCGATTGGCAGCCGCGCACGCTGCTCGATCTGGGCTCGGGGCCGGGCACCTCGATCTGGGCGGCGCGCGAGTGGTTTGCCGGGCTGGAGGCCGCCATCGCCATTGAGCGGGATCGCGGCATGATCGGCCTGGCGGCAGACCTGCCTCCGCCTGATCTTCGCATCAGCCGGATGGACGCTGACCTTGGCAGCGGCGCCGCTGTTTCCATGCCGCGATCCGACCTGGTGATCGCAAGCTATGTGCTGGGCGAATTGGTGGAAGGCGCGGGCAGAGCGCTTGTGGAACGGGCATGGGAAGCCTGTTCCGGGGTGATGCTTCTGGTTGAGCCTGGCACCCCGTCAGGCGCGCGAAAAATCGGGGCGGCGAGGGCGCAATTGATTGCAGCGGGTGCGCATATTCTAGCGCCCTGCCCCAACGCGCTTGCCTGCCCGATGGCTGCGCCGGACTGGTGCCATTTTTCCGCCCGCCTGCCGCGCAGCCGCGCGCATATGCAGATCAAGTCGGCTGACGTTCCGTTCGAGGATGAGAAATTCGCCTACCTCGCCGCTGCCCGTTTTGGCAGCCGGGACGCGATGGCCGGGCGCATCGTGGCGCCAGTTGCTGTATCGAAGCCGGGCGCAGAGCTGACAGTGTGCCAGGACGGAGGCATCAGCCAAATCATTGTGGCGCGGCGCGATGCCAGCGCATTCCGCCAAGCCCGCAAGCGCGGCTGGGGCGACCCGGTTTGACGCGCGGCCGGTCAAACGCGCTCCGCAATCCACCCAAAATTAACCCAGCCGTGGCAACGTCGCGCCGATCAGCCTTCAACCTCTTTTTGGCGCGGGACTTGCTTTCCATGGCCTCAGAAACCCCTGACATCATGGAACAACCCGACATGACGCCAAATGCCGCCCCCGGCCGCCGCGCCAGCGAAATCCGCTCGACCGACCTCGGCGGCATCGACCTGTCGAGCTGGCTGAGCTGGGCGAGCTATGGCCTGGGCTTCGGCCTCGCGCTCAAATTCGCCAGTGGCATGGCTGACGATCTGGTGTCGGCTCGCCCCGGCCTCTACGTCCTGGCCGGCAGCATCCTGATCTTCTTCGGCTCGGTGCTCTACATCCAGAAGCAGATGAGCATCTCGCTGCGCAGCAACACCTTCGGTTCGCCCAAGCGGCTGGTCGATGACGGCGTGTTCGCCATCTCGCGCAACCCGATCTACCTCGCCTTCCTGCTGCCCATCGCCGCACTCGCCTACTATTCGCCGGTTGCCGCCATCATCGCGGTGGTGATGTACATCGTCAGCATAAACGTGCTGGTGATCTCGGTCGAGGAGGAGACGTTGGAGGCCGCGTTCGGCGACAAATTCCGCCGCTATTGCCTGGCCACGCCGCGCTGGCTGTTCTGGTAGCGCCAGAGTCGAGCCAGGGTCGCATCAGGATCGCGATTGACACGCCCACCGTTTTCTCGTCAGTGCTGAATCCAGTTTTTCGGCCTGCACGAGACGAGCAATGGGACCTTCCCGCCAAGCCAAATTCCGGTTGGGCCAGGTGGTGCGCCACCGGGTGCACCCCTTTCGCGGCATCATCTTTGATGTGGACCCGGTGTTCGACAACACCGAGGAATGGTGGCTGTCCATCCCCGCCGAACTGCGCCCGGCCAAGGACCAGCCGTTCTATCACCTGCTGGCCGAGAACGAGAAAACCGAATACGTCGCCTATGTCTCGGAGCAGAATTTGCTGCCGGACGAGACCGGCAGGCCGTTGCGGCATCCGCAAGTGCGCGAGATGTTCGCCACCGACGAGAGCGGGGACTATCATCCCCTGTTTGTCGAAACCCACTGAGCAAGCCGCGACCGAAACTGAAAAGGGCCACCCAACGGGCAGCCCCTTCGCATTTGTGCAGCTCTTCAGCGTCAGTTGCCGGTCTTGGCCGTCGGGTCGGGCGGCGCGGCGCCATCAGCCTTGGCGGTGGCGGCGCCCTTGGCAGCCGCCGGATCATCGACGAGGCCCTTGGCTGCTTCGCCAGCGGCATCCCGCGCGGCCTGCTGCCGGGCGATGATCTTCTCCTGGATGGCCATGATCATCTTCTTGCGGGCATTGACATAGGCTGCGGTGTCCACCGGCTTGCCAGCCATGACTGTGGCAAAGCCGTTCATCTGGATGCGCAGCGGAACCTGCTGGCCCTGGATGTTCACACCCACCACGGTCATCACCTTGGCCTTGCCCATCTGCGCCAGAACGTCGGGCGTGGCCTCGGCCTGCGCTGTGCAGCCCGACGGCAGGCAGGCCTGGAACGGCAGGCCGATCACCTTCTTCTCGTCCTTCTCGTCATCGAAGAAGATGTGGACGCCGGCGGGGATGATCACGCTGGTCGGCACGGTGATCAGCAGGCCCTTCTTGTCCTGGCCGTCATCCTCGCGCACGGCGACAGCGACCAGGATGGTGCCCGAATTGCCGTCGAGCCGCTCCTGCTGCGTCACGCAGAAGCCGTGATCGACGGGCTTGGCGGTCTTGGGATCCTTGGCAGCGGGATCGGGGATCTGCACCTTTTCGCAAATCTTCACCCAGTTGACCGCCGCAGCCTTGGCGGCGTCGCCTGCGGCGGGCGCTGTGGCGTCGGCGGCTGCGGGCGCGGCGGCATCGCCAGCCGCCGGGGCAGCCTGCTGCGCCAGAGCGGGCGAGGCTGCCAAAAGCAGCGCGCCCAAACCGGCGATCAGATGCGCCTTCCGGATCGAAGCCGCCGAAACAGTCAGATAAGCCATGAAATTCAACCTTTCATCCCCTGCCGGTGGGCGACCCTCGCCACATCCGGTTGTTCCCCTGAGTGCTGGCGCCCCGCTGATCCCCGGCGAAACGGGGAGGGACGTGAATGGCGCAAGGCTTTACCCCACAAATTGAGGCAATCCCGTGACACCATGTTGGCCCGGCATTTGCGCCTGTGGGTATTGGCGCGGCGGCGTGGCAGGCTTGCCACGTCCAGTGTTTCGGGTCCAGCGGCCTCGCAAACGCCATTGCAAGCAGATAGTGGTTCTGCTCCCGGCTATTTCTGATCCTGTCATTCCGAGTGCGCCATGAGTCCACCCCGCCTGTTCGCCATCTGCATGGTGGCTCCATTTGCCGCGCTGTTGCTGCTGGCGCCGTTGCCAGCCGCCGCCGATCCGCAGCCGGGCATTTCGATGCTCGGCCAGCCGCACTATCAACCCGGCTTCACGCATTTCGACTACACCAACCCCGACGCGCCCAAGGGCGGCCGGCTGCGGCAGGCCAAGCTCGGCGCCTTCGACACGCTCAATCCGTTCGTGCTGCGCGGCGAGGCGGCATCGGGCGTGCGCGAACTGGTGTTCGAGCCTTTGATGGCGCGCTCGTTTGATGAGCCGTTCTCGCTGTATGGGCTGATTGCCGAGAGCATCGAGACGCCGCCTGACCGGAGCTGGGTGGAATTCACGCTCAACCCCAAGGCGCATTTCAGCGATGGCAAGGCGGTCACCCAGGACGATGTGCTGTTCTCCTGGGAGGTGCTGAAGGAGCATGGCCGCAACAACCACCGCAGTTATTACCCCAAGGTGGCCAAGGCCGAGAAAGTGGGGGGGCGCGGCGTGCGCTTCACCTTCAATCCGGGCAGCGACCGCGAGATGCCGCTGATAATGGGCCTGATGCCGGTGCTGCCCCGGCATTTCTACGCAGCGCAGACCTTCGAAAACTCGACGGTGAAGGCGCTCGGCAGCGGCCCCTACGTGGTTGCTGATGTCAGCCTGGGGCACTCGGTCAAGTTCAAGCGGGATCCGAATTATTGGGGCCGCGATCTGCCGGTGACGCGGGGACGGTACAATTTCGATGAGATGACTTGGGATTATTACGGCGACCAGACCGCGATGGCCGAGGCGTTCGCGGCCGGCCAGCACGACTTCACCGAGGAGACCGACGCGGGCAAGTGGCTGAAGAGTTACGACTTCGCGGCGATCAAATCCGGGGACGTGAAGAAGGCCGAGATCGAGTTCGGCCTGCCCGCGCCCGCCACCGCGCTGGTGTTCAATCTTCGCCGTCCGCTGTTCGCCGATCAGCGCGTTCGCAAGGCGCTCAATTTGCTGTTCGATTTCGAATGGATCAACCGCGAGCTCTATCGCGGCGCGTTCACGCGGCTGGAAAGCCTGTATGACCGCTCCACTCTGTCGGCACACGGCGTGCCCGCCAACGACGCCGAAAAGGCGCTGCTGAACGCGTTTCCGGATACTGTTGCGCCGGACGTCATGGCGGGCACGTTGAAATTTCCCGCCAGCGACGGACAGGGCTGGAACCGCGCCAACACCCACGCCGCGCTTGAGCTGCTGAAGTCGGCAGGCTGGGAGTTGAAGGCCAGCCAGCTCACCAACACCAAGACCGGCGAGCCCTTCGCCTTTGAAATACTCGCCGCTTCGCGGTCCGAGGAGCGGCTGCTGCTGGCTTATGCCTCGCAGCTCAAGCGCGCCGGCATCGACTCCCGTATCCGGCTGGTGGACGCCGCCCAATATCAGCAGCGACTCAACACCTTCAATTTCGACATGGTCGATTACACTTGGTACACGTCGCTGTCGCCCGGCAATGAGCAGATCATTCGCTGGTCCAGGAAGGCAGCGGACCAGGAAGGCAGCCTGAACATCGCGGGCGTCAAGAACCCGGCCGCCGACGCGATGATCGACGCGCTCATCCAGGCCAAGGATCAGGAAGCCATGACCGCGGCGGTGCGCGCGCTGGACCGGGTGCTGCTGTCTGGCGACTATGTCATCCCGCTGTTCTATCCGGCGCGGCAGTGGGTGGCGTTCCGCTCGCATCTGCGCTATCCGGCCAAGACATCGCTTTATGGCTACCAGCTCGACACCTGGTGGGCCGATCCCAATGTCAAACCGAGCAATCCATGACCGGAAGCGCCAAGACCCCGCCCTGCACCTTCGACGATTTCATGAAGGTGGACATCCGCGTCGGCACGATTGTCGATGTGCAGCCGTTTCCCGAGGCCCGTAAGCCGGCTTTCAAGCTGGTGATCGACTTCGGCCCGGAGATCGGCACACGGAAATCCTCGGCTCAGATCACCGTGCATTACAGCCGCGAGGAACTGATCGGCCGCCAGGTCGCCGCCGTCGTCAACTTCCCGCCGCGCCAGATCGGGCCGTTCATGTCCGAGGTGCTGACGCTCGGCTTCCCCGACGAGAGCGGCGCGGTCGTGCTGTTCAAGCCAGACCTGAAGGTGCCCAACGGCGGGCGGCTGCACTGAGGCACCGCCCCCGGGGCAGCCGCTACTTCTTGGCCGTTCCACTCGAAGCCGCCGCCGTCTCGGTCGCGGATTTGTCGTCCGTAGTCTTGGGCGGGGTCTTCTGGGATGTCGCTTTGGGCGCCTGCTGGGTCTGGCTATCCCAGAACTGTTGCAAATGTTTCTCAACAATAGTGTCGTAATTGCCCGAAGCCTTCAGCTTATCGAGGGCGGTGTTGACATAATAGAGCATGGTGCGCGCGTTGGGGTGGGCCTTGGCGATGATGACGTGCAGCGTCAGGATGGCCAGCGGCTTGTCGATCACCCGCAGCTTGTCGGTGAGATCGAGATGCACCATCGCGGCGCGACCGGAAAGCTCATTGACTGGAACGGCGTCAACGCTGCCCTCGGCCACCAGCTTCATGCACTCCTCGATGGTCGGCGGGCTCAGCAAGATGACCTTCTTTTCCTTGACCCAATTGCGGCCGTTGTCGTCGAGGTCGAAGGTCCAATAACCGGCCGGGCGGCACAGCTTCTTTCCGACCAGCTCATTCTCGTTCGCCATTGTTATTGGCGAGTCCTTCTTGACGAACACCAGCACCTGTTCTTCGAACACCGGGTTCGAAAAAAAGAATTTCTGGCAGCGGAACTTGGCGTTGGTGTCGAGGTCCTCGAACGCCTGGCAATTGGGCTTGTACCAAGGAAAACCCATGTCGAAGGCGCGCGACACCAGCAGCGGGTTGAGATGGGCGGCCCAGTCGTTGACCCAGGAAATGCTGAAATCGAAACTCGAATTGCTGTCCTTCTTCAGCGCCCCCATCGCGGTGTTGACGACATCGGTGATCATGCCGCCATTGGGAAGCGAGGCATCCGTGAACGGCGCATAGTCCGTCGCGGTGAGGAACTGGATGCGCTTGATCTCGGACGAAAGCGGTGGAGGCGCTGGCGGCGTTGGGGCCTGGGCCTCGATGGTCGCGGCCTCGGGCAGCTTCGGCGTGCCGCCCTCAAGGCAGGGGATGCGGATGGCGAGGCCCGGCACAAGCAGCGATTGGCCCGAGCCCACCCGGTCCTGGTTGGCATAAAAGATCAGGGTCCATTGGGTCGACTTGCCGTAAACCTTGGCGGCGATCTTGGCGAGGCTGTCGCCGTCCTGGATGACGTAGTCCTGGCCGCAGGTCTGGGCCAAAGCCGGTGCGCCAGCGGCCAGCAGCAAGGCCGCCGCCAGCGCAATACTTTGCAGTCTGCTGAAATAGGTCACTGGGCGAGCCCTCCGGTTTTCGATTGCCCGATCCATTGCCGGACGCGCGACTTCGCACGCGGCAAGAGGCAGCCCGTCGGAACTCTGTTGCGAACCTCAACATCGCGGCCCTGAAGCCACGACCCCGTTGTGAGGTTCGCAAATTGCTTAGTGCCGTGAAAATACGGCTACCTTGCGGCGGCGCAACCCAGTTCGCATCAAATGATGAATACCGGGCGGGAATCGCGAGCCGCCCCGTTTTTGCCCCGTTGTGCCCATAGGGCTTGGCAATGGCTGCGGCGTGGGCGCGGCCGGATGTCACCACGGCATGGCTGCGTGCCGTCCCTGTTCTGTCCGAGGGACCCCCATGCTTGCTCGCTTTGTCGTTGCGTTTTCGCTCTTCGCGGTGTTGGCCCCCGCCGGTCTCGCCGCCAACCTGGTCAAGCCCCAGCGGCATGTGCCGGCCCAGGGCGCGGTCAATTTCCCGGACGACAGCATTTCCATCATCACCGAGAGTCTCTCGGCAACCTCCGGCCATGACGACGACCGGATCGCCGAGCTGGCGCGCGGCTATGCGGCGGCTGGCCTGCCGCGCGTGCTGCCGGTTGCCGGCCTCGGACCCATCGCCAATGCGCACGACCTGCTGCACATGCGCGGCATCGACCTAGCGGTGATCGACAGCGACATCGTTGCCTATGCGCGCATCGACGGCGCAATGCCGGGCGTTGCGTCGCACCTGCAACAGGTGCTGAAGCTCGGCGAAAAGACCGTCTACATTATTGCCGCCAAGGACGTGCGCAGCTTTGCCGATCTGGCCCGGCAAAAAGTGCTGGCGCTTGGCGAGGACAGCGACGGCCACGTCACCGCGCGCACGCTGTTTTCGCTGGCCGGCATCGAGATTGACCTTGGTTCATCGGATCTGGCGGCGGCGGCCGACGCGCTGGAAAAGCAGAGCGCCAAGGCGCTGGTTCTCATCGGCGGCCTGGACGAAAACGTGCTCGCCCGGGTGCCGAGGGGCAAGGGACTGCACCTGCTGGCCGTCCCGGCATCGGCCAATATCGAAAAAACCTACGCCCGCACGACCATTCCGGCCGCCGAAGCCGCCGGGCTCGCTCCGGCGGGCGGCGTCTCCAGCGTCAAGGTGGCAAGCGTGCTGGCCACCTACGCCTGGAAGCCCAACGTCTACCGCCACGGGCCTGTGCAGCAGTTCCTCAAGGCGCTGCCATCGGTGCTGGTAACTTTGCGCGCCAGCGATTCATCCGGCTTCTGGCAGGCAGTCGATGCCCATGCAAGCCTGCCAGATTGGCAGACCTATCAGGGGGCGGCCAGCGCGCTCGGCAATGTGCCGGCGGCTGCGGCTGCGCTGCCCCCGGTCGCCACCGCCATTGCGACACCAACCGCGACCGCGCCGACGCCCGCCCTGGCCGCCAGCACATCCCAGGCGATTGCCAAGCCAGCCGATCCGGCGGTCCTTCCGGCCAAGGCGCCAGCCAGCGCACCGGTCGTGCCCGTGGCCGGCGGCATCGAACTCATCGGCCATTCGCTCGCTGGCCTGTCTGGTCCCAATCTGCCCGGCGGTGGCATCATTGCCGAGTTGGTCCGGCTCAGCCTTGAGGGCGAGCAATTCCGCCAGACTTGGGCCGCTGACGCGCCCGAAGCCGCCCACAAGGTCCAGGAGGGCAGCGGCGCGCGGCTTGGCCTCGCCTGGCAGCGGCCCGATTGTTCAGCTCCCGCCGAAAAGGCGAACTGCGAGCATTTCATTTATTCAAGGCCGGTATTCCAGGCGCTCGACGTGTTCTTCGTCCGCCATGGCTCCGATTTCAGCTTCCAGCGCGACGAGGATGTGGCGGGGCGCAGCATTTGCGCCGCGGCCGACGCCGACACATCCGTACTGGATGCCGCCGGGCGCGGCTGGCTGAAGCAGGAGATGGTCACGCTTCGCCGCAAGCCCGCCCTGACCGATTGCCTGGCCGCGCTCGACCATGGCGATGTCGATGCCGTGCTGGGCGACCAGCTCGCCGGGCAGGAGCGGATCGAGGCGGCCGGGCTCGATGGCCGCATCGAGATCGTCGACCGGCCGGTGGCCGTGCGCGAGCTGACTGCCGCCGCCGCCAAGTCGGACCCTGCCGCGGCCCAGCTTATCTCGCGGCTCGATGCGGGCATGGCGGCGCTCAAGGCCAATGGCCGATACGCCGAAATGGTGCTGCGCAGGTTGCGCCATACCCGCGTTTCCGGCGGCGAGCAGGTGTTGCGCTAGCGCAGCCTTGTCAGGCCTGATGCCCGGTTGCATGTTGCGCGCAAATGAGGCGGGCACTCAGGGGGCCGGATGACCAACTACCGGGCACTCGATCCGGGCAAGATTGTCCAGACGCTAGAGCGGCTGCACGCGCGTATCAGCGCGCGGTTCCCGCAGGCGGGGCTCGGCCGGGTCTGCGCCCAGGCGGCAGAGACGGCGTGGCTGACGGCCAACAGGGTGGAAGCCATTGCCAGGCCCGATTGGCGTGTGCGCGCGCTCTTCTATGGGCTCGCCGCCACCGGACTGACAGTTGTGCTGACCATCGCCGTCAGGATCAACTACGCGCAGGGAGCGGACAATATCTACTCCATGTTGCAGGGTATCGATTCCGGGTTCAACATGATCATCCTGTTCGGCGCGGCGATCCTCGGTGTGGCGCGGTATGAGGAGCGCGCCAAACGTAACGCCGCCCTTAAGGACCTGCATGAACTTCGCTCGCTGATCCATATTATCGACATGCACCAGCTCACCAAGGATCCGAGCGCTGGCGCTCAGGCTGGTCCGGCCACAGCGGCTTCGCCAGATCACCGGCTGACACCGTTCGAGCTGACCCGCTATCTCGACTATTGTTCGGAAATGCTTTCGCTCACCGCCAAGATCGCCGCGCTCTATGCGCAGAGCTCGCGCGACAGCGTCGTCATCAGCACCGTGAACGACCTGGAACAGCTCGCCGCCAACCTGTCGGAGAAGATCTGGCAGAAGATCGGGCTCGTTCAAGGCGGCGGCGCTGAAAAGCCCAAGCAGTCATTCACGAAGCCTTAACCCCAAGTTCGCGGCGCCTGATGCGCCCGGCGAAGATTTCCGGCGCGTTAAGAAAATAGCCAGTGATTTGTGTGAATTGATGGAGCGTGGGCCCCTCAATAATGAAGTCACCGGTGATGCCGCCGTCCGTTGCCTATCGCCAAGCTCCGGCGCCGTATAGCGGCGTGATTGCGCAGGCGCGCCCATTCGCCAGCCGTTTCACAGCCATGGGCGGCCTCAACGAGATCGTGGTCTGCGCCCATGACGAGGCCCAGGCGGCAGGGGCGATGGCGGCGGCGGCGCGCGAGGTGCTGCGCATCGAGGCCAAATATTCGCGCTATCGCGATGACAGCCTGATCAAGCGCATCAATCAGGGCGCGGGCCAGCCTGGCGCCATCAGCTGCGATGATGAGACGCTCCGGCTGCTCAGTTGCGCCGAACGCCTGTACGGCCTCAGCGGCGGCCTGTTCGACGCCACGTCCGGCGTGCTGCGGCGGGCCTGGGATTTCAAGACGCCAAGGCTGCCGGATGCCGCCGAATTGTTGCCGCTGCTGGCGCTGGTGGGCTGGGACAAGGTGGAGCGCTCGGGCCGCAGCGTGCGCCTGCCTCTGGCGGGCATGGAGCTGGACTTCGGCGGCTTCGGCAAGGAATACGCCGCTGACCGGGCGGCCGCGCTGATTGCGGGCATGGGCATCACGCACGGCTATGTGAACCTTGGCGGCGACATTGCCGTCATTGGACCGCAGCCCGATGGCTCGCCCTGGCCGGTTGGCGTGCAGAACCCCCGCCAGCGCGGCAGCCTCATTGGCAACATCCCGCTTGCCCATGGCGGCCTTACAACCAGCGGCGACAGCGAAAAGTTCTTCGACCTTGGCGGCCGGCGCTATTGCCACATCCTCAATCCGCTTACGGGATTTCCGGTTCATCACTGGGCGTCGATCAGCGTGCAGGCCAGCACCACGCTCGCCGCCGGGGCGCTGTCAACCATCGCCATGCTGATGGAGCAGGACGGCCTCGCCTTCCTGCGCGCACAGCCGTGCTCATTCCTCGCTGCCGGGATCGACGGCGGCATTCATACCAACCACGATGTTACCACGGAGTATCGCCAATGACGACCCAGACACTCACCTCGGGCAATGACGCTGTAACACTTCGCACCGGACTTCACGCCACGGTGAATGGCGTCTCGACCGCGCTGCTGGGCGTGACGGTTGACGGCGGCGCGGGCACCGACGTGTTGACGATTGGCGACCGGTACAATTCGTCCAACTTCAACGTTTCCATTCCCGACACCGGCATCGTGACCATCACGACGGTCAGCGGCAGCACCAGCTTTGTGAATTTCGAGCAGATCAAGTTCTCGAACCTCACCATCGACCTCGGTGGCACCGGCAATGACAGCATCACCAGCACGTCCGCGGCGGGCGATGCGCTTTACGGCTTTGCGGGCGACGACACGCTGGTTGGCGGCGCTGGCGCCGACACGCTCTATGGCGGCAACGGCAACGACACCTACGTCGTCAGCAGCGCCAATACCGTCATCGTCGAGGCGGCCAACCAGGGCACCGACACGGTCAACGCCTCGATCAGCTACACCCTTGGCGCCAACCTCGAAAATCTGACGCTGACCGGCACCGCCGCGCTCAGCGGCACCGGCAACGCCGGCGCCAACGTCATCACCGGCAACTCCGGCGACAACGTTCTCAACGGCGCGGGCGGCGCCGACACGCTGATCGGCGGCGCGGGCAACGACACCTATATTGTCGACAATGCCGGCGTCGTCGTTGTCGAGGCGGCCAATGGCGGCACCGATACGGTCAATGCCTCGATCACCTATACGCTCACCGACAATGTCGAGAACCTGACGCTCACCGGCGCCGCTGCCATCAACGGCACCGGCAACGTGCTGGCCAACGTCATCACCGGCAACGCCGGCGACAACGTGCTCAACGGCGCGGGTGGCGCAGACACGCTGATCGGCGGCGCGGGCAACGACACCTATATCGTCGATGACGCCAGCGTGGTGATTGTCGAAGCTGCCAATGGCGGAACCGACACGGTCAACGCCTCGGTCACCTATACGCTTGCCGCCAATGTCGAGAATCTGACGCTGACCAGCGCCGCCGCCATCAACGGCACCGGCAACACCCTCAACAACGTCATCACCGGCAACGCCGGCAACAACGTGCTCAACGGCGGCGGCGGAACCGACACCTTGATCGGCGGGGCGGGCAACGACACCTACATTGTCAGCGACGCAACCACGGTCATCACCGAGGCGGTGAACGGCGGCACCGACACGGTCATGAGCTCGGTCAGCTACGGCCTTGCCGCCAATGTCGAAAACCTCACGCTGACGGGCGCCGCCGCCATCAACGGCACTGGCAACGCGATGAACAACATCATCATCGGCAACGCCGGCAACAACAACATCACCGGCGGCCTCGGCCACGACATCATGACCGGCGGGGCGGGCAAGGACCTGTTCGTGTTCAACTCGATCAAGGACACGACGATCGTTGCCGCCACCCGCGACGTGATCACCGACTTCAAGCACCTGACCGACAGGATCGACCTGCACGTCATCGACGCCAACACCAAGATCGCGGGCAATCAGGCGTTCACGTTCCAGGCGGCTGCGGGCGCGCATTTCACCGGGGCTGCAGGCCAATTGCACTACTTCTATTCGGGCACGAACACCATCGTGGAAGGCGACATCAACGGCGACAAGGTTGCCGACTTCCAGATCCAGCTCACCGGCCACCAGGTGCTGACCGCGGCCGACTTCGTGCTCTAACCGCCAGCCTGGCGGGCGGCGGACATCGCGCCGCTGCCCGCTCTGGACGCCGCCCCGCCCGCATGGCATTGCAGCGCCATGCCGCAAAGCCCGCATACCGATCCCGTTGCCCTCACCGCCGCGCTCATCCGCTGCCCCAGCGTCACGCCCGCCGAGGGCGGAGCGCTGAGCCTGCTCGAAGCCGTGCTGACGCCCGCCGGCTTCCACTGCCACCGGCTGCCGTTTTCGCAGGACGGCACGCCGGACGTGGACAACCTGTTCGCGCGCATTGGCGGCGGCGGGCCGCATCTCTGCTTTGCCGGCCACACCGACGTGGTGCCGCCGGGCGACCCCGCGCTCTGGACCCATCCGCCATTCGGCGGCGTGATCGCGGACGGCCTGCTTTATGGCCGCGGCGCGGTGGACATGAAGGGCAACATCGCCTGCTTCGTGGCCGCCGCGCTTGATTTTCTGGCGGATCCGGCGCGGCTCGGCCAGGGCTCCATCAGCCTGCTGATCACGGGCGATGAGGAAGGTCCGTCGGTCAACGGCACGGTCAAGGTGCTCGAATGGATGGCTGCGCATGGCCATACGCCATCGGCCTGCGTGGTGGGCGAACCGTCCAACCCCGAGCGGCTGGGCGACGCGATCAAGACCGGCCGGCGCGGCAGCCTCAACGGGCGGCTGGTGGTGCGTGGACGTCAGGGGCACGCGGCCTATCCGCATATGGCCAACAATCCGCTGCGCGGGCTCATCCGCGTCTGCGCGGCGTTGAGTGCGCTGAAGCTGGACGAGGGCACGGCGGATTTCTCGCCCTCGAACCTGGAAATCGTCGCCATCGAGACTGGCAATCCGGCCTATAATGTCATCCCCGCCGCCGCCGAAGCGCGGCTGAATGTGCGCTACAACGACAGGCACACGGCGGCGAGCCTGAAGGCGATGATCCGGCGCGAGGCCGAGGCGGCGTTGGCGGGCAGTGGGTTGACGTTGGACGCCAGCTTCAACGGCAATGCCGACGCCTTCGTCACCAAGCCCGGCCCGCTGGTCGATACCATGGTCGCGGCCATCCGCGCCGAGGCCGGCCGCACGCCGCAGCTGTCCACCAGCGGCGGCACCTCGGACGCGCGGTTCATCAAGGACCACTGCCCGGTGATCGAGTTCGGCCTGGTCAACAAGACCATCCACGCCGTCGATGAGCGCGTGCCGGTCGCCGACTTGCATCAGCTCACCGCGATCTTCCGGCGGTTCCTGGACGGGTACTTCGCGGCGGCCTGATGCCCTGTGGCCGCGCCGCCACAGCCTGCCGGGCAAACCTTGGCCGCGCGGAGGATTGGCGGCGGCTGGCCGTTGTGATCGAGGTAAACTGCGAACCTGACTCATTTGGATCGGATTTTTATGCGGCGCACACTCTGTCTTGCGGCAATGGCCTGCGGCTTGGGCCTGACTTCGGCGGCAATGGCTGACGAGGTTGCGGCTCCGGGCGGTTCGGGCCTGATTTCCGAACTCAAATTCGGCGCGCTGGCCCATGACGTGCCGGGCCTTTGGAGCGGCTTCCAGGCCGAAAAATCGGCTGTGGACATCAATGCCGAAGTCGATTTCCATCCGCTCTGGACGTCGGAGTGGAGCAGCCTGCGCCCCGCCATCGGCGGCACCTTCAACACCGCCGGCCAGACCAGCCACGCCTATGCGGACCTGCGCTGGCAGATCGCCCCGAGCCCGGTCTGGTTCCTGACCCTCGGCATCGGCGCCGCCTTCAACAATGGCGTCACCTACGACCCCGCCCAGCCGGACCGCAAATGGCTCGGCTCGCACATCCTCTTCCACCCCACCGCCGAGATCGGCCTCAACCTCGATCCGCACAATTCCGTGTCCGTCTATTTCGAGCACATGTCGAACGCCAACCTGGTGAACACCAACGAGGGCATGGACGACATCGGCGTGCGGTACGGGTACCGGTTTTAGGGACCTGATCCTTCGCCGGTCTGTTGCGATTCACCTTGGCTGCTTGGGCGAGGGGTCTATCCCTTATCCTCCGGACATGGCTGTGCCTTGCTCGAACCTGGGTTCGAACCGATGGGGGAGCGGGGCCGCCGTCAACCGCAGGTAGTTCAGATTTTTTGAAGCGGCTTCCGG
>Ga0209069_10000785_pt1 | contig 15319 bp, 2 predicted proteins | sample Str013_2_FD_187202 | JGI IMG/M metagenome (GOLD analysis project Ga0209069, IMG submission 187202) | Freshwater sediment microbial communities in response to fracking from Pennsylvania, USA - Straight Creek_MetaG_SC_2013 (SPAdes) (version 2) | ecosystem: Environmental > Aquatic > Freshwater >...
GGAAGGAAACATTGCGCTCCCTGACCTGCGTGTGGTGTTTTCTATGGGGGAACCGCTGAGCGATACGCTCGTGCACCGCTGGCGTGAAGCGCTACCGATCGCAGCGCAAATCGTCAACCTCTATGGTCCCACAGAGACCACACTGGTGAAGTGCTTTTATTGTGTTCCCGCTGATGTCCGCCCCGGTGTGCAGCCAATCGGAACACCACTACCGCAAACCCAAGCGCTCATTCTAGGTAAAAACAATCAGTTATGTGGCATCAACGAACCCGGCGAGATTGTCTTGCGCACGCCGTTCCGCAGTCTCAGGTACATCAATGCGCCAGAGGAAAACGATAAGAGGTTCATCAAGAATCCGTTTCGCGACGATGCGCGCGATTTGCTGTACTATACCGGGGACGGTGGCCAGTATCGCGTCGACGGCACGCTGGATATTCTCGGGCGGCTCGACGATCAAGTCAAAATTCACGGCGTGCGTATCGAGCCTTCTGAAATAACGGTACTGCTCAGCCACCATCCGGCTGTGGAGTCCTGTTTTGTCGCTGCTCGCAAACACGAACATGGCGAAACCTCACTGGTCGCGTACGTGGTCGCCGCGAAAGAGCAAAGCATACATCAAGCAGAGCTTAGATCGTATCTGGCCGGGCAGGTTCCATCCGCACTAGTTCCGACTTTTTTTGTGTTCTTGAACTCGTTACCCCTGACCGCCAATGGCAAAGTCAATCGCAAAGCACTGCCAGTGCCAGAGCAGGGCAGATCCGAGTTTATCGAGGGTTTTGTCGCTCCACGTACTCCGCTGGAGGAAATTATTGCGGCAGTGTGGCGTGACGTGTTGGGTGTAGCGCGTATAAGTGCCCGTGACAATTTCTTTGAACTAGGTGGACACTCACTCAAAGCCACGCAAGTGATGGCACGACTGCGCGCAATACTGCACATTGAGTTATCTTTGCGTACCCTGTTTGAGAGTCCCACGGTTGCAGGTTTAGCCGAGCGCGTTGAAGAACACCAATACCGAGGAGAGAGAACGGCGATTCCGCCAATGCGGCTGGCCTCGCGGGACCAACCTCCGCCTCTGTCGTTTGCTCAGCAACGCTTGTGGTTTCTCGACCAACTCGAACCTGGGAGTACGGCCTATAACATCCCCGCCGCGTTCCACATGCATGGGCCCCTCGATCCTGTAGCCCTGGAACAAAGCGTGAACGAGATTGTCAGAGGGCATGAATCTCTCCGCACAACCTTTGCACTAGATGAAGGCGAACCGGTCCAGGTGATCTCGCCGTCACTCGCTGTCACAGTGGTAAGAGAAGATTTGTGTGAACAGCCTCCAGCACAGCAAGAGGAACGAGTCCAGGCACTGATCAGGGACGAAGCGCGGCAGGGGTTTGATCTTGCCCGCGGGCCGTTGTTACGCGTAAAGCTAGTGCGGCTGGGACAGGAGGAGCACCTCCTGCTGCTGACGATACATCATAGCGTGTCAGATGCGTGGTCGATGGGAATTCTGTTTCGTGAGATCTCGGTGCTGTATCATGCGTTCACCAATCAGCAACCATCGCCATTAGCGGAATTGTCGATCCAGTATGCGGACTACGCGGTCTGGCAGCGCGAGTGGCTCCAAGGTGAGCACCTCGAAGCGCAGCTTTCCTATTGGAGAAAGCAACTCGATGGTGTGAGTACTGTCGATCTACCGATCGATCGTCCGCGCGCGGCAGTGCAACCGCATAGTGGCGGCGAACACAGCGTCGACATTGCTCCCGAGGTTTACCTGCAACTCAAGGACCTCAGTCGCCAAGAGGGCGTCACCTTGTTCATGACGTTGCTCACGGCGTTTCATATCTTTCTGCAACGCTACAGCAGGCAAGACGATGTCCCGGTGGGCACGCCGATCGCCGGCCGGACGCAGGCTGAGACCGAAGGATTGATCGGGTTCTTTGCCAACACTCTGGTGATAAGGCCAGATATGAGCGGCGACCCGACGGTCAGAGAATGCTTGGCCCGGGTGCGCCAAGTTGCTTTGGATGCATACGATCATCAAGACCTCCCGTTTGAACGGCTGGTGCAAGAACTCAATCCAGACCGCGCGCTGAGCCGTCATCCGCTGTTCCAGATCATGTTTGCTTTTCACAATATCTCTGAATCCACCCTGGCGTTGCCCGAGGTCCGCGTCAGTCGTATCACCACACCATCTGAGACGGCGAAGTTTGACCTGAGTGCGATCGTGATAGAAGCAAAAGATTCCCTCCGCATCACATTCACCTATAACTCGGACCTTTTCTATGCCGATACGATCGCGCGTATGCTTAGGCACTTTCAAACCTTACTTGCAGGGATTGTTGCACAGCCGGAGCGGCGCATCAGCGAACTACCCTTACTCACCGAGGCGGAGCGACGTCAACTGGTAGTCGAGTGGAACGACACTACGAAAGACTATGATCACACTCAGTGCGTGCCTCAGCTCTTTGAAGCGCAAGTAGAACGAGCCCCCAACGCGACCGCTCTCATCTGTGACGAGCAGCTGTTGACATATCGGCAACTCAATACCCGTGCCAATCAGCTCGCGCAGTATTTGCGTACTCTTGGGGTCGGCTCCGACGCCCTGGTGGGCCTCTGTCTGGAGCGCTCCGTCGAGCTGGTGATTAGTATATTGGCAGTCCTCAAAGCCGGCGGGGCCTACGTGCCACTCGATCCCACCTATCCTGCAGACCGCCTCGCGTTCATTCTGCAGGATAGTAAAGCCTCGCTATTAGTCACCCAAAAACAACTCTCCACCAGCTTTCCTCACGTAGGGCTGCAAGTGATCTGCGTCGATGCAGACCACGAACGCATTGCCCAGGAACCCGCAGCCAATCTCGCGTGTGCTGTCACCCCGAACGATCTGGCCTATGTGCTCTATACCTCGGGCTCGACCGGAAAACCCAAGGGCGTCGCGGTCGAGCACCGCAACACCGTCGCGTTCCTGGCCTGGGCGGCGGCGACGTTTTCCCCGGAAGAACTCTCTGGAGTCTTAGCTTCCACCTCGATCTGTTTTGACCTGTCTATCTTTGAGTTGTTTGCGCCCTTGACCTGCGGAGGTAGTGTCATTCTGGCCGCCAATGCGCTGGCCCTTACGACTCTCCCCCACGCCTCGCGCGTCACACTCCTGAACACGGTGCCATCGGCGATGAGGGAGTTGCTGCGGCTGGCGGCCATTCCTTCCTCCGTGCAGGTGATCAACCTGGCGGGCGAACTCGTACGAACAGAGCTGGTGCAGCAAATCTACGCATTCACATCAATGCCCACAGTCTATGATCTCTATGGGCCCAGTGAATGTACGACGTACTCGACCTGGACCCGCCGGGAACCCGATGGTCCACAAACCATCGGTCGTCCAATTGCGAATACGCAGGTGTATATTCTCGATGCCCACCTCACCCCGGTACCGATCGGCGTGGCGGGGGAACTCTATATTGGCGGCGCAGGCGTGGCACGGGGCTATCTCCATCGTCCAGAGCTGACCGCTGAGAAATTCCTTTCGGATCCGTTCAGCACTGGCCCTGGCGCACGACTGTACCGCACGGGTGATCGCGCGCGATACTTGCCTGATGGCAACATCGAGTTTCTCGGACGCCTCGATTATCAAGTCAAGCTCCGCGGCTATCGCATCGAACTCGATGAAATTGAAGCAACGTTAGTCGAGCATGCAGACATCCGCGAGGCGGTGGTCACAGTTAGAGAAGATTCGGCAGATGACAAACAGATAGTTGCCTATCTCATTACTCATGATGCGACTCTAACATCCGGTGATTTACGAACGTTTCTCATGACCACGCTCCCGGCCTACATGGTGCCGAGTGCTTTCGTCTTCCTTGAGGCCTTCCCGCTAACCCCGAACGGGAAAGTCGACCGCAAGGCACTCCCAGCCCCAGACCCGCTCAGCACGAACCGGGACCAGGCGTATGTGGCGCCACGCACGGCAACCGAGGAGACCCTCGCTCACATCTGGTCAGAAGTCCTGGGAGTGCAACAGATCGGCGTACACGACAATTTCTTTGAGCTCGGTGGTCATTCGCTCAAAGCCACGCAAGTCAGGACGCGGATCAACACGGCATTTCACATTGAGCTGCCACTGCAGCGGCTCTTTGAGTCACCAACGATCGCCGGACTGGCTACGCTACTTGATCAGAATCTCGCCCCCTCTACTCCACAACCTGCACAACCTGACTTGGAACAACTGGTCGCAGAGCTCGAAAATTTGTCCGAGGAAGACGCCGCACTCGCGCTCGCCCAACTCCAAGCCCCTCACCCCCAGTAAGGATGACCTTGCACATGCCTACCTCCACACCAGATACCCTTGCTGCTCGTATCGCTGCACTGTCGCGGGAGAAACGTGCGTTACTGGAACGGAAACTACAACAACCAAATGGGCTTCGCTCAACAGCCAGCACGATTTCCCGCAGAGCAACTCACGCTCCACCGCCACTGTCGTTTGCCCAGCAACGCTTGTGGTTTCTCGATCAGCTCGAACCTGAAAGCAGCGTCTACAACATTGCTGACGCCCTGCGACTCCACGGCCCGCTTGATATCACGGCCCTGGAACAGAGTGTCAACGCAATCGTCCAACGTCATGAAGCCTTGCGCACTACCTTCTCCATGAGTGACGGCGAACCGGTGCAAGTCATTGCTCCCTCACTCACGGCGCCGCTCGCGATCATCGATCTACGCAGACATAGTGAGAGCGAACGCGAGGCAGAAACACGTCGCCTTGCGCGTGAAGAAAGTCTGACGCCATTTGTTCTGTCTCACGGACCGTTACTGCGGGTGACGCTGCTGCGGCTGACTGACACCGAACACCTTCTGTTGCTGACCGTGCACCATATCGTCGCTGATGGTTGGTCACTGGAGGTGCTCTACCGCGAGTTGTCGCTGCTCTATCAGGCGTTTCACACCGGACAGCCTGCGCCCCTGTCTGAACTGCCTATCCAGTATGCCGACTATACGCTGTGGCAGCGAGAATGGTTGCAGGGAGAAGTCTTAGAGAAGCAACTGGACTACTGGAAGACCCAGCTACACGGCGCACCTCCCATGCTCACTCTGCCCATGGATCGTCCACGGCCTGCAGTCTACAGCTATCGTGGAGCCCGCGAAACGCTTGAGTTATCCGCCGAACTGACGCAAGCCCTGAAAACTCTCAGTCAGCGCGAAGGGGTGACCCTGTTCATGATGCTCTTGGCCGCATTTCAAATCCTCCTCTCTCACCACACTAATCAAGAGGATCTCGTTGTCGGCGCGCCCATTGCTGGGCGCACCCGCCAGGAGATCGAAGGGCTGATTGGCTTTTTTGTCAACACACTGGCGTTACGTGCTGATCTGTCCGGAAATCCCTCCTGCCGCGAGATCTTGCGCCGCGTACGTGACGTGACGATTGGGGCGTATGCGCATCAGGAATTGCCGTTTGAGAAGCTGGTAGAAGAGTTACAACCAGAGCGTAGTCTCAGTTATTCACCCGTATTCCAGGTCATGTTTGCGCTTCACAATACGCCCAGCACAGAACTACAGCTTCCCGAACTGACTGTGAGTTTCCTGCAAGTGGAGCAAAAGACGGCAAAGTTTGACCTGACATTGTCATTTCAGGAAGAAAAAGCAGGGCTGCGCGGCTGGCTCATATACAACACCGATCTCTTTGATCAGCAAACAATCACGCAGATGCTGGGGCATTACCAAACGGTCCTCGAGGGGATCGTCAGCAATCCCGAACAGCAGCTTGCGGAGTTATGGCAACGAACTAGAAGTGAGTATCATCACCCACGCCGTGAACAGCTCTTCGTCACGCAGGAAGATCGCCACGACCAGAGCCTGCGGCAGGGTAAGTCATTTTCATGCGTGATCATCGGTGATACGTCACTGCCTGTTCAATGCGCAGAAATCCTCTCCCGCGCTGGGCATCGCATTCAGGCTATCATCAGCGACAATCCAGAGTTTCGTCAGTGGGCACGAGCACATCAGGTGCCAGCCTACTATCTGAAGGATGATTGGTCGGTGCCTTTGGCAGAGCGTTCCTTCGATTACCTCTTTAGTATTTTCAATCTGCACATCCTCCCCGCAGCGATATTGTCACTTCCGTCGCAACTCGCCATCAACTTTCATGATGCACCGCTCCCAAAGTATGCGGGGATGCACGCGCCGACATGGGCACTCCTGCGGCACGAGACAGAGTACGGCATAACCTGGCACGTCATGACGCAAGAGATTGATGCTGGTGATATTCTGAAGCAGCACCGGTTCGCGATTGCACCAGATGATACCTCACTCAGTCTCAACCTCAAATGCTATGAAGCCGCGATCGCTTCATTTCAGGAATTAGTTGATGAGTTGGCAGAGCACCAGTTTAGCCGCACGCCGCAAGACCGCGGACAGCGGACGTATTTTTCCCAGCCGGAACGACCGCCAAGTGGAGCAGTTATTTCCTGGCGTAGTTCCGCGGAAGACATTGCTGGGTTATGCCGAGCATTGTCCTTCGGCCCTTATCTGAATCCACTCACTTGTCCCAAGCTGCAACTGAATAGAGATTTTTTCATTGTCGCCGACTATGCGCTACGAAAAAGCCTCACCCCGGCTCCTGCAGGAACGATTCGAGCCCTACAGCCCGACAGCATAACCGTCGCCACCATGACCGACGACTTCGTTGTCAAAAGCCTCCTCACGTTGGGCGGTGCTCCGATCACCATCGATCATCTGGCCGGACAATATAGATTACAGGTCGGTCAACAGCTTACAGAGCTTGACCCCGGGGTACTTAGCGAACTGACCCAGCAAGAGTGTCAGATTGCCAAGCATGAAGCGTTTTGGCGCGGTCGATTAGCGTCAGCCCAACCAGTCCAACTGCCTTATCTGTCACAGTCCGTGAATGAGCGTCACGATACTGTCATACTGCCAGTATCATTTTCTCTTCCAGCAACGTCGAACACGTTACGTGCACAATCCTGGACGCGCGAGCACCTCTTGTTGACCGTCTTTGCCGTCTATCTGTCTCGACTCAACTCCGCCAGCCCGTTTGATATCGGATTTACGTCATCGGCACAGAGGGAAGACGCTCACCACCTCACTCCCTTGCGTGAGAATTTCTTTGCCGCTCAAGTACCGTTCCGTGTTGATGTGAATACAAACGGATCTTTCGCCCAGGCGTATGCCGCCATTGAACGCGAAGTTGCCCTGTGTGTGAAACATCAAACCTACACACGCGATCTGGTTGTGCGCGATCCGGAATTGCGCGGGCTGTCCACAACCAATCTCGCCGCGTCGGTTTCAGTTGTCTTCCTTCCGCTCGCAGATGAAGAAGAACGTTCTTCTCAGGGCGGAATAACACTGTATGTGACTCCTGCTTCTCCTACGCAAGAAACGTCCGACACTAGCAACATTGCTGCAACCATCACCTACAACCCCAATGCGATAGACTATGCGACGCTTACACGAATGGTTAAGCACCTGCAAACACTACTTGCTGCTGCGGTTACCAATCCTGAACAACGAACCTCAACATTGCCACTCCTGACCGACGACGAACGCCAGCAGCTCTTGGTCGAGTGGAACGACACTGCCCGAGATTTCCCTCTAGACACCTGCGTCCAGCAACTGTTTGCAGCACAGGTTGCGCGTACGCCTAGTGCGGTTGCGGTTGTGCATGAAGATCAGCAACTGACCTACGCAGAACTCAATGCTCAAGCCAACCAACTCGCCCATTATCTGCAAAAACGTGGGGTCGGGCCGGGTGTATTAGTTGGACTCTGTGTGAAACGCTCGTTAGCAATGGTTATTGGCATGCTGGGAATCCTCAAGGCTGGTGGGGCCTATGTGCCGCTCGACCCATCTTACCCCAAAGAACGCCTCACCCTCATGCTAGAGGATATGCAGGCGTCGGTACTTGTGACTCACAGTCAGTTAATAACTCTGAACATGACTACGCCTGAAGCGAAGAGCGACAACCGACCGCCAGGAGCGGCGTCTAGTCCGTGCATGCGCGTCGTCGCCCTCGACGCCGACAGCAACGCGATCAGCCGGGAGAGCGTAGAGAACCCTACGAGACCAGTGCCTAGCGAGAGCTTGGCCTATGTCATCTACACGTCGGGTTCTACGGGACGACCAAAAGGAGTGGAGATCATCCATCGAGCGCTGACGAATTTCGTGACAAGCGCGGGGGAGATGTATGCCCTACAGCCCACAGACCGGGTGCTGCAGTTTGCCTCGATCAGTTTCGATGCGGCAGTGGAGGAAATCTTTCCCTGCCTGATGCGCGGCGGGACACTGGTGTTACGCACGGAGTCCATGCTGGAGTCGATTGCTACATTTCTGCAACGCTCTCGGGAATGGCACCTCTCCGTCTGGGATCTGCCGACCGCGTACTGGCATGAACTGACACAAGAGATTGCCAATACTCGGCTGGAAGTGCCCGAGCATTTACGCCTCGTTATCATTGGTGGCGAAGCGGCACTGCCGGAACGATTAGCCCAGTGGCAGAGCACCGTCGGCGATAGAGTACGACTGCTCAATACCTATGGTCCCACTGAGGCCACGGTCGTCGCCACCGCATGGGACGCAGAGCACTCCTGCCACAGCAATCACTCAGCGAAACAGGTTCCCATTGGACGGGCGATTGCTAACGTCCACACCTACGTCTTAGATCAGCAGCGTAATCCTGTCCCCATTGGCGTCCCCGGCGAGCTGTACATTGGCGGGACGGGACTAGCGAGAGGCTATCTCAACCAGCCCAAACTCACGGCAGAGAAGTTCATCACGCATTCATTCGATGGCAAAACGAGCCATCGCCTCTACCGCACTGGCGATCTCGTTCGCTACCTGTCCGACGGCAACCTTGAGTTTCTCGGACGCATCGACCATCAAGTCAAGATCCGCGGTTTTCGCATCGAGCTGGGCGAAATTGAAGCACTGTTGGTACAACACAACGTCGTGCGAGAAGCTATTGTCACAGCCCGAGAAGATCGTTCAGGTGACAAACAGATAGTGGCGTACGTTGTTCCGTGTGGAAAGGGAAAAGCATCTGCACGCCGTGAACTCCGAGACTACCTGAAGACCAAACTACCGACCTACATGGTGCCCAGCGCCCTCGTCTTTCTTGAGGCTTTCCCGTTAACCCCGAACGGAAAAGTCGATCGCAAGGCACTCCAGGCCCTGGAGCAGTCGAGCACAGACCGAGACCACGCGTATGTAGCGCCACGCACGGCAACCGAGGAAACCCTTGCGCACCTCTGGTCAGAGGTGCTGGGGGTACAACAGATCGGCGCGCACGACAACTTCTTTGACCTCGGTGGTCATTCGCTCAAAGCCGCGCAACTGATCAGCCGGGTGCGGTCGAATTTTACCGTCGAATTGCCGCTACGCAGATTGTTTGAAACGCCGACAGTGGCTGGTTTGGCCACGACCCTTGACTCACTCATGCAGGCAGAGACCACGTCGGTAGAACCAACCTCATCCTTGATCCCGCTCCAACCGGCAGGGAAGCGACCACCGTTCTTTGGCGTGCCAGGTCATAATGGAGACGTGTTCTGTTACATCGCGCTCGCGCGTCATCTTGGTCCAGAGCAGTCATTCTACGGACTGCAACCTCCTGGGACGGATGGAAAACGCGCTCCTCTCACAAACGTGAAAGAGCTGGCGGCATACTTTGTGGCCGACATTCGGAAGTTCCAACCAGAGGGTCCATATCTCTTGGCAGGATATTGTTTAGGCGGGATTACTGCATTTGAGATTGCCCAACAGCTTCGCCGCGCCGGCCAGGAGGTCGCGCTCTTAGCCTTGTTTGGAACTCAATCGCCGACTGCCTTGCACCGCTCTCACCGGGCTTGGAGGCGAGCCCAGTGGTTTAGGCAACGCGTCCACAACTGGGTGAAAACCCTCTGGCGTTTGCCGTTACGAGAGACGACTCACTATCTGTTTGAGAAAATACGCCAACGACAAAAAGCAAAAGAGGAACGCGCTTCAGTCGTGTTACACTACCCGTATCGCCCCCAAGTCGAGCAGGCGACGGTGAAAGCCACGCGCCGCTACAAACCCGAGAGGTATGCCGGCCGTATCTCCCTCTTCTTACCGAACCTGAACCCCGATCAATTAGATGGTGGTCGCTTCTTGGAATGGAAAACCTTAACGACGGATCACTTCGACAGCGGGTTCGGATCGTCGGAGTGCACGGGAGACACGATGCTGCGCGAGCCCTATGTCAAGACCTTTGCTGAACTGTTACGTTCACGTCTCGACCGGTTCAAGGAATAAAATCGTTAAACATGCAAAACGAAAAGGAAAAAGGGAATATGTCGTCTTTTGATATCATTGATGCTGATGGGCATGTATACGAGAGAGATAGCGAACTCTTTGACTACCTTGAGCCCCCCTATGCTGGGAAGCAGTCTATCTTAGCATTTCCTTTCTGGCCGACGATCGACGGATTTCAACGTGGCGCCATACAGGCACGATTGAACATCCATAAGTCGCTCGAAACGACTGCGCAAATCTGGCTCAATTTTCTTGACCAAGCGGGGATTGCACAGACGGTGCTCTATCCCACTGCAGGACTAGCGAGCGGATTCATTAAGGACCCGGAGTGGGCCGCAGCCGTCACGCGAGCGTACAATAACTGGTTGTGTGATCGCTATTGTCGGGTGAGTCCCAGACTCCTGGGCATGGCGCTCATTCCCCTGCAAGATCCGGCTGCAGCAGTACACGAACTGCGGCATGCCGTCACGCAACTCGGCATGGTTGGTGCCGTGCTACCGGCTACAGGGCTCAGACTTCCCCTTGGTCATTCACAGTTTGATCCGGTGTACGCGGAAGCGGAACGTCTGGGTTGCGCACTGGCCGTGCATGGTGGACCTTCGCAGGGCTTGGGACTCGACCTGCTCGACAAATTTGCGCAAATGCATACGCTGAGTCATCCGTTTGCGCAGATGATCCAGGTCACCAGCATCATCATGAGTGGGGTACTCGATCGCTTTCCACGGCTGCATATCGCGTTTCTCGAAGCTGGCGTGAGCTGGGTGCCGTTTCTCATGGACCGGATGGACCGTTCCTATGAGATTCGCCAACGACCGGAGTATGTGGGTGGCGTCAAACAGAAACCCAGTACCTATGTGAAAAATGGGCAGGTCTTTTTTAGTGTTGACCCTGGGGAATCGACGCTGTCCACGGTCTTTCAGACCCTTGGGGTTGACTCGTTGTTCTTCGCTTCGGATTTTCCCCATGAAGTAAATCTCCAACGCTGTCAGCAGGAACTCTCACTCCTCATGGAGATGGAAGGACTAACGGAAGCGGACAAACGACACCTCTTCTGCGACAACACTCGCCGCTTCTATCGTCTCGCGGAGCGGACAAAGACAAGCTGAGCCCTATGACGCTTCTCCTGAAACCACCTACACCTGAGATGACAACAGTCCGTGATGCGATTGATCTTCTGGCGGAACGCTGCGCTGACGCTCCCGCCCTGGTGAGTTCGGAAACAAAAGAAAAAATCACCTATAGTGATCTTCGCTCACGCGTGAGGGAATTAGCTCGTCGCTTCCTCGGCTTGGGACTCACCAAAGGCGCGAAAGTCGCCTTTCTGCTTGAGAACGGCCTCTTCGCGCCGCAAGTGCTGCTAGGAGCCATGTATGGTGGCTTCGTGCCAGTCCCGGTGAATACGGTCGCCGGCACAGCCCAGGTGGCGTATGTGCTGAATCACTCAGAGGCAATAGTCGTGTTCGTCTCTGACGAATACCGAGCAATGCTCTCTAGCGTCATCGAGCAAGTCGAGCGGCCCCTGCAGATCATTTCGGCCCACTCTGATCATGGCCCAGAATGGCACTCTCCAGATCCCATCGAGACGACGCTTCCTGTGGTCCACCGCGACGACGATGGCCTGCTCGTCTACACCTCCGGCAGTACCGGGCACGCAAAGGGAGTCCTCTTCTCGCAGCAGAGTCTCCTGCTGAACGGTCTGAACACCAGCTCGGTCTACCACCTCTCGCCCTACGATCGCTCACTGTGCGTGCTGCCGCTGTATCACATGAACGCCATCATCACCACGCTCTTTTCCACGCTGGTGAGTGGCGGCTCAGTGGTGATCCCGCACCAATTCAGTGTCGCCCACTTCTGGGAGTGGGTCGCCGACTATCGCTGCACCTGGTTTGCCTTGGTGCCAACCCTCATCTCGCATCTGGTCAATTGGACTAACCCATATAACGAGGGCAAAGCAGAACACTTGCGGCAGATCCGCTTTGTCCGCTCTTCCTCTGCGCCGCTTGCTCCCGCCTTACACCGAGCTTTCGAGGAGAAATTTCCCTTACTGTTGGTTGAAGGAATGGGAATGACCGAAGCGAGCACGGTCTTTATGAACCCGCCGTCCCGTGCCCAGCGCCGGATCGGTTCTCCTGGATTACCCTGTCACGAGACCAAAATCGTTGATGCGCACGGTCACGCCGTCCCTCCAGGACAGGCGGGAGAAATTCTCCTCCACGGCCCGCGCCTCATGAAAGGCTACTATAAGAACCCTGAGGCCACGGCTGAAGTGCTCAGCCCCGACGGCTGGCTGCGCACCGGGGATCTCGGGTACCAGGATGCAGATGGGTATGTGTTCATCGTCGGACGGGCCAAAGAGATCGTCATCAAAGGCGGTGAGAACATCGCCCCGCGCGAGATCGACGAAGCTCTCATGCAACACACCGCAGTCCTCGAAGCTGCAGCCGTGGGCGTACCGGATGCCTACCTCGGAGAGGATCTTGTTGCCTATGTCGTCCTGAAGCCGGGGAGTCAGTGTTCAGAACAGGAGTTACTCACTCACTGTGCTCAGACACTGGGAGAGTTCAAAACCCCAACTCGCATTTATTTTGTGGAGGATTTACCCAAAGGCCCGTCTGGCAAGGTGCAGCGCTTGAAACTGCTCGAGCTCGAGCCCGCATCGATACCAGCGCCCAAGCCAACGATCGCACAACCTGCGCACGACAGTCTGCATGACCAACAACACTCTGGGTTTGTTACGCCACGGACACCAGTCGAAGAGCAGCTCACGGCAATGTGGGAGAACGTGCTGCAGCGAGCGCCGATTGGCCTGCATGATAACTTCTTCGCCTTAGGTGGACACTCGTTGTTAGCAGCTGGGATTCTTGCGCGGGTGCGGGATAGGTTTCAGGTCAGCCTTCCGCTCCGGGTGCTGTTTGAGGCTCCAACGGTCGCAGCGTTGGCAGAACACATAGAGGCAGTACGTCACGTGAGCGAGAATGTATCCCTGCCGCCACTCCACGCTCTTCCTCTCGAAAGAATGATTCCGCTTTCCTTCGCCCAACAGCGATTGTGGTTTCTCCATCAACTTGACCCAGCATCGACTGAATACAACATTGTCACTACCCGCCGATTTACCGGACCGCTGCATCAGCATGCTTTCGAGCAGAGCTTGGTTGAGATTATTCACCGCCATGCAAGTCTGCGGACCACCTTCCCGGTTGTCGATGAGCAGCCGATTCAAGCCATTGCGCCATCCTTGCCTTTCTCTCTGACAAGGATCGATCTTGCCGCATTCCCCAAAGAGCAGCGAGAAACTGCGGTACAGCAGCATGCACGAGAAGAAGCGCAGCGACCTTTCCATTTAGCCACTGGGCCATTATTTCGCGCGACGCTCATCCACCTGGCGGAAAACGAGCATGTGTTCTTCTTCACCATGCACCACAGCATCTCTGACCGCTGGTCGATGGAAGTGTTCTTCTGGGAATTGAGTACGCTTTACAGCGCATTTGCGGCACATCAGCCGTCACCTTTACCACCGTTGTCCATTCAATATGCGGATCTCGCCACCTGGCAGCACCAGTGGTTACAAGGCGAGGTATTGGATCAACAACTCGCCTATTGGCGCCAACAACTAGAAGATGCACCTCGCCTCCTGGCACTACCAACCGATCATCCTCGCCCACCTGTCCAGACGCATCGTGGTGCGCACTATCGGAGCATTTTTCCTCTTTCACTGACACACGCGCTGCATGAGTTAAGTCGTCGCGAAGGAACCACGCTGTTCATGACCCTATTGGCGGTCTTTCAAGTCTTGCTCTTCCGCTATAGCGGCCAAGACGACATCGTCGTGGGCTCACCGACGGCGAACCGCACCCGCGTCGAGACCGAGCAGTTGATTGGCTTCTTTATCAACATGCTGGTGTTGCGCACCAATCTGTCAGGCGACCCCACGTTCCGAGAAGTGCTCCAGCGCGTGCGCGAGGTCGCGCTGGGAGCGTATGCACACCAAGCGGCGCCATTTGAAAAGCTTGTGGAAGAGCTGCGTCCAGAACGAACACTGAACCACTCCCCACTCTTTCAAGTGGTATTTCATCTCCGCAATGTCCCAGCAAAAGCGGCAGAGTTCGCCAATATGCAAACGGAAGTTCTTCGCTATGAGAGTGGGACGGCCCAGTTTGACCTCACACTTGCGTTACGCGAAACCGCAGACGGCCTCGAAGTGGAAGTCGAGTATGCAACCGACCTCTTTGCAGAGGCCACCATCACACGGCTACTCGGTCACTATCAAACGTTGCTGGAAGGGATCGTGGCCAATCCTGATCAGGCCATTGCCACGCTACCGTTATTAACATCAAGCGAGTCACACCAACTGTTAGTTGAGCCTCAGATCTCGCAGGTGGCCTATCCTCCTGATCAGTGTCTCCACCAGCTCTTTGAAGCCCAGGTCGAACGCGCGCCGGATGCCGTAGCCGTGGTCTGTGACGGACAGCAACTCACCTATCGTGACCTCAATACCAAAGCCAATCAGGTAGCGCACTATCTTAGAAAGTTGGGGGTCGGTCCCGACGTCCTGGTGGGTCTCTGTCTAGACCCCTCGCTGGACCTGGTGATCAGCCTCCTCGCTATCCTCAAAGCCGGTGGGGCGTATGTGCCTCTCGACCCGCGCTATCCGCGTGAACGGTTGCAGTTCATGCTGGACGACGCGCAGGTAAAGTTGCTGCTGACTCAGGAACAGCCACACCCAGAGACCACCGGCACCTCAGATCTCTCTGCAGCCTCAAGCCTTCTCAAGGCGCAGCTCCACGTCATCCCCCTCGACCGCGTACGTGAACAACCAGCGGGGGAATCAAATGGGGACGCAGGCAATCCGGTGAGTGGCGCTGCGCCCGACAACCTGGCGTACGTCATCTACACTTCCGGGTCTACTGGTCAACCCAAAGGCACGTTGATCTCCCATTACAATGTGGTGCGGCTGTTCCAGAGCACGGCCGCGGTGTTTGCGTTTACCGCCAACGATACCTGGACCTTGTTTCACTCCGCCGCGTTTGATTTCTCGGTCTGGGAGCTTTGGGGAGCCTTGCTC
>Ga0209069_10000786_pt1 | contig 15307 bp, 16 predicted proteins | sample Str013_2_FD_187202 | JGI IMG/M metagenome (GOLD analysis project Ga0209069, IMG submission 187202) | Freshwater sediment microbial communities in response to fracking from Pennsylvania, USA - Straight Creek_MetaG_SC_2013 (SPAdes) (version 2) | ecosystem: Environmental > Aquatic > Freshwater >...
GTTGTCAATTGCTTTCGGGGGAGTTGAAGTTATGTCTGCGGTTCGTGTGCATTTTGGGTTTCTTAGTAGACCAGAGCAGATTTTCATCCGACACTTTGTAGGTCGCATTCCAACCAGCATCACGCCCGATCATTTGACTGCCTTCGCGTGCGCAGGAGCAATCCTCGCGGGTGTGTCGCTTGTGTTGTGTCGCTACAGTGAATTTATGTTGTTTCCATTTTATGCGGGATTGTTGGTCCACTGGTTCGGCGACTCTTTTGACGGTGCAGTAGCGCGTTATCGCTGTTGTGAACGCCACAGAGTCGGATTTCTTATTGATCGCTCCTGTGATACATTTTCATTTTGCACAATTATTCTCTGCCTTGGATTATCACCATACCTGCCCATCCTATCCGCGCTGCTACTGCTGGTCGGTTACTTGGTAAATTCGATTTATAGCTTGATGCGTAATGTGGTAAAAAAGAAGCAGTTTGTTGGATTTGGCGGAATCGGTGCAACTGAAGGACGTATTTCTATTGGTATTTGGGTTGCTGCTATCGCTTTAAGTCGAACGGATCTAATGTCAGCGCAAGTCCTTAACAGTTCGACATTCTTACTGCTTAGTTCAGCAGTGTTTGCTGTGACCCTTTTGCTGATAGCATGGAGAGTCTTGGCTGATATTGCTCACATTAATGCGACGGAAGAACAGTCGAATAATTACGCGGACATCGATAACATCATTCAAATTAAAAGGGCGATAGCAAACAAACAATCTGGTACATACCAAAAGACATTGGAAACATCTTTGTCGGATAATGGAGTTTCAGCAACTGCCGCCTTTTCATTACATTCTGCCAAACATTCCATAGCAGCAAATTCGCGACAAAATCTGAAATTTGAAAAGCCGGTAATTTAGCGTTTCGGTGTGATTAAAGCAGATATAAAGCCCTCTAGTTCTTCGCCTAAGTCTGGTTGTTTGTTGATAGCTGCAAATTAAATCGTTATCTTCAAGCCGAAAAAGGATTGTAGGAAAAAGCGATGAACTACCCGGTTGCCTACGACATAACCCGGTTGGCCAGTCGCATTCTGAATGCAACCCCAAACGGCATCGACCGTGTTGACCTTGCGTTCGCACGCCATTTTCTAGAAGACCCTAAGCAAAATGTGAGTGGCTTAGTTTACCTTGGAAAATTGAGTCATCGCCTTGTGAGCAATGCGGGTGCGATTGCGGCCATCGACAAGATTGAAGAACATTTTCGCGAGTTTGAGTCGAAATCAGAAGACATAACCTTTCAAAGTGTGCGAAACTGGCTAATTGGTGGGGGCGACGATGCTCAGCTTGGTGTCCGGCGCGTTTCTAACCCAAGAAGAATAGCTTACCGAAAGGCGGCAAATTGGCTAATCTCACACGGTGGAATGTTGGGAAAGTCAGCTGCTCGCAACCTACCTCAGAACGCGCGCTATGTTTGCGTTAGCCAGTTTCCCTTATCGATTGACGGTGCCTATGATTGGCTCAGCAATAGGCCAGATGTAAAACCAGTTTTTTTCATCCATGACCTCTTGCCTTTGCAACACCCTGAATACTTTCGTCAGTCTGAGATGGCCCGTCATAAGCGCCGCATCAAGAATCTGGCGCTGCATGGTGCAGGTGCTATTGTTTCCACTGCAGTTGTGAAAGATATGCTTAGTGATTATCTCAGCGAATTTGGCCGGAAAGAATTGCCGATATTAGTGGCGCCGATGCCGATTGCACCAATTTTTTTTGAAAAGGAAGCAGCGGATGTCGAGCTTTCCGGTGTTCCCTATTTCGTACAATGCGGAACGCTTGAACCTCGGAAAAATCACCTGATGATCCTGAATGTCTGGCGTGAACTTGTCAAACGACATGGTGCAGGTGCACCAAAACTTGTAATTATCGGGGCCCGTGGCTGGGAAAACGAAAACATCATCGACATGTTAGAGCGATGCCCAGCACTCAGAGGCAAGGTATTAGAAGTCTCGGGGCTTACGACACCTAGTTTGAAACATTTACTTGCGGACGCCAGGGCTCTGCTGATGCCATCCTTCGCTGAAGGTTACGGTCTGCCGGTGGCAGAAGCATTGGCACTACAAATTCCGGTTATCGCGTCTGATATTCCGGTTTTTCATGAAATCGGAAACAAAGCATTTACACCTGTAAGCCCCATTGATGGAGAGGGATGGCTTAGGGCGATCATGGATCATTGCACACGCACTAAAAGAACATCGACTGCCAGCAATCTTCAAACGCGACATTCTCCTGATTTCTTTGAAAATATCCAAGAATTTTTTCAAAAGCTATAGTCGTTAAGAAATCAAAACTATTGGCCTATGACGGTGACTGTGCTTACGGCGCCACCTGCCACACCCAGCCCCGAACCGAGCAGTTGCAGGAATTTACCTAAGTCGGTTGCCGGAGCATTTGAGACATAAACAATATCCTTGTCACGTATGCTGAATGCTTGAGAAAGAAAAAGCCCTTGGGCATCCCTGAGATCGACGTGATAAACAACAGGGTAATTACGTTCGCCGTCTAGTACACGGTCCCTACTAGGTGCAACAGCCCTTAAAGTTGCGGCACTTTCATAGCGGAATACAAACACACCTCGCGGGTCAGATCGTTGATCAATAAGACCATTGGCCTTGCCTAAGGCCTCTACAAGAGATATTTTTTCCGAGTCAAATTCTACATTTGCGTTGCGGGCTAAAGCTCCGAGGACCGTGAAGCTCTGAGTGGTGCGGTAGAGAAAAATCTGGTCACCGGGTGCCACATGAACGTTTTCATTTGGATGTGACACGAGCGAGTCCAATTTCATGACAGAGGACCTTGATCCCCGTGTCAGCCTTACATAAATCTGGTATGCTGCATTGCGTGGTCCACCAGCAGCAGCGATCGCATCAAGAATCCTATTGCCATTTTCAGTCACTGGGAACCGTCCGCCTTGGCCAACCTCTCCCGCTACTGTTATAAACCGCGAAGCATTCTGAGTAACCGATACAATGGCTTGCGGATCAATTGCTTTTTTTGCCAACGCATTTACAATTGCGGTCTGAACTTGTGCTGGCGATCGGCCTGCGGCCATCACGCGCCCGGCAAATGGCACACTGATCCTGCCCGATGGATCGACCTGTTGTGGCGGCAAGGTGGCGCTTTTGGTCCCTATTCCTGCAGGGTCACCGGAACCAAACAATCCACCATTTGTAGATTCATAGATTGTTACGCCAACCGTATCCCCAATACCTATTGTGCTGGCAGCTGCAAACCAACCACTGCCAAAAGTACCAATAAAGCCGCGAGGTGTGTTGTCCCTCAGTGATTGAACAACATTTCGCGTGACTTCGACTACCGTGTAATCTGCCGTCCGCTCAGGTGAATTCGCTGTCTGTGGGGGGCTATCGAGAATTGCTTTTGCCGTAGGGCCACCGTTTGGTAAACCTGTGCAACTCGCTAAGAAAAATAAGCTTACGCCAAATGTCATCGTCCTAAAAACTGACAAACTTACCCCCAAAAAATACCTTCGCCTTAGCAGAGCGGATATCGTTTTCAGCTTACTGCTTACCGGGCGTTCCCACCAAATGCAACTTACTGAGTTTAATGCACAGACGAGCTGATGGCAAGCCAGCCCGCTGTTCAATGGTTCGCAAGACTTTGCACTTAGTTTCAATCTTGCAGAACCGTCTTATTATATTTTGCGTTGATGTATGCAAGACCATTCAGGGATGAACAAACAAACCGTGGCAGGTTTGGTGTTCTAGGTATCGACATGTTTGCCAACTTGTATTGCGTCCAGTTTCGTCTTTGTGCGATGTTGCATACGTATTTGTGAAATGGACCTTATGGTTTGGTCCCTAGCTATCAGAGCGCGAATGACACTCAAGAATCTTTGTGCTCTATAAACTGCGATACAAAAACACGTAGCCTTCAATGGAGCTATCAACTAGAAATGTGCTGCTGGTATTTATGGTGGATGTAATATGCGATTAATGAGTTTTCGAGATTCCACTGGTTCAAGGTTTGGCATCGTTGATGGTGATGTTATCATTGATGCCAATTTAGCGGATGGTCGTATTCCTAATGATCTATCGGCGTTTTTGCGCGGCGGCGGAACGATTGGAGATTTGAGGAAACTTGCGAAGAACAAAACTGCAAAGCCAATTTCAGGACTTGTGCATGAGTTGCCACTCTCTTCGCCAAATAAGATATTTTGCCTCGGGCTCAATTATCTGGAGCACGTAAAGGAAGGGCCTTATGAAGTGCCCGATTATCCAACAATATTTATGCGCGGGGCTTCGTCTTTGGTGGCACATAATCAGGCAATAGTTCGGCCAAGGATTTCTGATAAACTTGATTTTGAGGCCGAGCTGGTGGTGGTTATCGGTCAACGCATCCGCCATGCCAAATTGGAAAATGCATTAGATGCGGTTTTTGCTTACTCATGTTTCAATGATGGCACATTGCGCGACTACCAAAAGCGCACGGTTCAATGGACGGTAGGAAAGAATTTCGACAAGACTGGAGGCTTTGGGCCGGTGCTGGTAACCCCCGATGAATTGCCCCTTGGAGCAATCGGTTTGACCATTCAATCAAGATTGAATGGTCATGTGATGCAAAGTGATAACACGCGCAATATGATGTTTCCTGTGGCCGAGACAATCGCAACGATCACAGCGGCCATCACTTTAGAACCAGGCGACATGATCGTGATGGGTACGCCATCAGGTGTTGGCTATGCGCGCAGACCTCCGGTTTACATGAAGGCTGGTGACATCGTTGAAATTGAGATTGAAGGGATTGGCACATTGCGCAATCCTATCATTGACGAGGGTTTAGCTTAAGACTTGCTCAGCACAAAGTTCCATTCCACCATCTTAAATGGATTGGGCAAACCAATTTCTGCTGCTTTCTTGGCGTTATCGATTGTTTTGAAATCGGCAATCAGGCTTTCCTTCACACCGAATACCGCGTCATCTTTCAGCCAAGGACAATCTGGTGTGAAGATGTGAGTTGTCACTTTTTCAAATCCGGGCGCTGATACAATGAAATGAAGATGTGCTGGGCGATTATGGTTGCGGTCAAGGGCCTTCAACATATCACCAACTGAACCATCGAAAGGGATGGGATAAAATTTTGGATAGGCTGAGCGGAAGCAATATTTGCCATCTTTGTCAGACGTGAAGACACCTCGCAAATTCATATCAGGCTGAATGCCTTTTTGCTGCACATCATAAAAACCATCTTCATTGGCTTGCCATATGTCGAGCTTTGCACCCACAATCGGCTTGCCTTTAACATCAGTCACGCGGCCATGAACCCAAACTGGTTCGCCCTTGCCATCAAGACAAATATTCTCACCATTTTTATAGTGCGGTGCGTTTTCAATATAGAAGGGGCCAAGAACAGTTGATTCCGTCTCTCCTGACATTTTATGGTTGTTCAAAGTTTCGACCAACATTGAAATGCCAAGCGTATCCGATAGCAAAATAAACTCCTGCCGCCAGTCGGTAGACAAGTGGCCGGTGCGCGTTAGAAATTGGATACCGTACATCCATTCATCCATAGTGATGTTGGTTTCTTTAACAAAAGCATGAAGGTGTTTGGCAAGTGAATCGAAAACAAATTTCACTCGCTTGTTAGCTTTTGGCCCAGAACGGTCTTGCACAACTTTCACAGAATCCTTCACTGTGAAATAATATTTCAACTTGGTTTTTGGCTTTTTAGCAACTTTCTTTGCTGGCTTTTTGGCTGCTGGTTTTTTTACTGGTTTAGCCATAAGTTATCTCCTCGAATTAAAGTTGAGCATTTGAAATCTATTCTGATCTTTCTTTCACAACATAGCCTGTTGGAAAAAGTGAAATATTCCAACGTTGGGCCACATAGCCCCAGATGCCTTTGGGCGCGAGAAGCATAATTGAAATGGCAACAGCGCCTAGGATCATTAGATAAATGGAGCCGAGATCGGCTAAGAATTCGCGCAACAGAAAATAGACGATGGTTCCGACAATTGGTCCTTCAATTGTGCCAATGCCACCTATAACCACAATAAATATAACGATCGCCGTCCAGTCATTTACGCTGAAAGCCGCATCGGGTGACACTCGAATTTTTTGTAGGGCAACGAGCGAGCCGATCATTGCTGTCATTCCAGCAACTACAACATATACTCCAAATTTAATTTTCTTGATACTAACACCTAGGGATGATGAGGCGATTTCGCTATCGCGTATGGCTGTGAGCGCAAGCCCGATGCGCGAACGCAATAGACCATAAACCAAGGCGAGTGCGCCTACCCCAAGTGCCAGAGCCAACCAATAGATCGTTGCTTCCCGCCAAAATTTATCAACAGCAATAGCTTTGATCATTGGCGTTGGGATGGAGATCCCTGAACCACCACCCAAGGCACCGATTGTTGAAGTCATCAAACGAAAAACTTCAGACATCACCCATGTGCCAATTGCAAAATAGGCGCCTTGCAATCGAAACACCAGTTTGCCGACTGGAAAAGCTATAATTACAGCGCTCAGTCCAGCCAAAGGAAATGCGATGAGAGGATGAAGGCCCATTAACACTGTACAGACAACAACCGTGAACATACCGATACCAACATAGGCCTGCTGTCCAATGGAAACGAGGCCCGTATATCCTGCAAGCAAATTCCACAGCGAAGCGAGCGCCAGATAGATCATCATTTCACCGAGCAAGCGCAGCGTCGAAGTTTCACCCCAGAAAGGGGCAGCCACAAGCACTGCGGCAAGAATAAGCGCGAGCGGCATTGCAACGCGACTCGCCTTTGTAGAGCGTGAAACAAATGCACTCATCCTGTCATCCTTGGAAACAGGCCTGTGGGTCGAACCGCCAAGACAAGAAGAAAAACGATGTGCCCCGCCAACACTTGCCAAGCGGGATTAATTTGCGCACCAATGGCTTGTGACACACCAAGGATAACACCCCCGATTAACGTGCCCCAAAGATTGCCCAGACCGCCAATGATCACAGCTTCAAATCCAAAAATCAAACGGCTTGGACCGATAGCGGGATCGAAGTTCGCGCGGATGCCCAAAAAGACACCGGCGATGGCAACAACGCCAAGGCACAGCGCCATAGCCCATGCATAAACTTTGCGATTATCGAGGCCCATCAGTTGAGCTGTTTCCGGGTCATCTGAAGTAGCGCGAAAAGCTCGGCCAAGTGAGGTTTTGAAAAAGAGATATTGCAAGCCAGCGATTACCGCGATGGCAACGAAAAATTGAAGCAGAGGAAGGTAACCAATGTCCACCCCCGGCAACAAGGGGAATGATCCGGTCTCGAGCGCTCCGGCATTCAGCTTACGGCTATCGACTGTGAAGAGTTCAAGCAACCCATTCTGAATGATTACTGATAGACCAAAGGTGACCAGCAGCGGCGGCAAAATATCTTTGCCCAATGTCCGATTAAGGATGAAGCGCTGTAGGGCGTAGCCAACCAACATTGCAAGCGGCACAACGATGAACAGACTCATCAACGGATGCAATCCCGCTACACGGCAGATGAACCAGCCCAGATAAGCAGCAGCAACGATGAGATCACCATGGGCGATGTTCACAAGCCGCATGACACCAAAAATCAGTGATAAGCCCGCAGCGAACAGTGCATAAAGCCCGCCGACCAAAATTCCCTGCACAATGATGTTGATCCAAATCATCTTCACATCCCGAAATATGCTGCTGAGATTTGGTCTTTGGTGAAGGCCTTCGGTTTGCCTTCAAGAGAAATATGGCCTTCTTGCAAGCATAGAAATTGATTGGCCGAATGGAGCGCGCGCGTCACATCTTGCTCAACAAGAATTGCGGTCAATCCGTTGCCGGTGATTTTGGGTAGCAATGAATAGATGTCTTTGATGACAATGGGGGCCAAGCCCAAGCTTAATTCATCCAGTAAAATGAGGTCAGGATTCGACATCAGCCCTCTGCCAATCGCCACCATTTGTTGTTGTCCACCCGAAAGCGAAGTTGCGGGCTGATTGCGCTTCTCATTCAAAATTGGAAACAAGTCATAGATAGCATTGATTGACCAAGGCCCCTTGCGCTTCACATTACCACCGAGAATCAAATTTTCTTCCACAGATAGCGATGGGAATAGTCTGCGTCCCTCAGGTACCAAAGCAACGCCTTTGGCTACAATATCACTGGTGACTAATGCGGAGATGTTCTCGCCTTTAAAATTGATCGCACCTGATTTCTTTGGGAGCAACCCACAAATACATTTGAGCAACGTGCTTTTGCCAGCGCCATTGGCGCCAATCAGTGCCAGCACTTCGCCTCGCTTCAAATTGAATGATAGCCCATGTAGAGCTTTGGCGTCGCCATACCAACTTTCCAAATTTTCGACGCCGAGCAAAATATCAGACATGCGCATCCTCGCCGAGATAGACGCTTTTTACATCTTTGCTTTTCATTACATCATCTGGCTTTCCATCAGCAATCAACTTACCAAAATTCAAAACCACAAGGCGCTGCGCAACTGATAGAAGTGCGTGCACAACATGTTCGATCCAAACAATGGTCACGCCAGAGGCATGTACATCACGAACGGCAGAAAGGAGCGACTGACACTCTCTATCGGTCAAACCACCCGCGATTTCGTCAAGCAAAAGAAGCTCCGGTCCCGTGGCAAGGGCACGGGCTAATTCTAGACGTTTGCGCTCCAGCAATGAAATTGAACCAGCCAAAGCATTAGCTTTATCCTTCATGCCGGTGAGCTCCATCACTTTAAGAGCATAGCCTTCGGAATCACCGCCTACTCGCCCAAACGCAGCACCGACCAAAATATTTTCGAAAACAGACATGCCATTGAATGGATGCGGCACTTGAAAAGAGCGCGAGATGCCAAGCTTGCAACGCTCGGCAGCGCCAATATTTGAGATGTCATTATTTTTGAAACTTACGCTTCCTGAATCGGCGTGCACGGTGCCGGCAATCAAATTAAAAAGCGTTGTTTTGCCCGCGCCATTTGGGCCAAGAATTCCCAGAATTTCGCTCCTTTCAACATTCAGGCTAACGCTGTCGGTCACCACCAACGCGCCATATGACTTATTGAGATTACTGAGGGAAAGAAGTGTCATGATTGAGTAAGGGCGGCACGTAGCCGCCCCCAGCGTCACTTGATTAGCCAATATTCTTCCACTTGCCGCCGATCGGAATATTCGAGGCTTGAGGATTGTTGGTAATAATGAGCTCCAAGCCTTTGTCGGTTTTCGTCCATTGACCACCCACCAGCGGTGTCTTGCAGACATTCTTCACCGGGTTGTTCGGACCGCCCTTCCATGAGATTGGGCCTATGATGGTGTCGAGTTGAGTCGAACCAATTGCTTCCAATATAGAGTCAGCATTGTTCAAATCTTTGGTACGTTTGATTACATCAAAGGCCATCTCGAACAAGGCATGAGCAAAGCCCAATGGCTGCGTCCATGGGCGGCTCGTTCCTGCCGTGTATGCATCACAAAGCTCCTTGGCGGATTGGCCAGTCAAGCTTGACTTGAATGGATGATTTGGTGACCACCAGATTTCGCTCGACAGTCCGTCACCACGATCTCCCAATGCTTCAACTGAAGACGGAAATAGTAATGCTTTGCCAACGGTCACAACTTTTGGCTTGAAGCCTTGTTGGGCACACTGGCTCCAGAATGTTGCAAAATCAGGTGGGATCATCACGCCCGTTACGATTTCAACACCAGCAGCTTTGAAGGCTGAAATTTGTGCTGAGAAGTCATTAGTCAACGGCTGATAGCGGCCCGGATCGACAAGTTTGTAGCCAGCAGCGGCCAGTGGACCAGGGAAGCCGTGGTCCTTATCGCCCCAAGCATTGCCGTCTGCGTCGTTTGCAAACACACCACCGACAATCTTGGCAGCGCCCGAACCGTCCCACATGTTGATGAAATTGGCGATCACATCCTCTAAGCCCCAGAAGCAATGGTAGGTATATTTGAAGCCCTTGGATGGATCACCACCGCGGCCAAAGAAGAAAGTTTGCCAAGGCGCATCATCTGAAAGGCAAGGAACACCAGCAAGTTCTGCCTGATCAGAAACCGGGTTCACTGTATCAGGTGTACCCTTGACAAGAAGCATCTTCACTTTATCTTTTTCAATCAATTCAGTTGCCACTTCAGCGGCGCGGTTCGGGCTGGATTGCGAATCCTTCTGGATAATTTCAACCGGCACAGGTAGTTTGGCGATGACGTCCTTGAGGCCATCAACGACCCAGCTGGTGGCTTCACCAAAACCTGCGATTGGGCCAGTGATCGGGTTCACGATACCGATCTTAAAAGCATCTGCAGCATAGGCGCCGCGCAACACGGCGGGTGCTGCAATCATACCTGCACTGGCTTTTAGGATTGAACGCCGATTTATTCTGATTATTTTTGACATTTTATTTCCTCCCTTGATTGTTTTTATGTTTTTAATTGAGTTGGATGATTTCAGCTGACCTGATGATCGTCAAGTCGTTTGTTCAATGTTTGACATTAATTCATGCCCATACACCTCAAAAATGAAGTGACTCGGTAATTGTTTCGCTGGGAGAGGTGACGGCTTTTCGCAACGTTCGGAAACGTTTAGCGCCATAAAGAAGAGTATCCAAATTCGCTCCCGAAGATGCTGCTAAAACATCGGCAATAAAAATCGTGTGGCTGAATTGATCAATCGTTTCGGCAATACGGCAGTCAAACACAGCCGCTGCATCTTTCAAAACTGGAGAAGCAGTAAGCAGATTTTGCCATTCACCAACGCCAAATCGATCTTTTTCCTTACCCAGCATTCCCGCAAATGCCTTGGCCACAAGGTCTTGGGATTCAGATAAAACATTCACACAGAATACCCCCGCTGATTGGATTTTTTCGTGGCTGACGCCGCTTTTATTGACACACACCAAAAGGCGTGGCGGGCTAGCGCAGACCGAACTCATAGCGGTTGCGGTAAGGCCATAACGCTGCCCCTCATAGCTCGTCGTGATCACACAAACTGAGGAGACATGTTGCCCCATTGCCGCGATAAAATCTGATGTTGAAGCAACTGATGTCATTTTTTAGATCACCGGAGTGCCGGGGTCTTGGCCCAGCAGAACCTTGCCATAAATTTCCATGCCAGCGTCATAGAGCAGGAACCCATGCATGGCATTTGCAATAAGATTGCGGACTGCCAATTGAATTGGACTCTTAAGCGATAAGCCTGCCGCACCGCCAATGGTCATCAATTCAAGGACAGCATCACGGCACATGCGAGGCACAAAGGCTATATCGGCGCGGATACGGGCGCGCAGCAGCATTGGCATTTTTTCGCCGCGCCTTGCATAGTCGTCGATATCATCGGCAACTCTATAGAGAACCAGCTCCGCTGCATTAATCTTTGACGCAGCCTCGCCCAGAGCTTTTTGTAACGGTTGCCATTCATGCGAAATATGCGCCGTGTAGGCTACGCGCTTTCCCGGAACCACTCTTAAGAATTCCTCTAATGCGCGCTTAGCAATGCCGGTGGCACCGCTTGCGATGCAAAGACCAAGAACTGGACCAGCCTGTGATTTAAACAAAGCTGGCGCTTCTGGATCAGTATAAGGCGTTGTGTGATTTTCAAGTAGAGCAGAAAGTGAAACAAAGCGGTGCGCTGGCACGGCAACATCCTTACAGCGGACTGAACTCGATCCTGAACCCTGCATACCCGCAACATGCCAATCATCCAGAATCTCAAGCTGGCTCTTTTGGACAAGCAGATCGCCATCATCCAGCTTGTCACCTTTCTCGTCAAAGATCTCCGAGCCCAACAATAACCATTCTGCATGAATGTTGCCTGAGGCAAAAGGCCAGAAACCACTCAATGTATAGGAACCATCAGCCCTGCGCACTGCGCGGCCACGCGGGCCGATTACAGCGCTTACGGGTCGATCCCCTGTTTCACCAAAAACATCTTTTTGCGCCTTTTCTGGCAAATGGCAGAACATCCAACTATGGGCTTGCATCACTCCCAAAACCCAAGCGGTTGCTGCACAGCCTTGCGCAACTGAAGACAGCACATCGACATGGGCGCGCATCGAAAGCTGTTGGCCACCACATGTTTCAGGCTGAATGGTCGTCAACAGGCCGTTGTTGATAATCAAAGCCATGCTTTCATCTGGCACACGACGCAATTCCTCGGCTTCCAAGGCGCGCTTTCGCAATTCCGGTATAATGCTTTCGGCTATGCGCTTTGCGTCTTTCTCTGTCATGCGCGGTGAAACATGCAAGTTCATAGCGTTTCCCTTTTTAATTTCTTGACTTTAAAATGAATGTCATTCATTTTTGAATAGTTGTCAACATTGATTATTATTCTACACTGCAGCAATTTGGCGTCAAGGATCGCTCTCAAAAAATATGACTGTAGCAACCGCTGTGAAAGTTAAAGGCCGTGTCGCACAACGCCAAGAGCGCAATCGCGAAGCCTTGGTTTTGGCTGGCTACAAGGTGATGTCGAAGAAAGGCATCGACTCTGCTACCATGCAAGAAATAGCTGAACTGGCAGATATGGGCTCAGGAACAGTTTATAGTTATTTCAAATCAAAAGATGAACTGGCCATCGCTGTATTGGAACGCGCGATGCTGAATCTGGCCCTACGAATTGAAGCCGTAACAGATGATTTTGAAGATCCGGCACAGGTTTATGCCTTTGGTATTCGAACTGTGATCGAGGCTGCAACAACGGATTTGCGTTGGAAGCAGTTACTTTACAGATCAGAGGTGATTGCTAATGCCATGTTCAACGCTATGGGACCTTTTGCTATACGTGATTTGGAGAACGCCACGCGTGCCGGCCGTTTCAAGGTTGCCGATGCGCGGCTTACGTTCAACATGGCGGCACATGCCATTGTCGGCATCAGCCTTGCAATAACGCAGAGGATTTTCTCCGACAGTGTCAAAGATGAAGCCGTCATTCGCCTCTTGTGCATGACTGGAATTGCTGAGGCTGAAGCCATCGCGCTGGCCAATCGCCCTCGCCCGCCATTGCCACCAGAAAGTTCAGTTATGTACAACAAACTCAAATAATTTCTACTTCGGCGGATATGGAATAACCACCAACATTTTGCAAACGTGATTTGAACGATTAATGATCTCACGCACTTCATTGGGCCAAATGGTACAGGAATCCATGGGGTGCAAAGTCGTTTCTTTGCCGTCAACCATGACAGTCATCTCGCCCTCGATCACAACATAAACTTTTTCAAAGGGTGATGAGTCGGGCCCTGCACCACCTCCGGGCAAAAACTGCGAATAGCCAACCCATTGGTTTTTGGGCCCATGCTCTTCAAAGCCTTGAAGCCTTAAGCCCACAACACCGCGGTGGTTTGGCGCTTCATACTTGGTGGCATCATTAAATCGTTTTACGTGCATGTTCTTTCCCCAAGCCTCATTGACTTAAATAGCATTCTCTCTCAAACTTACGATAAAAATATAAAGCCTCAAGGGAGAAATCGGTGACTGCTATCGGTCATAAAGTGGAAATCGTGAAACGCCCCGGGGAACTGGGCGCTCATTCGATGGATGCCTTTAATATGGTCGTGCCGGATCTTCGGCAAGCACAGGACTTCTATCAATATTTTGGTCTTGACGTGCGCGAAGAGGGAAACGCATTGGGCGTTTATACTTTTGGCGATGCCCATCGCTGGATTACAATCTCCGAGAATAGTCGCAAAAAACTGAATCACTTAACCTTCAGTGTGTTCGAAGAAGACTTTGAACCTATTAAACGCCGTGCCGAAGCAGCCGGTGTTAAACTTTTGGATGCGCCGCGCGGATTTGATTCCAATGGCATTTGGTTTTACGATCACAATGGTGTTTTAATCGAAGTTAAAGTAGCTTCAAAAACTTCTCCAAATGAAAAATCGGCTTTCGATATGAAAAGTCCACCAGCTGGAGTGGCAGGCGCTCCACAACGGTCAAAAGCCAGCAAGGTCAGGCCACACCGTATGGCACATGTTTTAGTTTTCACAACCGACGTATCTCAAGCGATTTCATTTTATAGCCGCGTGTTGGGTTTGAGGCTGTCGGATCGATCAGGAGATGGAATTTGCTTTATGCATGGTATTCATGGCTCTGATCATCATCTTATTGCCTTTGCTAAATCACAGGCACCTGGGCTTCATCATTGCAGTTGGGATGTTGGCTCAGTAAACGAGATTGGTAAGGGTGCCATGCAAATGGCTGAGAAGGGTTTTCAAAAAGGCTGGGGCGTTGGAAGGCATGTGTTAGGCTCCAACTATTTCCACTATGTGCGTGACCCTTGGGGCAGCTATTGCGAATATTCAGCCGACATCGACTATATCCCCGTAACATGTGATTGGAATTCAGGGGACTATCCACCAGAGGATTCAATCTATCTCTGGGGGCCAGAGATGCCAAAGGATTTCATCACAAATCACGAAGCAGCAACCTGATCTCCGAGCTAAATGTGTAACCGCCGCCTATCCTGCGGCGACCAATTGTTTCACCAACGCGTCTATCATGCGCGGCAGATCATAGGGGAACCGCGCCGTAATCAAATTGCCGTCGACAACGCAAGGTTCATCCAGCACGGTGGCACCAGCGTTCTCCAAATCAATTTGGATATTCCATACGGCTGTGGCCTTTTTGCCTTTGAGCATTTTGGCACTCACCATAACCCACTGGCCATGACAGATGGCGCAGGTCGGCTTTCCTGCGTCGTGCATAGCTCGCGCGAAATTCTGCGCATCTTTGTCCATCCGCAATGCGTCAGGATTCCATGCGCCACCCGGCAAGATCACGGCGTCATAATCTGCGACCTTTGCTTCATCCATATATTTATCAATTTTGAGCCAGCCCGCATTTTCCATCAACCGAATAGCCAGCACATGAGTTTTCGTTTGTTGCGGGAAACGCAACCCAAGCGTGGGATCAAAATCACCAATACGCGGAGAAACAATATGCACCGTTGCCCCATGTTCAGTCAGCCATTTCTGTGCACCTAAAATTTCGACTTCTTCCACGCCATTGGTACAGCCGATGGCGATGCGTTTGCCCTTAAGCAAATCTGGGTTTGAAGGCGGATCAATGAGAAAGTGATAGAGTTCACGGTTCAATTCTCCATCAGCGGTGATTAACAACTCCGTCGAAATCGATGGCACTGGCGATGTTGACATCAAGCCTTGCAGTTTGTGCAAAAGTGCTGCTGATGCGTTCGTAGGTGTGAATGGCTTATTCATTGAAACCTCCCAATTATGATTGACTGAGCATCTAACTTTTATGCGCATACGTCTAGTAAAAACGCGTAAACAATTGACAAATTCATGAATACA
>Ga0209069_10000788_pt1 | contig 15279 bp, 13 predicted proteins | sample Str013_2_FD_187202 | JGI IMG/M metagenome (GOLD analysis project Ga0209069, IMG submission 187202) | Freshwater sediment microbial communities in response to fracking from Pennsylvania, USA - Straight Creek_MetaG_SC_2013 (SPAdes) (version 2) | ecosystem: Environmental > Aquatic > Freshwater >...
GCCGGACGGGGATAGACTGTACAACGCGGTCGTGCTGCTCGATTCCGGCAAGGTGGAGGCGGTGCGCTTCAAGGTCGATCTGCCGAACTATGGCGTGTTCGATGAAAAGCGCGTGTTCGACGCGGGACCGCTGCCGGGCCCGGTGTTCTTCCGCGGGCTCAGGATCGGCGTGCCGATCTGCGAGGACATCTGGAAAGAGGAGGTGTGCGAGTGCCTGGCCGAATGCGGCGCCGAGCTGCTGATCTCGCCCAACGGCTCGCCGTTCGACTGGCCCAAGCCCCTCGCCCGCATGAACGTGACCGTCGCCCGCGTGGCGGAGACCGGGCTGCCGCTCGCCTATATCAATCAGGTCGGCGGGCAGGACGAGCTGGTCTTCGACGGCGCCTCGTTCGTGCTCAATCCCGGGGCTGGGCTCGCGGTGCAGCTGCCTGCTTGGGAGGAAGCCGTCACCCTCACCCAGTGGCGGAAAACCGAGGCGGGCTGGCGCTGCCGCGAGGGCATTAAGGTGCTCGTCGAGGAGGGCGACGCGGCCGCCTATCAGGCCTGCATGCTGGGCCTGCGCGACTACGTGAACAAGAACGGTTTTGGGAGCGTCGTGCTCGGCCTGTCCGGCGGCGTTGATTCCGCCCTCGTCGCCGCCCTCGCCGCCGATGCGCTGGGCCCCGCGCGCGTGCAGTGCGTGATGCTGCCCTATCGCTACACCTCCAAGGACAGCCTGTCGGACGCCGCGCTGTGCGCCGAGGCGCTCGGCGTGCGCTACGACATCGTGCCGATCGCGGGGCCCGTGGAAGGTTTCAATGCGGCGCTGGCCGGCGTCTTCTCAGGCAGGAAACCCGATATCACCGAGGAGAACATCCAGTCGCGGGCACGCGGCGTGATGCTGATGGCGATCTCCAACAAGTTCGGCAGCATGCTGGTCACCACCGGCAACAAGAGCGAGATGTCGGTCGGCTATGCCACCATCTACGGCGACATGAACGGCGGCTTCAATCCGATCAAGGATCTCTACAAGATGGAGGTCTACCGGCTGTGCCGCTGGCGCAACGCGCATGTCGCCAAGGGCGGGCTCGGGCCCACCGGGGTCGTGATCCCCGAGAACATCATCACCAAGGCACCGACCGCGGAGCTGCGCGAGAACCAGAAGGACCAGGACAGCTTGCCGCCCTACGAGGTGCTGGACGACATCCTCGCCTGCCTGGTGGAGCGCGAGATGCCGCTGAGCGACATCGTCGCGAAAGGCCACGATCCGGCGATCGTGAAGCGGATCGAGCGGCTGCTGTACCTTGCCGAGTACAAGCGCCGGCAGGCAGCCCCCGGTGTCAAGATTTCCGCGCGCAACTTCGGCCGCGACCGGCGCTATCCGGTCACCAACAAGTTCCGCGAGGAGATCTGAGCCGCGCTGGATTTCCGAGGCCGAGCCCGACAACGTTCGGGTACGCATGAAATTTCGTCGCGGGAAGTTTATTTTGAAATATCGGCGCTTGCCGCAAAGTCGCTGCAATTGCAGCGGATTTGCGCAGCTGGCTGGAAGCCTTGATTCCGCAGCTCACCCCCTTGTTGGAGTAAAAATCATGTTCAATCGCCGTTCCCTTGCCGGGCTCGCCGCCGCCCTGTCGGCAACCGGTCTTTTCGCGCGCAGTGCTGCGGCCGCCCCGCCGTCCACCACTTCGGGCAGCAAGCATAAGGTCGCCTATCACGTCTCGGACGCGGACAAGGTCGATTTCGTGCTGCGCAACATGCAGAACCACATCGACGGCGTCGGTGGCCCGGGCAAGATCGACATGGTGCTGGTGGCGCACGGTCCGGCCCTGCGCAAGATGCACAATGTCGAAGGCGATGTGGACGCCATTGCCAAAGTTTCAAAAATGATGAACGCTGGCGGTGTGCGGTTCAGCGCCTGCGGCAACACCATGCAGGTGATGAAATTCAAGATTTCGGATATGCCGAAAGGCACCACGCTCGCGGAGCAGGGTGGCGTCGTGCGGCTCGCACAGTTGCAGGAGCGCGGCTACACCTACATTCGTCCCTGATGCGCGCAATTGTCGGCGCTGCGCTGCGGGTGCCAGAGGAGGCAACATGAACCGACGGCGATTTCTAGCGCAGGCGGCCGGTGGGGCTGCCGGCATCGGGGCAGGCCGACTGCTGTTGGGTCCGTCCGGGTCGGCGCGAGCCGCCGCGGACGCCTTGCAGCTGGATGCGGCGCTGGCAACCGGCGTTCGCGAGGTGGCAACGCTGGATGCCCTGCCCGGCAAGGTGCCGCTGATCAAGCTCAGCTACCGGCCGCCCAACTACGAGACCCCGATCAGCTATTTCGATTCGCCGATCACGCCCAACGACGCGTTCTTCGTGCGCTATCACCTCGCCGACATCCCTACCGCCATCGATGCGGGCACATGGCGGCTGAAGATCGGCGGCGAGGCGGCAACCAGCCCGTTCGCACTGTCGCTCGATGAGCTCAAGCGCGACTTCCGCGCAACCGAGGTCGTCGCCGTCTGCCAATGCTCCGGCAACCGCCGCGGGTTGTTCCAGCCGCACGTGCCCGGCGTGCAATGGGGTCCGGGCGCCATGGGCAACGCGCGCTGGAAAGGCGTGCGGCTCAAGGACGTGCTCGAGCGGGCCGGCGTCAAGAAGGACGCGGTCGAGGTGGTGTTCGACGGCGCCGACAAGCCGATCGTGGACAAAACGCCGGACTTCATAAAGAGCCTGCCGCTGTCCAAGGCGCTCGAAGAAGATGTGCTGATCGCCTACGAGATGAACGGCGTGCCGCTGCCGCCGCTCAACGGCTTTCCCGCCCGCCTCGTCGTGCCCGGCTGGACCGCGACGTACTGGGTCAAGCACCTGACCAGTATCGACATTGCCACCAAGCCGTTCGACGGGTTCTGGATGAAGAGCGCCTACCGCATACCGAACGGCAAATTCCCGGTCGTGCAGCGGTTTCTCGGCCAGGAGACCGCCGCCAATACACCAATCACGGAAATGGTCGTCAATTCGCTGATCACGAGCCCGCTGGAAGGCGCCAAGGTTGCCCGCGGCAAGCCACTCGCGGTACGCGGCATCGCCTGGGACGGCGGTTACGGCATTCAGTCGCTCGAGGTCTCCGCCGATGCCGGCGCCACCTGGTCGATGGCGACGCTGGGCAGCGATCAGGGGCGCTTCTCGTTCCGCCCCTGGAGCTTCAGCTTCACGCCCCAGGGCCGCGCTGCGATGATCCTGATGGCGCGCGCGACCAACCGCATCGGCCAGACCCAGACCTCCGAGCTCATTCTCAATCCAGCCGGGTATCATCACAATCTGATGCACAAAGTGTCCGTGACCGTCGGCTGAGCCAACCCGGCAAGGGGTCCTTCCAATGCGCACCTATCGTCTCGCTGCCATCGCCGTGCTGCTTGCCGTTTCCTCATCGCGGCTTGCTGCCGAGGAAAAGCCCGTCGAGCTGAAACCGGGCACGGGAAAGGAGCTGGTCGAGAGCAATTGCGCGGCTTGCCACAGCCTCGACTACATCGTCACCAACTCCCCGTTCCTGAAAACCGCGGTATGGGAGGCGGAAATCAGCAAGATGGTGAAGGCGTTCGGGGCCCCGGTGGACGAGCCGAGCCAGCGCAAAATCCTCGACTATCTCGTCAAGAACTACGGCGGCTGAGCCACAGTCTGCCCGCGGCGAGGGTCCTGCTGCCACGGGTTTGCCGCATCGGCGTGGCAAATGCCGTGAACCATCACCTGCGGCTCGATGCTTGCTCCCCCGATGCATGACCCGGCCCGAACCACGAGTCTTCGCGCATGACCCTCGGCGGGCGCAGATTCCTGTTGAGCCTGGCGATCGTCGCCGCCTGCGTGTGCCTCGCGCTCGGCATCAGCCTGCCGATCATCAAGCTCACCAAGTTCGTGTTCTTCACCAACGAGCATTCGCTGCTGTCGACGGTGTTCTCGCTGATGGAGGACGGGCAGCGGTTCCTCGCCGTCACCGTATTCGTATTCTCGATCCTGCTGCCGATCCTGAAACTGCTCTACCTGCTGCTGCTCTCGACGCTGCCGCAGGAGGAATTGCGCCGCCAACGCCGGCATCTGGCCGCGCTCGAATGGCTCGGGCGCTGGTCCATGCACGACGTGCTGGTGCTGTCGCTGACCATCTTCTACCTGAAGTCATCGGGGGTGTACGATGCACGCAGCTTGAACGGCGTTTATTTTTTCACCGCCGCCGTCATCTTCATGATCCTCGCCTACAGCTGGATCCGCGCCGACAGCAAGGACGCGGCCGCTGAAATGGCCGCCTCGGTCACCCAGCTTGCACCGCCTCGGCGGCGGGCGGCCGCTTTCCGCAACTTCCTGCTCAGCTTCGTCATCATTCTGGCCACGGTGTTCTTCGCGCTCGGCGTCATTCTGCCGGCGATCAAATTCACCACCGTGTTCGTCTGGAAGGACCAGCACTCGATCGCCTCCATCATCTGGGCGCTCTATCTCAACGAGGAATATTTCCTCTGCTTCGTGATCTTCCTGTTCTCGCTGCTGTTCCCGTTCCTGAAGCTGTTCTACCTGCTGATGCTGGCGACCTCGCCCGACATCTCGCCCGAGTTCCGCCGCAAGTCGGTCGACACCATGGAATGGCTCGGGCGTTATTCGATGACGGACGTGATGGTGCTGGCACTGATGATCTTCTACATCAACTCGTCGGGCTATAGCGAGGCGACGGTGCTGCCGGGCGTCTACTTCTTCGCGGCCTCGGCGCTGCTCACCATGCTGGCCTACGGCTGGGCCAATACCGATCCCGCGATCCCGATCCGCAAGGCCGCCGCTTCGGCGCCCGAGCTGCCCCCGGCCCCGCCGCTGGTGCAACAGGCGAACGACCGGGAGCCGCCGACGCTGCTCATACGGCGCCCCGGCAAAGCAAAAGGCCGCTCGTAGAAGCCCGAGCGGCCTTCGATCTGTAACACTGGCGTCCCAGCCGATCAGCGCGAATAGAACTCGACCACCAGATTGGGCTCCATCTGCACCGGGAACGGCACGTCCGACAAGTTCGGCACGCGCAGCAGGCGGGCGGACATCTTGCCGTGATCGGCCTCGATGTACTCCGGCACGTCCCGCTCGGCGAGCTTGATCGCCTCGAGCACCAGCGGCATCTGGCGTGATTTTTCCTTCACCTCGACCACATCGCCGACCTTGCAGCGATAGCTCGGGATGTTCACCCGCTTGCCGTTGACGGTGACGTGGTTGTGGTTGACGAACTGGCGCGCGGCGAACACGGTCGGCACGAACTTGGCGCGATAGACGATTGCATCCAGGCGCTGCTCGAGCAGCCCGATCAACTGCGCCGAGGTGTCGCCGCGCATGCGGGCGGCCTCGTGATAGGTCGACTTGAACTGCCGCTCGGTGATGTTGCCGTAGTAGCCCTTCAACTTCTGCTTGGCACGCAGCTGCTGACCGAAGTCGGACACCTTGCCGGCGCGACGGCTGCCATGTTGCCCAGGACCGGACTCGCGCTTGTTGATCGGGCTTTTGTTCCGTCCCCAGATGTTCTGGCCGAGGCGGCGGTCGATCTTGTGCTTGGCGCTATGGCGCTTGGTCATGCTAACCACTCCAATTCGAGACGGCTCAAGGCACACGGGCGCCGGCCGTCGAAAACAAAAATAAACGCGGGCCAAAACCCGCAGGTGAGTGTCGAGCGTTCCTTCCTCTGCAGGGCCCGCAGACCCGGCCGACAGGTGCGCGCAGAATGCGCGACACCACAGGGGCGCAAACAAAATGCGGGCCCAATCCGGCCCGCATGCGCCTAATAGCCGATCCTTCGCCCCGTCGTCAATCGGTGATCGAGGGGGTCGATCCGTTACTTTTTGGCATCCGCGTTCTTGGTCGCAGCCGGTGGTGGCAGCTGGGCCGTCACCTGCTTCAGGTATCCGGTGATCTCGTCCCGGATCTTGGTCTTTTCCCCGTCGGTACAGGTCTGCTCGGATGGGGACTTGTTCTCGGAAATCACGACCTCCTTGTCGCCATCCTTCTCCACCAGCTTGACCTTGCCGGACAGCCACATCACGGTAAACAGATGCAGCTGGCTGATATAGAGCTCCTGCTGATCGGACCATTTCTTGCGGGAATTCTCCAGCGTCATCAGCGCGCGGTAATTGGCGGTCGCCTCCTCGGGGAGCTGACAGATCTGCGCCTGCGCGGTGATGCGCGCGACCTGGATCACTTGGCGCGCGACATCGGTCGGCACGATCACCGCTTCCATCTTGGTCTTGTCGACGTCGATCACCTTGCCCGCCGGCGTGGTGAATTTGTTGGGCATGATGCTCCAGGCGTAGTTCATCAGCACCGACACCGACTTGTCGCTGAGTTCCTTGCTGAGCGCCGGAGCGGTCGACAGCCCTGTTGCCAGGGCGACCCCGATAAACGTCCGCGCCGATGTCATGTTTCGCTTCATTTTTTGTGTCCCGCCCTCTGCCCTCTATCGCCGAGCGCGCCGTGGCCCTCGGAAGTGCGTCAGCAATTCGAAAATCGAGGCAACACTAAGGCACTTTATCCGGTGGTCGACCGTCCCCAGCGCTTGCCGTGCACCAGTGCGGCAACTATGCCACGCAACGTGCGCACTTCCTGCTCGGTGGCTTCCATCCGCTCGAACATTGTCCGCATGTTGCGCACCATAACTGGCCGTTTGTGAGGCGGGAAAAGAAAGCCCTTGGCATCCAGCTCCCGCTCGAGATGCTCGAAGAAGCCGATCAGCTCCGACCGGCTCGCCGGCCGTGTGCCGTGGGTATGGGGACGCGCCTCTCCGGCCTGATCGAATTGCGTGACCCGCCCGAGGGTTGCCTCCTCCATACCCTTGAACCATTCATAGCCCATCAACAGCACCGACTGCGCCAGATTGATCGACGCGAACCTGGGGTTCACCGGCGCCATCACGATTGCGTCGGCGAGTGCCACATCGTCGCTCTCGAGCCCCGCCCGCTCCGGCCCGAACAGAACGCCGCAGCGCTGACCTGCGGCAAGCCGCCGCCGCATCTCGCCGACCGCCATCTCGAAGCTCATGACGGGCTTGGCGAGCTCCCGCTGCCGCGCGGTTGTGGCGCACACCCAATGCAGATCGCCGATCGCCTCCTGCGTAGTGCCATAGGCCACCGCATCGTCGATGATGGCGTGAGCGCCGGAGGCAGCGGCCCTGGCCTTCTCGTTGGGCCAGCCATCGCGCGGTGCAACCAGGCGCAGCTCATCGAGCGCGAAATTCGCCATCGCCCGCGCCACCATGCCGATATTATCGGCCATCTGCGGGGCAACCAGCACGAACGCGGGCGTTGGCCGGTCGGCCTGGGGCATTGCGCCTTTGGCGGCCCGTGTCTCCTCGCGTCGCAGCCGCCGCAGCACGCGCCGCGCCAGAAACCAGTACTCCTCGCCGGACCAGGTGCGTGCCAGATCCTCCAGGCTCGGCACCCTCGCCGCCTGAGTTCCCGAGCCGCCGACGATCCGCAGCCCGCTCTGCTCGACCTCGATCGTGCCCGCTCGCTGGCACCAGCCATCGAGCGATTCGATGCCGTCCGCCTCGGTACGCAGCCGGCAGCCGGCACACCGCGCCAGTGCCGTATCGCAGGCGCGGTCGGCACAGTAGGTGATGGCCGCGAGAACTTCCGCTTCGGCGATCGGCGGGCCACCGAAATGAGTCTGCGCCTGCTGCGGGCCGACCGCGTAGCAGTAGTCCACCAAGCGGGCGACGACGACGCCGCCTGGCTCGAGCGTCGGCTCACCCCCATTGAGTTCGCTGCGGCTGACGATGCTCATGGCTGGTTACGCGTCCTGCTTGCTTCGCACTCGTCTCTCCCTTAACCCTTCCGCCACTTGGCGCGCCAGCCCCTCGCGGCTATGGTGCAGTGCGAAATCGATCATCAGCCGCCCGCGGAGCGATGCCGCGATCGTGGCGGCCGACAGGACGCGAACCCGCTTCAACCAGCCAACAACGAGGGTACTCATGCAGAAAATCAAGGTCGCCGGCACGGTCGTCGAGATGGATGGCGACGAGATGACCCGGATCATCTGGCAGCTGATCAAGGACAAGCTGATCCACCCCTATCTCGATATCAAGCTCGAGTACTACGATCTCAGCGTGCAGATGCGCGACAAGACCGGCGATCAGATCACCATCGACTCGGCCAACGCCACCAAGAAGCACGGCGTCGCCGTCAAGTGCGCCACCATCACGCCGGACGAGGGCCGCGTGAAGGAGTTCGGCCTCAAGGAGATGTGGCGCTCACCCAACGGCACCATCCGCAACATCCTCGGCGGCGTCATCTTCCGCGAGCCGATCATCTGCAAGAACGTGCCGCGCCTGGTGCCGGGCTGGACCAAGCCGATCATCATCGGCCGCCACGCCTATGGTGACCAATACCGCGCCACCGACTTCAAGTTCCCGACCGCCGGCACGCTGTCGATCAAGTTCGTCGGCAGCGACGGCAAGGTGATCGAGCGCGAGGTGTTCAAGGCACCGGGCTCGGGCGTGACGCTCGCCATGTACAATCTCGACGATTCGATCATCGAGTTCGCGCGCGCCTCGTTCAACTACGGGCTGCTGCGCAACTATCCGGTGTACCTGTCCACCAAGAATACCATTCTGAAGCAGTACGACGGCCGCTTCATGGAATTGTTCCAGCAGACCTTCGATGCCGAGTTCAAGGCCGAGTTCGACAAGCGCAAGCTGACCTACGAGCATCGGCTCATCGACGACATGGTAGCCGCCGCCATGAAATGGTCGGGCGGCTACGTCTGGGCCTGCAAGAACTACGACGGCGACGTGCAGTCGGACGTGGTGGCGCAGGGGTTCGGCTCGCTCGGCCTGATGACCTCGGTGCTGATGACGCCGGACGGCAAGACGGTCGAATCCGAGGCCGCCCACGGCACCGTGACGCGCCACTACCGCGACCACCAGAAGGGCAAGGAGACCTCGACCAACTCGATGGCCTCGATCTTCGCCTGGACGCGGGGATTGGCCCACCGCGCCAAGCTCGACAACAACACCGCCCTCGCCAAATTCGCCGCGACGCTGGAAAAGGTCTGCGTAGACACCGTCGAGGCCGGCTTCATGACCAAGGACCTGGCGCTCCTGGTCGGCGCCGAGCAGAAATGGCTGTCGACCACCGGCTTCCTCGACAAGGTCGATGAGAACTTGAAGAAGGCGATGGGGGCTTAAGATCATTGCCATTTGCGCGGCAACCGGAAGGCCAGCGAAGCGGGCTGGCTTCCCTCGTTGCCCGTCTGGCGCGCAGGTCTTGACTTGGGTGGGACCGATGATTAGTTTTGGGTGGCTAACTTAGCTAACCAGGCCGTGCCATGCCCACAGTCACCGTTCACGAAGCCAAGACCAATCTTTCCGAGCTGCTTCGCCGGGTCGAGGCGGGCGAGGAGATCATCATTGCCCGCGGCGACACGCCGGTCGCGATCCTCAAGGACTACAGAAGCGAGGACATCGCCCGCCGTCGCAAGGCCGCATTCGGCTGCCTTGCCGGCAAGTTCCCGGAAATTCCCGACAGCGCCTTTTTCGATCCGCTGCCGGACGACGAGTTGGCGGCATGGTATGGCGAGGACTACAATCCGACCGATCCCTTGCGCGATCCCGACTTCCTGCGAAGCATGGGAATTGATCCGAGCGACTATCCGTCGAAACCCAAAGACGGCGCGAACGACAAGAGTGGCGCGTGAGACTATTGCTCGACACGCACGTGCTGATCTGGATCGTGCAAAACTCGCCGAAAATTCCGCAGCGCGTGGAACTGCTTGTCAAATCGACCGCCAATCAGGTCTTCGTCAGCGCCGCCACGGCCTGGGAGATCGCCATCAAGGTGAAGGCCGGCAAGCTCCCGTTCGACCGTCCGTTCCTCGCTGACTTCGATGCGAGCATAACCGCGCTCGCCTTCACACCGCTGCCGATGACCGCGGCGCACACCGTCGCAGCAGGCCTGCTGGCGGGTGCTCACAAGGACCCGTTCGACCGCGTCCTCGCCGCCCAGGCGCAGCTCGAACAACTGACCATCATGACCCGCGACCCGGCTTTGGCTCTGCTCGGCGCGCAGGTGGCGTGGTGAGGTATATTGCGAGTTGGCGTCTGCTGTAGGGCGCAATAGGCGTCTTGCCGTATTGCGCCGGACCACAAGTCAAAACCGGGCAGGACGCCCAGTGTTGCGCCGGCCGAGGTCGGCGCATTCGTCGGCGCAATACGGCCCAACGGCCTATTGCGCCCTACGGCTTCGGAATGGATGTTTCCGGCAATGGCCCGAACGCCGACGGCGGGATCCGCCGCTTGGATGCCGCCTCGTAGGCCGAGGCAACCCGCAGCAGCACGTCCTCCCTGCCGGGCTCGGCGCGGAACACCAGCGAGAACGGCAATCCCGGCGCCGCGAGCCTGGTCGGCGTGCCCGAGGGCGTCGGCACGAAGCGCATGCCGTCGGCGGAAAGCTTGAACACCGGGTCATAGGCGGTGGTGACGTATCCCGCCGGGATCAGCACCTCGGTGAGCCCGGCGTTGGGCCCGCTCATCGATTCGGGCGTCAGATTGTGGGTCAGCCCCGGCTGGCCGGCGCCGCCGATCCTGCCGGGCGGAAACGGCGTGTGCAGCCGCACCAGCGCATCGAGCTTGTTCTCCAGGATCACCATCATATCGACCCGCCGCAGCAATTCGCGCAGCATGATGCGCTCGTTGACGCCCTGCCGGCCGCCGAGCGGGTTGCGGGGATCGGCGATCTCCTCCCAGTTCTTGAACGCCGCCCGCTGGTCATCACCCCAGAATTTCGAACGCGCATTGAGCTGCTGCCAATCGGCCAGCGTTTCCGCATAGCCCGCCGCCTTCCAGTCGGCCGCGCGCCGCGACAAGTACTGGCTGATATGAAACCTGAAAGTATTGGCCAGCTCCTGCTGCTGAATGGTGGCGAGATCGAGATTGGAGGGCGGCGCGATCCGTCCCTCCGCCATCTCGACCAAATAGTCGATCGGCTGCAGCCGGCCCGTTCCAAAAACCTTGCCCGGAGCGAACTCGGTCGGCACGATCGCCGCCGCGAACTCCTTGAACACCGGCTGTCCGTCCGCTCCAAGTCGAAACAGAAGGTCGGGCATGAACACCGGCACCAGCCGCGCCAGCGCGCGGCGGAAGTCGGTGGTCATCAGCTCGCAGCCGTCATCGCGCTGCCAATTGGGATCGGAGGATTCCACCAGCGTCGCCCCCAGCGACTCCCCAAGCACCGACTTTATTTCATGGGCCGCCGCCGCGACGATCGGCCCGATCGTGTTGGGATCGGCCGGGAACACCATCGACTCGCGGATGACGCCGAGCCGCATGCCGGCAAGGGCGCCGGGACCGGCCGATGTCCTGATGTGCCCCGCATATGGCGTTGCGAGAACAGAGGAGCGCGGCACGGTGGTGAACGGATCGCGCGGATCGTAATAGCCGTTTACCGGATCCTTCAGCGCATCCAGCACCTTGGCGCAGTCGCCGATGGTCCGGCAATGGATGCCGCTGCGGTCGCAGTAGATGTCCGCGCCGATCGCACCGCCGTCGAAACCGAGCATCGCCTTGTGCGGCAGGATCAGCGCCACCGCGTTGTGGTTGGAGGGGCCGCGGCAGGAGGCGCGCGTCTCCTCGCCGAGACTCGCCATGACCAGGTTGGTCGAGACCGACAGCGCCGAGCCGGAGCTCGAGCCGAGCGAGGCCGAGCGTGTCGTATCGTAGGGATTGGACGGATTGCCACCCCAGCTGCTGCGCTGATAGCCGAGGGTTGAGGGAAGTATTTTATCGGGTCGGTGGCGGCCGCCGGGATCACCCGCCCGACCATTGTATTCCGTACACACCGCCTTGGCGTAGATGATCGCGCCCTTGTTGCGCAACTGCTCCACCAGCACATGGTCCCGCGCGGGAAAATCGATGTCGTAGGCGGCATCGCCGCCGCCGGTCGAGCGCATGTCGCGGGTATCGAACGGGTCCTTGAAGGAGAACACGACGCCATACATCGGCAGCTTGTCGAGGTCGGGATCGCGGCCCCATTCGGCGTCGAGCTCGGCGGCACGCTCGAGCGCGTCGGGCTGGCGGCGGAAGATATCGCAAACCGGCGGCGCACCGGGCGGCAGCGGGCCTTCAGATGGGTGACGATCGAACGCACCACGGCACGTCACCGAGCGTTCGCCGCGGATATTGAGCGTTGCGAGCGCATTGACCTGGCCCGCCTCCGGCTTGCCGACGATCATGCCGAACTGCTGGTGAACGCTGGCATCGGAGGCCGTCGGCTGCATGCGTCCGAACTCGAGCGGGGGACCCTTGTAGTGGTCGAGGTCGGGTAGCACGGTGGACGCCTCGACGGTGTCGGTCGGAAATTGCAAGGCCGACCCCGCGCGCACGGCGCCGCTCGCCGGCGGCGCCGGCTCGCCGTCACGCGTGAGAAGCAGGCTCGCGACGCCGTTGTAGGCCCGCGCCCGTGCCAGGTAATGCTGCACGACCGTCACGCAGGTGGTCGCACCCGACCGGATCGCCGCATGCAGTTCCGCGATCGTTGCCTCCTCCAGGCGGAAGGACGGACTGGATGTTTCGGATTCAGTCGTCATGGAACAGCCCTTCGTGCGGTACATGCTACATCGGTTGCCACAGCCGCCGGCAAGCGCGCCAATGGCATGCCAAGCGTACGGGCCTCGCCCTGCAGCATCAGCGCGGCACCGGTAATGAGCCCTCGCTTGCGGAAGCACTCAGCGACACGTGCACCTGCCGCAAGCCCGGCGGCGATCTCGCTGCGCGAAAGCGGGCCAACACCAACTGTCACGAGACGGTGGCCGAGGTCGGTATCCGGATCAAGCTCGATCGCCGGACGACGGCGGACATTGCCGCTGTCGACGTCGACGGCGTTGGCAATGAGCGTCGCCGCGGCATCGGCCGCAGCAGCGTCGGCTGCCAGCACCGTGACGCTGTCGGCGATGCCTAGCGAGAACGAGCGTCCCTGCCAGCCGGATGTGGCAATGCCGCCGATACCCATGGCCGCGGTCAGCAGTATCGTACCGTTGATCCGCGGCTGCGGTCCGCGCAAGAAATCCCCGGCGATGCCGAGCGCCATGCTCTCGCCGGCGGCCAGATGAACCGCGATATCCCCGCCGTCATTGACGTAGAGCCGGTCGAGCGGGGCGGCGGTGAGCATCGCCGACTTGATCTCGTCCGCAACGGCGCCGGCCACGGCCGCCATGGGGGTGATGAACACATCGGCGAACGGCTGACAGGCCGCCGCCATGCGCCGGCCGACCGGCGAGCGCAGTCGCGGGCGCTCCGACATCGGCTTGCGCAGCTCGCCGAGCTCGGCAACCAGCTCACCCAGAATGTTACGGAAACGTCTGATGGCCGCGTCATAGGCCGCCGCCCGGTCCGCCGGCGCACCCCACGCTTCGAGCACGATGTCGATGGGCCCGTGCTGCAGATGCAGCCGCCCGCCGACCAGCTCCTGCACCACCGGACGATCCATTCAACCGATCCTCGTCAGCAGATCGAGCAACAGCCTCTGCTCGTGATCATCGAGCGGGGACAGCGTGCAAGCGGATACTTCCGGCCCCTTCTGCTTCATGCTGGCGACCATCGCACGGCCCGCATCCGTCAATCCGATCATGCTCAGTCGCGCGTCGGCGGGCGATGCGTGCTGCTCGACCAGCTGCCGCCGGATCAGCCGGCCGACCACGCCGTACGTCGTCGCTGGGTCCATGGCGACGTGGCGCCCCAGCTGGTTCTGCGAGACGGCACCGAGCTCATCCAGCTTGACCAGCACCGCGAACTGCATCGGCGTGACATCGAATTCGGACATGACCTGATGGAAGATTTCGCTGGCGCGCTGATGCGCCTTGCGCAGCCGGAAGCCGATCTGTGCCTCCAGCCGATACCGGGCAGCGCCGGCCTTCGCGGTGTCTGCGCCGGCGCGACGCCGGGCTGTGATGCGGCCCCTCATTCGCCACCTCGCGGCAAAGGTTTGCGCTCGAACGGCCAGGGATTGTCCTCGCGCCAGCCCTCGATGCGGGAATGGGCGCCGAGAGCCGCCATCACCTCGCCGACCGAAACGATGTCGGCCGCGTGCCCGCCGAGCGTCAGGTACAGCGCACGCGGCAGGGTGAACTCGATCGGCGCAACGATGGCCGGCGTCGGCACATAGCCGAATGCATTGCCTGGCATGCGTGTCACATCAACCATCACCGTGATGCCGCCGCCCGGCCACACGTGGACCGGTGCGCCGCCCATGGTAATCGAAGTGCGGCCGGCCGCAACCGAGCGGGTCAGCAACACGGGGTTCTCGGTGACGCCGGCCCTGAGCGAGCCGCCGGCGCCCGCCATGAACACGACCGAGCACAATGACGGTTCGCAATTCTCGCCGATCCGCTCGACCACCCGACGCACTTCCGCAGGCATCGGTACCGGCACCGGCCGCAGCTCGTCGTTGAGCACGCAATACAGCGCATCCTCGCCGGTGGTCGAGGTCAACAGCAGCCGCAGCCCCGGCCAGGCCGTGCCGGCATCGATCCGCTTGATGATGCTCAAGGGCTCGCTGATATCGGTTCCTCCCCAGCCGAGCCCCGGCTCCGCCACCTTGAAATAGCGGCCGGGGGTCGACCTGCGGCCGCGCACGCGTATGCCGGCGGGCGGCATATCGAGACAGCGGCCGGCCTGGTGCTCGGTCAGCACGCCCGTGATGTGATCATCGACCACGATCACCTCGTCGACATGGCCGAGCCACTGCCTGGCGAAGATGCCGACGGTGGCCGAGCCGCAGCCGACGCGCATGCGTCGCTCCTGGCGGCCATCGACGAGCGGCGCCTTGCCGGCGGCCACGACGACACTGTGACCGCCATCGATGTCGAGCTCGACCGCCGCGCCCGAGCACAGCCTGAGCAGGGTCTCGCAGGTAACGTTGCCCTCCTTCTTGGAGCCGCCGGTGAGATGCCGCACGCCGCCGATCGACAGCATCTGCGAGCCATATTCGGCCGACGTGACATGGCCGACCTGCTCGCCCGCGACCCGCACCGCCGCGGTCTCCGCGCCCAGATGCCGGTCCGTGTCGATTTTGACCTTGACGCCGCAATAGCTGAAAATGCCCTCGGTCACCACGGTGACGGTATCAACGCCCTCGTGAACGCCGGAGACGATCAGCGGTGCCGGCTTGTAGTCGGGATAGGTGGTGCCGGCGCCGACGCCGGTGATGAACGTGCGCTGCGGATCGAGCGCCTGCCCGTCCCAGGCCTTGCCCTGGAATTCGACCAGCTTGCCGCCTGCCTCGCGCGTGCGCTCGAGCAGCAGCACGGGAT